>Ga0315274_10007704_pt1 | contig 15580 bp, 9 predicted proteins | sample YL17G02_20_MG_FD_203700 | JGI IMG/M metagenome (GOLD analysis project Ga0315274, IMG submission 203700) | Sediment microbial communities from Yellowstone Lake, YNP, Wyoming, USA - YL17G02_20 | ecosystem: Environmental > Aquatic > Freshwater > Lake > Sediment | place: USA: Wyoming | collected... | reverse complement strand
GGTCGAGCAACCGCCGCATCTGGTCCAAGAAGGCCGGGAGCGGGAACTGCCGGACAATGGGATCGAGCGACGAGAGGCAGAACTCGCAGGAGAACGGGCAACCGCGCGAGGCTTCCACATAGATCACCCGATGGGCGAGGTCGTGATCCGTGTAGAGGTCGTAGGGGAAGGCCAGTTGGGGAAGGTCCGGCGGTTCGGCGGCAATGACCTTGTCGGCGGGTCGCTGGCCCGCCAGAAGCGAGCGACAGACTTCTGCGAACTTCAGGTCAGCCTCGCCCGTGATGACGAAGTCGGCCAGGCGCACGATCTCCTGGGCCTCGGTTTCGTAACTGACCTCCGGGCCGCCGAGGACGATCGTGAGGCCCGGCCGGACGCGTTTGAGAATGCGCACGATCTCCTGCGTGGGGGCGACGTTCCAGATATAGACGCCGAACCCGATGATGCGCGGCTGCAGGTTCAGCAGAGCTTCCGCGATCTCGATCGGCCGCTGGTTGATGTCGAACTCGGCCAAGGCCGCGCGCTCTTGAAGGTTGCCGAGGTTCGCGAAGAGGTAGCGCAGGCCGAACGCGGCGTGGATGAACTTCGCGTTGAGTGTCGTCAGGACAATCTCAGCCATCGTGTGGCGAGCCTAGCATGGGCTGCTGGACGCTGGCAAACGATTGACTGGCCCCGGATGCGCTTCGAGACCGCCGGGTGGAATCGTATTCAACGCAAGAAGAACAGTTGAAACCACAGATGAACACCGATGCACACAGATGACAACGGAGTCCGGAAAGCGAGAAGGTCACCTTTGAGGTGAAGAATTCTTCCGGTCAAATCTGTGTTTATCTGTGTCGATCTGTGGTTTCCATTCCCCTCTTCAAAGGCAAGTGCAGCGTTTAGGATCAAAGCGGGTTGCGATACCGGGCCGGGCCAGTGACCGGCGCTCCACCAGCACGCGGAGCCCATTCGCCGGGAGTGCTGAGTTGCATTCGCAGGGGCTTTCGTTAGGTTGGCGCGCTGATGAGCGCGTCCAAGGTTCAATGGCGTCAGGGTCTGCTGTGGGTCCTGCTGCTCGGATTGTGGGCGGGCTGCGCGTCCACGCCCAAGGTGGATTGGGACACCCGGGTCGGGAGTTACACCTACGACGAGGCGGTGAAGGAGATGGGGCCGCCGGACCGTTTCGCCCAGACCGGCGATGGAACCACCGTGGCTGAGTGGTTCCTCAAGCATTCCCCGACCTTCTCATTCGGCTTCGGAACGGGTTCCTTCGGTCCGCACGGCGGCGTGGGCGTGAGTCAGGGCGTGACGACCGGTGGGGCCGCGCAGTATCTGCGCTTGCGCTTCGACAAAGACGGCCAACTGGCTGGGTGGGAGCGCGTCCGCCGCTGACGTCCTCCGGTCAAGTGACTACTCTTTGGCCGCTTCCTCCTTCGCCTTCTGGCTTTCGGCGATGACCTTGGCCTCCATCTCGCGCGGCATTTCCTCGTAGTGGGTGAAGTCTTCCGTGTGGATGCCGCGACCCCCGGTCAGTGAGCGGAGCACGGTCGAGTACTGGTAGAGCTCCTTCTGAGGCACTTGGGCCTTCACGACCTGGAAGCCGTCGGCACTGTCCATGCCGAGAATCTTCCCGCGGCGGCTCGAGAGATCGCCGATGACGTTGCCCATACAATCCTCGGGGATCTTGATCTCGACCTGGTAGATCGGTTCGAGGAGGCAGGGTCGGGCCGCCCTGAAGGCTTCCTTGAACCCTTCCTTGCCCGCAATCTGGAACGCGATGTCCTTGGAATCCACCGGGTGCATCTTGCCGTCGTAGAAGTCCACTTTCAGGTCCACGATGCGGTAGCCGGCCTGGATGCCTTCCCGGCAGGCGGCCATCACGCCCTTCTCCACAGACGGCACGAAGACGCGGTCCACGTTCTGCCCGCTGAGGGATTGAGTGAACTCGACCCCGCTGTCGCGGATCTTGGGCTCGATGCGCATCCAGACCTCGGCGAACTGGCCCGCGCCGCCGGTCTGTTTCTTGTGCCGGTACTTGGATTCGCCGCGGCCCTTGATCGTCTCCCGGAACGGCACCCGCGGTTCCACGAGGTCGAAGTCCACCTTGTAGCGGCCCTTGAGTCGCTGGGCGACGACCTGGAGGTGCAATTCGCCCTGGCCGGAGATCACCGTCTGGTGCAGTTCCGAATCCACGTTGTAGAGGAAGGTCTGATCCTCGTGGTGCAGGGCGGCGAGGCCCACCGCGATCTTGTCCTCCTCGCCCTTGGACTTGAGCTTGAGGGCGGCGTGGATGTTCGGTCGCGGGTACTGCACTTTCGGCAACGCTACGAACCTCTTGCCGCCGCAAAGCGTATTGCCGGTGTGGGTGTCCTTGAGTTTGACCACGGCGCCGATGTCGCCCGCGTTCAGACTCTCCGCCGTGCCGCGGTTCTTGCCGTTCAGGATATAGATCTGTCCGATGCGCTCGCTGGCTTTGCGGTGGCTGTTGAAGAGATCGCTGCCCATGCGCACGGAGCCGGAGTAGAGCCGGAAGAAGGAGAGTTCGCCAAACGCGGCTTCGCTCATCGTCTTGAAGACGTAGAGCACGGGCTCGGCGTCGGTCAGCGATACCTCCACGGGATTGTCGTTGGCGTCCAGCGCGGCAACCTTGGGCCGGTCAACGGGGGAAGCGCCGTATTTGACGATGAAGTCCATGAGCCGCGCCACGCCCACGTTCGTTTCGGCGGAGGTGACGAACAGAGGAATGAAGGTCTGCTTGAGCACGGCTTGATGCACTCCCGCGCGCATCTCCTCCTCGGACAAGCTGCCCTGTGCGAAGAACTTTTCCAAGAGCGTGTCGTCAGATTCCGCGATGTACTCGATCAACTGCTTGTGGGCCGCTTCGGCCTGTTCTTTCCAGGCGCCACTGGCGGGCGATTCCTGGTACTTCCCGCTGCCGTCCGTCTGGTAGGTCGTCACCTCGCTGCGCATGACGTCGAGCACCTGGTTGAAGCCGGGACCCGGATTGATGGGTAGGCTCAACGGGAAGACGCGCTCGCCGAAGCGTGCCCGGACCTGTTTCAAGATGGCCTCGAAGTCCACGTGCTCCTTGTCCAGCGCGTTGACCACGAGCACCTTGGGCATGCCGTGCTGGGTGGCGTACTTCCAGACCTGGTCGGTGCCCACGCCGAGACCGTGCAGGGCGTGGACGACCACGACCGCCAGATCGCTGACCCGCAGCGCCCCCAGGCATTCGCTGATGAAGTCCAGGTAGCCCGGGGTGTCGATGACATTGAGCTTCTTGCCCAGCCACTCCGTGTGCATCAAAGAGGCATGGATCGAGATTCTCCGGTCCTTTTCCTCGGTGTGATAGTCCGACGTCGTGGTCCCGGCGGCGATGCTGCCGAGGCGGTTGATGACCCCGCTGCAGGCCAGCATGGCCTCGCTCAGCATCGTCTTGCCCGAAGAGGCGTGACCCACGATGGCAAAGTTCCGGATGTCGCTTGTGGGATAGGTTTTCATCGATTCACTTCACGGCGCGCTGCTTGATTCATGGCTGAAAAGCACTTGCTTCTAATCAGAACGCGTTCAAAACGCCAGCAATTGTTTCAGCGAAATTCCGTGTCCGGCGCCGGCCGGGAAGTCGGGTTGGCCTTGGCGCTTGACGTGGCGGGAGAAGCCGCCAAGCTGGCCCCTCCGAAATCGTATGGCACTCCATCCCTTGGCGGGAAAACCGGTCCCGCGGGAGCTGCTGATCGACGTCAGCCAGCTCGAACGCGCGTACTACGACAATCGGCCCGACCTCACCGACGTGCATCAGTTGGTCAGTTTCGGAACCAGCGGGCATCGGGGCACACCCTCGGAATGCAGTGCTCACCGAAACACAGTTGATGGCCGACTCGGCACCCAGGCCGCGGTCGGCGCCGCCGAAGTACTTGGTGGCGTAAGTGATACGCTTAGTGAAGGGCAAGAGCACCATCCCAATGGCTTGGGTGCTGAACTTCGTCGGACGGCTCTTCTGCGCACGGGTGATCCTGGGTATCGACGGTGGGCAAGAAGAAGGAGGCGATCCGTCGGTAAATCCGGGAGCAGGCGCAGGAGGAGCGGCGCTTCGATGAAACTGGAGCTGGCGGCGCTTTGGGCGCCTCATGATGGCAACCAGCCGCTTTGAACGGCTTACGTCTTGAGCTTCCGGCTTTGCCGGAGTAACTGAAAGCAGCCTAGATTTTCCGTCGTGCATGCGATTCTCCACTTGCCAGACAGAGTTCACCAGTTAGCATTGCCGCAAGCACAAGAGCTCTGCTATGGCACTACAGAATCAGCCATCTCAACCATCGCAGGACGCAACGGAGTTCCGCGAAGTTGTTCGCCGCGAACACTCTCGTGTGGATCCGTGCTTCATGACTGGCAAAGGGTGCGTCTATCGCGACGCTATTGACCGCGGCCTTGAACAGCGGGCTAGGGGGGCTTCCTGCAAGGGCTTCATGCTGATGCCGTTTCGGGAGAACCTAGAAGTGTTTTTCAGAAACACTCTGATTCCTTTCTTCGAAAGCAACTATGCCGAGCCTGGGAGACCCGAAACCCTTGCACTTGATCGCGCGGATCAGGTCAGGCGACCTGGCATCATCATTTGCGAAGGCATCTGCAAGAGGATCCAAGAATCTGATTTCGTTGTGGCGGACATCTCTGTACCCAACGACAACGTGTTCTATGAACTAGGTTTGGCATACGGGATCGGCCAGAAGGTACTGGCTGTGCATCACCACGAAGGGGAGTTTGGCATCGCGATGGCTGCGTACTTCAGGGTAGCCAACCTTCAGGCCTTTCCGTATATCGACCTCAATCCGATTCGAACTGCTGACTTCCCGGCACAGCGATACGTGTGGCGGCCCCGCCAGTCCGATGTAGTCTACATGCCCACTGAACCTGAGAAACTGCTTCTCTTCTACGAACACGTTTATGGCAAGGATCCATTTGACGGACGGACCCAGCAGAACGATGTGCGTGGCCCTAAGGCTGGCGACATCCGACTGAGTTTCCGAACGCACGTCATGTCCAATGTGGGCCTGGCGATTGAGCGGATTTTCCAGAGTATTGCCCCTCTGGGTGCCCGCCACGAAAGCGGAGAGCGCGGGAGTGTGATTGCGAGTTATAGAGACATAGTTGCCAAGCTTCGGGAACCAAAAGAATTGAAACCCGTTGCACCGTTCCTGGAGCTGAAGGCAGAAATTGATGCGTGCTACTGCATGATCGTCCGAACGGGGAAAGAATGCCATCCGATGGCCTACTTTTGGCTCGGCTATGGCCACGGTCTGGGCAAAAACATCATCCCGATCACAGTCGTTGATGAGGGCCCTGAAAGCCCTGACAAGAGCGGCATAGACGACTTGGCATTCGACATACGCGCGCAGCGGCACATGACATTCGTCTTGCAGAAACCGCATTTACTGGAGATTCAAATAAAGAACAGCCTGCGCGACATGATCTACTCAGATTTGGCGGAATGGTCACGCAAGCGCTTCTGGGACAAAATGCTGGGGAAGCGCGGGCAAGTGTCGATCTTCACCGGCGCGTTGCACCATGAGAGGATCAATCGTGAGATGATCGGGGACTGGGATTTACGCGCCGTATCAGAGCTCACAGCGTACTTCAGTCGTCATCAGTACCGTGCGAGTATCGAAACCCCTATCTACTCGCCGGAGTACGCACGCCAGGCAGATTCAAGCATCAACACAAGCAGATACATCGCGCAGTTGCGAGAAATGATGCAGGGCAAGAATTGCGTTCTGATAGCTTCCCCTGACGTGAATCCACTGACCGAAATTATCCTTGGGCATATCTATGGCGTTGGCGACGGGGAACTGTTCACCGGGGCGCTGAATCTCTCAAAGCACCCAAAAGCGATGGTCGTCGTAAAGCAGGTTCCACGAAAGGGGGGGGGTGAAGGGAAGACAATGCCCACGCTCATTCACAACCGTGCGTTCTATGTTGAGGAATGGGGCGAGGAAGAAGGCGGTTCAACAACCAGGGGATTCCGCTCCGGAAGGATTCCGCACCAGACGATCTTGAAGAGGTTCATCAGCCAGCAGGATCTCGAACGTGATACGTTCGAGGTTTACGCTCACCTCGTGATTGTGCCGAACCCGTATGTGAAGGAGGGCCAGAGAGGAAGACGTTACATCATTGTTTTGAACGGTGTCAGTGGGCCTGCCACGTTTGCACTAACCCATGTTCTGACGGGAGGCGTGAACGAGGAGTTTGTATCGTATCCGGACTTCTTCGATCCTGAGGCGGCCTCGGAGGAGGTACTCAGGGAGATGCTCAAAGAGATAAGGAAACCGGATTTCAAGGGGCTTGAATCAATTGCAGAGGTAAGGGTGGGACCTGCCAAGGATAGCGAGCGGGAGCTCAGCGGAATCACCTCCGATTGGCGGCGCATCTTGGGGTGGGACCTGGAATCCAGCGCGTTCACAAGGAAGATACAATTACTGGAGTAACTCCGACGACAGGAAACCGCCATGAAGCGGGCAATTTGGTTCTTGATGCCCCCTGCTCGAATGCGCCCAGCTCGCGCTGGAAGCGCAGAGGGTGGAGTGGCCGTCCGAGGGTCAGGCTGCACAGCATTCCAGACCGAGCTGCCGATCGAAGCTTGCGCGCTGCGATGCAGCTTGATGTCGGCGAGGAATATTGATGCAGTGGCGCCGTGAGAACCTGGGCGGCGATATTCGACTGGGATGGCGTGATTTTGGACTCTGCAGGCCAACATGAACAGGCCTGGGAATGGTTGGTGGCTCAGAATGGCCAGGCTCTGCCGCCTGACTTCTTCTTGAAGAGTTACGGCATTAAGAACGAGAAAGCCATCACCGAACTACTCGGCTGGAAGCTGGAGCCGGACCAAATGGACAGGCTCATAGCAGCGAAAGAAAAGCAGTGCCGGCGACTTCTCAGGGAGAATGGCGCACGTTCACTGCCGGGTGTGGTGGCCTTGCTGAAGAGGTTGAAGGCTCGCGGGGTGCCTTGCGCCATCGCCTCGTCAACACCTCGCCTCAATGTCGATTGCGCCATGAAACTTCTGGGCATTCGGCACTACTTCAAGGCCATTGTGGCAGGGGAGGATGTCAAGCGTGGCAAGCCCGACCCGGAAGTCTTTCTGCTGGCTGCCCGCAGGCTCAAAGTGCCTCCGGAACGCTGTGTTGTGTTTGAGGATGCACCGGTCGGCATTGACGCGGCACTGGCAGCGGGGATGAAGGTCGTGGGCCTTGCCACCACGAATCCGCCAGGATCACTGAAACGCGCACATCGTGTAGTGCGAAGACTCAATGAACTGACAGCCTTAGAGGTTGCGCACCTTGCTTGCGACGTTCGCAACCAGAAAAGATGTAAGGCTCGCGAACCATGAACGTCATTGAAAACCAGATTCTGTTCCTCGGTGCCCATTGTGATGACATCGAGATCGGATGCGGTGGCACCGCCGCAAAACTCAACGCAACGGGGCGCGCGATTGCCTTCGCAGTGGCGGCCGATTGCGGCCACGCCCGCAGACAGGAAGCCATTGCCGCAGCTGCGACGCTCCACCTCAGCGAGGCCAACGGCACGCTGTTCTTGGGGCTGATCCCTGACGGCCGGCTGGAGGAACGGAAAGACGTGCTGCAAAACTGGCTCAAAGCCATCGTCGAGAAATTCCAGCCGGACATCGTGTTTGTCCATCACGGCGCCGATACCCACCCGGACCACGAGGCTCTTTACCGCGTCTCCATCCGCGTGTTCAACCGCGAGTCCCTTCTGCTGTACCCCATTCCGAAGCTGGCCGCGCAAGCCACGCCGTTCCAGCCGAGCCACTACGAGGACATCTCGGACTTCATGAAGGAGAAACTGGGCCTGTGCGCCTGCCACGGCTCGCAGGCGGGCAAGGGCGTCTATCTCGATCCGGAACAGATCAAAGATACGGCGCGCATGGTGTATCGTTCGGCCTACAACAAGAGCGGCGGTTACGCCGAAGCATTCCGTATCCACGTCTCGCGCTCGTCCATACGCACACCTTCTGCTGGCGTACGCCAGCGGCCTTCACGAGCCGCGACACGCGGTAGATGGGGCGGAGAGTCCCAAGCTGGGGGTTCTGGACTTGTTCAGCGCATTCTATGGCCTAAGCGGCTGAGCGAATATCAGCTTGAACTCGCGGACCGCAAAAGGGAGTTAATAGCTTTCCAACGCATCTTGTCGGGCAAAGTCGGGCAGCGCATCCTGCTGTTGCATGGTGACAGCTCAAAGGGGAAGTCAGTATTACTTCGAGAGTTCGTGCGATATGCCGAACAACTCCAAATCACCGTTGCCGGCGTCGACTTCAAGGGGTGTGGCTCACTTGTTGAGGGGCTCAATACCCTTGCGGCAATGCTTGAACTGGACTCACGGCCCAATCCTGGTGATGACGCCACTTCGGGGGAACTGCTCAAGATTCACCTTATACACCACCTCAAGAATTTCAGCACACCAACGGTTCTCTGGTTTGATGGCTATGATTTACATGAATGGGCTCAAAAATGGATTGAGGGTCAATTCCTGCAGCTCTTGGTGATGGCGCCTGCTGTGCTTGTAGTAATTTCTGGGAAGAGAGCCCCAGTGCTGGAATGCGTTCAGTGGGGCCGCTTAGCTGAAAGCAGGGAGCTTGGGCCTATCAGGAGCACGAAGGCGTGGCACGATTTCATCAGGCTCGGATGGCCCGGGCTGAAGCTGCGCTCAAGTCATGTCAGAAACCTCGTTCTCGCTGTGCATGGCAACCCCCTGAAGGTGCGTGAGCTGATCGAAGGCCTTGCAGCGGAGAAGCAAGTCCGTTCCACTCTGCGTTATTGATCATGAATCTGCAGGCAGCACTAGAGCGGCTGAAAGCTGCGGAGAACGATCTAGGGAGACGTGCCCTGGTGACGGCTGACATCGCCGTCGCCGCCCATGAGCCTGCTGTTAAGAATGCGCTGAATGCAGCGGCTGTACCACATTGGTTTGACCACAGAATCCTGAAGTGCCTGCTTGGGACTAAGTCGCGGGCTGCGGCTGCATTGGTGACAAAACTGAGCAGGCTACCAATGGTAGAGCCTTATGGGACGGGACGCCGATGGAACGTACACGAGTCCGCTCGGCTTGCTCTCCGAAGGCGGCTGGCCCGGGAGGATCCAGGAGAATTCCGGACCATATCGGCTCGTGCAGCAAGGTGTTTTGTAGGCGACGATGCTTCAAGCCGCATCGAAGTGGTTTACCATTTACTCTCGGCTGATCCACCAGAAGCAGTCAGCGAACTCGATCGGCTTTGGAAAGAGTGGCATATCGCACGCTGCAACGAGCCGTTGGAAGGACTGGCTGCGGCGTTGGATGATTTTCGCCTGACCGTGCCCGATGTTTCTCTGGCGAATGCCGCATCGCTGGTCTTCCTGGTCCTCATCCGCCGTGACAGGCTGCCGCCCGTGGAGGCCGAACAACTTGCACGAGCAGCCGTACGCCAGCTAAACGCTGTTGGCCATGAATGGTGCGAGGCAACCGCGCGCGAAGTCCTAGGGGACATCCTTGAGAAGCAGAGACGGCTGCCTGAAGCACTCGAGGAGTACGAGGCCTCCAAGCAGACCAGACTCCGACTGATCGAGCGCGATCGTGGCAACATCAATTGGCAAGGGGACTTGTCGCGTGTCCACAAACGCATCGGCCATGTCTATCAGGCTCAAGACCAGCCCGCGAACGCGCTGCGCGAGTACCACGCGTCTAGACTGAATCGAATTGTGTCTGCATTCGGGTGGTTTCTGAAGGGAACCGTTCAGGAAGATGCGTGCACAGTCCTCCTATGCAAGGAACTAAAGGGCGGAAGCATACGTTCGCTTGCTGTTTCATTTGTCCAGCCGGCCACAGTTGAGGCTGCGGTTAGGGCAGTTAGGTTGGCTCGAGCCCACTCGGACCCGAAGACCACCGGCATACTCCTTGTTGTGGAGTCTCCGGATGACTCCGCACGACTCCAGCGCCGAATGCGTTCGCCCGTGTCAGTCAGCACAATGCCTGCACTCGCGCAGCAGGCAACTGGCCTAGACACATATGCCGCGAGCATGAGAGCCGATCATCAGCTCGTGCTTGTTGAAGAAGCGTACGTCCAACCAGTGGTGGGCATCGCCGAAGGGGTCCCCCTTGAAGGCAAGAAGCTGGATGACATTGTGCTGGATTGGCTTGCTGGCCAGGACAAAGGGGAGCTCTGGGTTCTTGGGGATTTTGGCATGGGCAAAACATGGTTCACGCGCCACTTCGCGTCTGTCCTGTTGCAGAGAGGGAAAGACTCCAGGGCAATGGATTTAGTGCCCGTCCTAGTTCCGTTGCGCGATTTCACTACACGGCCAATCGTGGACCAACTTGTCACCTTCCTTGAGGGGCGTGGAGCTCGTCTGGTTGGCGGAGCAGACACGCTTAACTGGATGATCGACGAGGGGAGACTTCTGTTCATTTTGGACGGTGTTGATGAGGCCTTTGTCAGCTTCTTGGAGATCCAGCGCTACGTTAACCGGCGGTGCCACCTTTTGGTTACTTGCAGGACGCACTACTTTGAAAGGATTGCGGATTATCGTCGAGAGCTCATGTTAGACAGTCCAAGTCAGAGGCCAGTGAAGTTGTTCTACACGCTGGGTTTTGACAAAGAGCGCATTATCAAGTTCTTCCAAGAAAGCGGCCGAGCGAACTCGACGATCGTAGAAGCCACGCTCACCCGTTATCCGGAGTTGGCCGACTTGGCACGACGTCCACTGTTCCTCAAGATGCTTGTCGCTACTCTACAAGACAGAGATCCGCATCGTGTCCCCACTTCGGCCGACGCGTACGAAGAACACATTCAGCGTGCTCTTGAACTGCGTTGGCACGGTCGTCCCAGCAAGCAACAGGCTCTGAAGTGCCTGAGAGGGGCTCTGGAGTCATTAGCATGGAGAGGACAGTGTAGCACTCCGCGCAAAATCACTTTTGACCGTCGTGATCTCCGGGAGACGGCGCTCGCCGAAGCCAGAAAAACAGGCATGTCGCACGGACTATTCGACCTCGAAACGGCTCTTCGTGCGGAGGCTATTCTAGTGCGAACTCCAACCGACAAGTTCGCCTTCGGACATCTATCGTTTCAGGAATACTTGGCCGCACTGCGCCTCTCGAGAATGAGTAAAACGCTAACGGCGAAGATGATTGGCACAAACATCCATAAAGAGGATTGGCGGGAGGTATTGTGGTTGTATGCATCGGTGGTCCAGGATGCCAGTTTGGTGCTCGACGCCTGCCTCAATTACCGAGGTCCGCCGAAAAAGGTCGCAGAGTGTCTTTTTTTGGCAGCAAGATCCTTGGAAGCAGCCCGCCGAGGGAGGCATCCAAGGGCAGCAGAGCTCGGCGACCGTCTGATGGCCTTGTTCAAGGGCGAGCAATCGAGGGCATATGCATTCCTGCACCAAATCTACCAAGCCATCCGCAGAATGGGCGAAGGCGGGAAAGAAACGCTGCGAAGGCACTTGGGCAAATCGTCCGATCACCAAGTGCGACGGCGCTGCATACTGACGTTCTATGAGAGCTTCGGGCACGACGCGTTCGCAGAGGTCTTGCCATACCTTGATTCAGAGAAAGCAGGGTATTGGCATGTCCGCTGGCATGCGGCGGAAGTTGTTGCTGAAGTAGCTGAGAAGACTGACCTGCGTCATCTCAAGAAGTATGCTGACGACCGCGACGTTCTTGTTCGGGGTAATGTGCGATGGGCATTCAGCAGGCACCGCGCTGCACGAAAGACCGGTCTGGATTTGGACCTCCCGTTGTTGGATGCGCTCAAACGCAATGTCTGCTATGGCGAGAATATCGACATACAGGCTCACAGTGCCCTGCTGCTGGGGCGTTGTGTCAGGGTGTCGAAGCTCAGCCAAACGTCTGTTGAGGAAATCGGGCGAATTCTGGCCGGGTTCCTTTCGGATCAACAGAGCCACTGGCGCGGGTATGTCGCCCGGGCGTTGCACGAACTCGGGTGGGCTGACGCCGTGCCAGTGCTTTGCAGCTACGTTGCCGATGGCAATGACGACGAGATTTGGCTAAAGTATGCTGTGGATGCGATCAAGGAGCTGGCTACTTCGCAACATGCCGAGAACGTCAGGATGGCGGCGGATGCGATGAAATCCAAGACGGCGCTTTCGGTTTTACACGCGGAGTTGGACTTTCTCGCCGCCAGACTGGCCTTGGCAGGAGAGCCTGCGGCCGGAGAAGTCACTCCGCGCCGACTCTCTCACCAATGAGTTTCCGTCCGAAGTCGTCATGTCTCCGCTCGATATCGTTCTCTTGACCATAGTGTCCAAAGGCAACTTCCAGAACTCGCACAGGAATCTCGCCGGCGCAAATGAGTCGATGCCACGTATTCCGAGGGATGAAGACAAAATCGCCAACGCTCGGTGTCACCAAGTTGCCGTCCAAGTCCACAGCAGTTCCCGGATCGAGAATCGCAAACATCTCGTCTCGCTGCTGATGACGCTGGTCACTGAGCCGTTTCTTCGGGTGGACTACCAGGATGCGAATCGTGCATTGCTCGTTCTTGGCGAACTCCTGCCAGAACCCCCAAGGTCGTTCTGCCGCGCTAAACGGAGGATTCCCCTGGCTAAGGTCTTTGGCTGGTCGCGAAAGGGCTTCGTTGCGAAAGCACTCGTCAGGAAGAAACAGTCGTCCCCCGCATTGGACTGTCATGGTGGCCACATTCATATTAGCGCCTCATCTTTTGCAGACCATCGAACCTCTATCCGCAGACCATCATGCTGCCTGCTCTGCCCAGGTTGACTCGCTGTTCTGACAGACCTCATTCCTACCGAGCTTGGCGTGTTCCTCCCAACCCGGTAATGATGGCTTCAATCTTCTTCAGAAGCTGCTGCAGGTCCTCCAGGTTCATCATGCTTTCCGCGGCCAGTCTGACAACGGGTTCCGTGTTGGACAGCCGCACGTTGAAATGCCAACTGTCCGCCTTCACGGTAACTCCATCCAGCTTGAAAATGTGCTGGTCCCTAAAGGTCTCCTCGATCGCGGCAAGGACTTGCTGCTTACGATCGTCGGTCGGGAGTCGGTAGTTCAGTTCGCCGGATTGCCAGTATTTCTGCAACGGTTTCACCTGCTGGCTGATGGGCTTGGGATCGTCTGTGAGCAACTGCAGGGCAAGGAGGAACGCCCGCTCACTGGTGTCCAAATAGAAGCAGTCGGTGAAGAAAAAATGGCCCGAAACTTCACCGGCGAAAATGATGTCGCCCTTTACCGTTGGGTCCGCCACCACGCCTTGCCGTTTGCCGCGCATGGCCGCCTTGATATGGCTGTGCCCGACGCGGCACATCTCGGGAATACCCGAAGCCTCCTTGATTACCTCTGGGACGACCGCCGAGCACCGCAAGTCGTACATGACATTCTTGCCGCGATTCTCCGGCTTGGAGAGCAGCTCCCGAGCGAACAGTGCCGTCATCAGGTCGCATCCGATGAACTGCGCGTTTTCGTCAAGAAAGACCAGCCGGTCTCCGTCGCCGTCGAACGCGATCCCTAGATCCGGCTTTCTGCCGCTCATTGCCGTCACAGCCATCATGGCACCTTCCAGGTGCTCCCGATTGACGGGTTTCAACGGATCGGCCGGATGCCACGGGAAACTGCCATCCGGTTCATCGCAAATTGAGATCGCCTGGATCTTTTCCCCCGACGGGTCGATCTCCCGCAGCAGGGCTTTGATCACGGGGCCCATAACGCCGCTGCCGAAATCCAGCACGACTGTCATGGGGCGAACCTCGGGGAGATACTGCTTCAGATGCTTGCACCAGCTCCCCAAGATGTCCTGCGAAGAAACGCTGCCCATGGGGCCCTGAATCTCTGATGCTTTGCCCGACACGACAAGGTCCTGGATTTTCTCAAGGCCCGCGCCCATTCCCATTGGCTCGCCACCGCGCTTGGAGAACTTGAACCCGTTGTCATTGCCAGGATTATGCGACGCCGTGACCATGACGGCGCCGTCCACTCCCAGCGTGGCTGCAGCGAAGTAACTCATGGGGGTCGAACACTGGCCGATGCGAATCACGTCAGCACCGGCGGCAGTGATTCCGTTCACCAGGGCGTCTTCGAGAAGAGGACTGTGTTGGCGCATGTCACGACCCACTGCGACCTTTCTCGCCTCCAGTGTCTGCACAAATGCCCGGCCGATCAGTTCGGCAACCGGTTCTGTGATTTCGGTGCCGTATCGGCCCCGCACATCGTAGGACTTGAAGATCTCGCTAGGGATGTCTGTAGGCATAGTCAACCTAAGAGGGACTCTCCTTGGGAGAATCGGTTGAATCAGGGTAACCGCAGCCGGCCTTAGATGCAGGGTGGTAGGCCGTCAGCACCACTGTCGAGGTCCACCCGTCAACTTCGGCAAAGGACCTTTCCATGGCGAAGGATGTTGCCCACATTTCCTGAACTTGCTTCACGCGCAACATTTCGCTTGGGATGCGTTCTCGCCCGGCATGCGTGTCGTGAGTGTATCCAATTGGCTTGAGCCGTCAACTTCTGAGAGCACATCGCATTTCCAACGGGTTGGGGGCAGAGGCGGCTCCATTACACTGCGATAGGGGTGCGCTTTGAGCGTCGGCAGGATCGAGAGGGTCGCCGAACCCGTCCTGCGGTTTTCGCGTGCATCAAAGTCCGCGTGAATGCCATAGTCGCCGGCATGACGAGACCAGATCGCCGGAGGTGTCGGCACACCGCTTGCCAAGCCTCCCAATCCTCGAAGACCTCATGACCGCTCAGACCCTCTGGCAACGCTACCAACAATACCTCTGCACCGTCCCGTCGCTCGGGCTGTCGCTGGATCTCAGCCGGATGCAGTTCACCGAGAACTTTCTGGTGGCGATGGAGCCGGCGATGCAGCGCGCCTTCGATGCCATGGCTGCGCTCGAAGCCGGGGCCATCGCGAATCTCGACGAGAAGCGAATGGTGGGGCACTACTGGTTGCGCGCGCCGCAACTGGCACCCACGCCCAAGATCGCCACCGAGATCCGCGATACAGTGGACGCCCTCAAGGGGTTTGCCGCCGACGTGCACGCGGGTCGAGTCAAGCCCCCGGAAGCGGCGCGCTTCACCCGCGTGCTCTCGCTTGGCATTGGCGGCTCCGCCTTGGGCCCGATGTTCGTCGCCGACGCGCTCGGCCACCCGACGAGCGATCGGATGCCGGTCTTCTTCGTCGATAACACCGATCCGGACGGCATCGAACGCACTTTGGCTTTGCTGAAGGGCCGGTTGCCCGAGACGCTCTGCATCGTCACGAGCAAGAGCGGCGGCACACCGGAGACACGCAATGGGATGCTGCTGATGGCCGATGCCTATCAGCGAGCCGGCCTCGACTTCGCCCGGCACGCCGTGGCGATCACCATGGCCGGTTCCAAGCTTGACAAGCGGGCGGAGTCGGAACGCTGGGTGAGGCGGTTTCCGATGTTCGACTGGGTGGGAGGACGGACCAGCCAGACCTCGGCGGTGGGGCTGTTGCCCGCGGCGTTGCAGGGTTTCGACATCGACGCGCTGCTGGCCGGGGCGGCGTCGTGCGACGAGGCGACGCGTCAGCGCAACACACGGCAGAACCCGGCGGCGCTGCTGGCCG
>Ga0315274_10007701_pt1 | contig 15585 bp, 29 predicted proteins | sample YL17G02_20_MG_FD_203700 | JGI IMG/M metagenome (GOLD analysis project Ga0315274, IMG submission 203700) | Sediment microbial communities from Yellowstone Lake, YNP, Wyoming, USA - YL17G02_20 | ecosystem: Environmental > Aquatic > Freshwater > Lake > Sediment | place: USA: Wyoming | collected... | reverse complement strand
TGATATTGTTCTTGGAGAGAATCCGCCGCGCCGTGTCTTTGACACTCGGGCTGTTTTCAACCACGAGAAATGCCAGAAAGTTTACCTGTTTCCTGATGGCCTCGGCCTCAGTGCGAATAATGTCCGCGTCCCTGAGAAGCATCTGGATCGTGGCCTGACAGTCAACCGCGTTTGTCAGATCATATACGCCAGCCAGCTTTTCCTGCAATTCTTTGATTTCCATTTTTCACTCCCACTTCCATTTTCCATTGCATCATTCCCATTTCCACTACATTGCAGCAACCGCACAAAAATCCAGAGATAAATCACCATTTTTACAGCAGCGTGATATACACTGTCCTGTTCTCGTGATCGACAACCGCGCTGTCCACCTTGGCAGGCCGCTCATCTGTGGCCTTCAGCAGGATGCCCTCGGCATTGACATAGGCCGCAACCTGCGCTGCCGTGGCGTCTGATATTTCCAAAAGCGTTTCATTGTCATCATTCAGCACCACGATTTTCATTCCCGAGCCCTGATTCGATTGCGTCTGCACGGGGAATCTGCTGAACCTTCCATTGTCGAAGAAAACGAAAACTGGCGTTTCGGGCACAACATCCGCAAGCTTGTCATGATCTATGCCATAGATGCACTTGGTTATTGCGCTGCTGACTTTCTGCCACACGCCCGCTCTGTCGCCATATGCAAACCGCTCACCGATTCTCACTCTGTCCAGTCTCATTTTTCACATCTCCCTGCTGATTCGTCTGTTTCTGGTAAAACTCTTCCATCGCCAAGATGTCCGTGATAAACTTTCTCTGGCTTTTCGTCAACTCCCTGAAATCGTTCTGAAGCACCCTGTCACAAGCAGCTTTGCACTGTTGAGACACAAGCGGCAGCATCTTCTCAGCCTCGGCATACTTGCCATCAACACATAACCCGAGATACTTATGGTTCTGCGGCGTGTAGAACATTCCGCTATTGCCGTATTTGAACAACCATAAGAACTCCAGTGCTTTTCTCTGTGCCGTCGTCAGGCACACAGCTTCTTCCCCCTTCTCAGTTCGGCTAACAATTCCGATTCCAATGAAGCATCGGTTCCACGGAGCACTTCGAGCAGAAGCTCTGATTCTCTCAGATAAGTCTTCAGCCAATCCCTCGGGGTTTCCCCATCGTCGATAGATTCCCGCACATTGTCTATCCTGTCCGCCAGCTTGATTATCTTGGCTTGAACGGAAACCTTGGCTAGGTGCTCCCTGTCAATCCTCTTGCGTGTAGCCCTTGGTGCCTTCATCCCCTTGGACGGGTTTGTCAACTCGACAACCAGCCTCACAACAGGACGGGGAATGCCGCGCCTCAAAAGCCCATCATACTTGATCGAAGAGTCCTCAAGTACATCATGCAGAATTGCGGCAGCAAGCACATTCTCATTCACGCCCCCGCGCAATGCGACTCGCGCCATCACGCGAAGCGGGTGTTGAACATAAGGCACATAGAAATGTCCATATTTACGGAACTGCCCAAGATGGGCCTTTTTTGCAATCTTTATCGCTTTTCGCAGCAACTTCATATCGTCTCCTTCTACCACTATACGATTCAACTACCGGCGATTCTCACAATATCTCACCCACGAAGGAGGTTGTGGTTTGTTCCTATCCCAACGCACGGTGTAAGCAAATCGCTCTTTTCGTTTCAATACACCCTTCTCTTCCCGTTCGCTCAGGTGAATTCCATTTTCCTTGCATAACCCAAAAAGCATATGGAAAGTATTTCCGTAGAGTTTATCCAACAATGCCAAAACCGTCATCTCCTGTGGGAAATTAGTTCCAGACTCCCACTGGAAATAGTTTGAACTGCCTACTCCGAGCGCACGGGCCAATGCTGAACCGCCTATTTGCGCATTTAACCGCTCTTCCCGAAGGTATCGGCCAAATGCTTTCTTGTATGTCTTGTCCCGCCTGTCCACGGGAGCATAGCAACAACGCAGTTCTTCTTTGATCGGCGGAACAAAGATACCATCGTCCAGCTTGCACAGGAATCTATCCCATTTTATCTTGCCCAAATTCTCCACATATTCACGGGATATGTTTATGAGCCGATAAGGTAGGCCCTTGTAGAGCAACGCCAGCTTCTTGAGCCGCACAATGCTGGCTGGAAAACAATAGCCTGTCTCCCAGTAATTGACAGAAGCGTGGTTGGCGTCAACCATATAGGCGACATCGTAAATGCTCCAGTCCTGTTCTAGGCGGCTTCTCTTCAGATACTCGCCGAACAAACCCTTTAACCTCAAAGCTCCGCTTTCGATTTTCATTTTGCCTCCACCAATACATTGCATCAGGAAGGCAGAAATCCAAAGAAATTGAAGGTATTTGAAAAGGAAGGCTACTTACACCGCGCAACGCGCTTCAATCCGCCATAGGCAGTATCAAGATAGAATCGTTTCGCGCCAAGCTTTTCAAGCTGAGTCATGATGCGATCAGGAAACTGAATTGTATCAGGGTCAGTATCGTAAATATTTATAGGCGGCAGAAGGGTAGTAGTGCCAGTATCCTGCTCCAATCTTCCCCGCCAACGCAAATCCATGTCCATCCTTTTGTTTAATTCGTGATGGAACTCCCTGCCCGTGGATCGGAATGTCTGCACCCTGCCCGAGTTGTCAGCCCACCAGATCAGGGCTCCCGCGCCGTGGCCGATATCCTGATAAGACATGGCAACCCTGTCATGCAGGAGCACATATTTGGCTATTTTCAAAAGCTCTTTGGCTATCTGTCTCATACACCGTTACCCAAAATATCAAAAAATTGTTCAACGGCTCCGCTTGTCGGCCTTGGCTTTCCGCTCGGCAGCGTCGGCTTCGCGCTTGGCCTTTGCTTCATCCTTACGCTTCTGCTCGGCCTCGCGCTCGGCACGGGAGCCAATGTCCCGCACATCGTGCTTCCACACATCCTTTTTACAGTAAGCGTATCCACCCGATTTGACGAGCTTTTCGGCTTCCGCATTCTTGACGCGCTCTGGCGTTCCGCCACTCAGAACCGTATTTATCGTCTTCATTTTATTTGTCCTTTCCCTTCTACTGCTTTCTGACACTTCTCGAAGGGATACAGCGAGCGTGTTGAATTACAGTCGAACTTGTAGCTCAACGCCTTCGACATCGCATTGGAGGCCATCTTGCGACTTCTCGGAGTCCGCTGGCTGTTTATTGCGTCGCTTATCACCCTGTTCTTTTCATCGTTCAGACTGTTTATCAAGTTCAGCTCTTCCAACATGCTGAAACAACGATACAGGGGATTTGCGAAAAGTTCGTTGAACGACTTGTTGTCCTTCGTAGGAAACCGCCCCAATCCAAATCTTCCCATATGAACCACCTCGTTTTTTACGCATAAAGAAGTATCTGGCGCGATAAACAAGTCACCTTTCAACCACAGGGACTTCAGATGAAATTTCCCCATGCCGCCCTCTATCTTGAGTCCGTCTCTGACTACCAAATGCGTGTTCTCATACTCGGCTCTGTTCTTTTTTCCGATTTTCATCTTTGTCTCCTTCTTATCAAATGACACTCCGCATGGGCTAAAGCCCAGCGGCTTCTTGCAATTCAACACCGCAAGCAACTTGCATGGTGCCCGCATGACTACGCTTTCCCTTCGCTCTCACGAGATAAGGGTAACGATACTTTGTTTCTGAAATCAGGACTCTGCCCAATTCCCCATAGACGGATCGTGACAAGATATTAGCCGCTCCAACTTGGCCATCTCTACTGCCCTTCCAGCCACATTTGCTGCAAATGTAAACCCTACCGTTACCTTTTCTTGTGACATTTATGCCACCTTGGCTTTGTAACAGGCACCGTAGGGGCCTGTGATAAACCGATTCAGTATGTTCTTGGCCGCATTGCTATCGGCGTTTTCGGCATGACCACAGGCCGAGCACTGGAACAATTCCTGACTCAATCGGCTTTTCCTATCGGTATGGCCACAAACAGAGCACATGATACTGGTATAGTATGCGAGAACACTGCGAAACAAAGCACGGCTTATTTCACAGTTTTGTTGTAGCCGCATAAGCCAGTATCTAACGCCCCATATACCGATAGCAGAGCGGATATTTTTACTCAACCGCCCTTTGAGTTTGAGATTGAAAGTGATATTTTTCAGGTTTTCAACAACTATCAAATCGGCTTTTTGGACGACTTCTTTAGCAACTTCGTCTATCCTTTGCTTCAGTGCGCGGATGGCTTTTTTGTGGCCATTGCTGCCATACTGGCATCTCTTGATGCGCTCGATATTCGTTTTGATGTCGGTGCCGCAGTGTTTGCCGGTGGAAAGTGTGGCAAGTGAGTTTATGCCAGTATCAACACCGATTAGCGTTTCAACTGGCTTCTTCGGGCCAGTTTCGACCTCAAAAGCAAATTGAACAGTGTTGTTGTGAATGATATAGGCATTCAAGCGTTTGCCCTTACCGGCAAGAGATGTGAAATGCTTGTGGTATTTGATCGGTAAATCGAGAGAGATTTTGTTGCCAATAGAAGCCAGATGAAGCCACGCATCAAAACCATTGGCTTCTTTGGCTTCCTGCAATTCGGCGATGGTACAGGATACGGTCATACTTTTGCCAGCGTGGCGCGGCATCACTGGCTTCATTGCGTTGTGCCGCATTCTTTTACTTTTGAGCAAGCAGTGAAGCCTGTTGATTTTCCTGCGGTTTCGTTTGCCATCTGGCTTTAGCTTTTTCAGTTGGGATTCGATGGCTTTGATGGCCAAGAGCAGTTGTTGTTTGTTGGATTCGGCGGCTTCCTTAGCTGAAGAAACGAGATCAATGGCTTCCCTGGCTGCTACTTTTCTTAAACGAGCGGATAGCCAAGTATTCTGCGGCAGATCAACAATTGGCTTTAGGAGTTGGGATTTATCAGGGCTGCCATTCTTCCAGAAGTGTCCAATGAAGATGTTGACAACTCTACCGTACTCGCTGAGTGCAGTTTTCAATTCAGCCTGCTTTTTGGCGGTGGCGAATTTCAGACTACACCTCGTGGATCGCGTGATTTTCATTTCGTGGCTGCGTCCATCATCTTCTTAGCTTTGTTTTTAGCAGAGCGTTTTCCGTAAATACGAGCACACATACTCGTCACAACATCAACAAAATCCTGAACAATATCATCCTTGAACTCTGTCTCATTTACAGCAACAAGATTCCTTCCGCAGCTAGACAGACAGGATTCAACCATTTCACTTCCAAAACGAGCAAGTCTATCTTTGTGCTCAACGACAATCTGTGTCACTGTCTTATCCGATAGTAACCGGAGTAACTTTTTTCTTCGCCCGTTAAGACCCGATCCTATTTCTTGAACTTCATCCGAAATTGTCCATCCCCTGGTGCTGCAATAATCTCTCAGACGAGTCATCTGGCGTTCCAAATCACCCCTCTGGTCGGTGGATGACACCCTACCATAGATAACAACCCTGAACGGCAAACAGACATCCTCGTGAACGAGAATAGTGCCCGAAGCTAACTGCTCAGACCGGCAAGGCAATTTCCCAGCTTGAAATAAACGGAACGCTGTTCGATAGCTCAAACCATTTTTCTTAGCCCATTGACTTAGTTTCATAGGGATAGTTGACCATATTTGTTACTATGTGTCAATAGTTCTTTCAACTATTGACAACCCGCCAGACAGTCTGTCCCGCTCGGTGCCTGTTTCTTCTCTACATCTCCCTTCCAATTCCCTGCGCCAGTTCTGCTCTTCATGTATCAGTCTGCCATGCTCCCGCGTGACCTTCGCAACGAATGCTTCCGAATACCCGAAGTGTCTCGCAATCGCGCTCATGCTCAGGGTCGGATTCACAATCGCAAGTCCTATGACGTTTTTCCGCTTCTCCTCGTGCGTAACCTTGGACGGCACGACCCTGCCGTCTCCCGCTTTCCGCTCCGCCCGCGCTTCCACCCAGAAATTGAACTGCTTCAACCACTCGCCGCGCTCCAGCTCGGCAGGATACTGCTCGGGATTGGCTGCGTTTTTCTGCAACCAGTCCATTCCGAACTGCCGAAGCAGGCGTCGCTCCTCGCGGACGAATTTGTCTGTGCCGACTTTCATGTTCCGTTCTTCTCGGGATGCAGCCCTGCCTTGAACTCGGCAAGGTACTTCACAATCTTGTCCTGTCCCTCTACAAATGCCTTGGCACATTCCTCGGGCGAAATCTTGCGGTCGGCCACCTGACCAAACCGCAGCCCGAGAAGGCCGTACTCCCGCGACACCTCGTTCAGCAGCCAGCTTGCTCGTTTGAAATCCATTGATTAACCCTTTCCTATCGGCATGTTTATCTTTTCCATGTAGGCCCTCAGATTCGAGAAGCTTGCATTCAGTGCCGTCAGCCTTGCCTTAACCATTGCATCCGCCTTGGCTTTGCACGGCGTATCTTTCTGGAACCCGAACACCTGCTTGCCCCGAATGAGAAAAACGGACGCGGGATGCTCTTCCTTGACCCTGAACTTGTTTACCACTGGCACAGCCTTGTGATACTTCACCTGCTTGCAGCAATCGCAAACAACTGGCTCTAACCTATGCCCAGCAACCCACACAACCTGTCCGCGTCTGAAACGCTTCGGCTCCGCTTTTTTGGGCGCGGGCTTCTTCGCGACAGTCCGCCTGCGCAACGACCTCATGGCTTCCTTCTTATCGTCGTAGAAATCGACTGCCTGCTGCCCGTCATATCTTGACGTAAGAACTCTGCCCTTATGCGGGCCAGTCAGATATTCGTAGGTAATCCTCTGGGCCTTCTTGTCCAGCTTCACAATCAGGGAGACCTCACTATTCTGGCTGAGAGAGTTCCACATGACAACGAACTTGCCCACAGCGTTCTTGACTTCTGACATTATCCACTTCTTCATACCAGCACTGCCTTTCTTTGTTTACAACGTATCGTCGCACTCCGGCTGCTCTTCAACGATATGAAACCTATGCCGAATATCACACTCCGCATCTTCCCAATATATCGGAGTATTCCCCGCCATCCCTAGCATCTTCCATATTTCTCTGCGTTTTTTCTTTGCTCTTTTTTCCTCATCCTTGTCTCCTGATATCCCAGCAACACTTATTGCAAGATATGCGTCTTGTAATTCGCTAAACATCACACCGAATTCTGACACTATTTTCTTGCCCACAAAATCTTCAACTTCGCTGTCTCGGTATTCAATTAAGCCACTGACCATCTTCTTCATGCCTGCACCTTTGCCGTATCTCCTACAATCCCTGTGCCCGCAGAGCCTTTCTCTGTTTCTTCTCGGCCACCTTCTGCTTCGCCACATCCATCGCGTGCCACTTTGCAAGCACCCAGTACACCTTCTCCAGCGGGGCTTCGTAAACCGTGCGCTTGCCCTCGGAGCGTATACCGATCATGTCACCGGGACTCAGAATCACAACAAGTCGTCTGCCGTCATGTTTGGCAGGACGATCACACTTCCGCACGACAATCTTTTTCAGCATCGTAGCCATTTCATTTCTCCTTTGGCAGAGCCTTGACTATCTGCCCGCAGTGGTTGCAAATCCACAGGATAAACCCTGTGAACGAACCGTTACCAACTTCACGCCTGACTTTGGCGTCAGCACAATATTTGCCATCGCATTTCATTGTTTCAATCTCTCCTTCCACTGATACATTGCAGGAGAAACCGAGAAATCCAGAGATAAACCATTATTTTTGTGTATCTCCCACACTATTATACGCAGAAGGGCAGGAGTAGATGCGCTCTCCTGCCCTTTTAATCAATTCAATTGAATAACCTATCCCTTGCGCTGCCGAACGGCTTCCACGCGGTTCAGATAGTCCTGTAGGCCCCTGAAGCCAGCCTCAAGCATCCCGTCCGCCGATGGCCCTATCTGAGTTCTGCTAACGACTCGTATCCTATCCGCATGGCTAACCGCGCCATCCACGAATGCCTTTGTCGCTGGCATAAACAGTGACATATCACACGGCCACTTGTGCTCGGGATCAGGTGTCGGCACTGGATCGGGAGTGGCGTCGATCTCAACAAATCGGATCGTCCACATGTCGGCAGCCAGATCGGGATCAATGAGATACTCGTAGGGTATAGTGAAATAGCCCACGATTCCCCATTTTTCGCCCCAAGAGTTACGCACTTTGAACCGCTTGGTTGCGTCATCATAGCCAACCGCCAGAACCGCATGTCCTCCGCATACGCCCTCATTAGGCTTCGGCATATTCAGTACGCCAGTTCGCTCGACTTCCGACGATTCAAAAGAATCATACACCGTGAATCCAAACACAAAGGGGTATCCCGATGCAATGCAACCGCGCATCTGATCGAGCAACGACACGCCGTTGGCCGAATCTTGTTCGATTCTCAGATACGATTCAACCTGATTCCTAAGAGCATCGGCATAACAAGCATCTGGCGGCTTATCCCTGAAACGATTGATGTCGTATGGCCACATCGTTTCAGGACACACGCCCTGCGAAACAACAGACTTGATGCCATCGCGTATTTCGGCACCGCTGTCATCGTCAATGCTTCCTTCGATGTCTCGCTCATTCCAATACACAAAAAGTCTGCTCGGCACAAACGCCTTGCTCGCGTCCTGTTTCATTTGTTCGAACTGGAATGCCGCGCCGATGGCGTTCGCCGTGCAATTTCCAGATATGAGCATCTTTCCATTGCGCCTTGTTACCAATGTATGATATGGCGACACCTCTGCGCAATAGACCATTCCTTCATATGGAATCTGGGAAACAATTTCCCGATCAAGCGATAGCCCCTTTCTGTCCCTTGTTCCCACACGATATTCAGGAAATCTTCCCCGAACAATTCTGCCGTCTGTCATCTGTGATGCTCTAGGTGGTCTCACCGCTATCGCACACCATCCACCACTCAGGAATACCAACCGTTGCAAGTCATCTGCAAGACGAATCGAGCTGGTATAATAACTGAGATGCCCTTTTTGCTCGCATCCATCACCCATCGCATGTCCTTCCAGTAATGCCGATATGTTATTCGACCCCAAGCCGAAAACAAAATCGGGCACAAACTTAAAAGGAGAATGGATGCCTTCCAGTCCATAGCCCCTGATTGCTTCGTATATCTGTTTGTTTTCTAGTGTTATCCTGTCTTTCAGAACACAGGGACTAGCGATAAGACCGCACTTCGCCATTTGTGTTAATAATCCCAAACAATACTGTTCCTTGCGAGCGACACCGCCGGTCGCAATCTGAATCTTGTAATGGAGCTGCTTGCCTGATTCATCCCTATGGGGACAAAGTGTTCCCTCTGCGAGATAGAATCCAAGAAAATTCAACCAAAGATTCGCCGGAACAACCTTGTCCGTGCGATAATGTTTCCGCTTATGATCTACCCCGTCAATTGAAATAGTCTCTATTTCGGAGTTATCCGTTTTTGCGCTACTCATCAGTCCCGAATACCAACCTATATTCTTCATCTGTGTTAGTTGATACGTCGATGACAAAGTTCGCTTTGACTCGTCCCACCTGCGAACAAACATTTTGTGATCGGGCGTGACGCAGAAGTTCAGGTTTTCCCGGTCAACATAGAACATCGGCCCTTTGTATTCAAAAGAAACAAGTCGTTCGGGAACAACAAAAAACACATTACCGTCTTTGGATACGGTGGCCAATTTCTCACCAAGTGGGACATCACAAAACAGCTTCCATCCCCTTTCTGTTAGAACCTCCGTCTTGTCGTCGTGACAGCTCCCCAGTGCGCCTTGGTCATACACTGGCGGACACTGTCCGCTCAGATCGGCACTGGGTGGCAATGCTTCAAGCACGGCCCTCGGTGCTGCGTATTTTCTATCGCGTTTGTCCATGAGATCGGGTTTCCAGCCGTACCATTGAATGTTTCTCTTTGTCATTGTATTTATCCTTTATTTTGTGTTGTTTTTACCGCCGTTGTCTCTTCACATCGCGCCGTACTTGGATTTTGTTTCTTGGCCATATTACGATGTGGCGTTTTTCCAAACCAACTATCGCATTACATCTCTTACATCCATAAACTCCCCAGCCGTTCGGCACATCATCTGTGCAGTATGAATCTTTGTTTTTGAAGAGTTCGTTCCATTGGCCGATCATCTGATGTTTCGGGAAGAGCAAATCAATCGCTTTCCAGTAGTCTTCTTCCGATTTCTTCATGCGAATCCCTACAGCTTGAATGAATAGCCTACCATGACGCCCCACGGCGGGTCATCACCTAAATCCTTGGCCAACCCCCAGAATGGCGCATAGTATGCACCGACTTCGAGCCAGTCAAACAGCCTTGTTGTAACTGTAGTGTCAAACCGTATCTGCGCGGGATACTCGGTGATGCCGCTCGGAATCACCGCGAGAGCGGCTCCGAGCCGCAACTTATCCTTCAACATCGACACAATCGTCCAATTGAAATAGCCGCCTACAGAGCAATCGTGCTCGGTGTCCGTCCAAGTAAGAAGTCCCACAGACATTGGCCTTAATTCTGGATCGTCGAATCGGTAGTCCTTGAACGCCAGTTTGAACGCCTTGGGTTCGGCTGCATTGGCCGAAATCAAACCAGCACACAACAACAACGCGATTACCGCCAGTAACTTTTTCATACTGTTCTCCTTTTGTGTTTTAGTGCATGAATCCGGCCATCCCTGCAACCGTAATTCCCTGCTTTTTCATGCGTTTTTCATTTTGCAAACCACGACGCTTGCAAATCCTGTCATCCCGAACCATCATCTTAGCCTGTTGTACGGATTTGCCAAGAATACAGGGATTGAAAAGATCATCAACTGACGACTTCTTTCTCATACTGTTCTCCTTCTCTTCCTTTCGTCTTTCCACACAACGAGGCAACCGTTAGGCACAATTATCTGCTCGACATGATCGAGACACTGCCAACAATATTCAAGAGTGACTACCTCTCTCGCCTTGGGCGCAAATGTCTCCGTCCGCGCAAAACGGTTCCCCGCGCCGCACAACCTGCACGACAACTCATATACGCCGAATGTCCCCACCATCTCCATTGGATCATTTTCGCACATAGATGAGATTGCCATACTGAGGATTGCCCGTCATCCTGTAGAACGAATAGCCATTATCGCCGAACAGTTTCGCGGCATCAGCATACGAAGTACACTCGGTGATGACAACTCTCGGGCGGTATTCGCTTCCCGACAGCAGTGCCTTCATTATTCGTTCATCAAAACCTTCCGTGTCCACAGATAGTAAATCGAAATCGCGTTGCACATTTCTTTCCTTCAAGATGTCGGCCAGTGGCCTTGTCTTCACCTTGACAGACTGGTCTGTTGCCGTGGCTGGATACCAGTCAGACAGAAACGAATTATGCCCTATTGCCGAATGCAGGTGAAAGTCCAGCTCACCCTCCGAATCAGATACACCGACATGAACGACTTCGGCATTCAACCCCGCGAAGTCCTGCCTGATCGTTTCGATTCTGTAGGGGTCTGCGTCTATGACTATTCCCTTCCAGCCCTGAGACAACAGCTCCCATGTGTTTGAGAATTGCTTACCTAGCGCACCCACGTCCACAAGGAACTTGTTCTGCGGAGGAAACCTCTTGAATAGCTCCGTTAGAAGCTCATGCTCACCGAATTGACTCACGCTCATGGTATTACCTTCCCCTTGTTGTTCCAATCCCTGTTCCATCTCTCTGCCATCAACACAGGATTCCAGTTGTCATAGGCTATCCCCGCCTTGATATTCGCTTCCGACAGGGTGAAGTTCTTTGCCTTCCTGATTACCCGCTCTAACGAAAGATGCTTGAAATGCAGCAAAAGAAAATCCTTTTTCTCCGCCTTCACTATCCTTCCAGTAATTGATTTCAGTTGGTGCGCTCCCAGATGATATTCGACTTGCACACATTCGCGAAAGATACAGAACTTTGAATACCACGGATCGGGAATGCCGTCTTTCACCAAGTCCGTCAATAAAGACTTACCATCGTTCACTGGCATTTCTTTCGACACCATGCTTCGGCCCTTCACTCCCGGAACGGTAATACCCTTCGCATCGTATTCATTCAAGAGAGCGCGAATATCAGGATGCCACAAGAACTCGTCCACATCCACAACGATTTTCCATCCTTCTCCAGTGTCGCGGTATGCTTCGCTCTTCATCTGGGCAAGTTCAAAATCATTCATGCCGCCAGTCACCCAGTCCCGCACTTCTACTCTTGAGTCCGATTTCAAAATTGAACGAGTGTCATCTGTGCTTTCGTTATCCCATGCAATTATCTTGTCGGCAAAAGAATAGTGCCGCAAGAAGAACGGCACTATGTCCGCTTCGTTCTTCACCCATGTAAAAACAGTGATATTCATATGGATATGCTCCTGAATACAACCGCGCTGTGCGTTGACGGCGAACCCGTGGCAAGTATCGGATATGCCTTGCCCCTGAAGTAGTCATCCACGGCCTGCTTCGCGCCCAAACAGTCAGGACAGCCGTAATCATCGAACACCATAAATCCTCCCATAGCCAACCTTGGCCAGACATAATCGCAACAACCCTGCACCGAGCGATATGCGTCCACGTCCACATGACAGAATGAAATGAGAGAATCGTCCAGCCCTGTAAACACACCGGGAATCACGCCCTTATGGATATACAGCCTGTCGCGTCTGTTTCTGTTGTTGAAAAAGATAGACTGGATATCTGCCATGAGAATATTTCTCAGCAGCTTGGGGCGAATCAAACACGGGCAGGACGCCGATCATGCCATCGGCCCATGTCATTGATAGTTGTGTCTCCATGCCGAATAGACTAACGGGATGCTCTTGAACGAGCCCGCCGACCATGTAAAGAATCCGCTCTTTCGACTTCTTCATTGCCCTACTATACGCAGAAGAACAGAGAGATTGAACAAAAAAAAGAAGGCCACGGCGAATTTCTCCGCTGTAGCCTTCCAAAAGATGAGGACGGACGGGACTTGTTACCCGTACCCGAGTTTTAGTGTTCCGCCAGTCGTCGGAACCTCGGGCCTGCTCGGCAATGCCAGCAGGGCGTCTCACATTGCGCCACCGCCTCCGTTTGTTTGTTTGTTTGTTTGTCTGTTTGTTTCAATCCACGCCCTCTTAGCAGAGAGCGACAACTCTTCCAATCTTTGAATAAGACATATATTGATCTATTTTCTGAAAAAGCGCAAGCAGAAAAAATCAAGCTTTATTTGCGAGGAGGCAATATTCGGGATTTGAATCGATGCCGATGAATTGCCTGCCAAGTGTTTTTGCTGCCGAATATGTGGTGCCTATGCCGCAAAATGGATCAAGAACGATCTCACCGGGATAGGTGTAAAGCTTGATGAGTCTCTTGGGAATTTCGACTGGAAATACGGCAGGATGATACTTGGAAGAACTACCGTTCGTGACTACTCCCACGGTTAAAACCGTGGGCTTCTAGGGCTTTTGCAACCCATGCTGTATAGCCCTACAGCAATATTTTTTGAGTTTTATTGTTTGAAATACGAGGGTTAAGCGCGATGAAAGAGCAATTAAAGCTACAAACATCATCTTACTCAAGTAACCTCGGTATCGACTATGTTAGGATTTTACAGCAAGGTAAGATTTCAACCTTGCAAACCAGCTATCCAAGTGTCAAAGAACAACAAGAAAAGGCTATGGCGGAATGACAAGTTTGTCAACAACCGATTCAAGTTTGCCGTTCGCTTTCATCCCCCGATTGAAATCGGGGGTCTTCCCGCTCACGAATCATAACTTCCCGAGCATCGCCGCAAATAATGGAATCGATCATTTCCCCACCTTGTCTTTTTCATCATACCGAGCCTTCATAGTTTCGATTTCATCCAGAATTGTATCGTTCACGCACTTGAAGACATTGGCCCTGAATGTATCATTGTCCAGTCCCGATACATAGCGAGCCAGCAGCCGATTGGCAACCCTGTTTGCCATCGTATTGGCAGCCCGCGCAGCACGCTCTTTGTTGTGTTTGTCTGTGGATTTCTTGTGCTCCCTGTCATCCATGTAGGCCAAAATCATTCCTACGAACATGGATACCAAGCAAATAAACACCCCCGCTATCACCGCACTTGTCTGGGAAAGATTCCCAATACCGTAGCCGCAGGCCGCTCCTGCCGCCAGTACCACGAAAAATACGATATTACTGAAGAGCATTCTCTTGCTCACACGGGGCTCCTAAGTATATCTATTGCCTTTTCCTTAATGGCCTCAGCCAGCTTGATTGCGTCCACCGGCTTCATCCAGAACAATTTAGTTTGCTGGCTAAAGATAAGCTTCACATATTCTTTGTCTTCCGACTCTTCAACAAGAATCTTTATTGCGGGTTTTTGCTCTTGAGCTTCCATCGGCGTCACACGGTGTTTCTCCTTTTCGATTCCGCAATTGCCGCCTGTAGTCTTGCCGCAAATATCTGCATTTCCTTGTCAGTCGTGTATTTGCTCATGGAAATCCTGAGACTGGATACACAATCGCCATAGGGCCTGCCCATCGCCTTCAGAACATGAGATTCCTTGTTACCAGTGCGACAGGCCGATCCCATTGACACACAGACGCCGTGCTTGGCCAGAATGCCACACACCAACGAAGCATCGGCTGGAATCGTTACATTGAGAATGTTCGGCAATCTCTTTGTTTCATGTCCGTTTCGCTTGGCCAGCACCTTGTGGGACAGATCGGCTGAAAACCTGTCAACAAGCCCCGAAAGCTTTGCCATTTCCGTGCGGATATTGCTCCAAGCCACTTCGACCGCCTTGCCGAAACCGACTATCTGCGGAACTGCGTGCGTCCCCGAGCGCATACCGTTTTCGTGGCCTCCGCCGTGCAACAGGGGCTCCAACGGTGTGCCCTCCTTGACATATAGGGCTCCTATGCCCATCGGGCCATGTATCTTGTGCGCTGAGATAGTCATCATATCGGCCCCTGTGTCGGCAATATCGAAATCAACCTTTCCGAACGCCTGCACTGCGTCGCAGTGGAATGCTGTGCCATTATCCTTACAAAGTTGGGCTATTTTGGCCACGGGTTGAATCGTGCCTGTCTCATTGTTGGCATACTGGATCGAAACAAGGCCGACCATGCCTGTTTTCAGGTAAGCATCAAGCAAATCCAGCCTGACAACGCCGTCTTCATCCACAAACACCTCCACCACATCGGCCAGCAGGTTGCTGCGGCGCATCCATTTTGCAGGCTCCAAAACGGATAGGTGTTCCACCGCTGACACAACAAGTCTTTTCCTATCGCCGTATTGGAATCCCTTGATCGCCCAATTGTTTGCCTCGGTGCCGCCCGATGTGAAGTATATCTCGCTCGGCTTGCAGTCCAGCATATCAGCTATCGATGAGCGAGCCGCTTCTATAGCATCTTTGGCCTCCCTGCCAAGATGATATGCCGTCTGCGGATTGCCATACCGCTCTTCCAAGTATGGCTGCATGGCGGCTACCACATCGGGATCGATTGCCGTAGTGGCTGCATTGTCTAGGTATATTTCGCTATCGCGAATGTCGAACATATCTGGTTCGTTGAACCTCTGTTGGGTTTCAACAGATTTCTGATGGGTATTAGGTTGCATATCGTATTTCCCTCTCGTGGGCTGTTCCAGCCCCGGCAATGAGCACATTGATAGCGGCATTTAAGTCTC
>Ga0315274_10007699_pt1 | contig 15588 bp, 12 predicted proteins | sample YL17G02_20_MG_FD_203700 | JGI IMG/M metagenome (GOLD analysis project Ga0315274, IMG submission 203700) | Sediment microbial communities from Yellowstone Lake, YNP, Wyoming, USA - YL17G02_20 | ecosystem: Environmental > Aquatic > Freshwater > Lake > Sediment | place: USA: Wyoming | collected... | reverse complement strand
TGGGCAAGGACGTGTACATCTACAACCAGGGGCGGACCAGATACTCGTTCGGGCTGTACCAGTGGAGCGAGCGGGCGAAGGGGGTGAAGGGGCGGTATGAGTGGATCTCGTTCATCAGGCATGGGTACGAGTACTTCGATCTGGACGGGAGAGAGCCGGACCCGAGCATGATCTTCTTCTCGTCGGAGGGGCTGCGGCCGAGCCTGATGCTGGAGCAGTGCGCGGAGGGGATGAGCGACTTCCGATACTTGCAGACGCTGGAGCACTGGGCACAGGCGGGAGAGCAATCGGATTCTGAGGAGGCGAGGAAGCTGGCGGCAGAGGCGCGCGCGTTCCTGAGGGAGACGGCGGCCGGGATCGAGCTCGGCCGGCGGGGGCAGCCGGAGGGGGTGAACCTGGACGAGATGCGGGCGCAGGCGGCGGACCGGATTGCCGGGCTGATGTCGGCGCTGGGGAAGTGAAGTAAGGCGGACACAGGCTGGCCCTCGACTGCGCTCGGGCTGAAGGAGCCTGTGCCACGGAGCAGGGCGCTCCGCCCTGGGGGAGGAGTGATGATGGCGAGGATGGCGTTGGGAGTGATACTGTCGGCACGAGGCGACCTGGAGGGACGGCTGAGGCGAATCAAGGAGGCGGGGTTTCCGACCGCGCAGTTGGTGAGCCCGCCGGCGGAGGACCTGGCGGGGCCGCGGTCTCAGGAGCTGAAGCGGGCGATCGCTAGCTCGGGGGTCAAGATAACGAGCGTGGCGGCGGTGTATGCGGGGGAGAGCTACGCGGATGTGGCGGCGGTGAGGGCGACGGTGGGGTTGGTGCCGCGGGAGACGCGGGCGGCGCGCGTCGAGCACACGAAGCGGTGCGGGGACTTCGCGCAGGCGGTGGGATCGCCAAACCTGTCGTCGCACATTGGCTACATCCCGGAGGACACGTCTGACCCGGACTGCCGCGGCCTGGTGGGGGCGGTGCGGGAGATCTGCGATCACCTGGCTGCCAACCAACAGAGCTTCTGCCTGGAGACCGGGCAAGAGACGGCGGAGGGGCTGCGGGAGTTCATTGGAGTGGTGGGCCGGGGCAATCTGAAGGTGAACTTCGACCCGGCGAACATGATCATGTACGGAACCGGCGACCCGATCGAGGCGTTGGGAGTGCTGGCGTCGTGGGTGGAGGGGGTCCACTGCAAGGACGGAGTGTGGCCGAAGGCCCCGGGACAGCTCGGAGAGGAGAAGCGGCTGGGCGAGGGCGAGGTGGGCATCGAGCGCTTCCTCGCCAAGCTGAAGGAGATTGGATACGAGGGCCCGCTCACCATCGAGCGGGAGATTCCGGGGGAGCAGCAGATGGCGGATTTCGCGGCGGGGAAGAAGCTGCTGGAGGAAGCGAAGGGGAGGTTGGGGATAGGGTAGGAGGGGAAGCGGTGTCTGTCGAGGTGGCGGGCGCTAAGGGTCAGGGGCGGGGAGGAGGGCGGCGCCGCGGGAGGGCGATGAGCATGTTTCCGGCGGCGATGAGCAGCGCGCCCTGCCAGAAGCCCGGGCCGAAGGGCTCGCGAAGGACAAGCCAGCCGTTGGTGACAGTGAGAATGGGCGTCAGGTAGGTGAGCGGGGGGAGCTTGTGGGCTTGTCCGCCGGCGCGGCCTAGCTCCAGGGCCGCGAGCCAGAGGGTGAAGCCACCGCAGTAAAGGAACAGCCCCATGCCGGCCGCCACCGCCCAGGCGCTTACCTGGGCCGGTCCCCAGCGAAGGAAGTAGAGGGAGGTGTGGTAGCCGGCCGGCGTTCTGGTCATGCCTGTGGCGGCGAGCGCAGCAGCCAGCATCATCAGTCCGAAAGTCATCGCCGCGAAGGTCTGGAGGTCGGCCGCTCCCGCGGCTGGGCGGCCGGGCTTGACGGAGACGAAGCGGCCGAGGTTGGAGTAGACGCCCCAGGAGAAGGCGGCGAAGAGCGCGGCGAGAGCCGCGGCCACCACCTGGCCCTCGACTGCGCTCGGCCTGAAGGAGCCTGTGCCGCGGAGCAGGGCGCTCAGCCGGCCGCCGGTGGCGACGAAGACGACCCCTGCCAGGCAGAGCAGGATGCCGATCGCCAGGCGGGATGGTGGCGGCAGGGAAGGAGCTTCCGGCATCTTTTCCCATCCCGAGACCGCGCCTACCGCGCGCCCGAAGGCAGCGCCCTGGAAGAGGACGGTGAAGATGGGGTGGAGGTAGTTGATGATGATGGCATCGGGGAGGGGGAGGCTGCTGAGGGCGAAGTTGAGCGAGACCGCGTAGCCTGCCCAGCCGAAGAAGCCCATGGCGACCAACATCAGCCACCCGCGCGCGGAGAAGTCGCGCAAGCGGGCGAGCCGGCCTCGCGCCGCCAGGAGGAGGAGCAGCAGAAGCCAGCCGGCGGAGATCGCCCAGAAGGAGACCTGCAGGGGGTGTGGGGACGGGCCTGGTCCGTGGGCGCGGAGGAGGGCCTTGGCTCCGACCGGGCCAATGGACCAGCCGATGAGAACGGCGGCGATGTAGAGATAGGCGCGCTTCAAGCCCGGGTCGTCCTCCGGCCAAACAGGTTAACCGTATTGCCCAGAACAATCAACACCGTGCCCGGCCAGAAGCCTGGGCCGAAGCCCTCGCGGAGGAGGACCCAACCGACGGCCACGCCGAGCACGGGGCTGAGGTAGGCGAGGGGCGGAAGCTTGTGGGCCACGCCGGTGCGCGCTCCCAGCTCCATGGCAGAGAGCCACATGGTGAAGCCGAGGCAGTAGACGACCACGCCCATGCCGATGATGAGGGGCCAGGCGTTGACTGCTGCCGGTCCCCAGCCGAAGAAGAACATGGTGGTGTGGTAGCCGTTCGGCAGTGCTTCCTGGCCGGTCACTTGCAGCACCACGATCAGGATCGCCAGGCCGCAAGTCTGTGCGCCCAGGGTGTGGAGATCGTAAAGGCCGGTCGCTTGCCGGCCGTGCTTCACAGTGACGAAGCGCCCGAGGTTGGAGTAGATGCCCCAGGAAATGGCGGCGCCCAGGGCCGCGAGCGCGCCGGCCACAGGCTGGCCCTCGACTGCGCTCGGCCTGAAGGAGCCTGTGCCACTCACCAGGGCGCCGAGGGTGCTCAGGTTGCCTTCGGTGGCGATGAAGGCCACGCCCAGCAGGCACAACGCGAGTCCCATACCCATCAGCAGCGGCCCCGGCCTCCGGCTCCGGTCCACGGGCTGCTCCCAACCGGAGATGCGGCGGACGATGGAGCTGAAGGTGGGCCCCTGGAAAGCGACGGTGAATACCGGGTGGAGGTAGTTGATCACGATGGCGTCGGACAGGGGCAGACGGGCGAAGGCGATGTTGAGCAGCACCACCGACCCCACCCAACCGAAGCAGCCCATGGCAAACAGCACCAGCGCGCCGCGCCAGTGGATGTGCCGCAGCAGCCCGACCCGGCGCCGGAGGAGCACCACCAGGAGCAGTGACAGCCAGCCGATGGCGATGCACCAGCCAGCAACCTGCATCGGAGTGAGGCGCGCGCCGGCGCGCTCGGCCACCACGATCGCCTTGTTGACGGCGAGGGAGGCGCCCCAGGTCAGGACAGCTATGAGCGTGTAGAGGTAGGCTCGCAGCATCCCCGGCTTGCAGGGCGGGCGTGCCTACGCCCGCCGCGAGAAGATCGCCCCGAGGACCCGCCATCGCTGAAGCTAAGGCGGGCAAGCGGGGCTCCCACAGAGCGGCTAGCCGCGCTTGGCGGCCCGCGCCAGCACGGACTGTATCACCTCCTGTGCGGCTTCGGGAAGTGGGGCAGGCTGGTGGGTGGCGAGGATCTCCAGAACGCGCGCGTTTGCCACGTCCTCCAGGTTCTTGGAGCCGAGCTGGCGCCACTTGTCGAAGTTGTGTCGGTCGAGCAGGCGGGGCAGGAAGTGACTGGTGCGAAAGAGGCGGGCGGTGTGGTCGGTGCCGAGGTAGTGGCCGCCGATGCCGACCTCGTGGACAAGGTCGAGGGCGAGGTGATCGCGGTCCACGGGGATGCCACAGGCGATCTTCCGCGCCATGCCGATGATCTCGTCGCAGACCGCGATCATCTCCATCGAGGAAGTAAGCCCTGATTCGAGGTAGCCGATGTCATGCACCAGGTTGCCGCGGGAGAGGACGGCCATGAGGATGGACAGCATCGCTTCCAGACCGGCCTGGGCGTCCACGGTCTTGGCATCGGAGGCGCCCGCCAACCCCCACACTGGGAGGCGGTAGTGTCGGGCCATGTCTGCCAGGGCGGCGTTGGTGATGGGGAACTCGGGTCCACCATAGACGTAGCTGAGGGTGGCCATGTCAAGGACAGAGACGTTCGCGCCGTAGATGAAGGGGGCGCCGGGAGCGGCGAGCTGATGGATGAGAAGGCCGGAGAGGCACTCGGCGCTGCCCACGGCGATGGCGCCGGCGAGGGTGACCGGACAGCTCCCGCCGGAGCTCATGCCCGAGACGTAGGCGATGGGGAGGTGGTGGTCGGCGCAGAAGAGCAGCTTTTGCAGCCCGAGGGGGCTGTGGATGAGGGGGCTGATGGGCTCGGCATAGTGGATGAGGAAGGGGTTGGCGCGGAGTTCTTTCTCGCCGCCGGCCGCCGCCGCGGCCATCTCCCAGATGTCCTCCATGTCCTGCTGGTCGTGGGCGGTGTAGCAGATCGGCTTTGAGGAGCCGGCGATCATGGCGGCGAACTCGAAGAGGAAGGGAGCTTTCTCGGGGACATCGCCGGCGACGCCGAGGGACATGATGAAGTCAATGTTGGGGAGGGCGTCGCAGAGGCGGGCGATGCGCGCCACATCGGATCGAACGGAGCGCCGCCGCTGCCGGGTTTCCGGGTCTATGGTGTTGGGGGTGTCGGAGCCGGTGCCGAAGAAGACGCGGTTCGCCTCCAGAGGCATGACGCGTTCGCCGGTGCGGGCGCAGACCACGACGCGCTCGGGCGCGCTGCGGAGGGCCTGCTCCACCAGGGGTGCGGGGATGCGAACGTGCTCTCCGTTGACGCGAGCGCCGGCCCGGCGAAGGAGATCGAGCGCCCGGGGATCGTTGACCTGGACGCCGGTGCGCTCCAGGATCTCCAGGGTGGCGAGGTGCAGGTCCTGAATCTGCTCGTCTGAGAGCACGGTGAGGTGAGGTTGACGGTGGGATGTGTAGTGCAGCACGATGTTCTCCTGCGAGGCGATGTGCGGGCCCATCGGCAGCGGAGCGCCCGCCTGAGGCGGGCTGCCTCCCCGGCATGTTCCCCGCGGCCGGACCCAGGTCCTGCGGTGTGCGGAGGTGATCTGATGGCCTGAGGCGGTGAGGAGTGAGTGCTCGGCTTGCAGGCCCGCCCTTGGGGGCGCGTTGATGATCTGAGACGCCGCTGTAGGATGGGGGCGGGCTGTGGTATAGGCCACTGGTGGGCCTTGGTTGCTGACCGAGAAGGGAAATGGATTGAGGACTGCATGTGGGCTGCTGATGGCAGCCGTTCTGGTGGTGAGCTGTGGTGGGAGCTTCGCGGAGGGCAAAGAGGAGGTCGTTCGCGTGGGCCTCTTGTTCGGGGACAGCGCGCCGCGGTCGGTGGTGGTCTCCGGGCAGGGGAAGTTCAGGGGGAATGAGGGGTTTGGCACCTTCGGAGGGGACCTGCGAGTGAGGGCCAACGGCGCGGAGCTGGTGGTGGGGCGATTTGCGGATGAGACGAGGGTGGGCCGGTGGGTGGAGATCAGTCCGGCGGGAGCTGACCCGTGGCTGGAGATCGGGGGCTACGCCTACCGCGGGCGGCTGCGGATTGAGCTGCAGGCGGACGGATGCCTGAGGGTCATCAACATCGTGGACATCGAGGATTACCTGCGCGGGGTGGTGGCGAACGAGATGTTCGCGGACCCGGAGGGGTTCAAGGTGCAGGCGGTGGTGTCGCGGACGCTGGCAGTGTATGTGCGGGACCGAGTGCCGCGGCATGAGGGGGACGGCTTTGACCTGTGTGCTACCGGGCACTGCCAGGTGTATCGGGGGGTGGATTCGGAGAGCCCTCTGGCGGATGAGGCGGTGGAGTCAACGGCCGGGGAGATAGTCACCTTCCAGGGCAAGCCGATCTTGGCTGCCTATCACGCCAACGCGGGCGGGGCTACGGATGAGGTGGACGAAGTGTGGCCGGGGAGCATCAAGAAGGACTTCACCTACCTGGCGGCAGTGCAATCACCCTACGACGAGTCGGCGAACAAGCTGCCCGGGTATCAGTGGTGCTTCCACTGGCAGAGGCAGATCTCGCTGCCGGAGGTGGGGGAGAGGATGACGGCGCGGGGGCAGAATGTGGGCGAGGTGCAGGATCTGATCGTGCGCCAGCGCTCGCGGTCGAACCGGGTGAAAGAGTTGGAGGTGGTGGGCAAGGCAGGGAGAGCACGGGTGGTGGGCACGGCGGCGGTGAATGAGGTGCTGGGCACGCCCAGCTCCAAGCTGCAGCTCAGGAAGAAGGGCAGCTCTTTCGCGGCCGAGGGGTGGGGGTATGGAGATGGCATTGGGCTGTCCCAGCAAGGGGCGCTGGGGATGGCGTGGGCGGGGTACGACTACCGCGAGATTCTGGGTTTCTACTACCGGGGGGTGGCGCTGACGGAGGACTACGGGAGGGGTGAGCTGCGGGCTCTGGCGGGGCCGGCGCTCAGGACAGGCGGGTAGGGGAGGGTGCGGCCGGGCGTGGGCACCTTACTCCGCTGAGCCTACTCCGCCAAGGCTACGTAGCCCGTGAGCTTCGTAGGGCCAGCGGGGCGCGCCCTGCAATGGGGCGCGGGTGCGGCGGGCGTGGGCACGCCCGCCCTACAAGGGGGTGTGGCGGGCAAAGCTCAGGAGTCCAGGGGGCGGTACAGGGTCTGCCAGGTGGAGATCGCCCACTGCCGGTCGTCGGGGTCGTCGAAGCTGATACCGACGATGCACACTCGGCCGTCCATGGCGCAGCAGCCGTGGAGTCTCCAGAACAGAGATCCGTCTTCTTCCTCCAGGCCGATCTCGGCCCAACCGCGGAGGTAGTCTTTCTCCAGCTGGACGCGCTCGGCGCCCTCCTCCTTGCCGGTGGCGAGGGTGGCGAGGAGGTGGCGCTGGCCGACCGGGCTGCCGTCGGTGTCCACGACACGCATGGCGGTGACGCGCACCGTCCGTCCACCACACCAGAACACTTCGGTCTGCCCGTTGTTCTCGGTGTCGAACTGGTAGTCCCCGTCACCGAGGTCCATGCTCCATCCCTCTGCGAGTTGGGCTACCATGAAGCCTTCTCCATTGGGAGTGCGCCCAGGGCAGGAAGGGGCATAGGCAGACTGCAGACGATGGCTGGAGGCGGGGTGGCGGGAAAGCACGCCCTCCCTGCGCGCGGTTCGCTAGCTGACCTTCTTCTCTCCTCCGGCCTCCAGGAGCCGCTTGACTTCTGCGACCAGTTCGTCGAAGGGGACGGGCTTGTCGAAGAAGGCCTGCACGGGGAGGTATTCGTAGGGGCGGTAGGTGCCATCGCTCTGCTCAGGGTAGAACTTCAGCGGGGTGGTGCCGTGGATGGCGGTGAGGACGATGATGGGGAGGTTGCGGAGCCGCTCGTCGGGGTCCTTGCGGAGGTCCCAGACGAAGTGGAAGCCCTCGGTGCCCTCTGGCATCATGACATCGAGCAAGATGAGGTCGGGCCGCTCGGCGCGCAACTTCTCGGCGCCCTCTTTGGCATTGAGGGCGGAGATGGTAGCATAGCCCTCCTTCTCCATCACCATCCGCAGCGCCTCGGCTGCGTCGGGGTCGTCTTCGACGATCAGGATCTTCTTGGCTGTCATACCCATTGTCCTCCTCCGCGCGCAGGCGGCGGGCGCGGTCCCCTTCCGGCCACTCACGGCAGGCCGTCGGCCTTGCCACACTTCCTGTGGTCAAGCACCAGGAGCGCCGTCGGCCGTGGTAGTTCGGGGAAGAAGTACCCTGAAGGTGCTGCCCTTTCCTTCTTCGCTTTCGATCTCCAGATGGCCGTGATGGGCCTCGATGATCTGCTTGCAGATGGAGAGGCCAAGGCCGGTGCCGATGATGTAGGCGGTGGCAGGGGTCTTGGCGCGGAAGAAGGCCTCGCCCAGGCGGGGGAGGGCGGCTGGGGGAATGCCCAGCCCGGTGTCGGAGACGGCGGCGGCGACGTAGCCGTTGGTGACCCAGCTGGTGACCCGCACTTCTCCACCCTCGCGGTTGTACTTGATGGCGTTGTCGAGGAGGTTGGCGAAGAGGCGGGAGATCTCATCCCGGTCTGCCTCGACGGCGGGCAGGGCGCCGGGCAGGTCCACGGTGACAGTCACCTTCCGTGACTGTGCGGACTGGGAGGCGAAGGCGACCACCTCCTGGATCACCTCGGCGAGGTGGAGGGGGGCGAGGGTTCTCTGTCCGGGCACTTTCCCCTGGAGGCGGGAGAACTCAAGCAGGTCGCGGACGAGCTGGGAGAGGGCATGGGTGCGCTCGCGGCAGCGGCTGAGGATGTGACGCTCCTTCTCCGGCTGTCCCTGGGTGATGCCGCCGAGGATGACATCGAGGTATTGGGCGATGGCGCCCAGGGGGGAGCGGAGCTCGTGGGCGACCATGGAGACGAAGTCGCTCATGCGCTGATTGAGGGTCTTGAGCGCAGTGATGTCCCGGACCACCGCCACGACGCCCAGGGTTTCGCCGTGCTCGTCGCGGATGACGGCGATGTTGGCGGCGAGATGGGGAGGGCCGCCTGGCAGGTCGTGGCTGGCCATGGTCCTGCCGCCGGCGGCGAAGGCTTCCTGCACCCAGGCCACCAGCTCCGCCGGGAACTGGTCGGGGGAGGGGGCCTCGCCGATGGCCGGCATCCGGCCTTTGATGCCGAGCAGGCGGAGGAGGGCCGGATTGTAGAAGACCAGCTTGCCCTCCCGGTTGGTGGCCAGCACGCCGTCGGCCATGCTCTGGATGATGGTGCGGGTGCGGGACTGCTCGGCGGCGACGAGGAGCAGGTTGCGCTCGGCTTCTTCTCTCAGGCGAGCGGTTTCCTGGGAGAGCCAGTGGAGGTCCAGCGCCTTGTCCACGACGGAGACAAGCTCGTCGGGCGTGAAGGGCTTGGCGAGGTAGTCGTAAGCGCCGCTCTTGGTGGATTGCACCGCGGTCTCGAGGGTGGCGTAGGCGGTGATCATGATGCAGATCAGGCCTGGGTCCAGCTCGCGCAGGCGTTCGAGGAGGTCCAGCCCCGACATGCCAGGCATCTTGAGGTCAATGAGGGCGAGGTCGAAGGCGCCTTGCACGAAGAGGGAAAGCGCCTTCTCGCCGGACTCAGCGGTGATGACCCGGTGGCCCTCGGGAACGAGGATGCGGCGGCACCCCTCCCTCATGCCGGGCTCATCGTCAACTACCAGTAGTCGGCCGGGTGGCTTGGGCATGTCTGTGTTGGCAGGCTGGAAGACCGCCCTACGGCTATGGGCCTATCAGGCGCCTGATCTCCTGCAAGAGTCTGGTGGTATCCACAGGCTTGTCTGCCCAGGCATCCACTTTCAGCCAGCTGCGGTCATCGGGGTTGTCCAGGGAGACGCGGAACCCGGTGGCCTCGGTTACCGCGGTGAGGAGGATGATGGGTATGGTTGCGGTTTCGGGCTGGCGGCGGAGGTGGTGGGCAAGGATGATGCCGGCGTCGGTCTCCTCCATCATCATATCGAGGACGGCGAGGTCCACACGCTGCTCCTGCAAGAGGGCGGTGGCTTGTTGGGCGGTGTGCGCGGTGATGACGTGGTAGCCGGCGGTTTCCAGGGCGAGCCGGAGGGCCTCGGCGAAGTCAACGTCGTCGTCGGCGAGGAGGATGGTCTTGGTATCTGGCAGACTGGGAGTCTGCCCTGGGCGGCTGGTCATAGGGCGCCTCGGTCTTCGCTGTTCTCGATCACGGGAAGGGAGATGGTGAAGGTGGCTCCCTGGCCGGCCTTGCTGTCCACCCAGATGCCTCCGCGGTGCATCTTCACGATGCCGTAGACGATGGCGAGGCCGAGGCCAGTGCCCTGGCCGATCTGCTTGGTGGTAAAGAAGGGGTCGAAGATGCGCTCCAGGTTCTCCTCGAGGATTCCGCAGCCGGTGTCGCTGAGGCGGATGATGATCTTGGTTGCGTCTCGAGAGAGCTGGGTGGTGATGGTGAGCTGGCCGCCGCCTGGCATCGCCTCGGAGGCGTTCTCGACCATGTTGATGAAGGCTTGCTTCATCTGCTCGGGATCGGCGAGGGTTCTGGGAAGGTTGGGGTCGAGGTTGAGGAGGGCTTCAGTCTTCTCGAAGCCAGGGCGCTTCTCGAACAGTGCCAGGGTCTCCCGGACCAGCTCGTTGATGTCTACGAGCTCGTCTCTGAGCTTGCTCTGGCGGGAGAAGTCGAGCAGGCCCCGGACGATGTGGCGACAGCGATCGGCCTCGTTGGCGATGATCTCGGCGTCCTGTCGGCGGGGGTCTGCGGCGGGGAGGCCCTTGAGCAGCATGTGGGCGTAGATGAGGACGGTGCCGAGCGGGTTGTTGATCTCGTGGGCGACTCCGGCGGCCAGCTGGCCCATGGAGGCGAGCTTCTCGGAGTGGATGAGCTGCTCTTCGGTTTCCAGGAGCTCGCGGCGGGAGGTGTTCAGCTCGGTGATGGTTGTCTCCAGCTTGTCAATCAAGTAGGGAAGGCACATCTCCGCCTCGGCGAGGCCCTGGTGGACAGCGATGGCCTTGTCGCGGCAGGATGGATATCCGCAGGCGCCGCAGTTCAGTTCATCCTCCGGCTTGGTCTTGTTGGTCTGGCGGAGGATGGCGCGTATCTCGTCCTCGCTGGGCCGGGGGGCCTCGATATGGAGGTTGCTGAAGGTGCGAGAGAGGTCCACCTCCGCGACCCCCTCGAGGGGATCGTCGCCGTGGCGGAGCATCTCCTGCTTGGTGTAGCCGATGACCAGGTGCTTGAGGGAGGCGGCGTTCCCTTGGTTGCCTGCGAAGGGGCCTTTGATGCAGCCTTCGCAGAAGAGGAGGTCGAAGAACCGGGGATCGGTGGGAGTGTGGATCAGATCCCGCAGGAGTTCGGTGGTGCGCTCGACTCCCTCGGTGACCACGATTTCGTCGTCGAGCACATCGGCGGCGAGGGCGGCGGTGCGGAGGAGGCCGCCGGAGATGGGGAACACCCGCCCGACCGATGGGTGGGGTGGGTCGAACTCACCGTCGGGGAGGGAGGCCAGGCCGATGCCGGCTTCCTCCAGCCAGGAGGCAAACTCGTGGAAGGTGAGCACGGTGTCCACGGCGCCGATGAGGTTAGGGTCGCGCGCCTCGGCCTTCTTGGCGACACAGGGGCCGATGAAGACGACCTTGGCGCCAGGGCTAAGCTGCTGCTTGATGAGGCGGCCGAGGGCGATCATGGGAGAGACGACGGGCGCGAGGTGGGGGATCAGCTCTGGCAGGTACTTCTCGACATAGCTGACTAGGGCCGGGCAGGGGCTGCTGATGAGGGGACGGCGGCCGCCGTTGCCGTGGAGGAGGTCGCGGTAGGCGCGGCCCACCAGCTCAGCGCCCACCGCCACCTCTCTGACTTCAGAGAAGCCGAGGCGACGGGCGGCGGCAACGACTTGACGGGGTCTGACCCCAGGGAACGCCACCGGGAAGGAGGGCGCCAGGCAGGCGACCACTCGTTCTCCCGCGGCGATCATACTCTTGGTGATGGGGACGGCGTCACTCTCCACCTTCTTGGCGCTCTGGGCGCAGACGCGGATGCAGTTGCCGCAGCCGATGCAGCGCTCGGGGACCACCGTCGCCTGGCCTTCCTGGACGCGAATCGCCTTGGCGGGGCAGTTGCGCACGCACTGGTAGCAGCGCCGGCACTTCTCGCGGATGGTGGAGACTACACCGGTCATCTACTTCACCTTCGCCCTGGCGAGCAGGCTGGCCTGATAGGAAAGCAGCATGAGCTGGGTGGCGAGGTCGGCCTGCTGGACGGCGACATGCTCGGGAACGCTGATGGCGGAGGGCGTCAGGTTGAGGATGGCGCTCACTCCTGCCGTGACCAACCGCTCGGCAGTGGCCTGCGCGTCGGAGGCGGGAGTGGCAAGCACGGCGGTATCCGCCTGCGCCTCGGCGAGCACGGCCTCGAGACGGGAAAGGCTGAGCACCTGGTGCTCGCCGACGGTGGTTCCGACCAGATCGGGGTGAGGATCGAGGACGGCGGCGATCTCCCAGTTCTGGCGGGAGAACTGGTCGGAGGCGCCGGCGTTCTGACGGAGCAGCTCGGCGCCGACCCATACCACGCGACGGGGCCGCGCCAGCGCGAACACAGAAAGCAAAGCGGTGAGCACTTCCTCGACCTCGTATCCGAGGCTGCGGGTGCCGAACTGGCCGAAGTGGCAGAGGTCTCGGCGGACCAGTGAGGAGCCGACCCCGACCTTGGCGGCGATCTCGGCGGAGGAGACGAGCTTGAGGCCAGCGCGGTGGAACTGCTCGAGCGCGGCGAGATACCAGCGCAATCGGAAGACGGTGCGCTCGGGGACCTGGCCGCGGGGCAGCCGCGGCTCGCCGTCTGTGGGGGAGGCGTCTGTGGGAGCCCCGTCCTCGGGGCGACTACGGCGCGTGGGCGACACCCGCCAAGACCGGCTGGGAGATTCGAGAGCCAGCCCGTTGCCGCCAGGGCAGATGCGGTCGAGATGCTCATGGAAGACACAGGGGTGCTCGGCGCAGTGGAGGCAGCAGGCCGCTCCTCGCTCCTCCAGACATTGGAAGATCGCGCAGTTCTGCCGGCCGACCCGGCGCAAGGCGACTCTGTCCGCCCGCGAGCCCTCCAGGAGGGCGGCGAGGCGGCGCTCGCAGTCCGCCCGCTTGACCAGGCCGCAGGGGGCAAGGTGGCGGATGGAGGCGGCGCGGGCGGGGCCGCCGGGTCGCTTGCCGCGGGCGGCGCCGGGCTTGGGGGAGGTCGTGTCGGGATCGTGTGGCAGGTGGGGGGTCATAGGTTGGTGGCTTTCACAGGCCGTCTTCTTCCAGGGAGAGGAGCGCGGCGGGGAACGGCTCCAGGGCGCGGCGCAGCACTCCGTGGACGGCGGCGAGGAGGACTCCATAGTTGATGATGGGGACGCCGGCCTCCCTCACCTTGGCGATGCGGGAGAGCATCTCTTGGCGGTTGATCATGCAGGCGCCGCAATGGACGACGAGCTGGTAGGTGTCCAGGTCGGCGGGGAAGTCTCCGCCGGAGATCCAATGGAAGTCGAGCTCTCCGCCGACCATCTGCCGGAGCCAGCGAGGGATCTGCACCTTGCCGATGTCATCCGGCTGGCGGTGGTGGGTGCAGGCCTCGGCGATGAGGATCTTGTCGCCCGCCTGGAGACGGGACAGCGCCCTGGCGCCGCGGACCATCTCCAGCAGGTCGCCCTTGTAGCGGGCGAAGAGGATGGAGAAGGAGGTGAAGAGCACACCCCTGGGGGTGTCGGCCTCCGCCTTGAGCAACGCCTGGCTGTCGGTGATCACCAGCTTGGGCGCCGGCCTGAGGTTGGAGAGGGCGTGCTTCAGCTCTCGCTCCTTCACCATGATGGCGCAGGCGTCGTGGTCCAGCACGTCGCGGATGGTCATCACCTGAGGCAGGATGAGGCGGCCCCTGGGGGCGGCCTTGTCAATGGGGATGCACATGACCACGGTGTCGCCGGGGCGAAGGAGGTCGCCGAGGATGGTGGGCTCGGCCCAGCCGGGGGGGGCGTGCTTGATCACCACCTGCTTGAGCAGCTCGATGCCTTCGTGGGTGATAGCGCTCACCGAGGCGACGGGCAGGTCGCGGGAGCGCGCCCAGGCGACCATCTCGCCGTCATCGGGGTGGAGGTCGATCTTGTTGACCACGGCGATGAGGGGTACGCCGCGGGGCTTGATGCGGCCGAGCAGACCTTCCTCGTATCCGTCCGCTCCCACGGTCGGGTCCAGCACCAGGAGGGCGAGGTCGGTCTGGTCGAGGACGCGCAAGGTGCGGGCGACGCGGGCTTCGCCCAGCTCGCCGGTGTCGTCTATGCCGGCGGTGTCAATGATCACCACCGGGCCGATGGGCAAGATCTCCATCGCCTTGCGGACCGGGTCGGTGGTGGTGCCGGGGACCGTGGAGACGATCGCCGCCTGCTGGTTGGTGAGGGCGTTGATGAGGCTGGACTTGCCGGCATTGCGTCGCCCGAAGATGGCGATGTGCAGCCGGCTGCCGGTCGGTGTCTCGTTGAGAGTCTGGCTCATGCTTCACCATTCACCCCAGAGGATCACGCGCACTCCGCCTCTCGCGGACGCGGCTGGCCGCTGACTTCCCTGCCCCTGTCCTTGAGCTGGCGTGCGCCGGGCACGCCGGGCTTGGTCATCTCCTCGGGCGCGAGGATGATGTCCAGCTCCTCGCGGGTGAACAGGTCCATGTCCAACAGGACCTCCTTCACCGAGCGGCCGGTGCGGTGGGCCTGGCGCGCCACCTCGGAGGCTTTCTCGTATCCGATGTAGGGAGCGACGGCAGCGACGAGGCCGTAGCTCTGCTCGACCTGGGCGCGGCAGCGCTCGGCCTCCGCCCGGATGCCGGTGACGCAGTGGTCAATGAACAGGTTGACGCTGTTGTGGAGCAGGTCGAGCTGCTGGAACAGATTGTGGGCGATGAGGGGGAGGAAGGCGTTGAGCTCGAGCTGTCCGGCCTGGGCGGCGAGGGTGATGGCGAGATCGTTGGCGATCACCTGGTAGGCGACCTGGGTGATCGCCTCGGTGATCACGGGGTTCACCTTGCCGGGCATGATGGAGGAGCCGGCCTGCCGTTCCGGCAGGGTGATCTCGCCCAGGCCGGCGCGCGGCCCGGAGGAGAGCAGGCGGAGATCGGCGGCGATCTTGGCGAGGTTGACGGCGGCGGCCTTGAGCAGCCCCGACACCTCGGCGAAGACATCGGCATTCTGGGTCACGTCAATCATGTTCTCGGCGCGAGCCAGGCCCAGGCCGGTGAGGTCGCGCAGCACCTCCACCACCTGCAGCACGTAGCGGCGGTCGGCGTTGAGGCCGGTTCCGACGGCGGTGCCGCCGAGGTTGACCTGGCGGAGCTTCTCCTCGACCACATGCAGGCGCCACCAGTCTCTCTGCACCGCCTGCGCCCAGGCCGCGAACTCCTGGCCGAGGGTGATGGGGACCGCGTCCTGCATCTCGGTGCGGCCGACCTTGAGCACCGCCGCAAACTCCGCCTCCTTCTCCTGGAGCGCGCCCTGGAGGCGGGCCATGTCCTCGACCACGGGGAGGAGCAGGCGGATGGCGGCCACCTTCACGGCGGTCGGATAGACGTCGTTGGTGGACTGTGACAGGTTCACGTGATCGTTGGGATGGATGAGGGAATAATCGCCTTTTTGCCCACCAAGTATCTCTATCGCGCGGTTGGCGACCACCTCGTTCATGTTCATGTTGGTGGAGGTGCCGGCGCCGCCCTGGAGGGCATCCACGGGGAACTGGTCGTGCCACTGCCCGGCGGCCACTTCGTCAGAGGCCTGGCAGATGGCGCGCCCTTTATCCTCGGGCAGGACGCCGATGCGCTGGTTGGTGATGGCGGCGGCCTTCTTCACCAGGGCGAGGGCCTTGACCAAACCGGCATGGAGGCGCTGACCGGAGACGGGGAAGTTGGCGATTGCTCTGGCGGTGTGAATGCCCCAGTAAGCGTCGGCCGGAATCGCCAGCTCGCCGAGC
>Ga0315274_10007698_pt1 | contig 15588 bp, 20 predicted proteins | sample YL17G02_20_MG_FD_203700 | JGI IMG/M metagenome (GOLD analysis project Ga0315274, IMG submission 203700) | Sediment microbial communities from Yellowstone Lake, YNP, Wyoming, USA - YL17G02_20 | ecosystem: Environmental > Aquatic > Freshwater > Lake > Sediment | place: USA: Wyoming | collected... | reverse complement strand
GGAGTAGGCGTTGTACTTGCTGATAGCCTTGTCTGCGCTTTCCTGTGAAGTCATAGTGACAAAGGCAAAGCCCTTGGACAGACCACTGTCCCGGTCCTTGACCAGATCAACCGAGGTGACTTCGCCTATCTGCGCGAACAGAGCGGTGATTTCGTCCTGGGTGGTTGACTTCGCCAGGTTGCCCACATAGAGTCTGATATCCATTTCATACTTCCTTCTCCGGCACGGCCGGGAATTGATTGACCGCCAGCGCATGAACGGGTCGGCGGTGAAGGTACAACGGGAGATCCATCTTCTCAACTAAGGAGCTAGTGTAACACACATTCCCCTTGCAGACGCGGCAGTCGCGCAGGGGTAGGCTCTCAAGGAGCGTTGGCATGTCTCGACATTCGAAGCCGCGCCACCGAAGGCGCGTCGCCAAGAGAACCAAGAACATGCCGAGGCCCGAACTTGAGGCCGTCATGCAACGGAACTGGTCGTCCGTAGAGCTTGAAGGCGAGGCGATCCCTCAATGACTGGAGGGGCTGTTATCAACGCTGGTCCATTCCGTCTACGCCAGCGGCAGTTCCATCGCGGGTCCCTCCCATTCCGACTCTGACGACGCGTCAGCCGATCCAATGGGCAGCAAAGAGGTGTACCGGTACTCTACCGACGATCCTGTAGCCCTCAACCGCGACCGGCATCCAATAATCACGTTCGTGTCCTCTGACTCTATGCTCCTTGTGCAAGGTCCGGTCTCAGACTCGGATCACTGGCTGGACAAGATCCCGGAGCGCCTTCGTGGCGCCGAGGTCCTGGGGGTTCCCCCAAGTCATTCCGTTGTTCCTGAAGGTGCCCGGTAGTATGGAGGGAGCATCCTGCCCGCCCAACGTCCAAGAACGCACTGCTGTCAAGGCGTGCGAGGTCCTCAGATCTGATCGATCCCCTGCAGCTCTAGACCGGATCAACCCCGCCAAGAACGCGGGCCCTCTGGCCGGGCACGGCGCTGAACCCACGGCAGGCCGAGGACATGGTGGCCTTCTTCGCCGAGCACGATGGGGTCTGGTACTACGTAGAGATCGGCGCCTTCGAGTAGCAGCCGCTGCCCGTTCCGGGCCTGACCCGTCTTCGGGTGTCACCGGGACTTGCGTTGTGCGACCGTCTGGAGTACTGGGGAGGTTTGTTGCATCCGCGACGGATCTGCTCCCAGGGGAAGCAGTTCTCCGCAAGCACGAGGGTTGAGGGGCGAACACCGGACCCGAACATGGCTGGCATTGTCGTCCGAGAACTCACCCCCGACTTCCTCGACGAATGGCTGCGATTGTTCGACCACGGTGCCCTAGCAGACAATCCTGGATCGTCGGGCTGTTACTGCTACTTCTACCATGCTTACCATGCCGCCCAGGATTGGGACGCGCGGCCCGCCGCCGAGAACCGCGAGGCAGCCTGCGGCCTGAGTTTCACTGGAAGGTTGAAGGGCTACCTGGCCTTTGATGAAAGAAGGCCAGTGGGATGGGTTCATGCGGCACCTTGTCTACTGATCCCGAACCTGCAGTTGGATGCGTCGCTGGCGATTGACGATGCGGATCGGGTGGGCTCTGTTATTTGCTTCGTGATCGCGGCGCCCTATCGGCACCGCGGTGTTGCCGGGGCGCTCCTCGGCGCCGCCTGTGACAGCTTCCATGCGCAAGGCCTGGCCGTGGCCGAAGCTTACCCGCGCACGGCCGCACACGGCGACGGCTCCAACTACCACGGACCGATGCGGTTTATCAGGCTGCGGGTTTCACGCCATTCCGGGAGTGCGATGGACGAGTGATTGTCCGCAAGGCGTTGGCGGCGGCCGGCCGAACGAGGGAACCATGGACCGATGCTTCGGGCTGATACGGGTCGTTGGGGTTGTGCTCCTGCTCACCGGTTGTGTGGGTGAGTCGCCTACGCCCACACTCCAGCCGTCAGCGGTGGCGCCGATTGCTGCGCCCTCGACGGCCCCCCTTCCCACCCCGACACTCTCGCCCAACCCGACAACCACATCCCCGCCCCCGCTTAGTGGCAGCGGGGGCGGGGTGATCGCCTTCGCCTCGAATCGAACCGGCAACCATGATCTCTTCGTGATGAACGCGGATGGAAGCGAGCAGAGGCCGCTGACGTCGACGGAGGCCCAGGATGGGTGGGCGAATTGGTCGCCCGACGGAAGCCGGATCGCATTCCAGTCCGATCGCAGCGGCGCTCTCAACGTCTACGTGGTGGACGTCGCCAATGGAGTGCTGGCCGACGAGAGAGCGGCCGGGCGCTTGACCAACAGCCCGCCCGGCCGTGGCAGCTGGGAGCCTGCATGGTCCCCCGATGGGATTGGGATTGCCTACTCCTCTGAGCAAGCCGCAGGCTCCGACATCTTTCCTGTGAGACCCGATGGCACAACACGCCAACGGCTTTCGGAGAACCGGTCGCTGGACGGAACCCCTGCCTGGTCGCCTGACAGCGCGCAGCTGGCGTTCTTCTCCGATCGCGACGGTAGCTGGGACCTCTACATCATGAACACCGAAGGCAATCAGGTGCGGCGATTGACGTCCGACGCTGCGGAAGACTCCGCGCCTGCCTGGTCACCCGATGGTTCCTGGATCGCCTTCATGTCGGATCGAGATGGCAATCCGGAGATCTACCGGATCCGTTCCGACGGCACAGGCCTGACACGGCTGACGCGCAATGCGGCGGAGGACTGGTTTCCATCCTGGGCACCGGATGGCACGCGGATCGCGTTCTCCTCAAACCGGGATGGGAACCACGAGGTCTACTTGATGAACCCCGATGGCGGCGAGGTGCAGCGGCTCACGGACAACGGTGCGGAGGATTGGGGTCCAACCTGGTGGCCAGGAACAGGCTGAAATCCTCGGACAGGTGCGCGCCAGGTTGGATCTCAGCCGCCGTTCGCCCCCTCTGGTCCAGCCGAGATGTCGACTGAAGATGCCGCCTTGCGCCGCAAAGTGCGATGCCTGCACTCGTTGCGCAACCTTGGACGTCAAGTGTCGACCGGTGCTGGGGCTTGACGACCCCCCACTGCGTCGTGATCGGGCGTACCCGGGCCGAGGGGGCTGTTATCCCGCCCCGCTGGTGATCCCTGAAGCTGCCCTGCAATCTCGCTGGCGAGAACGGAGGGGCTTGCCTCCTGGCCGGCCCATGCGACAATCGGGGGAGAGGCGGGAGTGCCGGAAGGACGTCTCGGGACGAGGGTGGAGCCCGGAGAGAGGCACCACCGGGACAACAGGCCAGAAGCGATGGGCAAGACTCGGCGAATAGCTATCCTGACATACGGATCGCGAGGCGATGTCGAGCCGTTCGTCGCGCTGGGGGTTGGCTTGCGGAATGCCGGGCACACCGTCCGGCTCGCCGGCCCTGCGCCACTTGCGCCGCTGGCGCGGTCTCACGGTTTGGAGTTCGCCCCGATCGAGGGCAACCCTGATGAGTTGGCGCAGGCGTTTGCCGACCGCGTCGGCCTGAGTTGGCCCCGGATGATCGTGCAGATGGTCCAGCACGTCCTGCCGCTGGCCGAGGCGGCTTTCCGAAGCGTTGAGAGGGCCACGCTCGATGCCGACCTGATTGTTCATTCCTTCTTGATGACCGACGCGGGTCACACACTCGCTCTCACGCGAGGGGTCCCGGACGTCTCGGCTCAGTTCTTCCCGATCTTCCTGCCCACGTCGGCGTTCCCAGCCGTGGCGCTTCCCGATCTGCCGCTGGGTGGCCTGTACCGCCGGACGACGCACGCGCTCAATACGGCCGTCTTCCGCTTCGGAGCCCGCCTGCTGTATCGCAGGGTGCGGGCGTCAGCGCCGGACCTGCCTTCTCTGGCGGCGTGGCCTTTCAGCGGGCGGCGCGGCGCCATGCCCCCCATCTTGCTGGCCTACAGCCCGCATATCCTTCCACGACCACCTGAATGGCCCTCCCATGCGCATGTCACCGGCTACTGGCAGCTTCCGCCCTCGCCTGGCTGGCAGCCACCCGCCGCGCTCGTTCGCTTTCTCGAATCCGGCCCGCCTCCCATCTACTTCGGCTCAGGCAGCATGCGCACTGATAACCTGCGTGTGCTGCTGCGCATGGTCGTGGCAGCCAGCCGGGCATGTGGGCTGCGGGTCATCCTGGGCGCTCCGCCCGAGGCGCTGGACCCCGGCGCGGGAGACGCGGATATATTCGCCGCCGAGGGCATCCCGCACGCCTGGTTGTTCCCCCGGATGTGTTTCATCCTCCACCACGGCGGCGCAGGTACAACTGGCGCGGCCGCTGCCGCCGGCATCCCCAGCACCGCCACCCCGTTCTCTGCCGATCAGGCCTTCTGGGCGCGGCGCATCCATCGTCTTGGGGTTGGCCCGGCATCGCCCCCGGCCCGCCGCCTGAGGCGCGATCGCCTGGAGGCCATCTTCCAGGATGTCTTGGCCAACGCTTCGTACCAGCGCCGTGCGCACGACCTGGGGGAAGCCCTCCGCGCAGAAGATGGCGTGGCCAGAGCCCTGCGGGTCATCCACGCACAACTCGGCATTGGGGACGACCAGTCGGCCCGATGATCGCTGACACCGGGACCGCTGGTCCTTCGCCCGGAGCCCCAGCTGCAAGGAAGTGGACTGACAAGAAAGCGGAGAATATGGAGAGGCTTGTCTCTGCTCCCCAGGTCGCTCTGCATTCGCCCCCTCCCCGTACGGCGTTGTGCAGCGCATGTCCGCCATGATCGCCTCGTTCGCAGCGTTGGTGCTCGGGTTTGCCTTCAACGCCGCGTCTGCAAGCACGACCCGCCTCGCTGCTCGGTTTGGGATCCGCAGAGGGCAGATGGCCACGGTCCTTCTGCGCGACGTACTGGGCATTCCCCTGTGGCTCGCCGGACTTGCAGGCACAATCGCGCTGCCAGCGCGCGCCCTCTTTGAGACCACTCGAGTGTCTAAGTACATGGCCGCCGTGCCGATCGGGGCGGGAAGCCTGGTCATCGCCTGGGCGTTGCTGTCGCTGCGCCGAAGGGCTGCAGCGCCGTCTGTGGTGGACCGGCTCGAGCAGGGCGGGCCCTATGCGTTTGTCCGCCATCCGATTCACGCCGGTGTGATCCTGCAGCTGCCCGGCATCCTGTTGCTGTGGCCTACCGCGCCGGTGGGGCTCGCCTGCCTGATGACCCTCGGCTGGATCGGCGTGCAAGCCCGGCTCGAGGAGCGCGATCTGGTCGAGCGGCTGCCCGGGTACCGCGAATACACGCGGCATGTTCCGCGCCTCTTTCCCCGGCTGGCGCGCAAGCGTGCGTGATGAGCCTCCAGCTCCGGGCGGGGCGCTCTCTGCACGAAGTCGCCGCTCGGTACATCGGGCGGCGGCACCTACATCGTGCGTGGTCCCATCCATCATCTGAGAAAGGCGCCCGGCATGCCTGAGGCGGGCTGTGAGCTTCGCCCCGCCGAGACAACCTGTGCTGGATTGGGCGCCCGTTAGGCTCGGAGGCGGTGACGCCGGCAAGCGGATATCGCCTTACGGGATCGCAAGTGCCAACGATGGCGAGGGTGCTCGCTCCGGCAGCGTGCGTGTCCTGAACGAGAGACTGGCCGGGTCGGGTCCACTCGCGTGTCATCCGAAAGGGTCCACGTCACTGAGGTGCAGATGCCACGGGCGCAGACGGGAACCGGTGTGGCGATCATGGGCTGCTTCGCTGCGCTCGGCGCGGTAGGTTGCGCCGCAGGCGTCGCCAGGCCGGCCGTCGGAGATCTGGAGCCGACCGCCTCACAGGCCGTCCCGACCCCGAGGCTGGCCGATCCCGCTGACGTCTTGCGCCAGACGGTATTGCCACAGACTCTCTTCTCGCTTCCGTCCCCAGGCGGCAAATTGCGGGCGGAGATCCTCACGTATGCATGCACACCCGTCGAGGGAGAACAGGCGTGCGCTCTCGACCAGCTCGTGATCCATGGAGGTAGCCCCGAGAGGTCATGGGTCGCCAACGAGCAGCTCCAGGCCTGTGGAGGGCTCGGCGCCTCCGGGCTCGGCGGAGTGTACTGGTCGCCAGACGGCCAGCGCTTCTACTACGCTCCCGCTCGAGAGGGCGTCCCGGATGGTTGCGGGATGTGGTGGGCTCCCCCGATCGCGTACGTTGACGTGAGAACCAGGGTCGCATAGGAGCTGGGTTCCGGAGTGATGTCACCAGACGGGTCCCTCCTGGCCATCTCACGGCCGTCTGGGATTGTGCTCTGGCAGGTGGACCAGGGGGAGATCGGCCGTTCGCCCCTGGCCGTCCCAGATGTCGGGCTAGGAGCGTTGGCATGGTCACCAGACAGTCGTGCATTGGCCTATCTCCAGGTGGGTAGGGACTGCACGATTGAAGGCAAGACGCAGATTGCCCGTCTCACGCTAGATGGCCTGCAAACCGATCTCCTGCTCGAGTCTGAGTCACCCGCGTTTGGCGGACTGACGTGGCCGGTGTCGGCGTACCTGGAGCTTGTGGATGTGGACGGGGGACGCTGGCGGCTGCACTTGGCCTCTCGGATTCTCACGGCGGAACCATAAGCACAAGCAGTGTGGCGCCGAAGGGCAGTTGACAAGGGGCCTGGCAAGGCGAAGGCCGCAGTTCTGGGGCGGATGAGGAGCCGGGAGCCGCAGGCTGGGTCCTGGCCGAGTTGCGACGCAGGGGGCCTTCGAGGAACTAAGGGCGCCCGGCGGGTGAGGTGGGGGGGCAATGCGCCTGTCATGTCACCGACGGAAATCAGCGCGATGCGGAGGGGCCAGCATGCGACGATCATCTTCTCTGTTTGACGAATGGATCGCGCGGCCGCGGTACCCGTGGATCAATCTGAGTATCGCCCTTGCCTGCCTGGTAGGACCATTCCTGGTGGCCTGGGCGGAAGGTCTGATGGGCTCAGTCTTGAGCACCAACCAATGGCGCGGCCTGCTCATCCCCCCGACGATCATCGCATACATCCTGGCTGCGGCTCCGCGGTTGGCGACCATGGAATCGCGGGTTGCCGACGCGCTGCGACCGCTGGTCGGCGACGAGGATGAGGGCCTGACCCGGGTGCTCGATGAAGCAGGGGCGATGGCACCGACCCGAGAGCTGATGGCATTCGGTGGCGGGGCGGCATTTGCCCTGCTGATGAACCTGCGCGGGATGACCAGCTTCGCTTGGCTGAGCTTGGCTATGGTGCTCGAGACGGTGCTGATGTACGGCCTGCTGGCGGTTGTGATCTACGGCTCGATCCACAGCACCCGGGTGACCGGTGCGTTGCTGCGGCATCGCCTACGGGTCGATCCGCTCGATGTGTCACCGTTCGAGGCGATCGGCAGGCAGAGCCTGCTCCTCTCACTTGTGTTTGTCGGAGGGATCACGCTGAGTCTGCTTCTGGTTGGCGTTTCTCCCGAGCTACTTGTCCGCTGGGAGTTCTGGGCGATCTATGCCCCATTGACCTCTGTTCCAGTGCTGGTGTTCTTCCTGAACATGGCGCCGACGCACAGGCTGCTCCGACGGCGCGAGACGGCGAGCTCCGGCGAGTCGATCGTCTGATCCGGCAGGCCTGTGCCGCCATGGTCGGGGAACTGGAGAAGGGGGAAAGCGCGGCGGAGTCCGCTCAGCGCGTGAGCGCCCTAACTGCCTACGAGGCGAGGCTCTTGCAGGCGCGTACCTGGCCGTACAACACGGCCATGCTGCGAGCGGTCTTCGTCTCGATCCTGGTCCCCGGAGGAACGGTGATGGGACGGCTGGTGATGGAGGTCATCAACCGCTGACACGGCGCCGGGAGCGCAAACGGCCAGCGAGAACGCAGGCTGCCCCCGGGCGGGGGCAGCCGGTACGATCAAGGGCAGGACGTCTCAGACCTTGACGATGCAGTCGACCGGGCAGACCGAGACGCACTGCTGCGAGTCGAAGTGGCCGACGCACTCGACACACGTGGTGACATCGATGACGTAGATCGTGTCGCCCAGCGCGATCGACTGGGTCGGGCACTCCGGTTCGCACGCGCCGCATGAGATGCATTCTTCCGTGATCTTCATCGCCATGGCTGCCGCCTCTCCGCTAGGGAATTCGCTCCAGTTTTCGACGTTAGCACCGGGCAGGGCCGGCCTCAAGCGACGAACCTAACCCAGCCTGCCGCCGAGCGTCCCGGACCGAGGACGATCACGGTTGCGGTGGATTGCCGCTCGCGCCAGAGCGACGGGATCCTATGGGACTAAAGCGGCCCATAATATCCACTGGTCGCTCCAGGCGATTCATTCCCCGATGATCTTGACCAGGACGCGCTTCCGCCGTCGCCCGTCGAATTCGCCGTAGAAGACCTGCTCCCAGGGGCCAAGGTCGAGAGCTCCATGGGTCACCGCCACCACGACTTCGCGGCCCATCACCTGGCGCTTGAGGTGCGCATCGGCGTTGTCTTCGCCGGTCCGATTGTGCTGGTAGCGGTCAGTCGGTGCGTGTGGGGCCAGGCCCTCGAGCCAGGCATCGTAGTCGTGGTGAAGGCCGCTCTCGTCGTCGTTGATGAACACCGAGGCGGTGATGTGCATGGCATTCACCAGCGTCAGCCCCTCCCGAATGCCGCTCTCATGCAGGCAGGCTTCCACCTGGGGTGTGATGTTGATGAAGCCTCTTCGGTCCGGAAGCTCGAACCACAACTCCTTGCGATACGATCTCATCGTGGGCAGACCCTCCGTGTGGATTTCCCGCGGGCTAGTGGCCGAAGTCCAGCGTTTCCGAGAAGAACGACAGCATGGCGCCGTGGACCCGCTCGGCCAGGTGATTGGCGGCCCCCCCGTCGAAGGATACCAGGCGATGCTGGATCCGGTTGTCCGAGAGCAGGTCCGAGAAGTATAGGCAGCCGGCCGGGATCCAGGCGTACTCCTCGGCCCAGCCAAAGGCCACGCCGATGCCGCGCATCTCGGATAGCGCCTGGTGGTTGGCAGCCACCTTGGCGGCCAAGTCTCCGAAACCTGCCTCCCACCGCGCCCACGAAGCGGCGCGCGTGCGCAACCCCGCGCCGGATCCCTCATACGGGAAGTCAATGTACAGCGGGCCGGCTTGCACCTCGGGAGGGAACGTCATCCCGTAGGCGAGCGTGAAGCGCTCATCGCCGGTGAGACGGGCCAGCGAGGCCTTGAACGTGGCTGCTGCCTTCTCGGCGTCCAGCCCTCGCAGTTCCTCGACCATGGCCAGCAAGTTGTCGTTGGCGAGGGGGTCTCGGAAGAAATGCGATTCTTCCAGCCCGCCGGGAGCGAACATGCCGGGGCTCGGTGCGTAGACCGCGCCGAACGTCTCCGGGTGAGACATAGCCAATTGAAGTGCGCCGAATCCGCCTATCGAGTGCCCGGCAATGCCGCGCCAGGCTGGATGCGCGAGCGTTCGGTACAGCCGATCCGCGTGCGTCACGACGTCCCGGACGACGAAGTCTTCCCAGTTGCCGGTCACGGGGGAATTGACGTAGAAGCTGCCGCCAGCCGCATTGCGGCCGTTGACCACGACCACAATCAGCTCGCGGACGCTGCCTCCAGCCATGACCGCGTCCACCGTGCGCGGTAGGACGATCCGATGGTTCCCGGATGCGAACGCTTGCTCGTCGTCTCCGAAGCCGGGCAGGGAGTAGACCACCGGGTAGGATCGGCCGGAATGGTAGTAGGAGGGCGGAAGCGAAATCGCCGGGAACTGATGTGCCGGATCACCGAGCAGGTTCGCCTGCAAGGCGGGTGCGGGAATTTCGACGTGGATCAGGCGCGCCGGTTCGACGGTCAGGGTCGCGTCCGGAGCTGGAAGGATCGTCGGGTTGGGGAGGAGGGTAGGGTGGGGAGGCTGGCCGCGCGAGGGCGCTGGGTTGTGCAGCCAACCGCGCTGGCTGCGGCCGACAGGAGGATCAGGATCCGGGGGATCCTTTGTCGGAGTCTCATGGTCCCTGCTCCCGCTCGAAATGTGGCAAGGACAAACCGGCGGGGCTCGCCGCCACCCCCGGTGTCGTCTGGATGCCGGGCGAAGAGCCGGGGGTGGGAGGCAGCCTTCAGGCGGCCGGTCTCTTGGTCCTAACGATTCTTGGATGCAAGGGCCCCGACGGCCTGCATCAACGCGTTGGCGACCACGGCTCCGGATTGGGCGCGATAGGGGGCGTTCCCGCCGGAAGTGGCCGACATCAGCGCACCCATCGGCGCCGTGGTGTCGGCCTCGCCGCGCTGTTTGGCGTTCATATACGACAGTCCGGCGTTTAGCAGGTCGCCGACGTCCAGGCCGCTTTGCGCCGACGCGCCCGTCTGTCCGGTGCCGGTCAGCCCGGAGAGCAACGACCCCAGCATGTCGGCCTGTCCGGCAGGAGCCGGGGCAGGAGCCGAGGTCGGCATCCCGCCGCTGAGAACCGTCTGGATCAACTCCATGGCGTTGTTGCGGGTAACCCGCTTGTCCGTGAACTGCTGCGCCGCCTGCGTCAATCCCCCGGCGTAGTATTTCGCCGAGCCGCTTTCCTTCTGACGCAGAAGCTCGCTGGCGTACGCCAATTGATCGGCCGGTGAGGCGCCCTTCCTGGCCTTCATCGCCTGCGCCACGACGTCAAATACCTCGACCATGTTGTCGCCGTGGTCATGGTTGTAGGTGTCGGCCTGATTCAGCGTATCCCGATTGGACGCCAGCGCCGTGACGACCGTTGAGAACACCTTGGCCAGATTGACCTGCTGCGCTGCCATAAGACACTCCTCGGGGGGGACCATGTTGTTTGCCGTGGCCGTGACGCATGGGACTTCAGCGCATTGGCACGGTTGTGCAGGGACGGATTGGTATCACACCATGTTCCGTCGCCGATGGATTTGACGTCTGAGGACGTGCGGCTGGACCACAGATCGCTTTGGAGGTTGAGCCGGCAAGCTGACCGGATGCAGTCCAGACGCAGAACGCGGATCGTTTGACCGTGCGTCTCCCAGGCTCCGCACACGATGGCACACGGGGCGAAGGCGGGACCGGACAACATCTCGGAAGGTGGCCGGCCACCGACCCGCTCGAGTCGCACGTGTGCCCGGGGCGCGCCCGGCCGGTACCCAATGACTACCGGTCATCCTCGATCGCATCTTGGCCTTGAGCCAGCCGGCGGATCTTCTCAAACTGCTGCTGTGAATGTCGGCGCCTCTCTCGCAGGTACACACGCAGGCGCATCTCGCGCCTGTAGAGGGCTACTGCGAAAGGCAGACTGAGCAGGAGAACCTCCACGGCGAAGGCGGCATACATCACGCCCTCGTGCCCGGTGATGTAGTCGGGGACCACGGACAACGTCGCCTGCCGGGTGGGAAAGTCCATGAAGTAGGCTCCCGGCTCTGGGATCTCGACGCCGAGCACTGGACGACCGGAGGCATGCGGTGTGTCGAAAGGCAGCAAACCGCGTTCGATGTGGGTGACGGTCACCGGCGCACCGGTCTTGGCATCCGTGATCGTGACCCACGCGGGAGCGCCAGACCGCGCCAGCTCGGCGGCGATCACCAGCAGGTCATAGTCGGACGTGTAGAGCTGGTACCGTCCGGCGCGGGAGAACGCCACCTGGGCGGGGGAATGCCGCAGGTCGAGCACAAGGACTTCCGCCGGGCGAACTGTATGGACCAGCCCGAGGCGGTCCGGCAGGAAGAGCAGCACCGCCCCGGTCCACTTCACGCCTTGCGACAGGCTGCAGACCACGATCAGCGCGAGCACAAAGACGGCGATGCCCAGTGCGATCGTGCGCAGCCGTGCCGGTCGATAGCCTTCGGTTGCCATGGTGGTGACCTGATTCCCCGCGCCGGGCCGAGGTGGCCGCGCCAGCATGGATTCTACTGCACCGACAGGCGGGGAGGGGGAATAGCGGACGGACGGCGCCGATGGCTGGAGGCCGGGGATGCGGGCGGGGAGGTTAGATGAACTTCAGTCGACGGGCGGCGAAGGCGACCATGCGCAGCAGCAACCACCCGTGGCGCCAGCGCTGGATGTTCGTCGTCCCGTACGTGCGGGCCTGGTAGCGAATGGGGACATCGACGATCTTCAGACTCTGGCGTGCCGCCCCAAACAGCAGGTCGAAATCCCCGAAGGGATCGAACTCACCGAAGGATGACCGCGCCTGGGAGATGCGGGCGTAGTCCTCGCGCCACAGCACTTTAGTGCCGCACAGCGTATCCTTAACCGGTTGTCCAAGCAGCCAGCGAAAAAGCTGGCTGAACAGCCGGTTGGCGATCAAGTTGGCGAAGCGCATCGCCTCGTCCTGCATCGGGTATACAAGCCGGACACCGTTGGCGAACTCGGCCCGGCCGCTGACAAGGGCCGCGTAGAACCGGGGCAGATCCTCCGGCCGGACGGTCAGGTCGGCGTCCAGGATCATCAGCATGTCCCCCGTGGCGCGCTCGAATCCAGCTCGGACTGCATCCCCCTTGCCGACCCCCGCCTGGCGCAGCAGCAACGACGGTCGATCTGGGTGCGCCGCGGCGGCCGCCTGAACGGCCTCGAATGTCCGGTCGGACGAGTGGCCCTCGACGAAGACCAGCTCTGTTTGACGGCCCATGTGGGGCACGCGTTGGAAGATGCCCTCGATGTTCCCGGCCTCATTCCGGCAAGGGACCACGACCGACACCCTCGGCGTCGCGCCTCCTGGGCGGGGGCAGGGGGTTGGGCGGGCAACCAGGCAGAAGGACAGCGCCAGCAGGTTGGCCGGCCACAGGCGGACTAGGACGCGATTGAGCAGGGGTTCCAGGAGGGGAGTCGCCAGCGGCCACAGGATCTCCTCCCAGCCTCGGATCACGTCGAAGCCGGAGAGATACAGCAGGTTGCGCAGGTCTTCCGAGGAGAGCCAGTTCTGGTGCAGTGCCGGCCTGGCCAGGCCGAGCCGGTCCGCCAGGCTCAGCACCGGCTCCCAGACGCGGCTGTAGGAGTTGATCAGGACCCGCGTCCTGGGATGGCAGACGCGCCTCACCTGCGCCAGGACGGACTCAGCATCCCAGACATCGTTGAGCAAATCGGACAGGATGACCACGTCAAAGGTGCCGTGAAGGCTCAGCCAATGGGCGTCCGCCTGGACGAAACGGAGCTCCGGATGTTGCTGGCGCGCGCGCTCGAGCATCCGCCGCGAGAAATCCACTCCGACGCCAACGCCGGGTTGGAGCGCCGCCAGCAGGTCGCCATCCCCGCACCCGACCTCCAGGACGCGCAGCCCGCGTGGGATGAGGAACTGGAACACGCGGGCAAGCCGGCGATGGTAGTGCGTCCCCCAGCCTCGCCAGACCGCCAGCTTCTCGGCGACCTGGTCCCAGTGTGCCTGATGCGTATGCTGATAGGCGGCGAAGGCAGGCTGGAGATGAGGAGTCGCAAGGGCGGTTGAGGATGGTTCCACGGTGAAGCTCGTGTCGGGTGGCGACCCGTTCAGGGAGGTGGCTGGTCAAGCATACCGCGTTTTGCCCGCAATCGGCCGGAGTGCCGTCATCCGGGGTGCCCCGGACCACCGCTCCCGGCCAGGGCAGCCCCTCGACGGAAGGCTCCTTCGGGGGCATAATCACCCCGTTTGCTCGGAAACCGCGAGGCGATGACTACCCCTGCCGCAGGTAACCACGAGAAGCGCTCGGCCGCGTTGAGTTCGGTCGTCGCAGCCGTCTTCCTCACCGGGCTCAAGATCATCGTCGGCGTGCTCACCAACAGCCTGGGGATCCTGGCCGAGGCAGCCCATTCCGGGCTCGACCTTGTAGCGGCATTGGTCACCTTCTTCTCGGTTCGCAAGTCGGATCAGCCCCCGGACGACAATCACCTGTATGGGCACGGGAAGGTCGAGAACCTCTCGGCGTTGGTAGAGACCGGGCTGCTCCTGGCCACCTGCATCTGGATCATCTACGAAGCCATCCAGCGGCTGTTCTTTCGCCGTGTCGAGGTTGATGCTTCGGCCTGGGCCTTCCTCGTCATGGCGATCTCGATCGCGGTTGACATGTCCCGCTCACGCATTCTCAAACGCGCCGCCGTCAAGTACAACAGTCAGGCGCTCGAGGCCGACGCGCTCCACTTCAGCACGGACATCTGGAGCTCGAGCGTCGTCATCCTGGGACTGATCGGCGTGAGAGTGGCGGCTTCTCTGCCGCGGCTGGGTTTCCTGCACCAGGCGGACGCCATCGCCGCCGTCGGCGTGGCGGTGATCGTGGTCTATGTCAGCTTGCAGCTTGGGCGCAGGTGTGTCGACGGCCTGATGGACACCGCCCCGGCGGGTTTGGCCGAGGCGATCCGGCGCCGCGTGGAGACGGTCCCCGAGGTGGCGGACTGCCATCAGGTTCGCGTCCGCACCTCAGGCGCTCACGTGTTCGTGGACCTGCACGCCACGTTCTCTGGAGCGCGCTCGCTGGAGGATGTGCACCGCCAGACCGAGGCCATCGAGGCGGCCGTTCTGGAGCTGGAGCCGCGCGCCGATGTGACCGTCCACCCCGAGCCTCTCGAGCCGCGGCCTGCGGCGGCCAGGCACTAGGCGCGGCGCGCTTTCCACGATCGGATCCTCCCCGAGACTGCATCTTCTTCCATATGGAATTGGGTATGAGGTGGGCGGACGGAGTCTGCCCGCCGGTCCCCAGGTGCCGCGTCGAGCGGTTGGACAGGTCTCATGCCACAAGGAATGCGACGTGCTCAGAGGTACTCGCCATTGCAGGGTCCAGAGGTTGGCCAGGCGGGCGTACGCTCGCGCCTCACCGACTGTGGTCTGCCGGGACGGCGTGCGCCAGGCGCACCGGGATCCCGGCCAGACTGCGCGTCGTCGATCGGCGAACCTCGAACCCGGAGCCGCGAAGCAACCCATCCACGTCGATGGGTCTGCAGTCCAGCACCTTGGGTGCCAGGCGATGGCCCAGTTCGTAGGCCCGAGTGGTGAAGCCAGGCCGGATGTCCATCCACAGGGAAGCCACAACCAGCCGTCCATGAGGCAGCAGCAACCGGCGGCACTCGGCAAGAACCATCGCATCATCTGGAGGCTTGAACAACTCGAGCGTGAAGGTCATGAAGATGGCATCGAAGACGACTCTGCGAACCGGCAAGAACGGAGCGCGGGCGCGCACAAGCAGCACGCAGGCGGGATCCGACCGGCGAACCAGGCGGCGGGAGGCCCTGGATAACATGCGTGCGGAGAGATCGATGCCCACGACGGCCCCGCCGCGCCCCACTGCTGCGGCCAGGAGAGGCAGTGCGCGGCCGGTTCCCGAACCGATTTCCAGAATTCTCTCGCCGGGACGGGCTTCCAGGTACCGGATCGCCTCGGAGCGCAGAGGCGCTTCGAAGGCATCGAACAGGCCATCGTAGGCGCGGCTCAGGCGATCGTACGACGTTGGGGGCCGCGCGACCCCACCGGCTGTCTCTTGTCCTTCCCGCACCGCTTGCCTCCGCACACTCGCGGTCAGCCTGCAATGCCCAGAAACGTCTGGGCCTGCTGAAGACAGGGCCAATCGTCTGCCCGAAGCGCCCGTCGCGCAAGTCCGCAGGGCAGAGACATCTGTCTCCCCCGCGGCGCCTTGCCCAAATCCCGTGGGAAATGGACCGCCGGTGACCGGGTGAAGCCCGCCGCAAGCCCCCTGGCTTTAGCCGGAGGGGACAAGGCGGGCATTCTCGGACGGCTTTAGCCGTGTTGTTTTGTGGTATACTGTCAACATGCGATTCAAGTACCGCAGAGA
>Ga0315274_10007697_pt1 | contig 15588 bp, 19 predicted proteins | sample YL17G02_20_MG_FD_203700 | JGI IMG/M metagenome (GOLD analysis project Ga0315274, IMG submission 203700) | Sediment microbial communities from Yellowstone Lake, YNP, Wyoming, USA - YL17G02_20 | ecosystem: Environmental > Aquatic > Freshwater > Lake > Sediment | place: USA: Wyoming | collected... | reverse complement strand
TGCCGTTTTGGTCCACAAAATACCTGGCATTCTCACTTACCTTAACAGGATAAACCGGCTGCTCCGCTGGGGCACCTGCCGCAAATATCAATAAGGCTAATGCCGATAAACCGAATCTTTTAATTGTGGTTTTCATTCTTCTTATCTCCTTCCATCAGCGAGATGATTTTCCTGGCGAGTACGGTCTTGCTTGCTTTCGCAAGTTTCAGCCATTTCCGCTCCGGCGTTTTTATTTGGATGGTAATCTTGTCTGCGCCAATCGCAGTGGTGGCATTGGCGATTATCATATCCAGGCGTTTTTCCTTGAGCTTTTTTCCCGCCCGGTTGCGTAGAGCTTTGTCTTCCAGGGCAAAGCCGATAACAATTTGCCCTTTCTTCTTGTGGTTTCCCGCCCATTTGGCGATGTCGGGCGTGGATTTTAACTTGATGGTCAGGGTCTTGTTTTCTCTTTTGGTTTTGGTTTTAGCCGGCCGCGTCGGCGTATAATCGGCCACCGCCGCAGCCATAATCAGGCAGTCGCAGCGTGGAAAGTATTTCTTCACCGCGTCGAACATCTCAGAGGCAGTTTCAACGGGGATAATCCGCATTTCTGATTTCTGATTTTTGATTTTTGATTTTTCAAGAGTCGTTATAAGTGTCACTTTGTGCCCGGCAATAAGTGCCGCGCGGGCAAGGGCGTAGCCCATTTTGCCGGTGCTCGCGTTGGAAATGAATCGTACCGGGTCGATGTATTCCCGTGTGCCGCCCGCTGTGATTAGAATTCGCATATATTTTTCTACCGCCGAGTTCGCTGAGGGCGCAGAGATTCTGAATCATATTTGTTTATTCTCTGCGTTCTTTGCATTCTCCGCGGTTGAACTCTGCGGCGATTTTCTCGATGGCTTCTAAAATGTCCTGCGGCTCAGCCATTCTGCCGATGGCTTCGGTCCCGCAGGCAAGCCGCCCTTTAACCGGGCCTATCAGCTCGTAGCCCATTTTTTTGAGGATCTCGACATTTCGCTGCACAGCGGGATTCTCCCACATATTGTTATTCATCGCAGGAGCTAAAAGTTTGGGCTTGGCCCAGCAGGCACAGAGCGTGGTACTGAGCAAATCGTCGCAGATGCCGTTTGCGATTTTGCCTATGATGTTGGCGGTTGCCGGCGCCACTACGACAAGCTCGGCCCAGTCGACCAGACTAATATGCACAGAACCCCGCGTAAAACGCGGGGCTAAATATTTAGCCCCCGGTTTCACTGGGGGTTTGTCCGGTCGCAAATCGCAAATTGTAAATTGCGTATCGCTTGGGTTCCACAAACTGGTATAGACTGCCGAGCCGGTCACGGCTTCGAAGCTCTTGGGGCCAACAAGCCGACAGGCGTTTTCGGTCATGACGGTGGTTACTTTTGCGCCGCCGGCGGTCAGCCTGCTGGCCAGTTCGACCGCCTTGTACGCAGCAACCCCGCCGGTGACTCCGAGCAGGATAGATAGATTCTCAATCATCTTGCGATTCGTCGCTCACGCGGTATCGCCCGCGCCGCGATTCACTAGAGCTGGAGCTCGTGTCACGGTCTGCGGCCGCCGTCCCATCAACAGCGATCTTGTCTTGCAGGATTTCCTGAACAACGATCTCGAGCATTGTTTTGTCGCCGGCGTCCTCAATCAGCGGCCGAGAGCCCTGCATAAGCTCGCTCATCCGCCTCTGAATGAGGGCGGTCAATTTAAATCTGCCGCCAACTTTATCGATTATTTTGTCGCTTTTGAGATCCTCTAACATTATTTCTCCTCGATCGAGCCTTTATGGATGATTTGCATCACTTCTTTTATAGCCTGCTCCAAATTCTCGTTTATGACCAGATGCTGGTAATACTGCCGGGCAGCGGCGATCTCATCGCTCGCCCCGCCGAGCCGCTTTTCGGCGGCGCATCTGCTGTCCCTGCCTCTGCGGCCCAGCCGCTCCGCCAGGACCCTTGCGCTGGGCGGCAAAATGAAAACCATCACCGCGTCCGGATAAACCGTCTTTACCTGCTTGGCGCCCTGAACGTCAATTTCCAGGATCACGGCCCTGCCTTGATTTAGCGCCTGTTCGACCTTATCTTTCGGCGTCCCATATAGATGGCCGAACACCTCCGCGTGCTCCAGAAACTCGCCCTTGCCGGCGCGTTGCTGGAAATCTTCTTTAGATACAAACCAATAATTTTTGCCCTGCTTTTCGTCCTTACCCGGCGGCCGTGTAGTAACAGAAACGCTCGGGTAAACGTTTTCTGTGCGCCTGGCCACTTCTCTGCAGATAGTGCTCTTGCCGACTCCGGACGGGCCGCTGACTATCACGATTTTGCCTTTTGTGGTGTTTGACTTGTCCATATTTTTGGTTGCTGAACCCCCAGTAAAACTGGGGGCTAAATATGGGCTACTCCACGTTCTGAATCTGCTCCTTAATCCGGTCTATCTGGCACTTGATATTAACCACGAAGCGAACAATCTCGCTGTCAGAGGCCTTGCTGGCGATAGTGTTGGCCTCCCTGAGCATCTCCTGGCTGATGAAATCTAACCTGCGGCCGGCCTGGTCGTCCGCCTGAAAGCTCTGGGCGAACTGCTGCAGGTGCGAATCCAGCCGGGTGATCTCCTCAGATATATCGGATCTGTCGGCCAGGATCGCCGCCTCTCTGGCCAGAGTCTCTTCGTCCAATTTCAGTTTTGCCTCCGCCAGCAGCCCGTCGACTCGCCTTTTCAGCCTCTTTGCATATTCCTGGATAACGGTGGCCCTGCGAGTGCGAATCTGCTCAAGGTCCCTCCTGATAAGCTCACAGTAGCTCCTCAATTCAGCTTCCAGAGAGCTTCCCTCGGCGGCGCGCATCTGCTTGAGCTTTTCTATTGCTTTTTGCGAAGTGTTCAACACCATGTTTCTAATTTGTTCAGCCATTGTTTTATCCGGCAAGGAAGGTCGAACGATGCCGGGCAGATTTAACAGGCTGCCGATGTCGATTGTCCCATCCGTACCGGCTGAGGACCTGATTCGGCCCAGCCGTTCTATAAGGCCGCGAAGGGCGGTCTCGTCTATATCAAAAAGCACGCCGGCCGATACCTTCTTGAGCCGAAGCACATAACTTATCGTCCCGCGAGAGACGTTTTTGCGCAGGAGTTTTTCAATGTCCTCTTCCAGGAAGGCCATCACTTCCGGCAGCTTTATGCTGGTCTTGAGGTAACGGTTATTCAGCGCCTTGACTTCGATAGCGCAGCTTACTCCGTTAATCTCGCCATCCGCAGCGCCGTAGCCTGTCATACTTTTTATCATGTCTGTGTGCCTTGAGAAACCCCGCGTAAAACGCGGGGCTAAATATTTAGCCGCCAAATTTATTTGGCGGTTCTCGTCATTTTCATCACTGGGTTTTTGGCAACCCTGTTGCGGCACTTTTATTGACATCGGTGACCGGAGTCGCAACATCGTTAGCCGCGGACGGCTGCTCACGGTCTGCTGTCGGTTGTCCTTCAGCCGGCTGAGTTTGCGGAGCCCCCGGGCCTGTATTGTAATCGCTGATGGTGGGTCTATAGAATTTGGCCAGCACTATCCCAAGCCCCAGGAACACGCTCACCAGCACTATCGTCAGCCAGGTGAGAAAGTCGCCGGTCTTGGAACCCAAGATACCGCTGGCCGTGCCTCCACCAAGAGCCGCACTCAAACCGCCGCCCTTGCCCTTCTGAATCAAGATGACAAGGATCAGCACTACCGAGCAAATAACGAACAGGACGGCGGCAATGTTCATAATAAAGCCTGCCGCCAATAACGGCAAAGTAGTCATAGCAATTCTCCAAAACGGCGATGTTTTAGGGGATCAGAATATCAGGCAATCAGGTCGCAGGATACCGGTAATCAGAACATCAGGAAAAACTAACGCCCACGCCCCTTCAGCGCGGTTACCCGATGTCCTGATAACCTGATGTCCACTACCTGATAACCTGATGCCCCGATAGCCCCAATTGAAGCTAAATACGGCTATCTGTACCCTATACCCTATACACTAAATTTACGCTGCCGACCGAATTATTGCCAGAAAATCGTCTGCGTTCAGACTGGCCCCGCCGACCAATAGGCCGTCTATATCCTGCTGGCTCATCAGGTCATCCGAGTTGTCGGGCTTGACCGAGCCGCCGTAAAGGATGCGAGTTTCCTGTGCCAGTCGGTCGTCATACATCTGGGCAAGCAAATTGCGCACAAGCCGGTGTACTTCCTGGGCCTGCTGCGGCGTCGCTGTCCGGCCGGTCCCAATGGCCCAGACAGGCTCGTAAGCGATGGTCACCGCCGAGACTTTTTCGGCGTTTAATCCGGCCAGACCGTTTTTTAGCTGGCGGGTCACCACCTTCTCTGTCTGCGAAGAGTCACGCTCACTTAATAGCTCGCCCACGCATAGTATCGGCAAAAGTCCGCCCATAATAGCGGCGGCAACCTTCTTATTTATAAGCTCGTCGGTCTCGCCTATTACGTGCCGGCGTTCGGAATGCCCGCACAGAACATAGGCACAGCCGATGTCTTTGAGCATTGACGGACTTATCTCTCCGGTAAAAGCACCTTTTGACTCGCAATAAACATCCTGGGCGCCCACCGCAATGCTGGATGCGCTCAGCGCCTTGGCGACCGAGTCCAGATAAACAAAAGGCGGAAAAACCGCGACATTAACGCCGTGCCCGGCTACCTCTGAAGAACCGCAAGCAATGCGTTTAGCCAGATTTACGCTGCTGCGGCTGTCGGTGTTCATCTTCCAGTTGCCGGCTACGAATGGTTTTCTCATGAAAGTCTCCTGAATTCGTGGCCTGTCGCTCGCGCCTCGTCGCTCGAGTCACGGGTCACGGACGACCAGCGACGGTCAGAGCAGCTCTGTTGCTCTGGGGAAACTGCCCAGTATCGAAAGCTGCAGACAATGCTTGCGAGCTTCTTCCATGGCCTGCTGAACCTGCTTGTCGGCTCTGTGTCCTATGAAATCAACGAAGAAGTAGTATTCCCACTGCCTTTTCTTGCTGGGCCTGGACCCGATATTGGTCAGATTGATATTGTACTGCTTGAAGACGTCCAGCACGTCTGCCAGGGCCCCCGCTTTATGCGCGGTGCTAAAAAATATGGCGGTCTTATCTTCGCTGGTCGGCTTTGCATCTTCACGGCCAACCACCAGAAATCTGGTCATATTGTTGGGCACATCCTCGATATTTTCGCAGACAATCTTCAGGCCGTACAGCTCCGCAGCGACCTTGGAGCCAATCGCGGCGGCGTCCGGCTCTTCTGCCGCTATTTGGGCCGCCTTGGCGGTCGAGGCTACCGGAATGGTTTGCGCGTCCTTAAATGTTGCGCTTAGCCAGTTACGGCACTGGGCGAACACCTCGGGCTTGGAGTAAATCTTTTGAATCTCTTGCAGCGAGCAATTGGCCAGCAGATTGTGATGGATCGCCATTAAAACTTCCGAGCAGACCTTCACATCAGACTCTATCAGCGCATCGAGTGTTTCGATTACTCCGCCGGCAATGGAGTTTTCTATCGGCACAATGCCCAAGTCACAGTGACCTTTACTGATTTCATCGAATATGCTCCTTATATCAGCCAGCGGCTCGTATTCGACGCTCTGACCAAATTTTAGCATAGCAGTAGTGTGGCTGAAGCTGCCGCGCGGCCCCAGATACCCGACCCGCAACGGCTTTTCCAGCACAAAAGAGCCGCTCATCAGCTCTCGCCAAATCGCTACCAGGCACTTATCGGGCAGCGGACCCTTGTTGGCCTGAACAATCTTGGCAAAGACTTGCTTCTCCCGATCCGGCGAGTAGACAGGCCTGTCAGTCTTATTCTTGAGCTTGCCTATCTCTATCACTACCCGAGCGCGCTCATTGAGCAGCTGCACTACTTGATAGTCGATCTCGTCTATGCGTTTTCTCAGTTCTTCCAGGGACATAAACGAAGGTCTGCACCCTAAGTTCAGCCGTCGCCTGCTACTCTGCGAAGCAGCGCTTCCACCCTCCGCAGTGCTACGGAGGACGGGTCGCTGCGAAGCACGAGGGCACGGCAACGGACCCCGCAATAAACCTGTCCTGTGAGCCCGGTCGAAGGATTGCGGGGCGAAATATCTAAATACATTTAGCCCCACGTTTTACGTGGGGTCTTTTTTGCTTGTCATAAAAGATAGAGTTTTTACCAGAATTTTGCCCTTGCGTCAACAAAATTGCCGTATTAGATAGAATATTTTGAACGCAGGGCGCGGTAAAAATGCCTAATGAATTGCTGAAATACACAATCTTCAAGACAAGCTGGGGCTATTTCGGCCTGGCTGGCAGCGACTGCACGCTTTATCGAACCTGCCTGCCTATGCGGGACCGTCAAAGGGCAGAACGTAATCTGCTGAAAGACCTGCTGGCTGCTCAATATGACAGGGATTATCTCAGGCCGCTTCAACGGCAAGTGATTGCCTATTTTGAAAGTGCTCGCGTAGATTTTAGCCCGGATATGCCCATCCTGCTTGAAGGATTTAGCCGCTTTGCCCGTCGGGTTCTGGCAGCATGCAGACAGATAAGGTTGGGCGAGGTGGTGACTTACTCTGGATTGGCAAGAAAAACAGGTCGCCCGGCTGCTGCCAGAGCTGTTGGAAACGCCCTGGCCAAGAACCCGCTGCCCTTGATTATCCCCTGCCACCGGGTTATCTGCAGCGACGGCAGAATCGGCGGGTTTTCCGGCCCCGGCGGAGCAACTATGAAAAAACGCCTGCTCGAACTTGAGAGATCGCTGAAAGTGCCCGGCGCAGGTTTTTCTTAATTACTCCAGATGTACAACGCGAGTCTGTCGGTCTGATTCAAGGCTGACTTTCTTGATAACGTCGTAGAGCTTGCGGCAGTTCCGCACTCTCTCAAAGACAAACTCCGGGTCCGACTTGTCGGTTGTGCTCAAAACCACAGTGCCTATGCCCAAAAGCCAATCGAGGAAGCTCCGCCGAAGCTTCAAGTCAACGACCCGAAACATATCAAGATTGTCGACCTTTCGATCAAATATGCCTCGCGCCCATTCAATCCTTTGGGCTGTAACTTGATAACGGGTCATTCTGAGCCTGGCCGCCTTTATGACAAACCAGCATACGACCGCCAAGCTAAGGCCAAGACCTATCATAATGCGGTATTGGGCGAATAGCGTGACCTGAGGTTTGGTAAGGCCCACGCCGGGCAGGCTGTCGAGCAGTTTTTCCAACGGCAGTCTGACCAAGACAGCCGCCACGAAAACGAGCAAGAGACCCTTTAGAAGCTGCGGTGCCAAGCCCAATAGTGAGGGCCTACAAGCAAACAAGGCATCGCTATCGTCCGATTTGCCATCCGCGAGGGGTTCTGAATCCGACTCGGCACCGGCTTGGAGGGTCTTTGCCCTTTCGCTGTTAAGAAATTCTCCGCAGAATCGGCACTTGATCGCACGGGCCTGAATCGTCTCGGCACAAAATGGGCACTGCTTAGTACGTAAGTCGGTAACTATCATATCCTTATATATCGGAAACAGCCTGACAGTTTCATCAGTCATTCGCATGACCCAAATTCTCAAAAAAATGTTGAAAAATCTGTAAAATGTTCTTGACATAAAGTAATGTACACATTACATTATGTATAGTTTAGGTTACATTTACAGGTCATAACGATATTTTGAAAGGAGAAAAATCGTGAATAGGGCACAAAAAATAGCGTGGTTTACGTTGGTCATGCTGGTTTTGGCTCTGGGGCTAAGCGTGGCAGCGTTTGGCGTGGCGTACTTCATTCTTGGGGTGCCCGCCGGGCGAGCGGCAGGTGGGTTTGGATTCATAGGGATTATGGGATTCTCGGGTCTGGCACCGCTGCTATTCAAGAAAGACAAGGACCAGTTGCAACTGGACGAGCGGGACCTGCTGATCAAGCGAAGGGTGATGCTGGGGGCGTATTCAATCTTCTGGCCGCTGTTTGTGCTTGCAGCGATGGCGCCGTTCTTCGTAGTCGGGCCGAACGGGACGGTGCCGGTGGTATATCTGACGTGGATGGTATTTGGCGGGATGTTCGTTGTTATGCTCGTGCAGGCGATAGCAACATTGGAGCAGTACGGCTGGAGGGGACAACGAGAGAAACCATGAATAGAGCACAGAAAATATCCTTAACTTTGGCCATCACATTTTCGCTCGGTCTGTTTCTTGGAATTGCAGCAATCGTAATGCGACGTTTTGATGTGGGTGTTTGGAAAATCGCCCTTGCTTTTGCAGTTGCTATTGCAGGAAGTGGGGGGATTATATCGCTCATTTTTTTTAGAAAGGATAAAGACGCCATTACACGACGAGCGAGACAAACTGATTTGGGAAAATGCTCACTTGGCCAGCTTCGGCGCCGTGTATTTGTACGTCATTCTCATGTCTTTCCTGCCGATTGGCATCCTGGGCGAGGAAGCATCGATACCAGTGATATGGTGCCCGGGGCTGCTTATAGGAGCTGGATTCTGTCAAGTTTTTGCGCAATCATTAGCGATTTTGATTCAGTACGGCTGGGGAGGCAAAGATGGCGGGAAATGAGTTAAGGAACCAGATTCGTCGGCTGCGTTTTGATAATGGCGAGATGACCCAGCAGCAGTTGGCGCAAAAGGTGGGCGTGACACGTCAGACGATTATCGCCATTGAAGCCGGCAAGTACGCACCCTCGCTGCCGCTGGCATTCAGGATAGCACGGGTTTTCAATGTCACTATAGAACAGGTCTTCCAGTAGGAGGCTGGCTAAATATTTAGCCCCACGTTTTACGTGGGGTTATTCGAATTCTTTCAAAAGTTCCAGCAGTTTGCGGTCGAGCTTGTGGCCGTTAAAGTCCTCGTACTGCACGTCGGCTCGGTCGGAATCGATGACGCCGAATGAGCCGCGAAAGTTCCACATCGCAAGGCCGATGCCGTGCCCGGTAAGTATCTCCAGCACGTCGCGCAGCCAGGCAAGGACAACACTATGCGGCGTTTTGTTGAATGTGCCGCCCTCGCCGCAGTGCACACCCACGCCCTTTTTTGCAAGGTCAGCCCATTTTTGGTAGTGCTCTTCCAGGCGTTTGCGGTCCCAGCCGTTGCCCGGCCAAGCAGGCTCCGGGTAGTCTTTGCTGTTCACCCAGGAAGCGCCATAGTGGCTGATGAACATCGGCTGATACGCGCGGGTGCTCTGAGCGATGCCGAGGTCCGCCAGCTCCGGGGCCGGCTCGTTGCCGTAGCTCATGCCGTCTGCAACGACAAGGCGGTCGGGACTTGCTTCGCGGATCGCCGCCGCCGCCGTTCTGACCACGCGCTCGTGGTCGGCCCGGCTCATCCGCTCGCCGACCGAGGGCGGCTCATTTATCAGGTTGAAGCTGAGTTTTTCCTTTGCGATGCCGCGATAGCGCTTGGCCAGCATTTGCCAGTGGAAGCAGAACGCATCGAGCGCCTCTTTGTCTTTCCAGAGATTGAATGGCTCGGTGAATTCTCTGTTGACCGAATAGCCGGGGCCGCGATGAAAGTTGATGTCGACGTGCAGTCCGTATTTACCGCCAAGCTCCACCGCCCGGTCGAGCTTCTCCAACATCGACTCATTGAGTTTATAGTCATCGCCGTCTTTTATCCACACGCGATAGCAAGCCGGCAGGCGCACGAAGTTAAAGCCGAGATCGCGTATCCAGCGGAAGTCGTCTTCTGGAAATTCGCCCTTACTTCGCATAGTGAACATGTCCAGAAGATTGAAGCCCCGCCAGCGTGGGATCGCCGTTTGGGCGACGGATCTCTCGACTGCGCTCGGGACAAGTTTGACCGTTTTTTCTTGTTTTTTCTCTGGCTGCTGTGCGTACGTGGGCAACGCCGCTGCCATTGCGCTGCCGGCCATCATTTTTAGAAAATCGCGTCGATTGCTTTTCATTTTTATTGCCTCCATTTTTGTCGTTTAAGCTAACGGATACCGCTTTCGCCCGCGCCAGTCAACCTTAAAATCTGTAACTTAGGGAAGGAGCAGGTCTGCAATTTAGTATTCAGGGTGTTCGTAGTTCATAGTTCGTTGTGCTGATTCTTTGTTTACCTTTTCGGGCAATACCGACAAAAATAGAATTGGCAAAAGGGACGTACCCGATGGTAGAGGAGAATTTCGATGACGCCGATGGATTTAGGGTTTCGCCGGAAAGACTCGTAGCGTTTTGCCAGCGGTGGAAGATAAGCCGATTAGCGGTGTTCGGCTCGGCGTTACGTATCCTGAGATTACGGCCGTGCAAGTGCAGGCGATCATAGAGACAGCGTGTGATGTTGCAAAGCGAGGGATAAAGGTGCATCCGGAAATCATGATCCCGCTGGTGGGGACCAAGGCAGAATTGCAGAACCAGCGCGAAGTCGCGGTCGAGGCCGCCGAGAAGGTCATGCAAAAAGCTGGTGTCCGCGTGAAGTATATGGTTGGGACTATGATAGAAATTCCAGGGGCCGCGCTTATGGCCGACCAGATAGATGAGACTGCAAAGGGTCCGGCGTGGCACGGCCATCTTGGCCGTGTTTTCACGGGCTGGAAGCCCGTGCCACACGGCCGGGACGACGCCGGCAAGTTCTTGCCCTATTATCTGTCCAAGAAGATCCTTTCAGCAGAACCGTTCCAGACGTTCGATCAGGAAGGCGTTGGGCAATTGGTCGATATGGGAATCCGCCGGGGAAGGGCAACGAGGCCGGACCTAAAGGTCGGAGTTTGCGGCGAGCATGGCAGCGACCCCAAGTCCGTCGAGTTCTGCCACAAGGTCAAGATGAACCACGTCAGTTGCTCGCCGTATCGGGTGCCGATTGCCAGGCTCGCGGCTGCACAAGCAGCAGTTAGTTAATCGGTGAGTGGTAATAGATTATGGGTGTGCGCCAGCGTATGGCAGATAGCGCGGCGGATAGTGTATAATATGAAAAGATGAGGGTGTTAGGGGATGACGACTAGAATTGAATGGCGGGAAAGGCCTTTTTGATCGCTATTCGTAATAAGACCTGGGTTTGCTGGATGTCATTGTCTATGATAGTTTGTAATAACCGAAGACGCCGGATCTCCGAATCAGTATGTTTAGCAAGCAGCTCATAGTCCGAGCCCGGCTTCCCCTTACCGCTTTGCACAGCAGGAGTCTCCAACAAAAGCGCGTTGTAATAGATAGCGCGGTTAATATCTGTATGAAACCTTCTAAGGTCTTCTTGATCAATAATTTCCTCGTAGACAAAACGCGCCAGATACAAGTAAACTATCGCTTCTCTGTTGGTCATGCAAGCGGTCTCAGCATTAGGCACACTTTGAACTTCGGCATATTTGTCCGCTGCATCATGTGCCTCTTTGAGCGATTTTTTGAGAGCCTTTTGTATTCCCTCAGACATAACTTCTGGCTTAAAGGCAGTAGTCGGGGCTTCTCTGAATAGTTGCAACTCAGTGAGAAATTGAACGATTGATCCTGCGGCCCGTTCTATCTTCTCGCGCGCTTCATCTGGTGAGTGCACCTCTTTTCTCAAATCCTGAACTACGTCTTCTAAACATTTTACTATGTTATCTTTTGAAAACGGTCGAAACCGAAGGAGAAAATCCAGGTCTCGGTTGCGGTTTTTCATCTGATCGACGTATTTCTGGATCATCTCCGCATGAGATTTCATGGCTTCAGTGTAGCTCCCTCCGTAGTTCCCGCCAGATTCAGTTGCAAGTTCGATAAGCGGCATAAGGCAGTCACTTCCGTTGCGTAAAGCTAAGGCTTTAGCTTCCCCCGAAACCCTAGCTACGAGGAAAAGAAAGCATACAATCACCAGGCAGACTAATAAGGAGATTATAATCCTTCCCTTATGTGTTATAGAATTCATCTAGTCTTCCTTTCCTTAAGTAAATGCATAAGAACAGGCCAATACATCTGCTCAACCCCTCTTTTGACGTTAAATCGGAATTCCTGGTATATCTGAATGAAATTTTGTAAGGCGTGCGCGCAAAATGTCCCCCCTTCACCAATCGACAGAAATACTTCCCTTGATGGCTCCGCAAGTCCGATAATCATCCTCCTTCCGATACTGCTTAAGCAAGGTTGAATAATTTTGATAGCAGAGCGGTCTATATCATCCATGATTACTTCTCAGGCTTCTCCATAAAGCCTATGCGCCTTTTACCTTATCTATTTATACCAGATTGGCTATTTTCTCGTCAAGAGAATTGGTAAGAAAATCTGTAAAGATATGTAACTGCTTTATTTACAAACCCTTACCCTACAAACGCTTGTAAGCCACAAAGAGTATTTGATGGTTGGGTAATATTTCTTCAAGGTGATGATTTTGGAAGCTGGTTGTTTGATTTGGTGAGTTGAAATCTCAACTCACTGATATAACATCCGATAATTCCAACCTTGTCATACGGACTGAGGTGGCGGACGGTTCTCTTTATAACGACAGTCGAGTCTGATAATCTGACAATTCTCTCATCTGCTGCTATGGGGCAGGCTTCCCTATACTCGCCAAGTTCATAATACTCCACATCATACGCTTCTTTACTTGCAAGTTCTTTAATCACAGTGGCATCGCTTAGAACCAAGTGCATCAACGTATATAGGTCATTTTTTTCGTTATGCTTGTTAAAGCAATCTTTAATCACCTTTCTTTCGTCTTCTGTAAGTAGAATGCTTTTCTCGCGGGGAGTCTCTTTAAGAATCTGCCTTCTTTCGTCTTCTGCGAGACGCTGTAACACTTCTGCAAGAAGCAGTGTCACCTGTTGCCCATCGCCAAAAAACGTTTTTTCGTCTTCTGTAAGAAGGAGCTTTTCCCCGATGCCATTTTTGTCTTTAGTAAGTGCACAAAGCAACGCTATCCAGTTTTTTCGAGTCTGATAGCGTGCATCAATAAAATCGATATAGTTGTTGTTTTTCGCTTGGTCCAGAGCATTTCCGTAAACCCTGTTACGAACTACCTCTGACTCAACTAACGCTAAAATTACCTTTTCATTGAACTCTCTAATTCGTTCCATGATGGAATTCTCAGTTTTTTGCGCAATTTTAGTTCCTTCACATTTGACAACTTCACAGAGAGCAGTTGGTACATAATCTCTATACAAAATTGCTATAGTCAATGACACTATCCCCGTCGCCACTGATGTAAGGAGTAATTTAACCGTAAACTTCATAATCTCAATCAGAAATGCTGGCATTTTTTTTATTTTCTTCGCCAGGATTCCAGCCGGTACTATTACTATAATCAGTACACCTGCCAGCACAAACCATCGCATCATTGGATGTGTCTGTACCAGCGTTAGAAAAAAAGTCGATACTGCAACTATCGCCAACATGCATTGTGCTAGATTACCATGTTTTTCCCAATGCCAGCCCATCGAGAGAATCCTTATCTTTAATACCCTTCAAAACTGTCCGGATTATTTAAAATACTCGAAACCTTGTCGTAATTCAGGACTTCTTTGGCGGTCTGCGGGAGTCTTGGCTATGGGAGCCAGCCAGAGTACCCTTGCATATTGTCGTCGTTTTGTCGAACTCCGTCCCCCTCGGCGTCAAAGTAAGCCTAAATAACAACGCAAAATATCCTCTTTCCGGCAAAGACCTAGAAGTTATGCTGAATTGAAACGTGATACTATCGTTCAGAAAAAAGCGGTGTCAACTAGAAAATACGCCAAAATATGCGAGAGTTTTCGCATAGAGTTATGCAACTTTCACGAAATTGAGTGTAAGGGCCCGAATCACAAGAAGGCAGCTTCTAATTAAGGCGTTTTCAAACTCGGAATTGTTGATTTCTCCATTGCCTATATTTAACCATCTTTGTCGTGATGTTTCTGTTGTGGAAACTACGTAATTTTGAGGCGGTAATTGCCATTTTGGGCCAAAAAATGAAGGTCTCGAAATTTTTTTGAAATAAGCGTTGCAGGCGGGGAAACTCCCTCTCGCGGGGCGCGAGGTAAATGCTGCTCTCTCAGAATCGCAAATGTGCTATCGCAGGATAGTAAGCTGCGATAACCAGCGGAACCATTCCGCCGTGCCTTACTGCCTATAGAATATACAGGCGAGGACGGCTCGTTCCACATTTTTTGCCATTCTAATTTTGGTGGGGCATCCATTCTCCGTAGCAGAGGTGCTGCGAAGGACGAAAGCCCCAACCTGCGCCTTAATACCATTCACTAACTAACTAATCCACGAATGCCTAATTTGTGTTAATCTGTGTCGAAAATAATAGACCGCTCGGCAGCTCTCGGCACCGCGTCTGGGTTCCGTGTCAATCCGCGTTAATCTGTGTCCGTGGGAAGTTGAGTGCTGCAAATTCTCCATGGTATTTTCGAGCCGCTCGGTTCCGCCAGAGGCGGATAAACTCCGGCATTGGCGGGTTGGCGACACTGGAAAATTTAGAGCGGCAAAATCACCATGATATTTGCGTGCAGCTTTATCATAAGCGCTGGCGGCGTCGATTTCGTTGTCGAAGTAGTCGAGGTGGTAGGTTCTGTTGTTGCACCTTATCGCGGCTGCTATTTGACGGGCATTGACGTAAATGAGCGGGCCGGATAGAATTCGTTTTTTGGCGGGGGTAAGAGTTGTGGTGAAAGTAGCTCAGTTGGATAGAGCACTGGACTGTGGATCCAGGGGTCGCGGGTTCAAATCCCGTCTTTCACCCTTATGAATAGATGTGCATTTTGGCCTGCAGAACGGAGAAGGGAAAACCATCCTGGCGGCAAAAACCCCCTTCGGACGCTGCTGATGAGCACCTTGCTCTGGATCGCAGTTGTTAGCTGCGCGGCTTCGGCAGATGACCAGCCCCAGTGGGGCGAGAGACATTCGCGAAATATGGTATCGGGTGAAACCGGCCTTGCCGAGACCTTTGATCCCGCTACCGGCAAGAACATCAAGTGGGTCGCGCCGTTGGGCAGCGAGACCTACGCCACGCCCGTGGTGGCAGGCGGCAAGGTGCTGATCGGCACAAATAACAACAATCCAAGAGACGCCCGGCACAAGGGAGATCGCGGCGTACTTCTGTGCCTGGATGAGAAGGACGGAAGCCTTTGCTGGCAGCTGGTTGTGCCCAAGCTGGGGTCTGATCCATACCTGGATTGGCCCAGGGCCGGCATGGTGTCGGCGCCTACCGTTGAAGGGCAGCGGGTCTACGTCGTCAGTAACCGCAACGAAGTGATGTGCCTGGACCTTAACGGCCAGGCTAACGGCAACGATGGGCCTTACCAAGACGAAGGCCGGCACGCGGTCCCGGAGGGTTCGCAAGCGGCGGAGGTAACCGCGATGGACGCGGACATTATATGGCTGTTCGACATGCCCGCAGAGCTTGGAATCCTTCCGCACGATGAAGCTCATAGCTCGATCCTAATTGACGGGCAGCTCCTGTACGTCAACACAAGCAGCGGAAAGGATAGTTCGCATCGGCGCGTTCGTGTCCCTGACGCTCCGAGCTTGATAGTGCTCGACAAGACAACCGGTCGGCTCATCGCCAAAGATAATGAGCAGATCGGTCCCAAGATATTCCATTGTACGTGGTCGTCGCCGGGGCTGGGTGAAGTTAACGGGCGAAGGCTGGTGTTCTTCTGCGGCGGCGACGGCGTGTGCTATGCGTTCGACGCGCTAAAGTCCCCTCCAGCGACGGCGGCAGTGCCGGCCCCCGCCCCTGCTCCTGT
>Ga0315274_10007696_pt1 | contig 15589 bp, 7 predicted proteins | sample YL17G02_20_MG_FD_203700 | JGI IMG/M metagenome (GOLD analysis project Ga0315274, IMG submission 203700) | Sediment microbial communities from Yellowstone Lake, YNP, Wyoming, USA - YL17G02_20 | ecosystem: Environmental > Aquatic > Freshwater > Lake > Sediment | place: USA: Wyoming | collected... | reverse complement strand
TGAAGATGGCGGCTTCCAGGCCCTTCCCGGATACATCCGCAACGACAATGCCGACGCGATCGTCAGGCAGAGATATGACGTCATAGAAATCGCCGCCAAGCTCAGCCGGTCCCATGGCCGCATGATGTCTGCATGCAAATCTGAAGGCGCCGACGTCTTCACAGACGGGGGGCAGCAGAGCGCGCTGGAATGCCTGGGCGATGCCCGCCCACTTCTCGAAGGCCTCTGCATTCTCTATGCTGATGGCCGCCAGGGTTGCCAGCCCGCGCGCGGTCTCTATGGCCTCCGGCTCGAAATGCGGATACTCGCCCGGGTTGTCGAGGATCGCCAGCCCCACCACCTGGTTCCGCCTGACAAGCGGCAGAGCCAGGAATCCCCTGGACGACAGTTTCTCTGCCATTGCCGGGTCCACACGAGGATCCCGGCTGGCATCGGGAACAACTATCGGAGTCCCCGGCATCAGGGCTTCGTGAACGAGCCCGGCCGAGTTGCCGATGTCAATCGTTAAGCCTCGGAACGATTCCGGATCGAGCAGTCCCCAGCCGGCGCCGGCAACGAGCCTGTCTCCCCGCCTCAGAAAGATGGCAGCTCGCGCGGCGCCGCTGATCGAAGCGAGCGCGCGTGCGATCACCTCCAGCCGCTCGTTGAGGGTCGTCGTCACGACGAGGCCCTGTGCCACGGTGTACAGCGCCGAAGCCTCCTTCGACTGGCCGCGTTCCGATTCGACGGACCGGTTCAGCTCGGATGTGCGCTCCTGGAGACGCGCGGCCATTTCGTTGAAGCTGGCGCCCAGGGACTCCATCTCGTCCCCCGTGTGCACATCCGCCCTGGCTTCGAGATCGCCGGCGCCGAATCTGCGCGTCGTGTCGGCCAGATTCAGGATTGGTCGTGCCAGGCGGTTTCCCAGGTAGACGGCCATGCCGATCATCAGACCGATCAGCACTGACACAAGCAGGCCGCGCACTTCGGCCTGGCGGCGCACCGGGCCGATCACCTCTTCCCGGGGACAGAATACGCCGGCCGCCCAGCCGAACTCTCGGACCGGATGGACCGCTCCCAGCATCACCCGGCCGCTCGGCATCGTGAAGCGTTCAACAACGAGGGCCTCGCCGGCGAGAGCCCTGCGAACGAATGGCAGACCGGCCCAGAGATGCGGGTCACGGCGAAGCTCGGGATCCCCGTGCGCGAGAACCACGCTGCCCTTCGAGTCGGTAATCACGACGCGGCCCGCGCGGACAATATCATGGCGCATTATCCGCTTCAGGTTTGCCTCATCCAGCAGAGCGAGGACTATGCCCTGGAGCTTGCGATCCGGGCCCCTGATTCCCACGGCCACACCGACAACCTGCTCGCCTGTGACCTCCATGGGGAAAACGTCGCTGACCGCCCAATCCGCTCCCTGCATGACCCTCCTTACGAAAGGATGGCGCGAAGTGTCGAAACCCACCAGTGGGGGTACATCGCCTGCAAACACGACTCCGGCCGCGTCTGCGACGGCTATATGTCTCACGGCCGGAGTGACGCTGATCAGCCGAGTCAGATAAGTTGAGGCTTCAGTCGTCGGGACACTGCGCTCGTTCCAGAGAGTACAGCCGACACCACATTCGAGGTCTATGACGCTGTGCACCCACGCGGCGCAAGCATCAGCCACGTGCTTCGCCATATACTGCTGTGCGGCTATCGCCTCCGCACGGTTTTCGTGAAGCCGGGATACCTGGAGGAGCACGTTCCAGATGACGAACGGCACGATGAGGACCATACTTGCCAGTATCACTTTGCCACGAAGACGTGTGACACGCATGCGTTGGCGCCCGCTTCTGGAAAGGTACAGATCGGACTGCAGTCCTGGAATATCGAAATCCAAGCCTGACGAGAGACAACTGCCGGCCTGCAATTGGCAATTGGGTGTTGGCACTTGTATACCCGGCGCGTCGTGTCTCTAATCGGAGGGCATGTCAGCACAACTTTGACCGGCTGCTTGCCAGCGTCTATAATGCAGATTGGGAGTTTCGCCGATGTCAGCGCCGAACAGGCAGCGATTGGGAATCAGCCGTACCGTGGTAGTGCTGGGGATAGTCAGCCTGCTCACAGATATTTCGAGCGAGGGCATCTATCCGCTGATTCCTCTGTTTCTGACCAACGTCCTCCGTGCAGACGTCACCGCCGTCGGCCTGATAGAGGGCATCGCGGAAAGCAGCGCCAGCTTGCTGCGGATATTCTCCGGCTGGCTGAGCGACGTACTGCGGAATCGGAAGTGGATCAGCACGGCCGGATACGCGCTTTCCACGATAAGCAAGCCGCTGTTTGCCGTGACCACGAGCTGGCAGCAGGTCCTCGGAATCAGATTCGCCGACAGGGTCGGGAAAGGGATACGCACGGCCCCGCGAGACGCTCTCATCGCAGACGTCACCCCCGCGGGCAGCCGGGGCATTTCCTTCGGATTCCACCGTGCGATGGACACCACAGGAGCGATCGCCGGTCCGCTGCTGGCGTTCTGGCTGCTGCGGTCGGTCGGCGCAGGATACCGGACGATATTCCTGTTGTCGGCCGTGCCCGCGATCCTGGGTGTGCTGATTCTGATCGCCTTCGTGCGGGAGCCGGCGCGGAGAACGGAGGTATCAGAGGCGACGCCATCTCTGCGCCTTGGAGCCTTCAACCGCCCGTTCAAGCTGTTTCTACTGGTCATGGTGGTTTTCTCTCTCGGAAACTCCAGCGATGTATTCCTGATACTGCGAGCTCAGAATGTGGGTATCAGCGTCGGGAGCATCCTGCTGATCTACGTTCTGTTCAACACTGTGGAAGCAGCTTTATCCACAGCCGCGGGCGCCGTATCCGACCGTCTGGGCCGTCGGAACGTCATAATCGCGGGCTATCTGATTTTTGCAGTGGCGTATGCCGGTTTCGGACTCGCGGTCGGCGGTCCGACGGGGATATGGGTATTATTCGCATTCTACGGCATGTACCACGCACTGACCGCGGGCGTGCAGAAGGCATTTGCGACTGATCTGATAAGCGCGGGAATGAGAGGAACAGGGCTTGGGGCGTACCATATGCTGACCGGGCTGGCTCTGCTGCCCGCCAGTGTGTTCGCGGGCTATCTGTGGGATGCTGTCAGCCCGTCGGCGCCATTCTATTTCGGAGCGGCTACGGCCGTGATAGCGGCTCTGCTGCTGGCGGTGCTTTTCCGGGGCTCGGCTACTTATACCGCCACGTGATCCGGCCGCGCGACAGGTCGTAAGGGGACAGCTCGACGGTCACTCGGTCGCCGGGGAGGATTCTGATGAATCTCATGCGCATCTTGCCGGAGACGTGCGCCAGCACCTGATGGTCGTTCTCCAGCTTTACCTTGAACACCGCGTTCGGCAGCGCCTCTTCGACGACTCCCTCCACGCGGATCGCTTCTTCTTTCGGCGGATTGGCTTGCTTTGGCATATCGCAAATCACCTCCTTCGCAGCCTCTATGGATCGGCCTCCGAAACCTCGACCAGGTGATTCACTCTGCGAATCATACCTCTGATCTCAGGACGGTCGGGCTGTTCGACCGTCGCGTTCAGCTTCCGCAGGCCCAGGGCGATCAGTGTCAATTTCTGCTTCTTGCTGTAGCCGATCGGGCTTTTCTTCAATCTGATTCGGATTCTATCACCCATTTCTTTACCCCCGGAAGCCGTATTCAGCACCCGACTCTAGCCGGCCACACAGAGAATTGTATTCAACAGCACTCTACCCATATCCTCCCGGAATCTCAACGACGACTGGGCGCCCGACAACCAGCGGGAAAGACCGAGTGGTGCGCGGGGCAGCCCATGCTCCGGCGCGCCGAATACCGCGATCGCCGCTGATCCCGCCGAAAGGGCCCTGCAGCCTAGAAGTCCATGATCCCCAGGATCGTCTGAATATAGGCGATCTGGCCGGTGTGCCACGCATCGTGCTGCGGCGTGAAGCCGAGCAGGTCCGCGACGGACATTTCCTCGCCCCAGGGCATCCTCTGCACGTCCGCCAGGCGCTCCTGCGGAATTGCATCGAGGGCCGCCAGGGTCTTCGCCCTGACATCGTCCAGGCACTGCTTCAGACCGGCCTTGTCGGTGCAGCCAACGCCCAGATCCGGCGGCGGGAAAGGTGCAGTGCCCTTTTGCGCAAGTTCCATCGTCCAGGCTTCGCACCCGGCGATATGCCGGAGTATCTCTGCGGCCGACTTCGCCTGCCCGCCCGGCCGGAAATCCATCTTGTCGTCCGGCATCATGTCGAGAATGTGATAAAGCTCGTGCCGCGACGTGGCCATCTGCGCCTTCAAATCCGCGATGCTGATCATGCGATTTGCTCCCTTCTAAGCGAACTTATGTTCGCCTGCTTACTTGAGTCTACACGAAGGCTTGCGGCTTGTCAATCCCTTCTTCCCCTGGGGGTGCGTTTCCCCTGGGTGCCCTAGTGCCAAGTTGCGGAAATCCACGTCATATCGTAGGGGCGACCCTCTGCGGTCGCCCGATCTCCGGGAGGCCGCTGAGGGCCTCCCCTACACGGAATGCGGACTTGCGCAAGCAAGTACTAGCATTGCCGGAACAGCCGTCGGGACCGGCTCATTCGATGTATTCGACCACCTTGCCCATGTACTTCAATCCCAGCGGGATGCGCTTGCCCTTCAGCGGTGACCAGGACTCGAGCCCGAAGCCTCCCGGGCCGAAGCTGATTCCGTAATGGCCGGTCAGGAGCGCCAGTTGGGTGTAGTAGGCATCCGTCAGGAATCCCTCATATCCGGACGGGCGGCCGTCCCAGCGGCGCCATTCACCGCCTCTGCCCACTCCGTTCTGGAAGCCCCCGTCCGCGTACGTGCTCATCATCGCCCAGAGGATGCGCTCCGCCTGATCCCGCCTGCCGAGTTTGTATAAGGCCTGAACGTAGAAATACGCCATGCACGCGGACGCGCCTCCGTTCTCGAAAACCTGCCACGTATCCGTGCCGTCATCCTTCTGCGGCGAGCCGAGGGCCCCTATTCCATATTCGTTCTTTGGGATGGGGATCAGCGGTTCGGGCAGCCCGAGGTCGAACCGGCTGTAGCCGACCTCCTTCATCTTCGCCTCGATTCGGTCTATTATCGCGTTGGCCTGGTCGTCGGGCGCCAAGCCGTATGCGATGGCGATCCCATTGACGAATACGAACCAGTAGTCGTGCAGCCCGCCGTTGACATCCTTCCATCCGGCGATGACGCCGGTCTTCGGATTGAGGAAGTTCGGCAGGTAGGCATCCCGCATGCGATCGGCATCACGCTCGAAGCGCGCGGCATGCTCGGGCCGTTTCGCCAGTCGCTCCAGGTCCGCCGTGCACCGGAATGCTCTGTATGCGAGCGCGCAGGCATAGGCATCCTCGTGGCCGAAGTTGATCTGGTCCCACCAGTTGCTGGTCGGGCAGCCGAACCGCCCCGACGTGCCCGGTCGAGTTGACTCCGGAAGCCCGTTGCCGTCCCGGTCCTGGCTCTCGATCCGGGCGGCGATATCCTCGAGAAGCGGCAGCCACTTGCGCAGGAGGTCCATGTCGCCGGTCACGCGAATCACGTTCCACGCGGCGATGAGATACGACGGGCAGGTGTCCATCAGCACATCTTCGGCGCCGACACCATAGCCGCGCGCGCCGGCCAGGTATCTATCCATAGTCTCCCTCACGAGCTGGATGGCCTCGATTCCCTTCGGCAGCGGCGGAGTGAAGGCGGCGAGGTCGGCATACTCGTAGGTGCAGAAACTGCAGTTGTCGCTCACGATGTTGTTGCTCAGGATGCCGATATCGGGCCGATACTGCAGGCCGTTCAGCCAGTGCCGCGGCATCGCTCGGAGACGGGGCTCGTCACGCACCAGATAAGCCAGCGGAATCGTGTCCGCCTCGACCGAGAACCGGAGCCGGCATTTCGACAGCCCGGGCTCGACGATGCAGATTCCATCCTCCCGGCGATTTCCCGGCAGCGCGATGGTCGCATTCCATTGAGCCTGCGGACGCAGCGACTCGCCTTCGATGCGCGCGCTTCCCCTATCCGTTCGCTGAACGAGAAGGCTGCCGTAGTCAGACGCGTGCAGAATACAGGGCAATGGAGCGGTCGTTTCCGGGGTCGGATTCGCGAAAGGCGCGACGGGCGTTTTATCACAGGCAAAGGAGAGCTTAACGCCCGGCGGGGCACTGAGCGCCACGGGTTCAGATGCAGCCCACGTGAGAATCATCCTCACGCACTTGTCCTCGAGGCGAAGCTCCCAGAGCGACTGAACGCCGCCGGAGAACTCGACTCTGTAACGAACCACATTTCCCCGGCGCTCAATCTCGACGTTCTCATACGGATCAGGGTCCGAGAAGCATGGGGCGAAAGACGGACCGGCGCCTTCCGGCTTCAGCAGGTTCTCGTCGAGCTTGCCGTCTCCCAGGCTGTCCCAGCACAGCGCAGTGATCCGCGGGGACTTGCGCGACACGGTCAGCCGCAGCCATCTGGAGCGGAACTCGATCTCGTCCCCGCGCTCGACCACCGTCAGGTTCTTCTCACTGGTGGGCATGAGCACCGGCTTTATCGGAGGCTCAATTCTCGCCGCTTTGACCGGCATTGATTCCCCGCCCACGAGCTCGCCGTGGACCTCGAGTTCCGATATCTGCGCGTACTCCGGGTGCTGCGTGTTCGATGACCGTTCGATCCTGAGCCGGAAGTTGTCGGTCGCCACGGGCGCGAAGGACTGCTCCACGGCGGACGTGTCCGCGTCCATACGATTGCCGGTGACGCTGAAAAGGGTGTGGAACGTCAGGCCGCCGTCCGGGCTCCACTCGCCGACGAAATCAACGGGATAGCCCGACAGGTCGGTGCGCCGGACCACGACCCGGGAGATTCGCGCCGGTTCGCGGAACTTGACCCAGACCCAGTGAGGATGGCGTTTCTCCAACGCGGCATGCCAGCGGTTCAAATCGGGCGGATCGGAAGGCCCGACCCACTTGCCGTCAACGGCATTCGCAGCCCCCTGCGCGCCGTACTCGGAGTCTGCGATGACGACCGCGCCGTTCGAGCTGAGGGCGACGTTCGCCGCGCAGGCAGGGTCCGCGCTTGGCACGATGGTGACCAGGATGAGCAAGGAGAGCATGATAAGTGTTCTCATGCCCTCCTGTTCGCCGTGAGGCGCCCGTGCTCCTCCGGGGCTTGGGCAGCCCGTTCTGCGCAGCCGGGGCGTATTTGCGCAGAGCGGTGCACGCCAACGGAGCAACGAACCGGACCGCCAGCCTGCTGACGTGGGTATTAGACCGGGCAGCGAACACCTACGCGACCTTGAGCGCGGAGTTTTCATGAGGCAGGGCAGCAACGCGTCCGTAGCTATTCACGGTTTCTCGTTTTGGCGGGTGGGGACAGAGGAGGGCTCAACCGCTGCGGCCGTACCGTTACTGACGGAGCTCGGTGCGACTGCACCAGCTAGCCTGCGGCTGCGTTTCACCATGTACAACCACGCGGCTGCCAGACTTGAGAGCACCCCAACGAGAAATGATACCGCTATATCTAGCCACCGGTCTCGCCTCGCATTGCGAGCTAGCAGCCGGGTGATGCTGTCGACTGTTTCTTGATCCACCTTTGCCAAAGGCGCCCAAGCCTCGTGCTCCCTCTTAACGGCCTCCAGCGCCGTTTGCTCAGCGCGAACGTCATCGCGCAGGGCATCGATGTACTCAATTGAGCGCTTCAAGCTTGTGCGCGCCTGCTGCAGATCCCGGAGCCGAGCCGAGGTCGTTTCCGAACCCTGCGGCGCGGCGATCTGAAGCAGGACGACTGCCAGTACCGGAACCATCCCAATCAGCAAGAACCCGTAATCCCAAAGGAGTCGGCGCGCCCTGCTCACTACGTACCTTACCCCCGTTAGCCTGCTCTGCCGTGCCCAAGAGCGCACGGCTAGTGCAGCATTGTCGGCCCAAGCAGCGTCCGCTGACGTTGCCTTCGCAGTCAAGAGCCTCAGCCAACGGGGTGAAATGTCAATGTACAGTCTTCGATCACCGTACACCGAAAGCGAGAAGCCGCGGACGGAGGCAAGACTGTCCAGGTGGGCGACGGCATCGCTGAATGAAGACGGCTTGAGGTCGACCGCTCGACCTCCGGGATCTCTCCCGGTGATTGACACCGTATCGCGGCTCGGCAAATCGTCGTATCCAAGGAGATCCTTGCAGAGCAAGCACAGGCTGCGAACACTCAGAGCGGTCAGTGACACGTCAAAGAGTCGCGCTTCGCAGGTAACCTCGCGATACCCCGCTAGGGAAACTGGCCCGCCTAACGCCGGGGATATCTCGTCGATCCGTGAGGCAAGTCTCTCAGCGAACGCATTGCTCTCGTCCTCGTCGTCTGATTCGACCTCGAGGGAATCCGCGTAGCTAGTCCGTGTCGGCTCGTAGAGGTAGACCACCACGCTCCGGCTTCCTCGGGAACAGTCCAGTGCCAACTCGGATACCCTAGCCAACGACGGCAGAAATTGGGTAGCCTCGGCCACGTCAGAGAACTCGCCCTTTTTGTTGAGCCCAGACGCGTCAGAACCACTGATGGCTATGCTGAGGCGTAGGCCATCAGCACCGGTGCTCTTACACCACCGGGCTGCCATACTGCCGAGCTCCTGGCAAAGCTGCGAAGTGAGGTGGCGCTTGCCAATCTCCCTTGTAACCTGGAAACTGGACATTGTTTTAGCTTCACTGGCTATGTGCGGTGTCTCCCAGCCGTAAGACGCCGGGTATTACAATCTGTATATTCTGCGCCCAGATAGACATATCCTGCACGTCATGCAGAGGGCGGCCTGGTTGGCAAGTCTGCATCAAGGCCACATATTCGCTGCAGCAAAGCCCTCGCGTTTCGTCCCCGGATCGGAGGCCGGACGACCGGGATGCCGACGCATGTAGGAATCCCTCCACCCTTGAGGGGGAGGGCACGGGAGGGGGGTTTTCTCCGACTCCGTCGGCCCGACCCCTCCCCTCTGTCCCCTCACTCAACCGGCGGGGAGGTCTTGGTGAGCTGCCATCCCCCTCAGCATCATCCGAGCCGCCTCCTTGTCCGGGATCGGGAAGGCGCCGAAGACGTCCGGGTCGGTGTGGATCGGAGGCCGGAGGACCGGGATGCCGACGCATGAGGGACAGCCGTCCTCGCAGCCGCATTCCTCGATCATCGCCAGGCAGGAGCGCATCAGCTCCTCGGCCATCTCGAAGCCTTTCTCCGCGAATCCCAGCCCGCCGGGATAGCGGTCGTAGATGAAGATCGTCGGCGATCCGGTGTTCGAGCTGTCCACGATGCCGCCGATGTCCTGCTTGTCGCACATCGCGAAGAGCGGGAGCGCGTGAACCATCAGATTCCGGATGCCAACCAGCCCCTCGACGGGATTGCGCTTGCATCTCCGAACCTCGTCCAGCAGCTCCGCGGGCGGGATGATCCAGAACGCCGTCGTTTCGAGGTGCTGGGGCGGGATGTCCACCTTCCCGTAGCCGATGCTGTCCAGGCTGTAGAACTTGATCTTCTTGAAGCCGGTCGTCTGCCACGTGACTGTCGCGGGGCCATAGAACAGCGACGCGGAGACAGGGAGATGGGGAGACGGGGCGAGCCGGCGGGTGCGTATGTCCGTGTGATGGACGGAGGAGTTGAGTGTTGAGTGTTGAGCGTTGAGAGATTCCCCCTCACCCTTGCCCTCTCCCGCTAGGGGAGAGGGGATGGTACTCTGGGTGTCACCCTTGCCCTTCCACGCCTCCGGCGGTCCCGCTTCCGCGGGATCCCGAAGCAAGCGGGAGCTCCCGTCCGAAGGCGGGACTCCCGTCAAGGGAGAGGGGATGGCGCTGTCGGTTTCACCCTCACCCTGACCCTCTCCCGTCAAGGGAGAGGGGATGGCGCTGTCGGTTTCACCCTCACCCTGACCCTCTCCCGTCAAGGGAGAGGGGATTCCTGGCACTGGCGACGGGCGACGGACGACGGACGACTGGATGCGTATGGACGCATCCAATATCGCCTGGGTGTAGTAGTCCACGTCCGCGGGGCGCACGTAGGCCACCTTGTTCGCGAGGTCGAGGTCCTCGACGAAGTACGTCTGCGCCTCGTGCATGTAGACCGCCCCGGGGTAGACGAGCTCCGGCGCGCTGATGGAGTCCACCTGGCCGATGACTTGGCCCGATGCCGGATACCCGATGCCAGATGGCGGATCACCCTCACCCTTACCCTCTCCCGTCAAGGGAGAGGGAATTCCTCGTACTGGCGACGGGCGACGGACGACGGACGACGGACGACTGGCGGCGGACGACGCGTCCATCTCCACTATCGTAAACGTATTGTCCGAGATAGTGCGCAGGTTCACATCCGCCGCCGGGAAGTCGGGCCTCGACCAGTACCAGGTATTGTCAATCTGCTTGAAGTCGCCTGATTCCTCGAGGATCCCGGCGATCTCGGGCATCTGGGGACCGAAGACGGGTTGAGAGTTGAGTGTTGAGGGTTGAGTGTTGAGGGATTCCCCCTCACCCTGGTCCTTCCACGCCTCCGGCGGGATCCCGTCCGAAGGCGGGACTCCCGTCAAGGGAGAGGGGATCGCGGCGCGGCTCTCACCCTCACCCTGACCCTCTCCCGTCAAGGGAGAGGGAATTCTTGGTGCTGGTGGTTGGCCGCTGGCTGCTGGCTGCTGACGGCTGACGGCTGACGGCTGATCGCTGAGGGCTGGCGGCTCGGCGGGAGTCTCGCCCTCCCGCCGTTTCAGCGGAAGCTCGAAGGCCGCGCAGCGCATGTGGCTCGCCAGGATGTAGGGATTGTCGGCATCTATGATCGCGTGTTCCGGCGACTGACCGAAGAAGTACTCCGGGCGCCGCATGAGATACTGGTCAATGGGATCGTTGTACCCGACAAACACGACCAGCGACTCTTCGACGGAGCGACCGGCTCTGCCCGCCTGCTGCCAGGTGCTCGCGATAGTGCCGGGAAAACCGATGATGATGGCCGCGTCCAGCCCGCCGATGTCAATGCCGAGCTCGAGCGCGTTCGTGCTCGTGATGCCCATCAGCTCGCCGGTGAAGAGCTGGCGCTCGATCTCGCGGCGCTCCTCCGGCAGATAGCCGCCTCGATAGGCGCGGACCTTCTCCGCGAGAGCGGGGTCGGCGCGCCGAAGGGCATCTCGCACGTATCTGTACATCAGCTCGGCGACAACGCGGGCCCGGCCGAAGGTTATGGTCCGCACTCCGCTTCGCATGAGCTGCGTCATAAGCTGCTGAGCCTCGACGTTCGAGCTCCGGCGCTCCATGCCGCCGACGTCAATGCAGGGCGGATTCCAGAAGACGAACTGCTTCGCGCCCCTGGGAGAGCCGTCGTTATCCACCAGAACCATTGGGACGCCGGTCAGCTTTTCCGCCAGTTCCACCGGGTTGGCGATCGTGGCCGAGGAGCAGACGAACGTCGGATTGGACGCGTAGTGGCGGCAGATTCGGCTCAGCCGGCGGATGACGTTCGCGACGTTCGAGCCGAAGATCCCGCGGTAGGTATGGATTTCGTCAATCACGACGCAGCGCAGGTCGGCGAAGAACCTGCTCCATCGGCTGTGGTACGGAAGAATCCCCTGGTGGAGCATGTCGGGGTTCGTGAGGATGATGCTCGCCTCGTCGCGGAGCTTCCGGCGCGTGGTTGTGGGAGTGTCGCCGTCGTAGGCGCCGGCCTTCATGATGGGGGCGAGCGCAGGCTCGATCTCGGCATACCGGCGGAGGCCTCGAAGCTGATCCTGGGCGAGCGCCTTGGTGGGGAAGAGGTAGAAGGCCGTTGAGCGTTGAGAGTTGAGTGTTGAGCGTCGCCCTGTCTCCCCGTCTCCTCGTCGCCCCATCGAAAGCAGCGCCTCCAGGACGGGCAGGTTGTAGCACAGGGTTTTCCCGCTGGCGGTGGAGGTGACGACGACGATGTTCCGGCCTGCGCGGACGTTTTCGATGGCACGAACCTGGTGGGTATAGAGGTTCGTGATGCCCATCTGCGCGAGCGCGGAGACGAGCTCCGGCGGGAGTGGCTCGGCAAGCTCGGCATACGCGGCCTCGCGGCGCGGAATCCGGTGAATGTAGACTATCTGATGGCTGTAACCCCTGGACTTGCGGATATCCTCCAGGAATGCGGTGAAGTCCATGCACGGCCTCTTTCGAGTGTTCGTTCGACGGCACAGAGGGCGATTCCTGCGGCGGAAGCTGGATGGCGATGGGCGGCTGGATACCGGTCGTTTCACCAGTTTTTCGTTTTTCACTTGACAACTGGTAGGAAAGGGGGTAAGCTTATTATACTCTCTAAGACCTCGAAAGAACTGAGCTGCGCCGACGCAGGACGAGCGCCCTGAGGTGTTTGCATGGGCCGAGCAAGGCTCACTGCCGTTTTGATGCTCTGTTCCGTACTGGCGACACCCGAAGTGCTGCACGCGGCCGTATTCCGTGTTGACGCAGCGGCATCGGGTGCGAACAACGGCGCGTCCTGGACGGACGCCTTTACCACCATTCAGGCCGGGATAGACGCGGCACGCGCGGCTGCCGGCGGCGAGGTCTGGGTGAAGGCCGGCGTCTACAGCGGATGCAACTCCGATCCCGTAAACGACAGCTTCGAGGCACGGGATCCGAACTCGGTTGATCTTATCGGGGAGGAGCGGGAGCTCTGCTATCAATCCTCTGGCGCCAGCCGATTCGCCCACCTCACACTCCTTTATTTGACCGGCGACGTAACAGTGGAGCCACCTGCAGCCAGCTTAGGGGGCACGAGCGAGCTAGACCCCCTTGCCGTGCGACTGGCAGCCCTCGTGCAGACCAATCCCGACCTGCTCGTGTTCGCCAATCACCCAAGTCGGACATCAGGGGCAGGCGCAGGCGATACCAGAATATCGAGGGAGGACCTGGCAGCCGCTGTGAATGCAAACGGCCTGCACGGCATGGAGATCAAGAATCCTGAGGATGCGGGCAAGTGGGACTATGTGCTGGCCAATCTGGACGACCAGGCTGGAGACTGCCGCAAGATACTGTGGGGGTTACGGGCTGACGATCAGCATTACGCGGGCGGCATCTGCGCCGGCGGCGGCGCCATGATGGGCACGATCCCGACCGCTCAACAGGACCCCGTGTACACGGACAGGCGGGTGGCGCTGCGGGACATGATCCGCAGGGGAAGCACAGTGAGTCTCCCCCCGAACGCCAGATGCGGCATGCCCACTTACACCCTCAACAGTTCAGGCGGGAGCGCCGGAGCGTTCGGCATCAGCCTGTTCGTAGGCAACGCAACAAGCGCGCAGTTGCGGTTTTACGGCTGCGAGTGGGCGACGGGAGTCGCCCCGGGCGCGCTGCTGTACCAGGCGCCCGTCTCGGTCAACTCCACCAACTCCGTGAGCTATTATCTCACTCAAAACGGAAGAGCGGACGGCGTGCCGCTGACGAACGAACAGAAGGCAAACATAAAGTACATTCGCCCCGTTCTTCAGATGACCTTCTCGTGGGGCGAGACCGGTCAGACGTACCTCCAGCCCGTCAGGATCAGGAGCGATGGCAACTGGTGGAACGGCCCCGCGTATACGCTCGCCGGCGGTCAGGGCAGCATCGGACCTTCGCCGTACCCGTCGGGAGGTACGGACACGGGGGAGACGATATACTTCAATACTCATTGTCATTCACTCATGTCCGACGGAGATGCGACACCGCAGACCATGCGCAGGAAGTACTGGGCAGCCTACGGCGAATTCGACCCCACCAAGCCTCGGTTCACTGTAATCACCGACCACAACACCCGCACGCCTTTCGTCCCGCCGACCCGCAGTGTGGTGGTCTTGAAGGAAGGTGTGGAACTCTACGGCGGGTTTGCAGGGACTGAAACGGTCCGGGATCAGCGCAAGCCGGATCTCAATGCAACCGTGATAGACGCGCAGCAGGCTGGGCGGGGCGTCTACTCCTGCGGGACCGATTGGGGTGTCAAGACCAACGCCATGCTGGACGGGTTCGTCATCAGATACGGAAAAGTGGGCGGTAACGCAGCCGGAGGAGGAATGTATAACTGGGAATGCTCCCCTACGATCAGCAACTGCACATTCGTAAACAACCAGGCGGTGATCGGCGGCGGCTTGTGCAACTCCTCTTCGTCCCCAAGTATCACCAACTGCACTTTCAGTTACAACTCCGCCGGGACGACTCCACCGTGGCGTCCAGGCGGAGGAATGTTCAACGAGTGCTACAGCTCGCCCAGGGTCACGAATTGCAGCTTCGAGTACAACTCGGCGCGCAAGGGAGGCGGCATGTGCAACTTTATGTCGTCCCCTTTGGTCAGCGACTGCACGTTCTATATGAACAGCGTGAACGGCTACTATTCCTGCTGGGGCGGCGGAATGTATAACTGGCGTTCGTCTCCCGAGGTCACGAACTGCACTTTCCAGAGCAACACGGCCAACGCCACGTACGGCTATGGAGGCGGAATGTACAACGAGTCGGGCTGTCCGGCCGTCACACGCTGCACGTTTCAAGACAACTGTGCAGATGGTCTCCTGGGCGGTGGTGGTGGGATTAGCAGCCGCTCAGCCTCACTGGTCATCAGCAGTTCCATATTCGCGGGAAACAGCGCAAGAGGATACTACGGGATGGGCGGCGCTATATATGATCGGGACTCCTCGTCCACAGTCATCACGAACAACACCATCACGAGCAATCAGGCGTTTTGGTCCGGTGGAATCTACTGCTACAACGCCTCCGGCACTCTGGCAAACAACATAGTGGCGTTCAATGAGGGCGGGATCTGGGGGACCGGAAGCTCACCCGTACTTTTGTGCAACGACGTGTATGGAAATAACACAGACTACGCCGGCATCAACCCGGGAACGAGCGACATCTGCATGGATCCGCTGTTGGCAAATCCGGCCGGAAGGGACTACCATCTGGCTTCAATCTCCCCCTGCATCAATGCCGGAAGGAATGATGCGCCCGGCCGAGGCGCCCGCGACATGGACGATGAGAGCAGGATATACGGGGCAGCGGTGGACATCGGCGCAGACGAGCTCTGGCCCGCACTGCTCAATGCGAAGTCTCTGGGCGACGATGCGTCGTTCAACCTGGAAGCGGCCATCGTGACCGCGGCATTCACCGGTTTCTTTTACGTAGAAGCCGACGACAGATCGTACGGCATTCGAGTAGACAAGCCGGATTACAGTCTCACGCCCGGGATGAGGGCGAGAGTCGAAGGAAAGATCTGGACGAACGGCGATGGCGAGCGATATGTAGAGGCGACGACGGCCGATGAGAGAGGGAGCGGGAGCGTCAAACCCCTGGGGATGGCCAACCGGGCTATCGGCGGCGGAGATTGGCACTACGAGAAACTCACAGGCGGGGGGCAAAGGGGCGTGCAGAATGGCCCCGGGTTGAACAACATCGGCATGCTCATCTGCACGACCGGACGGGTGAAGTATGCCGATACCGGGTACTTCTACGTAGACGACGGATGCGCCCTGAGCGCCGGCCTGGGACCCATCGGAGTCAAGGTATTGGGATCCGTCCCGGTCGGCCAGGGCGAGAACCCTGTGGGCAAGTACGTGAAGGTCACCGGCATAAGCTCCTGCTTCAAGCACGGAGATCACCTCGATCGCCTGGTTCGGGCGACGGAGGT
>Ga0315274_10007695_pt1 | contig 15590 bp, 13 predicted proteins | sample YL17G02_20_MG_FD_203700 | JGI IMG/M metagenome (GOLD analysis project Ga0315274, IMG submission 203700) | Sediment microbial communities from Yellowstone Lake, YNP, Wyoming, USA - YL17G02_20 | ecosystem: Environmental > Aquatic > Freshwater > Lake > Sediment | place: USA: Wyoming | collected... | reverse complement strand
TCAGTTGCATCAGGGTGACGCGGACCCGTGCCATCCCGGGCCCGCGGAACACTGCATACCAAGGGCAGAGGACGCGGAAGATGTGGTAAGTTTCGGACAGATGGCGCTCTTCACCCGGCTTCAACTCGTAGAACCACTGCGTCTGCCAGTCGCCCGCCTTTGCCACGCACGTCCGGATGTCAAGCCCGAGCAATACCCTTTCGCCCGAAGTGTTCTTGACGCAGCACGAGAACCGGTTCTCACCCCAGCGGTGCTCTCCCAGGTCTAGATCCTCGACGACCAACTGAGGTGTCTCAGCAGCGCGGCGTAGGCAAGCCTCTGAGTTTTCCATAAGTAGCTCCCCCTTCTTGCGGATGTCCGTTTCTTGGTTGCGAAGCTTCTCACGAGCACGCTGGAGCGCGCTCTGAACGGCTGCCACAGTCGTCCCCAGAAAGCCGGCTATATCAGCGTAGCTGGCCCCGTGGAAGTAGAACCATGCGGCGGCAACCGATTCTCTGGGCGGCAATTCAAGGATCCGGGAAGCCGTCTCCGCAAGCACGGCTCCAAGTTCTCGAGCGGGCCGTTGACAGACCTCTGGACCTACAACCTGGCAGGGAACCGGCAGAGACATGGGGCAGTTTCGTCTACGGAGTTGCCGGCATTCGTTGACAACTATGGCGGTCAGCCACGGACCGAACTTGCCAGGTTCACGCAACTGGGAAAGCCCGGCGAAGGCCTTGGTCAGTGCCTCCTGGACGGCGTCTTCTGCGTCGTGCATGTCGCCCAGCAACCTGGTAGCCGTTATCCGCATGGCCAATTCGTAGCTGGCCATCAGCTTGGCGAAGGCATCTCGGTTGCCCTCACAGGCTTGCTTGACGAGGTGTCGTTGCGAAGCTCCTGCCACCGTTCGGCTCCACCTGCGGTCCAGATTTCATGCGAGGATCTACCATTATAGATGCATCACGGCCATGAACCTATCGCGTCATTTGTGCAACGGGGCACGAGCCGGAGTCCAATCTCAGCCACAAACCAGGGGAGGAAGCGCCGTCCGATGAGCTGAACAGAACAGTGTCTCACCAGAGTTCTCAATCGGTCGCTCCGGCCTCACGTCGGAGCTTTTCTTTTGTACGGAAAGGAAGAAGGAAATGGAAATCTACTGCGGACTTTGTGGACGGAAGGAACACCAACTCTTTGGTCATCTCAGGGATGTGCATGAAATGAACCCTGACAGGTACAGGGAACGCTGCAAGGATGCACCGCTGATAAGCGAAGACATGGCCGCATACATCCGAGACGCCCGGATTGTGGCCACTGAGGACAGCGTCAAGAAGCAGGTCCAGCTCTTCGGCGTCGAGTTCGTCAGGGACATCCTCGCACGGCAGCTCGTGCCTCAGGTGGACGAAGCCTACGTCTTCCAGGAAGACCTGGCCCGGCAGGTGCTCATCTCCCTCAGAGACAACGAGAAGATCCTCCTCGTCGGCCCCACGGGTTGCGGGAAGTCCACGCTCATCGAGCAGCTTGCTGCAAGGCTGAACTGGCCTGTTGTGAGGGTCGCCGCTTCTGGCGGCCTTACGGAGAGCGACCTTCACACCGTATTCTCCAAGGCGCGCGCTCTTGCGTGACGACCCCCTGCATGGTTACGCAACGGGCAACGCACGGCCATCATGTCACAATAGGCTGCGCGGCTCGCACGCCCAATCACTCAGCCGGCCACGGCCTACCCCTCAACTGCCTGATAGGAGCTTACGCTTCTGAGTCTCGAATTCATCTTCCGTTAGGAGGCCAGTCCGCTTCAGGTCAGCCAACTTCACCAACTCGTCAACAACGCTGCTCGCCTGCCGCTTCCCAGGCGCTCGCTCTGAGACCATGTCCTGTTCTATTGGTTCCTTCTGCATCAGGATAGTCAAGAGGGCATGCCAGTGGGTGGCTGTCTCGATTGCTTCCCTGTAAAGCCTGGTACGGGTATCGTCGTCTCCCCCGGGGCCTAAGTCCATGAAGTTCACGACGTGGACAGGGTTCGACATGTCGCTGATGACGATCTTCAGGTCGACTCTCTTACTCTGTTTCCTGGACACAGTCCGACCGGAAAGACCCCCGATGACAGCGCCAGCCATCCCAAAAGCCAAGCCACCGACCACCGCTCCCCCTATCTGGCTTCCGCGGTTGGTCGTTGTGATGGTCTCGCCATCCTCCAGGATTGCTGCCGATAGTTATGTGTTTCGGGCAGGTGATCCTAACGTCGAACTCATGAGAACCACCCGGGAGGCTGTAGAGATGGCGAGGGAGGCGAGGCAAGAGGCTGAGATGACCCGGAGGACATCTTCTGCTATGAGGATTCTGGCACTGACGGCAGGGGTTGTGACGCCTCTGATTGTGGTTTACCTTGTCTACCGGCTCCAAGCTCGCTCGGAACCGGGAGCGGAAGATCTATTGGACGTGCTCAAGAGCGAGAACCTGCTGCCACCCACACGGGACTCTCGCCGGCAACTCCCGTGGTCAGAATGTCGCCTCCTGGACGAGCGACACGGCAATCCAGACGACGACAAGAAGGAAATCTGACCCAACGCTGAAAAGGAGGGCCCGCACGAACCTCGGCCCCCTTTTTGCTATTGGCTATCGACGGGCAGTGAGGTATGTTCTGCAAGATAACACTTGTGGGCGCGTCGGAGACGAACCCACACTAAGTCGGGTGAGACGTCGGTAGCGGGGGCCCGCTACGAGGCAGAAAAGAAGATCCCAGGCAAGATCATAGATTTCGATTTCGAGCGGGAGCGTATCCGCATTACCGCGGCTAATTCAGCCTCCCTCGTCGTAAACTCCACCGCAGCATAGCCTTGCGGTTCTTTCCCCCGCGGCAGCACCCGTCCCAAGAGTCGTCCTTCTGCCCAGCCGCGCCGTTCCTGAAGAGTCCACCCGGGGCCCATACACGGCTCGCCAGTCGCGCAAGGTCGGGGGTTCATAGCCAGGTCGAAGTCGGCCAGAGCCAGAAGGTCGGGGGTTCATAGCGAGGCAAGACGGCTGCTCATCCACAAGGCCGAGGCGTGTGACGCGGCGCAGATAGAGTATCCGGCCGGTCGACTGCCGTGTAGTCGCAAATCAAGCTTGAGATTCCCCCGGATAGGCTCAGGGATGCCACAATGCATCTCTGGGCATGGCGGCTTTGCTGCAAGAAGAGCACAAGTAGATCTTGACATGCCGGCAGGAAGTGATACTATCATTGCCCTCTTTGCTTGTCAGTCGCTGTCCCGGTTGGGGAGGGGTAGGGGGATCGTGGAAGCAGGGGGCTATGCTTTTGCAGTTGCACATGTTATTGGGGAGGGAGGCGATGAGTTTCTTCGAGAAGCTGTTTGGGACAAAGGCCCAGAACCACCACACACACAGGTCGCTGAACCTGGAGCCGCTTGAGGCGCGGATTCTGCTCTCTGGCACTGAACAGGCGATTGAGCTGTTCGACGCCGACACGGTGCGCTCCACGATCACCGGCGAGTATGACGCCTCACTTGAGCTTGCCATCGATCCCAGCCTGGACTGGTCCACATACCTGGGCGGCAGCCTCAGCGAGAGCGGCCTTGCCGTCGCTACAGACGGCTCGGGCAATGTCTTTGTGACGGGCCCGACGGAGTCTGCTGGCTGGCTCTCGGGCGGGTTTGACACGAGCTACAACGGCGGCGGAGATGCCTTCGTTGTCAAGCTGAGCAGCACTGGCGAACATCTCTGGTCAACCTACCTGGGGGGATCGAGCGATGACGTGGGCACGGGCGTCGCGGTGAACGGTTCCGGGGAGGTGTTCGTGGTTGGTCACACCGACTCGTCCGGCTGGGTGTCGGGCGGGTGGGACGACACCTTGGGCGGCACCCGGGACGGTTTCGTGGTGAAGCTCAGCAGCTCGGGCGACCTCCTGTGGTCGAGCTACCTGGGGGGATCGGGCTACGATGAAATGGCCCGCGACGTCGCGGTGGACGGTTCCGGGGACGTATTTGTGTCGGGTAGCACCGACTCGCCCGGCTGGGTGTCGGGCGGGGGGGACGAGAGCTTCGGTGGCGACAATGACGGTTTCGTGGTGAAGCTGAGCAGCACTGGCGAGCATCTCTGGTCAACCTACCTGGGGGGAGAGGGCTGGGATCAGGGCCGGTCCATCGCGGTGGACGGTTCCGGGGACGTGTTCGTGGCGGGTCCGACCCACTCCTCGTCCGGCTGGGTGTCGGGCGGGGTCCTCAACGGTGCCGCGGATGCCTTCGTGCTGAAGCTGGCCGGCGACTCGGGCGACCATATCTGGTCCAGGTACCTGGGGGGATCGGGCAATGAGGAGGCCTGGGGCGTCGCGGTGGACGGTTCGGGGAGCGTCTTCGTGACGGGTCAAACCACCCCCTCGTCCGGCTGGGTGTCGGGCGGGTGGGACGAGAGCTTCAACGGTGGCAGCATGGACGGTTTTGTGGTGAAGCTCAGCGGCTCTGGCGAGCACCTCTGGTCGACCTACCTTGGGGGATCGGACAAGGACGTCGGCTTCGGCATCGCGGTGGACGGTTCCGGGGACGTGTTTGTGTCGGGTTGCACCCACTCGTCCGGCTGGGTGTCGGGCGGGTGGGACGAGAGCTACGATGGCGGCGAGGACGGTTTCGTGGTGAAGCTGGCCGGCGGCTCGGGCGGGCATATATGGTCCAGCTACCTGGGGGGATCGGCCGATGACACCGCCCGCGACATCGTGGTGGGCGACTCCGGGGACGTGTTCGTGACGGGTCCCACCACCTCGTCCGGCTGGGTGTCGGGCGGGTGGGACACGAGCTACAATGGCGATGGCGACGCTTTTGTGGCGAAGATCGCCCCAGGAGACGAGGTGTTCGCCTGGCAGTCGGGGGACGTCTTGGTTTCCGCGTACGATGTGCTCGGAGAGGTAGATGTCAGCCCCGCGGACATCCAGGTTACTTTTGGCGCCGGCGGCAGCGTATCGTCGATAAAGCTGGGTGGCTACGAAGCGATGGAAGGGTTGGGTATAGTGATATCCGGGGCCTCATCCGTAGGTTCTATCAAGGATGGACGGAAGGGCGAGTTGGGCGATGTGGCGTTTATCGCCTCCGATGCGCCTATCAAGTCTATTCAGCTCAGGGGCAGCCTCAGTGGCTATGGTTTGAACGGCCTCACACTCGGGGGGATTGCGTTGCCTGCCGACATTGACGGCGACGGTGACACGGATGATACCACGGCCATTTACAGCGCGGGCGCCATTGGCAGCATCAAGGTCGACGGCGATGCGCTGGGCGATGTGTGGATCGGCGCGGCGGATGCGAAGGGCATGGCGCTCAAGTCCTTCCAGAGCAAGTACGGCGGGTATCACGGAGACTTCACTGCGTACGGCGACGTGGGCAAGGTCAGCCTCGGGAGCGACTTCGGCTCCAGCCTGAACGTTCTTGGGTCGCTAAAGAGCTTCCAGCTCAAAGGTGGCAACTTCGAAGGCGAGCTGAACATCACGGGCGGGCTGGGCAAGCTGGACATCAAGTCAGACAAGACGGGCGGCGGATGGTTCTACGCAGGCTCGAACGTAACCGTCGGCGGCCTGCTCAAGAGTGTGAAGATAGCCGCATGTGAGACGGATAACGGCGGCGAGGACTTCGGCATCTTTGCCGAATCGTTCGGCAAGCTAACCATCGGCAACTGGAAGCTGGGGCCGCTAGACCTGCCGTTCCAAGAGGATGACTTCCGCGTCGAGCGGGTCTGAGCACCGCGTGTCGGTCACGTGAGTAGCCGCCATAGCCGGCCGCTTGCGGGCTAATGCCGTGCGCCAGTTCGTGCCGGTTGAGGGGTGCTTACGTGGTGCTTCCGTCGGGAACTGTTGCTACGCCGCCGCGAGACTCAGGACGAGCTCCTGGCGCCGGCATCTTACCCGGATCTCCAGCACGACGAGAAGCAAGAATCCCGCCACAGCTGTGAAGACATCGCGGAAGGTGAGCCGCTTCGCGACCAACCCCGCCTGCTTCGCCTGCATCCTGACCTCCCGCCCAAAGCGCAGCGCCATGTGTGGCCGGACGAAGTTGCAGCAGATGCCCCCAGAACCGAAGTCAGGTGTTGAAAAACCCTGAGGCAAGTTGTATCATCCACTGCGGTTAGGGGCAAGGGCGTAGCAGTCAATGAAGGAAGCACCGCTCAAAGGAGTGCCGAAGCTACCTGGCATCATGAGGAGCCACTCTTGACCTCCAAGCAGCGAGTCAGGGCCAGCATTGCTCACCAGCAGCCCGATCGGGTGGCGATTGACTACTACGCCCGGGGCGAGATCACGCAGCGCCTGTGCGAGCATCTGGGCATAAGCGATGGGGAGTCGCTGGAGCAGAAGATAGGCGTGGATGTGACTTGTGTGCACCCGATCTTTAAGTCGCTCCTCACGCCCCGGTGCTACGCGGACCCGACCGTTGAGATCACACCCGACGGCCTTCACCGCGACATTTGGGGTGTGGGCTTTCGCGCCAACCAGACCGAGGTTGGCTTCTACATGGACCTGGCGGACTATCCGCTGCGTGACCTCGGGTCCGTGGCCGAACTGGACGACTACCCCTGGCCCACCGCCGATTCGTGGGACTACTCCCAGGTGCGCGCTGAGGCTGAAGGCAAGTCCCACCTGTGGGTGTATATCCACAGCCGCGGCATCTTCGAGATCAGCTGGTTCTTGCGGGGCTTCGACAACCTGCTGTCGGACATGGCGGCCGCGCCGGAGCGGGCGAACGCCGTGATGGACCGGGTGCAGGAATACCTGATGGAGCGAACGCGCCGCGTTCTGGAGGCAGGGCAAGGTGCGATTGACATGGTGGAGTACAACGACGATGTGGCCGCCCAGAACGGCTTGCTGCTCAGCCCCCGGATGTGGCGCGAGTTCCTCAAGCCACGCATAGCGGCCTTTATTCGCATGTGCAAGCCTTACGACGTAAAGATCAAGTACCACTGCTGCGGCGGACTAAGACCCATCATTCCGGATCTGATCGACCTCGGGGTGGATGTACTCAACCCTGTGCAGGTCTTGGCGGCAGGGATGGAGCCGGCCGCCCTCAAGCGGGAATTTGGGGAGCGGCTGACATTCAACGGCGGCGTGGACACCCAGCAGCTCCTGCCCAACGCCTCCCGAGACGAGGTGGTTGCGCGCACACGGTGGTTAGTTGACACGTTGGGCGCCGGCGGAGGCTACATTCTGGGTCCGAGCCACGCTTTCCAGGCCGACGTGCCGCTGGAGAATGTGCTGGCGGTGTATGAGACGGCGCTGGGGCGGAAGCTGTGATCGGGCCTCAGTCGGTACACTCTACATGACCCACGCCCCGCCGCCAACAGCCAAGCACGCCGCTCAGCCTGGACGCGAAGTCATACACACCCAGAGACCCTTGGGGAGGGGCATCGCCCCCGCGGCCCTAGCTGGTTCCACGGTCCGTCTGGTTTCTGTCGCCTCACGATCTTCTCGGACACAGCCCGTGCCAGTTTGGGGGCAGCGTCGCCTATCACACCCCGCCTCACCCTTACGCTGAAAGGAGTGACCCCTTCCCGTTTTTTGTGCCAGTTGTTATGAGAGAATCGGCTGAGGGTGTCGCGCTGGAGGGTCAGTGTTACCCGGCGGGTATACGGCCTTACTGTGAGACTGCCAACCCAAATCGCGACTACCTCACTTCAGCACTCATGCTTGTGCCTCTCTGTCCCATTTCATGAATAGCAACCGCACTCCCATCTCGCCCGGCCGATCTAGTGTATCCTTCGTATCAGGGGCAGAATAAGCAGCCAAGATGTCTTCGTCTCGTAGTACTCGTTCCAAACATTCCCTTGCCAACAAGAACGCGTCCTTTCGCACTTCTTCCGGCACTCGTTCAACCAACTTGACACCATGCACGACCCAGCTACGCTCTGAGTAGACGTTTTCCGCGCGTCGTCTATACTGAAGGTACTCTTGACGGTTCCCCGCCGCGTCTTTTCCACACAATAGGACGGCAAGCCTGTGAGCAAGCTTGTCCTTCGAATCTTCTTTTCCAAGGGTGAAAAGTGACTCCAAAACAACGCACATCAGGAGTAAACTCGAAATAGCACCAGAACTGCCGACCGGGAGTTGGACTCTATGTAGCCACATGACCTCCGCCGGCACGAAGATGTCGTCCCGCACCACCGGGTTTCGGCTTCGCCAAGGCGGAGCTCCTGTCGCTGACGCCATCCGAACCGCTTCCTCAAAGATTCTCAGCGCGCGCCCAGCCCTCGTGCTATGGCTTGTGTGCTCTCGCAACTCCTCAATGAATTCTTGCCACAGGGCGTACGCGTATACGAACTGGCCCTCCTCAACATCCTCTGACCTGCTGAGGATTGTCTGGCGCGCATCCGCTGCATCATGCTCCCAAGAAAGGAATCTTTCGTAGGACAACCGGTTGGGCAGCTCTACCATTCGACGCAGAACGCAAATGGGCTGTACTGCGCCCCTAAAGTCAAGACCACTTCAGGCTGCCTTTTTGCTAGAGGCAGTCTCCCGCCAGAGGGCGGCAAACTGGCGGGGTGAGATGTACCCTAACGCCGAGTGAATCCGCTCGGCGTTGTAAAAGTCGATGAATTGAGCCAGTCGCTCTCGAGCCTCCTCGTAGGTCTCGTAGGCATTCAGCCAGACCTCTTCCTCCTTGACCGTGCGGATCAGCCTCTCGCGCCGGACGTTGCGTGAGATGCCGGGACATCCCGGCAGAGCGCTTCACGCCGTGTACGTTTCCGACGAGGAGGGATTCGTCGACGCCGAGAACGTACTCATCTACAACGTAGGCAGTGGGGCCTTCAGCCACCTTTGCCAGAGGGGGCTGTGCTTCGAACGGTGCTTCGGCCCGCCACCCGAGCCGCCTAAAGCGTTCTCCGTGCGCGCGACGCACTACCACCGGTACGGCGTCGTTGAGCCGGAGAACGTCCGGCACAAGTGGACGGCAACTCAGACACTGGCAAGTTGGCGAGATGTCGTGTGTCCCGCCGTCCACTCGGGCAGCAAGCCCGCAGAAGTCTGGCAGGCAATGAAGCAAGGCTGCATCCGGCCGACGCACAACGCCAGACCACCGAGGCTCTATGGGGTCGAGATCGTCATCCGAGGCCCCGAGAGGGCAGCAGTCAACCTTGCGGGCGCGGTAAAGCCTCTTCTGGACGGGGTCCTGAGTGTGTTTCACCTGCATGACCGCAGCAATATGGCGGAAGTGACTAGACGCGTGGCGCAGGCACTGGGGACGTCGGGAGCGGCCGTGGCTGAGATGCTTGCAGACGAGACGCATGCCGTGCTGGGCCAGACCTGTCTTGTCCGTATCCGGGGTTCGGGAGTCCAGTGGTGCCCCGCCGACGATGGCTGCGTCTTGGGTAAGATCAATCTGAAGGCCCTGACGCCTGGTCGCCTCTGGTCACTCAGCGGACGCCTGTTCGACGTAGCTCCGCAGTAGCGTTTCTGCAGTGGTCACCTTGCGGCCCGGCCCACAAAGCTTCGTTCTGCAACAGTCGCACCAGGCCCGTGCATGGCCCTTCAGGACGTATCGGCCCTACGTCACACCGACCCAAGGGGACCGCGCTGCGATTAGCAGCCGCGGCCTTGAGGGTGTCGCTCGGCACCTGGTTGTAGCGGACGGTGGAGGAGATCCTTCGGTGGCCCAGAACCTGTTGGACTATCCTGAAGTTGCCAGTCAAGGTCGGCAGGCGTGAGGCAAGCGTGTGCCGGAAGGTGTGGCGAACCGGTGGGCATTGATCCCGGCCCGCTCGGCGCAAGCCCTGAGGCGGAGTTCGTCCTTGACAGGGTCGGGCGTGGGTGGCAGACTTGGCGCAGTGCTTGGTTGGGTCGATAACGCTAATCTGAGGAGGGACGTCCGATGAAGGTCCTGATGATCTTGGGCAGTCGCAACGTGGCTGGACAGACCGCCAGTGCGGCTGATGCAGTGCTGGAAGGTTCCCAGAAAGCTGGCGCTGAAGTGGCGCGGGTGTTTCTGCCTACGCTCGCGATCGAACGTTGCCGTCAGTGCGACGATAAGGGGTGGGGCCTGTGCCGCCAGGAGGGCCGTTGCGTCATCGAGGACGATTTCGCAGAGATAGTAGCAAAGATCAGAGGGGCGGACGCCGTTGTTTTCGCAACGCCCGTCTATTTCAGCGATCTTAGCGAGAGCATGCGGGCCTTCTGCGACCGATTGCGCCGCATAACGAGACACCCAACAGGGCAGCAGAGCGTTCAGGGCAAGGCGTCAATCGGCTTGTGTGTGGCAGGCGGAGGCGGGGGCGGCGCACCAGCATGTTGTTTGAGCCTGGAGAAGGTGCTTGGCACGTGCGGGTTCGACATTGTGGACATGATCCCGGCACGCCGTCAGAATCTGGAAACCAAGCTAAAGGCGCTCAGGCTGGCTGGTGAGTGGCTGGTCTCAGGCCCGAGTTCGGGATGACCGTTGGCGCCCGCCTAAGATAGCCCCAACGTCGCCTCGGCTCCGCTACGCAGGCGCTCACGGTGCTTGACACTGTCCGCCGTCAGCGATTGTGAGACACTCAGAGGTATACGGCTTTAAGGTGTGTTGGCAGGGAAGCCGGGATGATCAGACATGACTTGCCTGGTGACGGGCCGAATACAGCCTGGTTCGACAGGCTGAACCCTTTTGAGCAGCGCGAGGCCAGGCGACAGGTCTGTTTCAAGCAGGAGTACCTGGGCATCGACGAGTATGGCCCTTTGCCGACTCATCCGGAGCACTACTATCCACACATTCTGCCGGCGGCAGCAGACCGCCGCGCTGCCCTGTATGGTCCGATGGCGCGTGCAGCAATTGCCTACTGCGACAACGAGGACATTGCCCTGCATAGCCAGTTCCTGAACTTGCGCAGTTCCCAAGCCTGCTGCTTGAACATGATGTTCCCGTTGAGGTATGACCTGGACTTGGCCAAGACTGCCCTCAAGCCACTGCTGCCCGGCGTTGGCAAGGTCAGCAAGATAGAGTTCGAGTGGACAGGTCCGGACAAGGTCGTCACGATGTTGGGCGAGCCCAGGGGAGGCAAGCACGGCCCGCGGCCAGGCAGATGATAGACAGGCCGAAACCGCCCGGAGGAGGCACTCTAAAGCCAGCCTCAACCCACCAGTGAGATATGCGCGATCCGCCGCTGAAGCAGCTTATTCTGTGGCCGGCGTGCTGCGCGGCTGGACCTCGATGTCCTCACTGCCTCCTTGCCAATGCAGCCGAAGCCGTAGGGGAACGGTGGAACGCACCTCCACAGCAGGTTTTTCTTCGGGATCCTTCCGAGCGGGGCACCACAGATCGAGGCTGCCCTCAGGCCCGAAGGGATAGCCGCGTACGCCGTGCCCTTCCAGCAACCTCACGTCCCAGAATAGCCGGCCGGCGCTACGGTCCGGCCGGAGGCCGAAAACATACTCCAGCAACACTGCCACCGGGGGGACTCCTCCCCATCCGACAAAGTCGTTCTTGGCAATGTTGCCCGGCTGCGGCGCCTCTGGAGCATAGTTCTCCCAGACGGTGCCGGTGTCCTCGAATACCTTCAGCACGTTTTCCAGGTGCTTGCGTGCTATGTGGTACGCTAGCTGATGCCGCCCGCACTCGGTAAGCCCGCGCAGGATCATGTAGTTGGTGGGCGGCCAGACCGCGCCGCGCCAGTACTGGCCCTGCGGCTCGTAGTCTGGGTGGTCCGCCGACAGAGAGGGTACGGGGTGGGGCCGGGCAAAGGCCGACTCATCGCAGAGGTGCGCGATAAGACGCTGTTGCTTGTCAGCCTCGGCAACGCCGGCCAGCAGCGCCCAGAAGGCCGCCACCGACTTGACGCCGTTCAGGCTACCGTCCGGCCACATGTCGAAGTAGAAGCCCTCGCGGTCGTCCCAGAGCCGATCGTTGACAAAGCGGGTAAGCCGCTCTACTTCCTCCTGCAGGTGTGCCACCTGCTCCCTGCGTCCCAGCACGCCGCCCATGCGAAGCAGCAGCTTTGCCGAGAATATGGCCTGGAGCGTGGCGTCCACCCAGACGGTGTGGCCGTGGTCAAAAGCCTCGTGGTAACCGCGGGGCAGGCGGGGCTGGTTGTCCATGCCGCAGCCCCAGCCCGAGCTGAAGTAGGAGCCATCGGGCCAGGTGCGCCACTTGCGCATCCAGTCATGATAGGCCACAAGGACTGGAAACACGCGCGCCAAGCGTCCACGGTCTGCAGAGTTACAGAAATGCTCCCACTCCGACCAGGCCAGCACGTTGGGGCCAGTGCTGGTGGGATCGTGTGGGTGAAAGCTGTCCGAGCCACTCGCCTCATCAATTTCCCGGCAGATGAATCCATCTCGGTGCTGCTTGGCATACAGGTTATCCAGCGTGCGCTGGAACGGAAAGGCCCGCTGGCCGTATCGGCCGAACATTAGGATGAACACCGAGTCCCACAAAAACAGTCTGTCATTGAATGCTGTGTCGATGAAGTTGGCCACGAATCCGCTGCCCGGCGCCGGCCTGCGCAGATACTGGAAGGCCAGCTGCCAGGTTTTCCAGTAGCACTCGATGGCCGTCTGGTGACCCTCCCACGTCGGTTGTGGAAGGTTCTGCCGCTGCTCTTCGAAAGAAGGCAGCTCGGCGTCTTCCGGCTCCATAGTTCGGAATTCGTTCTGTTCCACCAGGGGGTGGGGAATCTGTGTGTCGTGGAATTTCATTACTACCTCTCTCCTCGCTTAGACCTCGCATCTGCCAAGTGCCATGGCACCTGGGCTGCGGTCACCTCGCGCAGCAAAGGGACCTTGTTTGCTATGTGTTGGACGGCTCACTTTTCCCCGGCCCCGAAAAAGACCATCTGTGCTCCGGGCCCATCGAAACGTGCCTCTATAGCGGCCCGGCCATCGGGACCTATCTTCACCATCAGCCCTTCAGTATGCCAGCAGTCAGTGACCGGCTTGTTCCGCGTGATGTAGCGGTGCGAGCACGCACGCCGGGCGCTGGAGAATATCACGACCGCCCCTCGGCCTGTGCGCGCACTTATTTTCTCGTGAACCTCAGGGCTACTGCCGACCGCGCCGCTGCGCACAGGGTAGCTCGCAGTAATATCGTCTCGGACCTGTTTGTAGAGGCCCAAGAGCCGCCCGAAGCGTCGTATGCCCTCCTCAGAGAGATTCAGCAGATCGCCCCAGATGCCGTTCTGGCCCAGGATCAAGGACGCGATGTTCAGCAGCTGTGACTCAGCAGGGTCGTCTGGCAGGTAATGGGTGAGAAACAGGACCGAGGGTATCCAACCGTCGTAGCCCAGCGGAGTGCGACAGATCCATCCCCTAGCGGGACCGGGATGGACGAAGATGTTGGACCAGCAGGTCAGGTCGTAGGGAAAGTCGTAGTTCGGAAAGTAAGGCCCGTTGTTCATCAGGAAGTACTTGCCAACGCTCAGAAAGCCCAGCCCCAGGCACCGCCCTGGCTCGGTCATGTCGAAATCTACGATAGCTTCCGGGCAGGCTTCGCAGATCCTCTCCGCCACGCGGATCACTGCGCAGCACATCTGGAAGGCGTAGCAGTCCCTTCTTTCTTGCACGCCATTTTCGGCGCTTCCGTGCCGGTGGTCTGGCGAATCACACCCGTACTGCCCCACGGCGTCCCATTTGAAGTAGCTGACGCCGACATCCTTGATCAACCTGATGAGTTCGTCCGCGAAGGCATCTGCGTACTGGCTGACCAGGCAAAAGGGCTGGCTCTCCTGAGTCTGCCAGATTGACTGTGGCTTGCCCGCCTGACCGTTCCACATCATCAGGCAATCCGAATGCTTGCGGCCGATGCGGCTGCTCACTGCGGCATGGGTAGGGCTGAACCACAAGCCGAGCCTCATTCCGTAGCGGTCGAGTTCTTCTTTGATCGGCTGAAGCCCCCTTGGAAAGCGCGCTTTGCTCACGCGCCAATCGCCGGTTTTCTCATACCAGCCGGTGTCCAGCACGAACACCTCCACGCCCATCCGGTGGGCCACGTCGATCTCCCTGAGGATGCGTTCTTCGTTCATGGAGGCCAGGAAGGTGCGATCGTTCCACCATTCGTTTCGTTCCTGGTAGTTCCAGGTGTTGTAAAAAATGTAGGGCGTGCGGGTGGCAGGCCGAAGGCTCAGGTAACAAAGCACGAAATCCCGGTAGGCCCGCGCCAGGACCTCGCGAGAGCCGGCAACGGCAGCCACCTGCAGCCAGATGGTTCTGTAGGGGTTATCCCGATCCAGCGGCTGTCCGTGGAAATAGTTGCCCTTGACCGCCCGCAGCTCCACGCGCCGATCGGGGCGCAAGTGGAACTGGAGGAAAGGTTCCACCGCCTCGCTGCCGTGCTCGTAGGCGAAAAGCAGCGCATGATTCGGCGCACTGCCAACAAAAATGGGCCCTACCAAAGAGAGACGGTTCCGAAAGCTGGCAGGGCCGATTTCGGCCTCCTCAAGACAGTAGCTATGCACCATCTCGTTGAACGCGGACAGACGCACTTCGGTGGCCTCGGTCAACTCCGCCGCGGAGAAAGCCAGGTAGGTCAGCTCGTCGGACCCGCCTGCCTTTGTCAGACTGCAGGGGCTATCGCTTTTCAGTTCGTATGCGAACCTGACCACAGGACTGTCCGGCGCCACCCGGAGGCGTATCTGCAGATGCAGCCCGGGGGCCCGCGCGAACCTGCCCTGCCACACGTGCTCGCAGGTGCCGTTTTGCAGCTTCTGTGGCTGACCGCAGGGCTCCAGGCCCTCCAGGGGACCAGTGACAGCGTTGCCGTCCACCTGAAAACAGGGCGGTTCCACGTCCACGACCGTGCCGTTCTCCCTGAGGATCACTTGCCAGAGCCGTTCCTCCGCCCCGACAAGTTCAATGCGCAGTGTCTGGTTCTCTATCATCGGCTTTTCCCAAGAAACCAGGTGGTAGGCGCGACCGAAAGGTTGCAGCCATCGCCTTGCCCAAGTGCAACCAGAGCCGGCTCAACGGCACTCGGTCGGCCAAATACGGGTGCGGCAGGCGAGGGCCTCCCACTCCAGCGTGTCCGTCGGCGCCCTCGTTCCCTTGCCGCTTCACAGGTCAGTCACCACCGCCCGTTGTGGCAAGCGCACCACCTTCCTGCCCTTAGCGCTGTGCTGGCAGCGACACGGGCGGACCTCTCCGGCAAAATCGTCAAGATCGAACCACATTCCGTCGGCGACGTTCCGCAGTGCCGTGCACCGCAACAGCTTGATTCCGCGAGTTCCGCACAACTTGAAGCCGCCCGCTTCCCAGTCAGGGGAGATCGGCGCATCAATGGTGCCGGAGGCCCAGGGGGTCAGGGCCTCGCGATAGAGGCCCGCCCTGATGGTGACTATGTCGCCGGGCTGAACCGTTTTGGCTGCCTGGCTGATGGTTAGCCACGGTGCCTCCGCAGTGCCGGGATTATCGTCCGAAGCTTGAGGGTGGTGTTGATCAACGACGTATTGGGCAGCCAGGACTGGGGGCGCCAGGTAGGAACTGAGAGCCATTATCGCCAGACATAGGAGCGAACGGTAAGCCATGGTCAAGGCCTCCTATCTATAAGCGTCACTTCATCCGAGATCCGCGGCGAATGTGCCAGGCCACGCCGCCCGGGCCGGTTATGGTACGCCGCACTTGCGGCCACGTCAAGTTGGGGTTTCGAACGAGCCCACGTGAACTTGACCCCTTCCCCGAGAATTGATCCAGG
>Ga0315274_10007694_pt1 | contig 15591 bp, 15 predicted proteins | sample YL17G02_20_MG_FD_203700 | JGI IMG/M metagenome (GOLD analysis project Ga0315274, IMG submission 203700) | Sediment microbial communities from Yellowstone Lake, YNP, Wyoming, USA - YL17G02_20 | ecosystem: Environmental > Aquatic > Freshwater > Lake > Sediment | place: USA: Wyoming | collected... | reverse complement strand
GCCGGAAACAGGCAAAAAGATGAACGGGATGGCGGGCAAAGGATGTCCCGGATTTCAAAATCCCGTGAATCCTGTCATCCTGTCAAAGGCTTAAATCGAGATTCTTCAAACAAGTAGAGGATGGGAAACCGTTAAACGCTTGTAGCTGTTAGCCTGTGCGCTGGCTTGCGCGGGTCAGGCTGTTGGTCGGGGCAGAGCTCTCGGCACGAAGGACCGATCGCTTGTCCAGGATTCCTCACAGGCTGACAGCCTGCGCCACTTCATACGCTGATTCACTGGGCTGCTTCACAGGCTGACAGCCACGGGCGTTTAACGGTTTGAAGAACGTAAGTCCTTCTTTGACAGGATCACAGGATTCACTGGATTGGCTGGGGCGGGGCAAAACCATCCTGTGAATTCAGAAAGAAATCCTGTGAATCAGAACCCGATATGCGGCGACGGCGAAGCCTTCGGGTGACATTCGTTGCTCATTGTCGGATGCCTCGAGGCGACCTCGGAGAACCGACAAGCAATAGGGGCCGCGGCCAATGTCTGGGTTTTTTGTTCGAACAGCACGGAGGCAAAGGGGCGAGGTTGGGCGGACAGATGGACAGGATGGCCGACAATCCGGTTCATCCCGTCATCCTGTCAAAAGGTCCTTGCCCCCGCGAAAACCATTAAACGCGTGTGGCTGACAGCCTGCGCCACTTCGGCTTTTTTGCTTTACAGGTGCGCGGGGCGGGGACTATCGCTAAGGTCAACCGTCGGGGAGAGGCGCGCCGTGCACGTCGGGCTGTTTGGTGGGAGTTTCGATCCGCCGCACATCTGTCATACGCTATTCTGCTTCTATGTCCTCGAGATGACCGACGTGGAGAAGATTCTGTGGGTTCCCTGCGTGGATCATCCCTTCGGCAAGACCGCGGCGGCGTACGAGCACCGTCTGGCGATGTCGCGGCTGGCGGCCGGCGCGCTGGTGCCGCGCGTCGAGGTGTCGGACATCGAGAGCACGCTGCCGCGGCCGAGCTTCACGATTCACACGGTCGAGGCGTTTCGGCAGAAGATGCCGGGAGCGCGCCTGTCGCTCTTGGTCGGATCGGACATCGTCGGCGAGCTCGAACGGTGGGAACGGATCGGCGAGTTGCGGCAATGGGTCGAGTTCATTGTGGTGCCGCGCGGCGGATTTGCGTCGGAGGAAACGGATCTGTCGTTCGCGCTGCCGTGTGTGAGCAGCACGGCCATTCGCGAGGCGTTGCGCGAAGGGCGATCGGTCGAGGGCGTGTTGGCGCCGGCGGTGAGGGAGTACATCTCGCGTAATGGGCTGTACCGATGAAGGACGAAGTACGAAGAGCGAAGTACGAGAAAAGAAGTGCGAAGTGCGAAGTACGAAGTGGGCCGGATTGCGCGTCGGCAATGACAAGATCAATGGCTGCCTACTGAAGGCTGAGGGCCGACGTGCCCTGGAGAATCCGGATTTGGAAGAGGTGGAGTGGCGAGGGGGAGACTCATGAGCGAGCCGGCGATTCGCGTGGAGAACCTGACGGTGGTTTACAGGAAGCGCTTTCGGCGGGCGGGCATCAAGGCCGTGCGCGACTTGAGCTTTGCGGTCGGCGAAGGCGAAGTGGTCGGCTTTCTCGGCCCCAACGGGGCGGGCAAGTCCTCGACGATCAAGGCCATGATGGGATTTCTTTTCCCGACGTCGGGGCGGATCGAGGTGTTGGGCCATTCGGCCGGGTCGCTGGCGGCCAAACGCTATCTGGGCTACTTACCCGAGGTGGCGTTGTATTATCCCTTTATGAAGGCGCACGAGCTGCTGCGGCTCTATGGGGGACTGGCGGGAATCCGCCGACCCGATCTCGAGCGCCGCATCGCGCAAGTGATCGAGATGGTCGGGCTGGCGGGCCGCGAGAAGGCGCTGCTGCGAACGTACTCGAAAGGAATGCAGCAACGGCTGGGGATCGCGCAGGCGCTGATCGGCGACCCGCGGCTGTTGATACTCGACGAGCTGTCGTCGGGGTTGGACCCGATCGGGCGGCGCGACCTGCGGCGAATCGTGCGAACGCTGAAAGAGGAGGGGAAGACGATCTTTTTTTCGTCGCACGAGTTGTCGGAGGTCGAGATGCTGTGCGACCGGATCATTATCGTGAATCACGGACGGAAGGTGCTCGAAAGCAGCCTGAACGACCTCGTGCGACCGTTGGGGGGCTTCCAGCTTGTCTTCAAGGAAGACGGGCGGGCGGCATCGTTGCCGCGCGAACCCGAACGGATGAGCGACGGGACATTGCGGGTTCGTCTGGGTCCCGAAGATGCGCCTCACGAGATTCTGCGGCAGTTGGTGCTGTCGGACGTCGAGATTGTGGAGTTTCACAGCGAACGCGGCTCGCTCGAAGATGAGTTTGTCCGAATCATTCAGGAGGACGACGCGCACAGCGCGTGAAGAAAAGGCAAAAGGAAAAAGTAGAAAAGACGGCAGCGGGGAGGATGCGGCACCTGACGCGAGTGCTTCTCTCGATTTCTGGAAAACGTCCAAACCCCTTTCAGGTCTTCCCTTTGTCGCGATTCCGGGAGATGCACCCGGCTCGCGCCCTTTGCCCTTTTTCCTTTTGCCTTCTCTTGCCTTCTTTTGCCTTCTCTATTTCAGTGGCGCGATCCAGATGCCATAGGGGAAATCCGGACGGAGGGTGAAGATCGCCCGGCGGCGGCAACGTTCAACAAACTCCTCGATGACATTCCGGCAACGCGAAAACCGCTCATCCTCCAGATAGGGCGGATAGAGGCCGCTGTAGCGGGCGGCGTCGCGAATGTCGGTTCCCGGCCCGAGGAGCGGCGGGACTCCTTCCAACATGGCTCGCGGCGTGTAGGTTTGGATCAGGCGAGCCAGCTCGAATTCATTCACATAGAGATAGTCGAACCCGTCGGCGCGCAGGCGCTCGAACAACTCGTCGGCGGATCGAAGGCGAAACGCGCGCTCGATGAGGGGACTGCGATCGAAGACCGAAGCGACCTCGACGGGCCGCGCGAGGCCGGCGATGCGCGCTTCATAGAGGAGGAAGATGCGCGAGTTGGGCGGGGTTTGCTCGTTGAGGAAGCGCCGGCTTTCGGCGACGGCCGGGCCAAGGGCTTGCTCGAGCACTTCGAACCGCGTCATGTCGGAAAAAAGAAGGGCCAGGAGATTGCGGGTTGGTGGCGCGTCGGCGAAGACGGGCAGGCCGATGCGTTCGAATCTCAGGGCGGATTCGCGAAAAATCGGCGGGTCAACGGCGGCCAACGTCCCCAAGCCAATCCAGAAGACGAACGGGGCGAGCGCGGCGGAGCGAAGCGGAGTTGTGAGGCTGAACAGCCGTTCGATGAAGCATGTCGCCAGAGCCGCCGCAAGCGGCAAGACGGGCAAGAGGAAGCGGGTCGGGTTGCCGGGAAAGAAGCTGTGGACGAAGATCGAGCCGGCCAGGACGGCGGTGAGAGCGGCGACGGCGACGCCTCGTTTCTTCCAGGCGCAACCGGCCGCTACGGCCAGCACCAGCCAGAGACCGATGCGTTCGAGATTGCGGGCGAAGGCGGCCCAGAATGCCGCGTGGAAGAGGTCGGTGCGGCCATGCGCGGTGAGATAGAAGTCGGTTTGCGCAGGCGACCAGGTCGGCGAAGGGAACCAGCCGGAGAGAAGCGGATAGACGGGATTGCCGAAGTGGCGGGCGTTCTTGAATGCCCAGGGCCAGAAGACGACGGCCAGGATCAGGGCGGCGAGGGCCCAGTGGGCGAGAAGACGCGAAGGGTGGGAAGGGTGAGAAGGGTGCGAAGCGTGGGAAGGGTGAGGCGAGAAGAAAGCGGTGGGTAGGAGAATAAGGAAAGCGGGGAAGATAATCAGGCCGGCGGCGGTGTATTTGCAGCACAAGGTGAGGCCGAAGAAGACAGAACAGAGAACGAAAAAGAGTCGCTCGTGCTTGTTCAACCAGTGGACCCACGTGAGAAAGGCCAGAGAGGCAAACCACGTCACGCCCAGGTCGTTCAGGGCATCGGAGGCGCCGACCGAAACAAGCGGGTGGACGGCGAAGATTAGACAGGCGAGAAGTCGAAAGGGGCGTCGTTGGCCAAGGGCCGCCGTCAGCGCATAGAGGGTTGCGAGGTTGCACAGGAGAACGGCGAAGCAGATCAACTTCGGCGTGGCGGGCAGAAGCGGGTTGCCTTCGAGAAAGCAGCCGGTGGCGTACCACATTTCGACTTCGAAGGGCAACGCTGCATAGAACAGATGGGGGAACGGGAAGATGCGTTCGGCGCGCAGCCAGTGTTGCACCGCTCCGAGGTGGTATTCGAGAACGTCGTAGTTGGCCGGCGGCGTGATGGCCCGCAACGCAAGACAGACCAGGATCAAGGACAGCGCGGCCCAAGCGATGACCTCGACGGGAGTTGGCCGGCCGCGGAGTTCCTGTGCATTCTCTCCTTCGTGCGGTGCATCGGGTTCTTTCTGACGCTGCGGCCAAAAGCCGGCGAGCGCCAGAGCGACAAAGACAACGCCGAGTGGGATGAAGCCGCCCATCCGCCATTGGCCGAGCAGGCCGAGCAGGAGAACCGCGTGGGCCAGCACGGCCATTCCGATGCCGCCGGCAACGCAATGAAAGGCGAGCGGGGAATCGAAGCGGGCGCGCCAGGGCCGGAGCGCCAGTCGGCCCACGCCCAAGGCCAGTGCGAAGATGAACGAGGCGGCCGCCGTCGGAAACAGAAGAAGGACGAGGTTCATCGCGCCAATCCAAAAGGGAGGCAGGGGTGCGCAATGCGTTGGGAAAAACCTTGACTGCGCGCTTGAGCGGGATCAAGAACCATTGTTGGCGAAGCGGAAAAGGAGAGACCGTTTCGTCAGCGGCGCAAGAACAGGTTCAAGAGGATCGTCAGCAGGATGCTGAGGATCAGACAGGTGGCCAGAGGGAAGAAGAACGAGAACCGTTCGCCCTGGATTCGAAAGTCGCCGGGAAGCCTGCCCAGCCAGGGAGCTTTGGGCGCAAACCAGAGGATCAGGCCCAACACCACGGAGAAGAGTCCGAATCCAACCAGGAGTTTGCCCAGCCAGGTTTCCATCGGCCTATCGCTTCGTCGGATCGAGGGGACGCTGAACGAGGCCTTCGCTGTCCCGGCAGCGCCACGCCGCGTGCTCGTGCAACGCGCGACCGGTCTCGAAGATAGGGCGCGAGGGGCTTGCGACGCAAGGCTTTCCTGAAACGGCAATGACGCGGATGGGGGCTGCCCGCAGGCGGCAGCAGAATAGGTCAGGAGCCGATAGGCAGGATGCCGATTTTCAACTGCAAGTCGCGTGAGTTGATCTGCAAGATTGTGTATTTCGGCCCCAGCCTGGGCGGGAAGACCACCAGTATCAAGGCTATTCACGAATTGATGCCCGAGGCCAATCGAAGCGCGCTCCAGACGATAGAGACGGTCGGCGACCGCACGCTTTTCTTCGACTTCTTTTCGCTCGAAACGGCCAAGGTCGGGGGGATGCAGGCGCGGTTTCAGATTTACGGGGTGCCGGGCCAGTCGTTCTACCGCGCCACGCGGAAGATGGTTCTGATGGGGGCGGACGGGGTTGTCTTTGTGGCCGATTCGGCGGCCGAACGGCTGAGCGACAATCTCGCCGCGTATGACGACCTGAAGGATTTGCTGCGCGAACAAGGCCACAACTATGAAGAGATGCCTCTGGTGATGCAATACAACAAGCGCGATTTGCCGGAGACGACCGAGATCGAGGCCCTGGAGGCGTGCTTGAACGAACGCAAAGCGCCGTATTTCGAGTCGGTGGCGACGGAGACCAAAGGGGTGCGGGAACCCTTCAGAGCGATCTGTCGGGAGATTCTGGCGAAACTCACACGCGACGCCGGCCGCGCAGGGTCATCGGCGCAACCGGCAGCCACGATACGCGATCCCGGTTCGACGGGCGCGGCAATGGAATAGGGGGGCGGCGGCATGGCGCGCCAGTATTTCATTTTGTCCGAGGAAACGGTCGGAACGATCGAGAAGATGTTGGCCAATCTGGCCGCGGAGACCCGCGCCAGCTATGTTCTGGTCATAGATCGCAGCGGGTATATCATTGCGGGCCACGGCCGGCCGACGCACGTTCATCCGGAAGAGTTGGGGGCGATTGCGGCCGGCGTTCTGTCGGCCATGCAGGTGATCGTGAACCTGTCGGAGTCGCGGGAGTCCACGGTCAAATTTCACAGCAAGACGATGGCGAACTTCCATTTTGCGTGGATCACGCCGCGGGTGTTCCTGCTGGTGGCCTTCGACGGCGCGCAGAGCGAATCGCTGGTGCGCAACAAGGCCCGACGCACGGCGGAGCTGATTTATCCGCACCTGGTGCAGGGCGAAACCCAGCCGACCGATCTGAAGTCGGTTCAGTTCATCGAAGATAAGCTCACCGAAATGTTCCAGGACCTGTGAGAAGCAACGATGAAGGATGAACGATGAAGGATGAACAAAAAGCGGGCGGCGCAACCGTTTTGGGTCCATGCTTCAGCGTGGTTTCTTCCGTCACCTTACTCCCTAATTGACTACAACCTTCCGGCCACAGGAGGGGATCGGCCATGAACCGACGGCAGCGGGTGGGATTGCTGGGCTTGGTGGTAATCGGCTTGATGGCCGGGGCGGCCGCGGGCGATCAACCGACTTCTCCGACGCAATCGCTGACGGGCGATCTGCGAGAAGCCCTGCGCCGGCGGCTGACCGACGAGGTCGGCAAGACGGTCCGCGACCGAATGGCGGAATACCAGCCGCTGCTCGATCAGGCCCGGAAGCTGTCGAGCAAGGAGCTGCAAAAGCTGGCCCAGTGGGAATACAAAGTCGTTTCGGCGCTGACGTCAGACCCCGACGAGTTGACGGCGGTGCTCAATCAGTGGGGCGAGCAGGGCTGGGAGTGCTTCCACGTGGTTTCCGCGGCGCCGACGGGGAAAGGCGGCTTGCCGGCGGAACACCTGCTGTTTCTGCGCAGACACAAGGCCTCGTGGATTGCGCAACTTCCCGTTCGTGAGATCCTGAGGCTGCTGCTGTATTTTTCAAGCGACTCCGGCCAGACCGCAAGTCCGCCTTGATCAGATCGAGTTCATCGAAGGGGATTCCGCCATGCCCGAGGTGTGGGATTCGTTCTTTGGGCTGAAGGAGAACCGAACGACCGTCGGGCGGGAGTTGCTCGCGGGCGTCACGACGTTCATGACGATGGCCTATATCGTCGCGGTCAATCCGATGATCCTCGGCGATCCGAATCTGCCGGAGAACGCCCGGATGCCGATCGAGGGCGTGATGGCCGCGACGTGTCTGGCGTCGGCGATTGCGTGCGTGGTGATGGGCTTGGTAGCGCGCTATCCGTTTGCGCTGGCCCCGGGCATGGGGATCAACGCCTATTTTGCCTACGTCGTGGCCGTCCAGTACGGCTATCGGGTGGCGCTGGGGGCGGTGTTTCTGGCGGGGATGACGTTTCTGGTTTTGACGTTTGTGCGGGTGCGCCAGCTGATCATAGATGCCGTGCCGGCGGCGCTGAAGCACTCGGTGGCGGCGGGAATCGGACTGTTCATCGCGTTCATCGGATTTCAGCACGCGGGGTTGGTGGTGCCGAGCAAGGCGACGATGGTGACGTCGTTCGGGGCGCTGACGCCGCAGTTGCTGGTGGCGGTGTTTGGGCTGGCGCTGATGGTGGCGATGTTCTCGCTGCGGGTGCGCGGAGCGATTCTGATCGGGATCGTGGCGGCGACGGTGCTGGCGTTCTTCCTGGGGGTGGCCCAGGCGCCGGAGGGGATTGTGGCGATGCCGCGGTTCTCGGTGTTTGGGGAGTTGGACGTGCGGGGCGCGCTGAGCGTCGGCCTGATTGAGATCATCTTTGCGTTTCTGTTTGTGGGGATGTTCGACGCGGTGGGGACGGTGATCGGTCTGGCCGACCGTGCGGGCTATCTGCGCGAGGGGAAGTTGCCGCGGGCGACGCAGGTGCTGGCCGCCGATGCGACGGGGACGGTCGTGGGGAGCCTGGTGGGCACTTCGACCGTGACCTCGTATATCGAGTCGGCGGCGGGAATCGAAGAGGGCGGGCGGACGGGGCTGACGGCGATCTTCGTGGGCCTGTTCTTTCTGGCGGCAATGTTCTTCTCGCCGATTGTGAAGATCATCCCGCCGCAGGCGACAGCGCCGGCGCTGATCGTCGTGGGGGCGATGATGATCCGGTGCATCCGCGACATCGCATGGGACGACCCGACGGAGATGATCCCGGCGTTTGTGGTGATGGCGGCGATGCCGTTTTTCTACTCGATCGCGCAGGGGATTGCGATGGGGTTCATTTTCTATCCGGTGGCCAAGGTGGCGGCGGGCCGCGGGCGCGAGGTGCATTGGCTGGTCTATGTGCTGGGCGCGCTGTTTGTGTTGCGGTTCATGCTGCTGGGGCATATCGCGTAAGATCTTTACCGACCTTCCGAATAGCCGAGATATCCACTGCCGAAGAGCGAGTTGAGCGCGGGCTAATCGAAGCTTGACAGAGCGGGGTCGGAAAGCCGGAAATGGCGTTGCTTCGCGGAGAGGCAAGGAGATCGTTCGGGCGTTTTCCTTGCGGCTCCGGGAGCTGCTGGGGAGTCGCCAAGCGGTAAGGCATCGGCCTTTGGAGCCGACATTCCCAGGTTCGAATCCTGGCTCCCCAGCCAAGTTTGCATTCCATTGCCCAGTCCATTTGGCCGACGCTGCCTGACGGCGGTCGGTTATGCCTTGAGGAGCCGGTCAGTGAGAGGCGATCTGATCATTTTCTCGGGGACGGCGAACCCGGCGCTGACGCGGGAGATATGCGACATCGAGGGCGTGCCGGTCGGGGCGTGCGACATTGCGCGATTCAGCGACGGGGAGACGCGCGTGAAGATCAACCGCAATGTTCGCGGCGCCGACGTGTATATCCTCCAGCCCACCTGCTCGCCGGTGAACGAGAACCTGGCTGAGCTGCTGTTTCTCATAGATGCTTGCCGGCGCGCGTCGGCCGACCATATCAACGCGGTAATCCCTTACTATGGTTACGGGCGACAGGACCGCAAGGAAGAGGGCCGGGTGTCGCTGTCGGCGAAGCTGGTGGCCAACCTCATTACGACCGCGGGGGCCGACCGGGTGATCACGGTGGACCTGCACGCCGGACAGATTCAGGGGTTTTTCGACATTCCCGTGGACCACCTTCTCGCGCAACCGATCCTGATTGACTACATCAACGAACACATCGGGATAGATGATGGTGTGGTGGTGTCAGCCGACGTGGGGCGCGTCAAGCGGGCGCGCAACTTCGCCGAACGCCTGGGGCTGCCGCTGGCGATTGTGGACAAGCGCCGGCCGGCCGCCAACGTCTCCGAAGTCCTCCATGTCATCGGCGACGTCGAGGGGCGCACCGCCTTCATCTTCGACGACATGATAGACACGGCGGGAACGATCTACAACGCGGCCAAAGCGGTGGTCGAACACGGAGCGCAGCGCGTGTTTGCCTGCTGCACGCATGGGGTGCTTTCGGGCAATGCGCGCGAGCGGCTGGCCGAAGCGCCGCTGGAGAAGATCATCGTCACGAACACGATTCCGCAGAACGATCCGGGGCCGCTCAAGAATCTCGTCGTCTGCTCGGTGGCGCCGATGATTGCCGAGGCGATCAACCGCGTCCACACCCACCGGTCGGTCAGCGAGATGTTCGGCTGAAGATAAGGATGAACGATGAATGATGAACGATGAATAAGAACAAAGAGCGGGAAGCGGAGTAAGTGATCAGATTGGCCGCACGGTCTTTTAGTACACCCAAGACAATACAGGGACCCAAACGACAACAAGGACAAAAGGGACTTCATCGGCTTCGCGCGTGCTTGTTTTTTTCAGCTCTGTCAGACGTCTCATTTCTGCTTCTTGAATTCCGCCTTCATCCTTCAGCCTTCCTCCATCACAATGAAATCCAGGACGTAGGCCTTGAGGTCTTTGGCGGCGCGGTCGAATCCTTCGAGGTAGAAGGCGAGGATGGCCGAGCGGTCGAAGGGCGAGGCGTTGTCGGGGAAGGTGTTGATGTCAATCTCGACGGCCAGCGCGGGATCGCGGGAGGGGTCGGCCTGGTCGTGAAGCGTCCAGAGTTTGACCCAGCGATTGACGTGGAACGAGTCCATCTCGAGGCGGTGAAGGAGGTTGAGATGGGTTTCGTAGGCCGCGGGGAGGCGGTCGGTGCGAAGGTAAGTCTGGCGGAGCCACTCGTTGGCTCCGTCGCCGGTTTCGACCAGATAGCGCGTGACGAATCCCACCCGCAGGACGGGGACGGCGAGGCCGGCCAGAGCGCCGAGGACGACGTGGTGGAGGATTTCGCGGTATTCGGGATAGAGGGCGTCGAGAGAGCGGCGGTGGTTCTGGGTGTCGTTGTACGCGAAGTTGAGGCGGTCGAGGGCGACCTCGCACGTGAAGCGTTGGTCGCGGCTCTTCAGGACAATGCGCGGGACGGGTGGCGGCGCGTTGCCGATGGGCAGGATCATCGGGTCGGCGTCGAAGACTTTGGTGTATTCGAGGAAGTTGTTCACGAACGCCGCCTTGTTGGGAATGTCGTGGGGCGGAAAAAACAGAACCGAGAGAATCTGGCTGGCGGAAACGTGCATGGGGCGTATCCTCGTAGGAGTCGAAACCTGCGGCCAGAGTAAGCGGCCGGGCAGATGGGTTGCAATGGGTTTCTTTGACGGCAACCGCGAACAAAATGCCGATGGACACCGATACGGGCGGCGGCAGCGCACTCGAACGACCAATCCTGGAATGCGTTGGGCCAAAAGGCCGCATGATTGCACGCGTTGCCCAAGAGGTTCCTTTCATGGCGTAGGTCCGGATGTTTTCAAATTGGTTGACATTCTCCTGCTGCAAAAGGAAAAGGAAAGCGAACTGGGAATCCAGCGATGAAAGGGTTCCAAGAAGAAGCCTTTCCGAATGAGCCGCGTTCTCACAGACGCCGAGATTGAAGAACTCCTCCGAAGGCCGAAGGTGCTGCCAAAGGGCTGGCGCTCGCAGTTGAGACTCCGGCAGCGTGGGAGCGACGCCCAACGGCGACGGCAACTTGTGCTGAAGGGCGACGGTGACGCATTTATCATCAAATGCCGCCAGAGTATCCTGAACCTGTTCGACTTCTCTGTCATCGTGGTTTATGTGGACAAGGAAAGAAGCGAGTACCGGCTATTGCGCTGCAATGGAATGCATCCGTCTCGGCATACCAATCGCTGGGAGAAGCAGCAGGGACGGTCGGGGCACACATTCGGGCCGTCTTGTCACATTCATCGCGCAACGCAGCGATACCAAGAAGCAGACATGGAGAGCCTTTTGCAGAACTCCTGTGGCGCAGGCTGTTAGCCTGTGAAAGGGGCTCGGAATGCAGGATTCGTGGCCAGTTTACGACTCTTCGCGGGCTGACAGCCCACGCCACTCTGAGTTCTGCAAAAGGCTCTGGATATTGACGGTTTCGCCGAGCCAACGTCCGCTTATTCGGATTACGCGGCTGCGCTCGAGCATGTGGTTGCGATCTGTGGGTGCGAAGATCCCGAGCCGCCTGCACTGTCGGAACCAGATATGTTCGGAGGCGGAGTATGAATCTGACTATGATCGAGCGAGAGTTCAAGGAGAAGGTCTGCAATGAGGTCAGCCTTGTTGGTGAGGGCCTCAACCGCTATATTGTGCACCAGCCCTTCATGTTCGATGACGGAGACCATTTCGTTGTTCTTCTAAAGAGGGAAAACGACAGGTGGGTCTTAACCGATGAGGGACACACATTGATGCATGTCCAGTACGACGACATTGACTTACAGCACGGCATGCGCGCACGGCTGCTTGATTCCGCGCTAAGAGCTTTCTCTGTCGAAAACCATGAGGGGGAACTTCGGGTTGCCGTTCCAGACAACCGGTTTGGCGACGCGCTGTTCTCGTTCTTGCAGGCCTTGAACAAGATTACGGATTTGGACTACTTGAGTCGCGAGCGAGCGCATGCAGCCTTCACAGATGATTGCAGGGCGCTCATAGAGGAGCTGATTCCAGAGGATCGTCGTACCTTCAACTATCATGATGCGCAGCGTGATCCCGACGGCAACTACGCGGTAGATTGCCGCATCAACGGCACGTCCAAAGCCAATTTTGTTTTCTTCATTTCCAGTGATTTTCGTTGCCAGAATGCGACGATTGTCTGCCACCAGTTTGAACGTTGGGGAACACCCTTCCGTGCCACGGGGATCTTTGAAGACCAGGCGGAAATCAACCGCCGTGCGGTGGCCCAGTTTTCGGATGTCGCTTACAAGCAGATTCCCAGCCTGGGCTCACGTGAGCGCATTGAGGCGTATTTCGAGGAGATTCTGAAAGTGTGAATCGCGGTCTCTGGAAACGGTCCCTCGTCTCCCATCACAGCAGACATGCTGAAGAGTTGGACTTACTTCACACCCTCGTAGCGAATCGGTCGAGAGCAGGGCAGGCCGAGCTCGTCGCAGATCTTCGAGACGATGAAGTGGACGAGGTCGGCGATGGTGGCGGGACGGTGGTAGAAGGCGGGGGCGGCGGGGAGGATCACGGCGCCGGCCTCGGCGGCGACGACCTGGTTGCGCAGGTCAATCAGCGACAGCGGCGTTTCGCGCGGGACGAGGATGAGCGGCCGGCGCTCTTTGAGGCACACGGCCGCGGCGCGCGTCAGAAGCGTGTCGGCCAGACCGTGAGCGATGCGGGCGAGCGTGTTCATCGAACACGGCACGACGACCATGGCGCGAGGTCGAAAGGTTCCGCTGGCCGGCGGGGCGGCGATGTCGCGGTCGTCATGGACAACGAGGCGCTCGGCGTCGGTCGGCGAGAGGCCGAGACGGGCTGTCCAGAGGACGAAAGCCTCTCTGGGCGGACTCGAAGGCGTGGCGGTCGGCGAGGCGGCCTCGCTGACACTCTCCAGCTCATCGCGCCAGACGATCGAGGCGTGGGCGGTCGGAATGAGATGAACCGTCAGAGACTGCGAGAGCAGTTCGCGAACGAGGGCCTGCGCGTAAATCGCGCCGCTGGCGCCCGTCAGACCGACAAGGATGTCGTCGTCGCTCATTGCGATCCCTCGTGGAGAGACTTGTTTACAGGCGGGTAGTCGGTCAACGCGTATTTGGTGAAAGACTCCGCAAAGGGACCAAAATGACAAGAAGGACAAAAGGGACAGGGAGAAAAGGATGGAGAGAAGCCAGACCGGTCAATCAATTTGGTCCCCCAATTACGTTTTGCCGTACTTAGAGCCTATCCGAAAACCTGGGACACGGACTGGCACAGACGGACACGGACAAACCTGGCGCAGCGAAGCCGCAACCAAAAGAGACTCTCGACCCGCGTCCATGTCGTCCATCGTGTCCATGTCGTCCATCGGAAAATCTGCGAAGCCTTCGCAGATTTTGGATGATAGTAGTACGGACCTGGTTTTCGGATAGGGTCTTAGCCCACTATCCCGCTGCACCGGCGACATGAATGGCGACGGCGCCGCCGGCCAGAGGCCACCAGTGCGCATTGACAAAGCCGTGTTGCCCGAGCGTTTCGCGGAGCCGGTCGGGTTCCGGAAAAAGAGCCACCGAGGCCGGCAGATAGCTGTAGGCCGCGGTGCCGGAAATCCAACGGCCGATTTTCGGAAGAATGCGAAAGAAGTAGAACCCATACAACCGCCGCCAGAGGCCGCGCGCGGGCAGAGCGAATTCGAGAATGACCAGCCGCCCGCCGGGCCGAAGCACGCGCGCCGCCTCGGCCAGGGCGCGCTCGACCGGCGCGACGTTTCGCAGGCCAAAGGCCACCGCCATCGCGTCAAACGAACGGTCGCGGAAAGGCAACCGCAAAGCGTCGCCGCACAGAGCGCGAATCCGATTGTCCAGAGCGGCGCGACGGAATTTCATGCGCCCGCGATCGAGCATCGGCACGACGAAATCCACCGCGACGACGGAAGCCCGGGGGCACTGTCGGGCGAGTTCAAGCGCCAGATCGCCCGTGCCGGCGCAAAGGTCGAGCACGCGGGGTCGTGTCAGGTTCTCCACGGCGGCGCACGCGGCGACTCGTCGCCACCGCCGATCGAGATTCAGGCTGAGCAAATGATTGAGCAGGTCATAATGGCGCGCAATCGAGGAGAACATCCCCCGAACCGATCGCGCATGGTCGTCCATCACTGCGGGCCGGGGCCATCGGGCGAAACGCCGGATTCTTTGGCGCCCGCCTCGGCCGGCGCGGAGGTCTCCTGAAGGAGTTCGGCGCCCTCCTCCAGTTCTTTCGCCAACGGAGGCAGGGGATCGCCCGTTTCGTAGAAGAGAACGATCTGCCGTTTGGTGACGGCGAGGAAATCCAGTTCGGCGATCATCTCGTTCGTAACGGAGTTGAACACGCGCGCGGAGGTAATGGGGACGAAGTTTTCAGGCCCGTTGAGGACGTCGAGGGCGCGATGGTGATAGGTGATGTGCAACATCCCTTCGACGCGCCAGTTGTTCATGCAAATCACGACCGGCAACCGCTGTTTTTCGACGTAGCGTTTGTAGGGTTGATATTCGTTTTCCACGATGACGGCGGACGACTTTTTCTCTTCCCGCCAGGCAAACAGCGACTGGCCCAACATGTGCCGACCTCCTCAGAAGATATGGGCCATTTTGGCCACTACGCGCTCATAGCTTTACCGCAATCCATTCATCGGTTTGATCCATAGAGCGAAGCGAAATCTTTATCAAGACAGAAATGCGGTTTCCTCGTTGTCTTTTTTGGATTTCTCGCTCAGTTGCCTTTGGCGCGTGGGGGCGGGCCGAATTCGAGCGGCACAATCAACGGCTCGCCGGCTTCCTGGGCCTGCTTGAGGAGGCTGGCCGTGATGGTGAGCCGGTTGCCGGAAACCGGCCCTTCGCGCAACACGTGCTTCTTGCCTTCGAGGAACGAGGCGTTTGTCTGAATCGGCAGGTTGGGCGTCTTCGCGGTTTTCCAGTGCATGGGAACGACGATCTTCGGCTTCAGATCGGCCAGCAGCTGGTTGGCTTCGGCGACCCCGATCGTGTAAAATCCGCCCACCGGCAAGAGAAGGACATCCACCGGGCCAATGGCTTTGATGCGCGGCGGGTCAAGACGCTTTTCGCCGAAGTCGCCCATGTGGACGATGCGCAACGGCGGATTGGCGGACAGAATCTCGAAGACGAGGATGGCGTTCTTGCCGCGTTGCGCGCCCTGTCGGTCGTCGTGAAAGGAATTGACTGAGAAGATGCGGACATTCTTGACCTTCTGATCCACCGCACTGAACTCGGCGCCGCGGTTGGCCAGGCCGCGGAGAATGACGGGATTGCCGGCGGCCATGGCCGCATTGTTGTGATCGCCGTGCTCGTGACTGACGGTCACAACGTCCACGCCTTCGACGCGCGACACGTCGTAGCCCATCTGGGCGTTGAAGGGATCGGTGAGAAGGGTGGTGTCGCCGGCCTGGATGACAAAGCACGACTGTCCAAGCCAGAAAAGCACCGCGATGACCGGCTCCATGTTTCACCTCCACATCCGCATGTAGTTCCCACTTCAGAGCCTTTTGCAGAACGAGGCGCACGTCGGAGCGCCGGCGGCCCCGCCGGTATTTTAGGCCAGGATTCAGCCCCAAAACGACGGAAAAACACCGGCGAG
>Ga0315274_10007693_pt1 | contig 15592 bp, 9 predicted proteins | sample YL17G02_20_MG_FD_203700 | JGI IMG/M metagenome (GOLD analysis project Ga0315274, IMG submission 203700) | Sediment microbial communities from Yellowstone Lake, YNP, Wyoming, USA - YL17G02_20 | ecosystem: Environmental > Aquatic > Freshwater > Lake > Sediment | place: USA: Wyoming | collected... | reverse complement strand
GCGGCCGCGGCCGACGCGGCGGCCGTCGCAGCCGGCCCCGCGGGGCGCGAGGCGGCGGCCGCGCTCGCCGCGCGCGTCGGCGCCGGCCTCGCCGCCGGCGAACGCTGGACCGCGCGCGACGCGGCCGCGACCTCGTGGGCGCTGGCGACGCTGGGCGGGTCGACGCACGCCGCGGTGCTGGCGGCGCTCGCGGCCGCGGCCGCACCCCAGGCGCGCGCGCGCAGCGTCGCAGACGCGGCGGCGCCCGGCGCGGTCGCGCTTCCGTCTCCGCCTACCACCTCCCCCTCTTCCCCCCCCTCCTCCACCGTCACCCCGCGCCCCGCCCGCGGCGGCGCGGCGCGCGAGGTGGGCGCCATGCTGGCCGCGCTCGCGGCCGCCGCGCGGCGCGGCCGGTCGCTGCCGCCCGCCGAGCTCGACGCGTTGGCCGCCGCGGTGGCGGCCGCCGCGCCCGGCGTGCCCGCGGACGCGGCGCCGCGGCTGTTGGTGGGGTTGGCGTCCATCAAGCGGTACCCCGGCCCCGACGTTGTAGACGCGCTGGCGGCGCGCGCCGCGGCCGGCCTCGCCTCGCCCCGCGCCCCGCCCGCCGCCGCCGCCGCCCTCGCCGCCGGCCTCGCCGGCCTGCGCCATGTGCCGTCGGACGACGTGGTGGCGGCGCTGGCGGAGCACGGGGTCAGGCGGGCGGCCGACTACGGCGCGCGCGACTGGACGCGCGTCGCGGCGGCGGCCGGGAGGGCGGGGGCGCGCCTGCCGGACGCGCTGGACGCCGCCATCGCGGACGTGCTGGGCGGGGGCGCGGCCCCGGACTGGGGGCTGGTCTCGAGCGTGCTGTGGGGGTGGGCGCACGCCGGGGGCGGGCCGCCGACCGCGGCCGCCGCGGCGGCTGCCGCCGCCCTGCCGCGCGGTGACGCCGCGGCCGCCGCGCCGCCCGACCTGCGCCGGCTGCACCTCGCCTTTGCGCTGGCGGCGGCCGGCGGCGGCGGCGGCTGGCTCGCGCCGCGCGCCGACGTGGCGGCGGCCGCCGCGCGGTCCTGGCTCGCCCGCCCCAGCACCACCGGCGACTCGGTCCTGGGCCCGCGAGAAAAGGCGTCCTCCGCCATGGCCGCCGCCCTGCGGCGCGCGGGGTGGGCGCCGCTGCCCGCGCGGCCGCACTCGTCCGCCGCGCCCGCCCCCCCCCCCGTCGCCGTCCTCCCGCCCCCCGCCCCCGGCGGCCGCCCCCTCGCCGTCGACATGGTCCTCTTCTCAGAGGCCGCCCGCAACACGGGCGCCCCCACGGGCCCCCCGCGCTTCCGCGCCGCGCTCGCCGCGGCGGCCGGCGCGCGCGTCGCAGCGTTTGCCGCCAACGACTGGCGCGACCTGGGGCGGCGCGGCAGGCCGGAGCGGGCGGCTGCGGAGGACGAGTTTGTGGGGAGGCTGCTGGCGAGCGCGGGGTACAAAGACAGGGGGGGCGACGGGTGGTGAGGGCGAGGGGGAGGGCGCGAGGGGCGCGCGCGACACTGTCTGTCATTGATTGTCCTTCCCGTTGGTGCGTGTCTGAAGGCCGGTCCGGGTCACACGAGGGTGGAGCGTGCGCCAGGGCGCGCCCCGCCCCGCGCGCCCCGCGCGCCGGCGCCCGCCGCCCCCTCCCCGCCCGGTGCGTGCGTTCTGCCGAGCGTGTCTGCCGCCCCCGCCCCCGCCCAGTGCGGGGCCACCCGCCCCGTCCGCCCCCCCCCCCCCCCCTTTCTTCTTCACGCCTCGCCTCCAGGCGCCGGCGTCGCGGGCGCGGGCGCGGGCGTCGGCTTGGAGGCGGCGCGGCCGGCCTTTGCATGACCGCCCGCCCCCAGGGCCGCGTCGGCGGTCGCGACCGCGGCGGCGACGGCGGCCGCCGCGAGCGCGGCCGCCGCGGCGGCGGCCGCGTCGGCCGACGCGGGCCGCGGCGGGCCAGCCTCGCTGCCGTCGCTCGGTCTCGGGTCGGTGGCGACCGCGGCGGCGGCGGCCTCGGCCGCGGCGCGCGCGGTGGCCGCGCGCGTGGTCGCGGCGACGGTCGGAGGAGGCGGCGGCGGCGCCGCCACGGGCACGCCCAGCACGACGGTCGCGCCGGTAGAGGGTGGCGGCGTGCCGCTGGCGCCGCGGCGGGCGCGCGGGCCGCGGGTCGCGCCGGCGGCAGCCCCGCTCGCGCCCCCCCCTGCCCCCCCTCCACTGCCGGACCCCACGTACGTCACGGACGCGTTGGTAAACCGGGCATAGTGTGGCGACGCCGCCAGGCGGGCCAGGAGCAGCGCGACAGCGCGCAGCACCGCCGCGCGCGCGCCCGCGACGCGCACCACGCGGTCGGGCCCCGGCGCCCCTGGCGGCGACACGGAAATGCTCGCCCGCGCGTCGTCCGCAAACGCGCGAATGGTGGCGCCGCCGCGGCCCATGAGGGCGCCGACGAGGGCGGGGGGGACGAGGAGGCGGAGGGCGGCGGGGGGCGGGGGGGGGGGGGGCGCGCCCGGCGCGCCCGGCGCGGGCGCGGGGGGCGCCAGCACCCGGTCCAGCACGAGGTGCAAACCGGTGTGCACGCACGGGAGGGTGCCGGGCAGGTCGTGGGCGCGGTCCGGCGTGCCGGGGTAGGTATCCCCCGCGCGCGCCAGCTGGACCCGCGCGCCGGCGGCCGCTTGCAGGGCCGCCGCCGCGGCGCCGCCTTTGCCGATGACGGCGCCGGCGGCGGCGTTGGAGACGAGGAGTTTGAGGATGGCGCGGGGGGGGGGGCGGTCCTGAGGGGGTGCGGGGGGCGTGCCGGCGGTTGGGCGCCGCGAGCGGCCGCGCGCCCCTTGTTCGACCCATGCACGTCATGCCGAATTGCCGGGGCGGAGGCGACCCCCGCGGATGCCGCGCCCGCTCCGGGTCGGGGTGCCCAGCGCGCATGCGTGGCGGCTGCGCCCCCCCCCCGCGCACCTCCCCCCCCCCCCCCTGTTCCGCGCTGGTTTCAGACATGTTGAGCTCAGGGTGTTTGCTCAGGGCGGACGCGGTCGGCGTGGCGGGCTCCGGGGCGGGCGCGGGGGGCGGTGCACGCTCGGCGCCCGCGCGCCCGGTGTCGCTCGCGTCGGCCGCCGCCTCGGACGCGGCCGAGGCGGCGTCTGCGCCTGAAGCAGCTTTGCGGGGGGTGGTCCGATTTTTCGACGGCCCAACCGCCGCCCGCGGCGGGCGTACCCCCCGGACAGCCCCTTGGATGGGAGATGGCGGCTCGGGGGGCGCCCCGTCCCCGCCGCCCGCCGTCGGGCGCGAAGGAGGCGGCGTCAACGCGGCGGCGGCGGCGCCAGAGGCGCGAGGACTGGGGGGAGAGGAGAGCGCCGCCGCGCTGAGAGCGAGCGCGGGCGCCGCCACACACCGCCCGCCTCCCGCCGCGGCCCGCCCGCCCGCATGTCGAATCCGCCCTGGCGGCCCCCACCTCCGCCTGGGGCGCAGGCCGCGGGCGCCGCGCACGGTGCGCGGGGTGGTTGGGGCCGCCGACACGCTGCAGGCCTGGTGCCGCGCGCACTCCATGATCACCCCGTGATTGCCGACACGGCGGCCGCGCGGCGCGGCGCCCGCGGCGCGTCGCATGGGCATCGCGCATCGCAACGCCGCCTCCCGCGCCCCGCCCACAATCCCACGCGCGCTCCCGCCTCATTCAACAGCAGCAGCGACGGCATACGCGCCGCCACCGCCGGGAGGAGCGGCGGCCGGCCCTCCGACCGCGCTGGCGCAGTTTCGCGAGGGCGCGCCGCCGCCGCCTGGCTGGCGCCCGCCGCCCGCCGCGGCGCCGCCGCAGCAGTACGGCGGGCAGCCGCAGTATGGCGGAGCGGCGCCGCCGCAGTACGGCGGAGCGCCGCCGCCGCCGGGCCCGCCCCGCGCGTATGGCGGACCACCGCCGCCGCCCGCTGGCCCGCCGCCGCCCGCCCCGCCGCCGCCCCAGTTTGGGCGCGCCCCGCCGCCGCCGACGCTGGGCGGCGGCTACGGCGCTGCGGGACCGCCGGCGCCCCTCACCACGTCAACCCTCCCCCCGCCCCCGCCTCCTTTTGCCGGCCGCGCCGGAGCCGCCAACGGCGCGCCCGCCCCCCCACCCGGCCAACGCATCGACCCGTCTCAAATTCCGAGGCCGGCCGCCGCGCCGGCGTCCGGGCGGGTCGCTTTTTCGACGCGCGCCGACGGCCGCCACGCCGACCCGCCCCCGTCCTCGGTCCCCTTTTCCGTGACCGACGCCGGCGACGCCACGCCGCGGACCATGCGCCCCACGCTGCACACCGTGCCCGCGACCGCGGACGGTTTGAGGGCGGTGGGGTTGCCGCTCACCCTCTTCGTCACGCCTCTCGCCCGCCCCGAGCCTGGCGACGCCCCCATCCCGCTCGTCGACGCTGGCCCCGGCGGTCCGCCCCGGTGCGGCGGGTGCCGGGCGTACGTGGCGCCCGGGTGGGGGGTCAGAGATTCGGGCGCGACGCTCGTCTGCAACCTGTGCGGCGCGTCGACGCCGGCCCCCTACGACGTCGCGGGCCGCCCCGAAATGACGGCGGGAGCTGTCGATTACGTCGCCCCCCCGTCTTTTTGCGCGCGCCCCCCCGCGCCGCCGGCGACGCTCTTCGCGCTCGACGCCTCGTTCGGCGCGGTGTCGACCGGGCTGACCGCGGCAGCGTGTGCCTGTGCGGCTGACGCAGTCCGCACCATGCCTCCAGGCTCCCGCGTGGGCGTCGCGGCGTTTGGATCGTCCCTCACCTTCTTCGCCTTTTCCTCCACCGCCGGCGCCGACCCCGCCATGCTCGTCGTCGCCGACGCGGACGCGCCGTTTGCGCCGGCGGGAGGGGCAGCGCTGTTTGCCGACGTGGCAGACCGGCGGGAGGATGTGCTGGCGCTGCTGGCGCGCCTCCCGTCGCTCTTCGCGGCGTCGCTCGACGCAGCGTGCGCGTCCGGCGCCGCCCTCGCCGCCGCCGCCGCCGCCGTGTCGTCCATCGGCGGTGGCGCGGTCGTGCTCGTCGCGGGCGCGTCGCCGAGGGCCGGTGCTCTGGGCGTCGACGGGCGCGGGCCGCCGCTGCCGCCACGCCCGCCCCTTTTCCCGGCCCACGCGTCCCTGGCCGACGCCGCCGCCTCCACGCACACCGCCCTCCACATCGTGCTCGCCCCCGCCGCCGACGACGGCGGCGCCGGCCCGCTGGCCGCGCTCGCGGCCGCGACGGGCGGCGAGTTTGCGGTCGTCCCGCGCTGGACCCGGGCGTCGGGCCCCCCCCGCCTCGCCCCCTTTTTCGAGGCCGCGCTCGACCCCGGGCGCGGGTGGGAGGCGGTGGGCGTGCTGCGGCTCGGGGAGGGCCTGTCCGTCGTGCGCGCCGACGGCGCGCCGCGGCGCCGCGCGGGCGGCGACGTCGACCTGCCTGCCGTCTCGCCCACGGCGACGCTGGCGTACGAACTGGCCATTGAATCCAAGCTGGCTGGAGGGGAGGTCGGGCTCCAGTTCGCCCTCGCCCACACCACCGCAACCGGCGAGCGCCGCGTGCGCGTCCTCTCCCTCTCCCTCCCCGTCGCCCCCGACCCCGCGCCCGCGTTCCGGGGCGCCGACGGGGACGCGCTGCTGGCGGCCGCGGCGCGCGCCGCGGCGCGCGGCGCGGCCCGCGCGACGCGCGCAGACGAGGCGGCGCTCACGCCGTTGCGCGACGCGGCGCGCGGCTGGCCGGTGGCGGCGTTGGCTGCGTACAGGTCCAAGTGCGCGCCCAATTCGCCCGCCGGCCAGCTCATCCTGCCGGACGCGCTCAAGCTGGCGCCGCTCTCGTCGCTCGCGCTCGCCAAGCACGCGTCCCTCGCGCCCGGCACCCCGCCCGACGCGCGCGCGGCCGCAGTCGACGCCCTGGCCCGGTGCGCGCCCGCCGCGCTGGCGCGCGCGCTGGCGCCGGCGTTGCTCGCGCTGCACGCGTCCCCCGACGCGTGGGCTTTTGCCGACCCGCCCGCCCTCCCCGCCCCGCTGTCCCTCTCCGCGGAAGCCATCGCGGCCGACGGCGTGTACGCGCTGGCGGGGGACGGGCGGGAGCCGGTGCTGCTGCACGCCGGGGCGTCCGCGCGCGGCCCGCTCGCGGACGCGCTGCCGCCCGCGGGCGGCCCCCTCCCCCCTCCCGCGGCCGACGCCCCCCCCAACGAGCCGCTCGCCTGCCTGTGGCGCCTGGTGCGCGCGGTGGCCGAGGCGCGGGGGGGCGGCGGCGGCGCCGCGCGCGCCGTCGCGCTGCCGCGCGGCGCTGCGGGCGACGCGTCCCTCGCCGCCCGCCTCGTCGAGGACCGGGGCGCGGCGGGGCCGTCGTACGTGGAGCACCTGTGCTGGGTGCACCGGCAGGTGCAGAAACGGCTGCAGTAGGCGGCGAGAGAGCGGGCGCGAGGTTGAAACGGCGACGACCGACGGCGCAGCGCTTCTCCGCCTCACTCTCTGCGCCGGCCCGTCGCCCGGTGCCGCCGCGAGGCCGCATCGCCGCCGGCACCGCAGGCGCCGTGCCGCCCGCGATGGCGGCCCCGGCGGCGCGCGCGCCGCCGGTGGGCGCCTTCCGCCCGCGGGTGCGCGCACCACCGCGCCGCGCGTTACGAGCATCGCCGACACCCGGTCGGGGCGGCGGTGGGCCGGCGGGACGCGCCACCCGCGCCCAACCCCCACCCCGCGCGACGGCTCCCTCCTCCGCCTCGGACGACGGAGACGCCGCCGTCCTCGCACGCGTCGCAGCCACGTCAACGACAGCGGTCGACGCATGGGCCGCGCTCGCCGCCGCCGGCGCCGCCCCCGCCGACGAGTCCGGCGTCGTCGCCGTCCTGGACGCCCTGCTCGCCGCCGGCAACGCCGACGCCGCCATCGCCGTGCACGCCGCCGCATCCACCGCGCCCGCGGCGGCGACCATGGGGCTGGCGGGGTCGTGGCCGCGGTGCGGGCCGCGCGCCGCGTCCTCGCTCGTCGTCGGCCTGGCCCGCCTGCTGCGCCCCGACGACGCGGTGCGCGTCCTGGACTCACTGCGCACCCGACCCGGCCCTCCAGGTGCCGGGGCGGTGCCGTTTGGGGTGGTCGTGCGGTCCCCGCTGCCGCGCTCGGCCCTCGCGGGCGACCGCCCGCCCCTCGCTGTCGTGCGCCCCGGCGACGGCGCCCGCCTCGTGGCCTGCCCAGAATGCCGGTACGAATTCGAGCTCTGGTCGGGCACCGTGTCGCGCGCGGCGTCCGAGCCCGCGGCGCGCGCGGGAGCTGCTTCGCGCGCTTTCGCCGCCCTCACCCGGTCGCCGCCGCCCGCCGCCGTGCACGAGCTGGACGTGGTGACGCCGGGTGGCGAGTCGCGCCCGTTTAGGCTGGCCACGGCCGACCCGGCGGCGCCGGCGGTCGTCGGCGACTCGGTGACTCTCACCTGCGCGCCGCGAGCGGGCGCCGCGGCGCGCTCCCCCCGCCGCGCGGGCCCGCTGCCGCCGACGCCGCCAGACACGGCGCCCGGGGACGCGATGACGGTGACGAATCACAGGACGGGCGCGGTGGTCGACGCGCTGCGCGCGCTGCCGCGCGGCGCGGCGACCGCGGGCCCCGCCGCCTGGCTCGCGCCCGCGGCCGCGGTCGCGCTCGCGGGCGACGCGGCGTCGTCCTTGTTGAATCCTTCCCTGCCCTTGCTCCTCGCGGGCGGCGCGGCGGCGGCGGTCGGCGCAGCCGCGCTCGGCGCGCGCGTCGTCGTCCCTGCCCTTAGGCGCCTGCCGACCGCGTCGGTCGGCGCGGAGGCGTCCCGGTCGGCACTGCTGACGCGCCACGCGGCGGCGACGGGCGCCGCGGCCGCGGCGGCGGCCGCGGGCGCCGCGCACGCCGCGTCGCTCGCGCGCGCGCGCGCGCTGCTCGCCAAGATGGGCGCCCTCGCCTCCGCCGGCGAGTACGACGCCCGGTCGGACGGCGTCCAGGCCGCGGCGGCCGCGCTGGAGGCGAGGCTGGTGGCCGCGGTCGAGCTGGTCGATGGGTGAGGAGGGAGAGAGAGTGGGGTGGAGGTCGGCACGCCTTCCGCCTCTGACGCCGCCTTCCTCCCATACCATCCCTTCTCTCCATCAGCTACGCCCGGGTCGCCGACCGCATCGAGGTCGAGGTCGAGCTCGAAGCCGGCGCGTCGGCGCCCGACGCGGCGGCCGCCGCGGTCGACGCCGACGTCGCCCGCCTCGTGGAACTGGAAGCCCTGGCCGACGACGCGGCCGCCGCGGCGGCGGCGGCGGACGAGGTGGAGCGCCTGCTGCGCGGGCCGTGAGAGGAGACGAGAGAGGGGGCGAGCGCGCGGAGTTGGAACACATCATAGAGCGCGGCGCGGCCTCCACACCCGCGGCCGCACGTCTGCACCCACCTCTGCACCCTCCTGCTCCCGCGTCCCTCATCATGGCCGCGGCGGCCGAGCTGGCCTCCGTGTCGGCCGAGTTGGACTCTTTTCTGCGGGCTGCCGTGGCCGACGGCGCGCTAGACGACCAGTTTGGGCAGCTGCTCATGCTGCAGGTGAGTGGAAGAGGGGGGAGGGGGCGCGATTGGGGGCGAGGAGCCGGGCGTCGCGCCCGCCGCGCGGGCGCGGCGCGGCGGGCGCGCCCCCACTGTCGCTGGATGTGCCGCATTTGGCACGGCCCACGTCTGATCGGGAGACCGGGGGTCAAGGCGCGCGCGCCCGAGCCGGCCCGGCCACGTCGCGGCGCGTCCCCACCCTTCCCCACCCTCTCTTCTCTCCCCAGGACGAGACCAACCCCGACTTTGTGGCCGAGGTCGCCACACTCTACTTTTCCGACACGGCCGCCAAGCTGGGCGCGCTGGTGGCGGCGTTTGCGCCCGGCGGTCCGCCGCCCGACCTGGCCGCGGTCGACTCGGCCGCCCACCAGCTGAAAGGCGCGTCCGCCTCGTTTGGCGCGGCGTCGGTCGCGGCCGAGTGCGCGGCTGCGCGCGCGGCGGCGGCGGCGGGCGACGCGGACGCCGCGGGCGCCTGCGTCGGCCGCGCGGCGGCCGCCTTCAGCGCGCTGCGGGACCGCATGGAGACGTACGCCGTACTGGAGACGCGGCGCAAGGCGGCGGAGACGGCGGTGGCGGCGGGAGGGTGATTGGAGCGAGGGACAAGGGGCGACCGCGGTGTGTGTGCCGTGGTTGTTTCACGCGCCGCGCCACTCTCCCCGCCGCGAGGCGGCACCATGGACAACGGCGAGTCAGACCGGCCGTCACTCGCCGCCGCCCCGCTGGGCCGCAGCCGCCTGCGCCGCGGCCCACTCCCCCGCCACCCGGTCGAGCACGTCTTGGCCGACGCCGCCAAGGGCTTGCTCGATCGACTGCATGGACGCCAGGCCGGCCGACTCGGCCCTGGCAAAGGCGGAAGGGGCGCCGGCCACCGCCGCGCCCCCGACAAAAGGCGACTCCCCACCCCCACCCCCTCTCCCCGGCGCCAGCGCGCCGCTGGCCGCGCCGGGCAGCACGCCGGACGCGCCGGGCGGGAGCAGGGGGTCGTCCAAGTCGGCCGACATGGAGACGGGGAGGGGGAGCGACCCCGCGCCACCGGCGGAATGCATGCGCGCGATGTCGTCGCGCAGGGCGCCCGAGAACAGGGGCGTGATGGACGGGCCCGGAGGGGGGGCGGCGGCGTCTTGGTGATGGAACGAGGGGCCGAGGCCGAGCGACGGCGCGCCGCCGGGGCCGAGGCCCAGGGAGGGGGCGCCCAGGCCCAGGGAGGGGGCGCCAAGGCCCAGGGACGGCGCGCCCAGGCCCAGCGAGGGGGCTCCCATCCCCAGGGACGCCCCCCCCCCTCCCAGCACCCCCCCCGCCGCGGGCCCACCGACCGCGGCAAAGGGCGACGGCCGTGGCGCCGCGTGCGCCGGCGCCGGCGGCGGTGGCATGGCGGTCGCGGCGGCGGCCGCCGCGGCGGCGGCGCGGCGCGTCGAGGCGCGCGCGGCGGGCGCGGTCGACGCGGCGTGCGCGCCGCCCGCCTGAAGCGCCGGCAACCCCCCACCCACCCCAGCCAGGAACGCGTCCGAGTCCGCGGGGTAGATGGCCCACCCTGGGTGCCCCGGTTGCCACCAGGCGGCCGCCGCGCGCGGGCGCAGCGCGCGGAGGGCCTCGCGCTGCGCCGGCGTGAGTTGCGCCGCGAGCGTTGCTTCCGCGCCGCCCCGCGGCAACGCCGTGACCAGTCCCACCGGGCGCTCCAGGTCGACGTCGCCCAGGCGGGCGGCGAAGAGCAGGCCGTCGCCACAGGTCAAGGGCGTGGTCGACGCGCCCATCCCTCCGCCACCCCCGTCGCCTGCATACCAGACCCGCACCCTCCCGTCAGCCACCACCGCCCGCAGCGCGTGGTCCCGCGCGTCGTCCCACTTCTCTTTGGACAGCTTGAGCACGTGCTGCAGCTTCTGGCGGAGGTGGCCGTCGCGCTCGGCCGCGAGCGCGAGCGCGCGAAACTGGCCCACCGACTCAATCCGGGATTCCGGCACCCGCACGTCCACGCCCGCCGCGGCCGCGGACGCCACGATGTCGGCCAGCTTCTTGACGGTTTCTTTGCCCATGTGCTCGAGTTTCGACACGTGGTCGTCCACGTTCGGGATTTCGACTTTGCCCGCCGTCCGCGTGCGCCGCGTGGCCACGACAAAGCCTTCGGACACGGCGTGGCGGGCCGGAGGAGGGGTGGAGGGCGCCGCGCCTCCACCGGGCGCCGTCCGCCAGACCGCGCGCGCGAGCAGGCGAAACGGGGGCTTGCGCCCGGAGAGCAGCGCCTCCGACGAATCCGTAACGTGCAGGTCGGGCAGCATCGCGACGCCATTCACCAGGGGCAGCACGACGCGGCCGTCGGCGGCGTGCGCGCCAGGGGCGCCGAGCGCGGCGCCACCCCCAGCAGCCGCCCCCCCTGTCGCGAGCAGGGGCGCGCCCCGGTTGTTGTGCAGCAGGGCGGCCGCGTCCAGGTCGGCACCCCGCTCGGCGCCGGCCTCCAGGCAGCCGGCGTCGTAGGCGTTCCCGTCGAGAATCGCGAGCTCGACCGCGCAGCCCGCGAGCGACGAGGCGGGCGCCGGGAGGCCCGTGGCTCGGTCGATGACCTCCACGCGGATGGGGGCGTCGCACTTGGCGCGCAGGACGTCGTTGACGAGGTACTGAGGGGTGGGAGGAGGGTGGGGTGTGGGCGGCGGGGGCGGAGACGGAGACGGGGAGAAGAATGAAAAAAAACGCGCGCGCGCGCGAACCCCGCCACCCACCCCTCCCCTCCCCTCCCCCGACCTTGGGCGCGAAGTTGACCGAGCAGCGGCGGCGCGGGTTGTGCTCGCAGAGGGCGCACTGGGCGTCGAGGCAGCCGAGCGACCTGGGATCGAGAAGGGCAAGACGAGGTGGGTCGAAGGGTCGCGGCAGGCAGGCTCGCGCTCCGACGCCCCTCCTCCCTCCTCCCAACCGACGCACAAGCAATCGTGCCTGAACACGAGCTGCAGCTCGCGCGGTTCCGCCCCCCCGCCGCGCTCGGGAGGCGGCAGCCGCGCGATGGCGGCCGCCGCTGCCGACCGCACGTCGGCGGGGGGGAGGCCGGGGCAGGCGCGCGCGGCAAAAGCGCCGGCAAACTGCACGAGGCGGGCGCGCACGTAGTCCTGGAGGGACGAGGGAGGGGCGGCGCGAGTGGGCGCGCGGGATTGGGGCGCGCCGAGCGCCCGCGCGCGCGCGGCCTCCCCGTGCCCGGGTCAGCGCTCACTGGGCGCGTCCCCGGGCGGGGCTGGAAGCCAACCGCCGCCCGCGCACGCGCGCGCCCCTCCTCTCTCTCCGTGCCTCGAGCGGCCGCGGCGGCACGCCCTCCAGCTCGGGCGGCAGGCGCACGCCTCGGTCGGACGCCATGGCGGGGCGGCGCCGCGAGGGGGGGTGTGGGCGCGCGGCGACGGCGCGGCGCCGCGCACAGCCGCGCCACCAGGGCCAGCACCATGGCGACCCCGCCCCCCCCGGCCTCGGTGGTGGTGCACCCCCTCGTCCTCCTCTCCGTCGTCGACCACTATCACCGCGCCGCGCGCGACACGCGCAAGCGGGTCGTCGGCTTCCTGCTCGGCGAGCGGACGGGGACCGGGGCGGGGGTGACTGTGGACGTCACCAACTCGTTTGCGGGTGGGTGGGGGATTGGAGAGCAGGAGGGGGGGGCGGTGAGCGCGCGGCGCGCGATGCGCGGCGCGCGCGGCGCCGCCGGCGGCCGCCGCGCGATGCGCCACGCCATCTGGATCGATGGCTCCCGTGCGGTGCTGGGACGCGGGGCACGGAGGCGCGCGCGCCGCCACGCCGCGTGCGCCGACCCCCGCCCCCCTCGCCCCTCCAGTCCCCTTCGAGGAGGATGAGCGCGACCCGGCGATCTGGTTCCTGGACCATTCCTACGCGGAGGCTATGCTGGCCATGTTCCGCAAGGTCAACGGTGCGAGGGAGGAGGGGGAGGCGGAGAGGGCGCGAGGGGAGGGGGGCGCGGCCGACCGCGCTCGAAAAAACACGGCCCCACACCACGCCACCCCCCGCCCCTCCACAGCCCGGGAATCCGTCGTCGGCTGGTACTCGACCGCGCCCTCGCTCGCCCCCGCCGACCTCGACATCCACGCCCTCGTCTCCAACTACTGCCCCTCCCCCATCCTGCTCGCCTGCCGCCCCACGCCCGGCGGCGCGGGCCTGCCGGTGACCGCCTACGTCACGGTGGACGGCGGGCGGGAGGACGGGTCCCGGGCGGGGAGCAAAGCGTTCGCCGTCGCGCGCACGACGGTCGGCGCGTCCGAGGCGGAGGAGGTGGGCGTCGAGCACCTGCTGCGCGACGTCAAAGACTGCGGCGCCCGCACACTGGGCGGCGACGTGGCGGCGCTGGCGGAAGGGTTGGCCGGGTTGGGGTCGCGCCTCGACGCCGCGGCGTCGTACGCGTCGGCTGTCGCGGCGGGCGCGCTCCCCCCAAACCACGACATCCTGGCCGACCTCCAAACCGCGTTCAACGAGCTCCCCCCGCCCGACGCGCCGGGCGTCGGGCCCGCGCTCGGCGCGCGCGCGGCCGACGGCGCGCTCGCGGCGTACGTCGGCGCCGCGACGCGCGCCGTGCTCGCCCTGCACGCCCTCGTGAACAACCGGGAGGCGGCCGCCGCGGCGCGCAGCGGCAGCACGGCAAAGGTGGGGGGCAAGGAGAAGGACGACGGGAAGGACGGGCCGGCGACGCCGGACAAGGAGGCCGCGCCGTGAGGGTGGGGAGCGGCGCGCCGCGTGTGAGAGTGAGACGGCCCCTCCCACACACCCCGCCGCCACGTTTTCAGCCTGCTCGCCAGCGAATGTCACAGGGCCGGGGCGGGCGGCGGGCGCGCGGTGTTGTGGGCGGGGCGCCGGCGGCGCACCGGCGGCGGCCGCGCGCCGGCGCCCCGCCGCGCGCGGCGCCGCCCGCTCATCGGGCGGGCCGACGGCTCGCGGACGGGATTGTCGAATATAAGGCGGCGCCAAGCGCGCGCACAAGGCGGGATAGGGCGGGCGCGGGCGACGCCGCGCGGGCCGGGGGTGGAGGCGCGTCCGCGCCGCGCCCAACCGGGGCGGTCGGGCGCGGCGCGGGCGGCGGGCGTCACAATGGGGGACATGGCGCGGGCAGCGGGCGTCATAACGGGGGACACAGGGTCCGCGATCGAAAAAGGCAGAGGTGGGGAAGAGGGGGTGGCGGCCAGGAGGGGGAATGGTTTCGAGTTTCGGGCTCGCGCGCCGGGCGCGCCCGCCCCGCGCCGGCGCGCGGCGCGTCTGCTGTGCACGGTCGGTCTCCTTGGCGCTGGTGGAAGGGCGCCGGGGAGGCGCGAGGGAGGGGCGCCTCTGTGTGTTCCCTCGTCACTCGGCGCCCGTCGCGGCCGCGTGCGCGACAAAGCGCCCCGCCAGCGCCTCCACCGCGGCAAACGACGGCGTGCCGGCCTCGGTGTAGCCGGTGAGGGCGGCGAGGGTGGTGGGCCACGCGGGGACGGCGCCCACGCCGCGGCGGCCGGCGGCGAGCAGGCCCGCCGCGACGAGCGAGGGAGGGTGCTGCGCGAGCACGACGTCGGCCAGGGCGTCGCCCGCCGCGCCAAAGGCGGCGCCGGCGGCGGCGCGGCGGGAGGCGGGGGAGGCGGGGTCGGCGCCGAGGCGGCGCGCAAACAGGGCGAGCCAGTCGGCGGCCGGCGCGGCGTCCACATCCCCCCCCAGGCACGCCTCGACATTGGCCTCCATGCGCGCGAGCGCGGCCTCGGGGTAGCCCGCGCCCGCGGCCGCGTCGGCGAGGGCGGGCTCCGGCCCGCGCGCGCGCCCGCGCGCCGCGACGCGCAGGCACGCCGCGACAAACAACGCGTGAAACTGCCCGGTCGTCCGCACCCCGGCCGCCATGACGCGGTCCATGAGCGCGACGGCGGCGTGGAGGGCGGGGGGGGGGAGGCGGAGCGCGGCAGCCTGGTGCGCGGCGGCCGCGACGAGCGCGCCGCGCTGCTGGGCGTAGACCGGGGCGGCCGCGGCGAGGGAGGCGAGGGCGGGCGCGTGGCGGGCCTCGATGGCCGCGAGGTCGGCGTGGGCGTGCGAGGCAGCGGCCGCGGCGCGCGCGTCCGCGGCGACCAGGTCGGCCGTCGCGCCGAGCGCAGAGGCGCCACCGCTCCCACCCCCTCCAGCCGCCGCGGAGTACGCGTCAAACGCCGGGCTGAAGAGCCACCTGCGCAGGGCCGGCGCGGGCGCGTCCAGCCTCCCCGAGCGCGCGTGGTCGGGCGCCGGCCGAAACGGCGCGCCGCCGCCCGCGAGGCTGGCCGCCACCGCGTCGCGCAACGACGCCGCGTGCCCCTGCGCGCGCGCTGCCTCGCCGCCGCCGTGCGAAAGGGTGACCTTGCGAGCGGCGTCGAGGGGCGACCCCGCGCCGCGCGCCGCCGCGCCGCGCGCCGCGCGGAGCCACGCCGCGGCGCCAAGCACGGCGGCCGCGGGGGTGAGGGCGGCCAGGTCGACCCGCAGCGCGCCCTTGCGCGCCGTCTCCAGCGGTAGGGGGAGGCGGCCGGACGCGAGGGCGGCGTCGTGGACGGCCGCCGCCTTCGCGCGCGCCCACGCGACGCCGGTCGACCAGAGGACGTCGACGACCGACGCGACGACCGACGCGTGCGCGACGCAGCCCGCGTCGAGCATGGCCTCGTAGGTCGTGAGCGCGGCCGCCCAGGCGCCCGCTTTCTTGTACGCGCGGATGAGGTTGGCGTGCGACACCGCGTCGCGCGCGACGCGCGCGGCGGCCATGGCGTCGAACGCCGCTCGCGCCCGCCCGGCCTCCCCCCCGTGCGCGCACGCGGCGATGACCGAGTTGAAGGACGCGACGTCGGGCGGGACGCCGGCGGCCGCGGCGCGGTCGAAGAGGCCCGACGCGGCGTGCCAGTGGCCGGCCTTCTCGCACGCGGCGAGCGCGGCGCCGTACGCGGCGCGCGCGCCGGCCGGGTCGGCGCCCGCGTCGGGCACGCACCCCGCAATCGCGTCCAGGCCGGCGTCGCCCGCGCCGGCGGCGGCGAGGAGGGCGGTGAAGGTCTTTGTGTTTGGCGGCACGCCGTCGGCCGCCATCCGCGCGTACACCGCAAGCGCCCGCCCCGCGTCGTCCGCGCGCGACGCCGCCACCAGGACCACGTTGTACGCGGGCGCGTCGAGCGGGATGGGGGGGGCGCCGGGGGGGGG
>Ga0315274_10007691_pt1 | contig 15600 bp, 15 predicted proteins | sample YL17G02_20_MG_FD_203700 | JGI IMG/M metagenome (GOLD analysis project Ga0315274, IMG submission 203700) | Sediment microbial communities from Yellowstone Lake, YNP, Wyoming, USA - YL17G02_20 | ecosystem: Environmental > Aquatic > Freshwater > Lake > Sediment | place: USA: Wyoming | collected... | reverse complement strand
ATTAAAGGTTTTGACCATATCAATAATCAAAGAATTCCCCTTACAGATGGGACACAAAACAGCTTCAGTAAGCTGTTTTGTGTCTACAGACTCCATTATGAGTCCTCCTGTTGTAATAATATCGGAATATCTATCCTGACGACAACATGCGATTCTCAGATTCTATGTCATTCTTGGCGCGATCCTCTGACAATATTTTGATGATAGGAAGATCGAGGCCCATATCCATCATCGTCAAATAACCGATTATGACAGCGACAAGAGTCTGCAAACCATAAGCTGCTTCGCCCAATCCGCGCAGTAAAAACGGCGTGGCGATTACATTGACGAGCATCGGCACGATAGTCTGCCGCGCTGGAGAGCATGTTGATTGAAGAACGTTGGAGACGATTATTCATTCTGGCATTCTTTTCAGGGTACCCCGTTCGGCCAGCCACATCAACTTTTATCTGGAAAACACTGCCGCTTTAACAGTACGAAATAGTTTCCTGAAAATAAAATTCGATCTGGAAGACAGAATATATTTATTAGTAGTACCCGATATGCCGCGCAAATCATGAGCATACGGCAACATTGACCAGCGTAGTCCGTCGGCCATCGCGCGATGAACCGCGCGAGCCAAGACATCCTCAAAACAAATACCAGCTGATTCATTCATAATTTCCAGAAAAGACATGAAATACTTTCTAAGGAAACGTGGTGTTGCGCAAAAAACACGGCTATCAGCAAAGGTAAGGTTTTGTCGCAAATCGCAAAATATGTCAATACCGTCGGTTTTACTTATCGCACTCGCAATTGCCTTCGCATTTTTTACAACTAATCGACCGGTTACTTTCATGACCATATTAGATTCTTTTATTATAATATTCGAATGTTCCAATGCGTAATTAATAATTCGCATCTCTCCATAACCTTTCCCAAATTCGGGGTGAACCGGCTGACCGTAAAAGGACAATACCTCCACCTTTTTATGATAAGGATTGCTTATACGGATTACTTCCTGAATATCCGATAGATCGAATCCGGAATTCTCGCAAAAAACTATATTCATAATACGGGGAAGACGCAACCAATATTTGAGGGAATTTATGTAATCATTTAATCTATTATTCGGATCCCGACGCCCAACCGAATTGATATTCCCTGGATTAATACAAGCGGTTAACAATACCACGAGATTGAGATTAGGGGCAAGATCACTTACCATAATATTTCAGCTCCCAGGAATTTAATTATCAGATACTAATGCGTAAATCGAAGTATAAACGAAAGTTGTAAAAACGGGGTCGGACATCGTTCTTCCGGAAATGGTGTGGGAATTCTGATTGGTCGAAACAGTATTGGGCCACCATAACAAGTAGAAGGCAAAAAGCTTCGAATGAAAGAGATGGCCATGAGCGCTGGTAACCCGCTTGTCCACAATGCGAAAGCGTCTTGGGCCCTTCGATGCCCTGCATTTCCAGTGTTTTCGAGTAAATAATATTGATTCCAACCAATGAAAAATCACAAGGAAAAATCGGAAGAGCCAAGAAATAAATCATCCGGGCAACAGCATTATTTGTTGTCTTTAGGTCTGACCCTGGATTCACTAAGAGGAGAACAAAGCCAGAAATTAGGAGCAGGTTCGAAATCATGTCGCTCGCCTGACAGCCATCTGCCATAACATTGCCAATGCGCGCTTCTCCGTCTCGCCAAACACGCCGACCCGGTATCCAACAGAGATATATATCAACTCCAGCACACTGATAACAGTAACCAAACCAAACCACGAATGAGCCAGCGGACGGGCCAACCAAGCCAGCGCTCCCAGCGCGGTGCCCAACGCCATTGGTTTAAGGTATGCTGTCCGGAACATCACGAGCGGTGAGAGCTGGAGATAGCGGCGCAAGGCAACGATCAGGTAGATCCCATCCACTATTACGGTAAGCAAGAGCGCCCAACCCGCGCCTTCCAGACCGAACGGACGGATCAACAGGAGGCACCACGCCCCCAGCACGATGCCGCGAATAGTGGCATAAACGGTAAACTGACGCATACGTCCCATCCCGATAACGACACTGTTGGTCAGGGAGACACATAGAGTTCCCAGGTAACCCGCCAATGTCAACAGGCGAAACACTCCTGCGGCTTGGCCGGCAATTCTGGGCACCCAGAGGCCGAGAACAATATCCCCAACCACAAATAAGGGCACAAAGATTATACCTGTCAGCGCGGTGATGAATCGGGTCGCGCGCGTAAAAATGTCGCGCAGGTGATCCATTTCCCCTAAACTCTGCAATTCACTGGTCATAGGGAAGATAAAACCAAGCATGTAGGCAATCATATATCCCAGCGACGTCACAACCATGAAAGGTACAGAATAGATACCCGCGGCCGCCACTCCTAGCCAGATGCCAATCAACGTTTGGTCCAACCGGCTCACCAGACTGCTGATCGCCCGGTTGATCGCGCCATATCCCACATAACCGCTGACACGCCGCAACGTCGCGCGGTCAATGCCCCACTTTACACGGAACGACGGCAATGACCGACGTGCCAACAGCCAGTATGCCGGAACCGATGCAAGCGATACAACGACCCGCACCAACACATAGCCGACCACCCCATGCCCCGCATACACCATGATTAAGCCCAGCCCAACCCCTGCCACGTTGGAAACAGCCGAGATTCCGTAGCTTATCTCAAACCGCTGAAGCCCCGCGGCCAAGGCCCGACCCCACGACATACCTGCGCTACCCAGAAATCCAATTCCCGCCAAACGAAAAACCAGCTTTGCCTGAGGAATTAGTTCTGTCGGCACTTTGAATACACTCCGCGCAAACCACTCTGCCGCCAAGACAATGACAACCATGCCGATTATGCCAATCGCGCCATAGAGCTGGAGAGTCGTGCTCAGCATGCGATTCTCGGATTCGATGTCATTCTTAGCGCGATCCTCCGCCAATAGTTTGATGATGGGTAAATCGAGCCCCATGTCAATCACCGTCAAATAGCCGATGATGACAGCGACAAGACTCTGCAAACCATAAGCGGCTTCGCCCAATCCGCGCAACAACGGCGGGGTGGCGATAAGATTGACGAGCATCGGCACGACATAGCCAGGCGCGCTGGAAAGCATGTTGATCGAAGATCGTTGGAGACGGTTCATGATGTCAACTCGAGCGTGTTAATGATCGTGTCTGCATAGGCGGGTGGCAGAAACCGAGCGAATCGCTGGCCAGCCAAATACGAGCGGATGGCGTCCTGAAAACGCGCGTAGTCGCGCTCCGTCACAGCGGATAAATACTTGTCCAATTCCGAATCGTCCTTGAACTGGCGGCGGTCAATAAACGCGTCAGCGTCCACATAGTCGCGAATATTAGGCGCGCCCCAATAGATGGGCACACAACCGCACCTTAAACTGTCGAAGATTTTTTCAGTGACATAGCCCGGTTCGTCGCGCACATTTTCGTAACACAAACTGAAACGATAGTATGGCATAACATCCCACTTGTTCTTGACGGCCCCGCGATAAGAGGGATATGACTGACGCATCCACGGCAAATACCGCTCCATCCGGGTGCAGGGCAGATCCCACCTAAGGCCAAACAAGTCAAAGCTATCTGGATGCGCCCGTTCAAAATAACGAATCGAAGAACGTCGTGCAGAATACAACTCGCGAGGGTGGCGTGAAAATTTATTCATCGATATGTTGACCAGCAGTTTCCTTTGCATAAAGGAAATTCTCGGAACCTCCGGAAACTTCCGAGACTGCGCAACACATATTTTAAATATCTTACGACCATCTACGAATGCATCATGCCAAGTAAAAATGACGGGGAACAACTTGTGCAGGTCAGGGTCCCAATTTTCCGGACACACGGCCGGCGCTTCCCAAAGAAACAGCGCGATACGTTTCTCCATACCCGCACGAATACACTCATTATACAGATTCCGAACCAAAGGTCTCCTATTGAGCTTCGCCTTGATTTTTCTGGCCAACCCAAGCCAGCCTGAATAAGGTCGGACACTGATGGCATCATAAAAAAACAGCCACTCGCAATCCTCCAAGGGATTGTCGTCTGCCGCCTTGAGATTATATCCACATTGAAGCAATCGTTCCCGCAAATAAATGGCCGGGTCATTTACGCGCGTTAGCGCGCCTTCAATCTCGCGGGTGTTGCTTTTTGTCCTAAGCGTACCGTAGGCATATCTGTCACGCTCATCGGGATCAAACATCTGATCGTTGCTAACGGATTGTGAGTATACGAGAATTGTTCTCATAATTTTTAATCCGATTTTACTCAACTCATCAAAACTCGTCAATCATAGCCACTCCAGGGTAGTGTCTCTATGATGGGTTTACAATGAATGCGCCGCTTTGTAGAGACGCTCCGCTTGGGCGTCTCTACAACAACCCGACATTTTAAAGAAATAATTGAGACAAAACTCTAGATTATGAGGGTAGTGCCTAGCTCCAGCGGATTCGCGCCCACTCACGGCGACTCGCATGCATGCATTGCCCCAGTAGACCGCCCAACCTTATGGAAATCCCTATTCTCAACCCAACTCCGGCCAACAAATAGACAAGCTGGCGCGGACGCCGGCACGCCAAATAAAAATTATCCAGGCACAATATGCCGACTAAACGAGCGCTTGCTTCTTTTGTCTCTCCGGCCGCCAACAGATTGATCACACAACGAATATCATCTACACTGCGTTCCATGTCGTAATAGGCGCGTGCCTGTGGCTGAACCAGCGAACCGATGTCCGGCAAACTGAGATAATGATCTAGCACCCAGAAAAAATGGGCGCGAAGCGTCCTCCGTCTGTGAATCTGCACACTGCCTTGCGTCGAAGAAAGCCGGTATCGGTGGAGTGGTTCATCTATAATTCCGACTGGCTTACAGCGCGCCATTCGAAGCCATAAGTCAATATCGGATGCAGTGCAAAACTGTTCATAATTAAATACACCGACAGTATCCAATGTCACCCGCCGCGTCATCAGCGTAGGAACGGTCAGAAAATTGCCATACTTGAGGACGGCATTTAACAGCATCGGAAAAGCGAAGCATTCTTGGCCGCGCAACTCCTTCGGCAGACGAGTCGTTCCCAGCCGAATCGGCCGATCCTGTTCATCAATCATCCGCGTCATCGTAAAGACTGCACTCGCGTCGGCATGTGCCTCCAAGAAATCGACTTGCCTCCGCACCATTGTTGGTATGTAAAGGTCGTCGGCATGATACAATGCAATCAGTGGACCCTCAGCCAGCGATAGAGCATGATTCCAATTGCTCTCTCCCCAATCCGTATGAACAGGATTCAATGCATAGCGCACTCCTCGCGCGGCATATTCCCGCGCAATCTGTGCGGTATTATCAGTTGAAGCATTGTCGCACACCAGGACATCAAAATTGGTATAATCTTGTGCTAAAATCGAATCTAAGGTTCGGCGCAGGGTGCGCTCGGCATTGAACGCCGGCACGCATACAGTCACATGCGGAAGAGACGCTACACGATCACTCATAGTTCACGTTATTTCTTGGGCGCTGCTGCTATCCGCCATAAGGCATTGATCAGGAGAACCACCAATCTTTTCCCAAAGGAAGCCCGTTTTTAATGCTTGCCTTGCATAGGTCGATGGACTTATTCCAATTATTTAATGTAGTATGAATTTTGTAATCCCGTCCCCAAAACTGGCTAGTCTTCATAGCCATATGAGGTCCCCAATAAATCTTTTCTGCATAGACACAACTTTTCCAGAGAACGGTAAACCAAGGACACGATCAGTTTTCTTATCATCTTTTGCTGTTATACACACTCCGAAATCAAATTTGTGCCCAATGAATACACATCAATGACCGCGTTAGCTAAAACAGTCTTAGCAATTCACTCACGACTTGCTGTTGAATCGGGGAATATTCATACTCGCGGAAGCATCCTGCCGGCGTGTGTTCCCATTTTTGTCCCACGCTTACCAATGGGCTCCTCAAACGGCAGGCCGGATTCATACAGATCACTCGCGACACTTCGGCAGCCAGGCCAAATTTTTGCCAGCCTACATCAAACACCACTACACGGCCCTCCCTCTCCACGGAGGCAGTGATTTGCTTTTCATCCAACGGCGACAGCGTTCTCAAGCCAAGCACTTCTGCTTGGATATTTTTCTTTGCCAGGTCTTGCGCTACTCCTTGAGCAAACTCGACCATGTGCGAAATGGCCACGAACTTAATGTCGTCGCCCTCCCGCACAACGCTCGCCTGGCCCAACGGCAACGGTTGGATGGGTATCTCAACCTCGCCCATAAGCTCGTACAGGGGCTTGGATTCGACAAAGATTGTGGGCAGGTCGGATTGAATTGACGCCAACAGAAGACGAGCCGCATCATTCACGCTGGAAGGCATAACAACCTCAAGGCCGGGCACATGAGCGAACATAGCGTGATACGAGCCAGAATGCTGTGCGCCCTGTCCCCAATCTTTGCCGATAATACAACGAATCGTCAGAGGCACAGTGCACTGGTAGCCAGACATTTCTGCAACCCATTTGGGTCTTGCGTCAGGCATACAATATCGCACCCTACGTGCGGCATACATCAATAAAATCTCACGTGTAACATCGGTAGTTGTCTAAGACAATCTCGTAGTTGGGATAATCCTGCTACAAGACGGAGGACAAGGTTGCCTTCAGTGTCGTTTCGGCATTGAAAACTGGGATGCTTACGCTGACTAGAGGTTGCTCGCTCATCCTCACCCGACCATTGATTCGAACGCAAGACTAACCAAACTAGCAGCATCCAAGGCAAATTTCTGCCGCAGGTATGTTTGCGTCCCAATAGCTGTCGAAGAAGAAACGGGCAAGCTGACCCGATTCAAACCAGGATGGGCCGTTCCCGCATCTGCCAACACTCCAGCAACTGCTTCTCCCAAGCCTCCCAAGGCACTGTGCTCCTCGACTGTGATAATCTGACGAGATCGAGATGCTATTTTTCGAATTGTTTCTTCATCCAGCGGCTTGAGCGTTGGAATACTCACTACTCCCACTCGCACCCCACGGGCAGCCAGATTATCTGCAGCTCGAATCACCTCTGCCAGGATTGACCCAGTCGAAACAAAAGTTATATCGTCGCCTTGTCGCAACCAAATCGCCTTACCTAATTGAAAATCAGGTTCTTGGGTATGGACAATCGCTTCTCCCCCCTTGCCTAACCTTAGATAACACGGACCTGCATGATTTATGATTGCCCGGGTCGCACACTTGACCTCGACTGGATCACCTGGAGCAACTACAGTCATATTGGGCATTGCACGAGTTACTGCCAGGTCTTCCACTGCATGATGTGTGTAACCTGCAGCGCCATAAGCCATTCCACCTCCCACAGCTACTATCTTGACATTCAGGTTATGATAACACACGTCATTGCGAATCTGTTCAAGACAGCGCATGATCGGAAAATTAGCAATCGAGTACGTAAAAACAATCTTTCCTTCTAAAGATAATCCTGCTGCCACGCCTGTCATGTTTTGCTCAGCAACGCCCATGTTGACATAGCGGTCTGGAAATCTTTGGGCAAAACGCTCCAGTACTGAGTATCCCAAGTCGCCACACAATAGCCAAATCCGATTATCGAGCTCGGCGAGTTCGCAGAGTGTTTCGATGAAAGCAGTTCTCATGCGTCGTATTCAACCTCTGCCAATGCCCGCGCCAATTCGTCCGCATTTGGCGACTTGTAGTGCCACGCCAACTGGTTCTCCATAAAGCTTACACCTTTGCCTTTGACCGTATGCGCGATGATGACACTCGGCTTACCCGTCTCAAAAGGCACCTCCACCAAGGTATCTTCAATTTCCTGATGATTGTGCCCATCAATTTCTCGCACAGTCCACCGGAAAGCTCTCCACTTGTCGGCCAATGGGTCGAGATCCAACACCTCCTTCACTGTGCCAAAGCTCTGAATCTTGTTGAAGTCTACAATTGCCACTAGATTATCAAGCCTATGTTGCGGAGCAAACAAGATCGCTTCCCAGTTTGATCCTTCGTCCATTTCACCATCGCTGAGCAAGGCAAAGACGCGATACGACTGGCTTTCTCGTTTACCGGCTAACGCTATTCCGCAACCAATGGAGAGGCCGTGTCCCAACGAGCCTGTTGACACTTCAACACCAGGCACTGAGTGACTGTTGACATGACCTGCCAAGTTAGAGCCATCCTGAGAATAAGTATCCAGCCATTCCACTGGGAAGAACCCTCGCTCGGCAAGCACCGCATAAGCGATGGCTGCACCGTGCCCCTTGCTAAGAATGAAACGATCTCGATCTGGCCAATCCGGCCGAGACGGATCTAACCGCAAAACTCTACTATACAACACCGCCAGCAAGTCTGCCATGCTCAGACAAGTGCCAATGTGGGAGGCATTAGCTCGATGCACCATGCGGAGAGCATGAGATCGAATAGTACGAGCTAGTTCAACACTGGATTCCATACCTGATCCTTTACAACCTCTTTGTGCGTTTTTAGACTCCCGATCCAAGCAACTGCTTAAATATTGCTCTACATCTCTTGGGCCCACTGTAAAGTGCGTCTAAGCGCTTCGTCTAGACCGACCGTAGGGATCACGTCAAGTTCAGACCTTCCTCGGGTGATGTCTGGAACATATCTAGGCGATTTATGTCTCGGAACCTGCTTGCCGCTCATAACAACATCAACTGGCACGGGCAGAGCCGATACTACCATTCGGGCCAACTCCAAGATGGAGATTGGCTCATCAGAGCCAACATTATAAGCACGTCCCACTGCCCCATTCAGCAATATTTGCCACAGAGCCGCAACCATATCAGAAGCATAACAGTAAGACCGGACTGTTGTGCCGTCACCGCGGATGTGCAAGGGCAATCCCTGCAATCCCTCTTTCAAAAAATCTGTCACCGCAAATCCTGCATCGATGTCCTGATAAGGGCCGACAAATGTAAAAGGCCTGGCAATCCGGATGGGAACCCCGAATTTCTCGCAGTATAGTGCGCATAGCACTTCGGCATAGCGTTTCGCCTCGCCGTACGCCGAGCGAGGGTTGGTTAGGTCTGGTCCCCCCATATAATCTTCCGGCACACGTTCTAACTCTGGCGGTTGCGATCCATACACTGCGCCTGAACTGACTAGCAAAAAGCTTTCTACCTTTTTTTGGACAGCCAGGTCCAATGCTCGTCGTGTTCCATCCACAATAATTGAAGCGACACCCAAGGGATCACGATCCGATGTTTGCGGATCGGCAGGGGCTGCAGCATGAATAACCATGTCGCAACGATCATCGGGATATTCGAAAGCCCTCACGTCCCCTGACAACAACACGATATCAGCTCGGACCAAGTGCGGCACTTTGCGAATGAACCTTTCTGGGCTTCTGGTTGGCACATAAATCCGGCATGGTTGATCCCACTGATCATTCAGCCAGCTAATCGTCTCTAATAGCCAGATGCCGATGAATCCCGTTCCTCCGGTGATAAGCAACCGTTTACCGCGGAGACGTTCCAAGCTGGGCCCGACCGTCTGCGCCACTTGGGCAATATCTTGTTCAATGATCGGATGTCTCACGCTTCCCTTTACCAGACTTTCCATGGCGCATGACCCGAGTCCCAAATCCGATTCAGCATTTCATATTCCCGATACGTGTCCATGCCAATCCAGAACCCCTCATGACGAAAAGCCATGAGCTGCCCATCGGCAGAAAGCCTTTCTAGCGGTTCCTGTTCCAGCACACATTCTTGGTCAAGGTAATCGAAAACACGGCGATTGAAAACGAAAAAGCCGCCGTTGATCCAGTCGGCTTGCACTTTTTCCCGAAACCGAAGGATCTGCCCGCGATCCGTCAAATCTAGAATGCCGTAACGCGAAGGGGGGCGTGACGCCGTCAATGTAGCTAGTTTCCCGTGTGAATTGTGAAAATTGACCAACTCACCAATGTTGAGATCGGCCAAGCCATCTCCGTAAGTTACTAAAAAGGTATCGGTCTCAATGAATCGCTCGATGCGCTTAACGCGTCCTCCGGTCATGGTACGCAGCCCTGTATCCACCAACGTCACTTCAAAGTTTTGTTCAGCATGGTCGCTTTGATAGGTCAGCTTATTTTGTTGTCCAAGATGGATAGTAAAATCGTTGCTCATCGCTTCATAAGTGACGAAATAATCTTTGATAATGTTTCCCTTGTAACCGAGGCATAAAATGAATCGCCGATAACCGTAATGGGCATAGATCTTCATAATGTGCCAGAGAACTGGTCGGCCACCAATCTCTACCATGGGTTTAGGCTTGAACTCGGTTTCCTCACGCAGTCGCGTCCCTATGCCCCCACACAGAATCACGACAGGAATGTTCTGTTCAGTCATTCTTCACGTTATGCTCAAGGTCATCGTTGGTCGCGTTGAAATACTGCTCATGCCACTGAATAGTGGCCTGAAGCCCTATTTCCAGCGTAAACGACAGCTCCCAATTCAACATTTCTTCCGCCCTACAGCCTGGCTATTCCCATGCGTCAATTTTGATGCCCTCTGCGCCTATGCCCAGGCTGCGCAGATCTTGCGAAATAACTTGCAGCATGGCCGGCGGCCCGGAGATATAATAAGTGGCTTCCCTGGGGCGCTGGATTTTGGGCCACATGGCAGCCACCGACAAACGTCCGATATTCTCAGGTTCGTCAGTTTTTTTCATCGCCTGGCGAGTCTCGGTGTCTTGTTCGATGAAATAGGACACATGCAGCGTAGCTACGGTTTGGGCACGCTGCTGAACCAGATCACGATAGATCAATAAACTCCTGGTTCGAGCGCCGTACGCCAGATAAACAGGATGTCGAGAGCCAGGTGTCAGTCCATCCAGAAAGGCAGTGAAAGCCGTGATGCCGGTGCCCCCGGCAAACAAGACGACGTCACCTGTGTTGTCCACCATAAATTCGCCGTAGGGCAGCTTGACCCAGACCTGGCCGCCTTCGACGAGTTCTTTTTCCATCCGCTCCGTAAAGCGGCCGCGCACCGAATAGGAAATGCGCAGCCGATCCCTTTGTAAGGGCGAGTTAGCGATTGAGAACACGCGCGATTCGGGCCAGAATTCACTGGGATCATAGGCATCCAGGGCCAGGTGTAGGAATTGACCAGGGTGAAACCTTGGAGCTGGACGCTCTGGCCGCAAAGTCACTGTATATACATGGTCGCCGTGATGAATAATTTGTTCGACCCAACAAGGCAGTTTCTGTGCTACAGTCATGCATTCACTACAAATTGGATTTATCTCTCTACTCTCAAGCGCGTTCTCCGCGTCTGAACCTAGCAAAGACAAGGGCCGACATTTTATGTTCTCTTAAAGAATTTTCTAAACACTTCTAAGACATAATCAATCTTCGCTTTGTCGATTCCCGGAAAAAGGCCGATGAAAAATGTATTGTTCATAATCAGGTCCGTGTTCTTCAAGTCGCCGATTTGCCGTTTCTTGATGTCCAGGAAAGCCGGCTGCCTGGTCAAGTTGCCACAGAATAGATTCCTCGTTTCTATGCTGTTTTGCTCCAGGAAAGATGTCAATTTATTCCGAGAGAATCCTGCGTTCTCTTTGACCGTAAGCAAAAAGCCGAACCAGGACGGGTCACTGTGAGGGGTTGCTTTTGGCAAGATGATTTTATCCTGATAAGGAGCCAGGCCGCTGTGGAGGCGGTCAAAATTCTCTTTTCTTTTCCGGATAAACCATTCGAGCTTATCCAGCTGGGCTACGCCGATCGAAGCCTGCATATCGGTCATTTTAAGATTATAGCCGATATGGGAGTAGACGTATTTATGGTCGTACCCCGGGGGGAGCGTCCCAAATTGCTGGGAGAATCGTTTTCCGCAAGTGTTGTTTTCTCCCGGATTACAGTAGCAATCTCTTCCCCAATCGCGGAATGACCTGGCGATTCTGGCCAATTCTTCATTATTCGTGACGACACAACCCCCTTCACCCATCGTTATGTGGTGGGCAGGATAGAAGGAGACGGTAGAGAGATGTCCAAACGTCCCGGTTAGCCTCCCGCGGAATTTGCTTCCTAGGGAATCGCAATTGTCTTCGATCAGCCAGAGATCGTGCTTTTTTACGAGTTCTAAAACCGAATCGACATCGAACGGATTTCCTAAGGTATGGGCCAGGAAAATCGCCTTTGTTTTTGGGCCAATGGCCTTTTTTAGTTGTCCTGGGACGGCATTATAAGTCCCCAGCCTGACATCGACGAAAACAGGGACCAAATTATTTTGGACTATAGGAGCAACAGTGGCTGGGAAACTCGCCGCGACGGTAATGACTTCGTCACCGGGCTTGAGCCGCCGGTTTCCGAGCTTGGGAGAAGTCAGCGTACTTAGGGCTACGAGGTTTGCCGATGAGCCGGAGTTGACCAGAATGGCATCCGAGACATCGAAGTATTGAGCGAATCTTGACTCGAACTCTTCTGCGTATCTTCCCGATGTCAGCCAAAAGTCAAGGCAGGAATCAACCAGGTTTATGATCTCTTTTGCATCAAAGACGCGGCCCGCATAATGGACCAGCGTTTTGCCCGGAATAAAGGGTTTTTCTTGATACTTGCATTTATAAAGCTTTTCCACTAAAGCAAATATCTCCTGCCGGATCCTCTTTTCTTCTTTTGTCATCGGATTTGCATCTTTCTCATGTATTCTTGGATCTGATTATTACAGAGCTCAGGGATATTCTTGTTGGAATGAGCGGCCTTATACCATACGATCGTGTTGAGTACGGCCTCCTCGATCTCAAGACACGGCTTCCAGCCAAGCTCGAAACGGGCTTTATGGGTATCGAGAGACAAAAGGCCGGCTTCGTGTAGCTTGTTTTTCTCCCTTATATACAGCCATCTTCCTTCCCCCCAATATTGGACCGCCAGTTCGACCAGTCTTTGGACTGAAATAACAGATGATATCTCAGGACCGAAATTCCATGCCCCGCTGTACTTTTGAGGAGCAGTTGCCATATGAGTCCCCAGGAGTAGATATCCGCCGAGAGGCTCTAAGACATACTGCCACGGTCTTGTCGCATCGGGGTTTCGGATTTCGATGGGTTTTTTCTTTTCCAAAGCGCGTATGCAATCTGGGATGATTCTGTCCTTTGCCCAGTCTCCGCCGCCGATGACATTTCCGGCCCTAACCGAGGAAAGCGATATGCCGTGAGACCGCCAACTCTTAGGATTAAAGAAGGAATTCCGCCAGGCCGCTGTTATGATTTCAGAACAGGCTTTGCTCGAGCTGTAGGGATCGTATCCTCCTAACGGGTCCGTCTCCCGATATCCCCATATCCATTCTTTGTTTTCATAGCATTTGTCGCTCGTCACATTGATGATGACTCTGACCGATTCGGAGGCCCTGCAGTTTTCGAGGACGTTGACCGTGCCACCGATATTGACGTCGTAAGTCTCTTTGGGATTTTTATAACCTTCTCTGACCAATGGCTGAGCAGCCAAATGAAAGACGAATTCGGGTGAATATTTCTTGAAGACTTTTTGGAGTTTGCCGTGATCTCGGATATCTCCTCTGATGTCGATCATCGAGCGTGATAGACGGGATAGAACAAAATTGTCCTTTTGCGTATAGGGGTCTAGCGCATAGCCTATGACTTCGGCTCCCAGCTCTTTCAACCAGAGAGACAGCCAGGACCCTTTAAAGCCCGTATGGCCAGTGACCAGAACACGCTTGTTCTTATAGCACCTTTTCAGGGTAGTTGCGGCTTTGCTCATTTTATTGCCAGATTCTCTAGGGCGCCTTGCCTTTATCCAACAAGTTTAAGTACAATCCAATTCCATCCAACGTTAATTTTTTCTCTATTCATTCTTCAAGTACCATTCAATTGTTTTTTTAAGTCCATTATCAAGCGACATCTTTGCCTTGAATCCGAATTCAATTTCTGCTTTTGATGTATCCAGCATTCTCCTCGGCTGGCCGTCGGGCTTGCTCGAGTCCCAGATAATTTCGCCATTAAATTTGGCAAGTCTTGCGATAAGCTCTATCAAACTTTTTATACTTATCTCAAATCCTGCGCCGATATTGACCGGGTCAGCTTTATTATATTTTTCTGTTGCCAGAATTATTGCTTCCGCGGCATCTTCAACATAAATGAACTCCCTGGTGGCTGTTCCGGTGCCCCAAACAGTAATAGTCTGATCCGGTTTATCCGGTTTCTTTTCTTCTCGCAATCTTTGGAAGGCGGATTCTTTGCCACGCATGGCGTCGACGATTTTTTTGATAAGGGCAGGGATAACGTGGGACGTGTTTGTGTTGAAGTTGTCGCCGGGACCATATAGATTAACAGGCATCAGGAATATAGAATTGAATCCGTATTGCTGGCGGTAAGCCTGGGATTGAACAAGGAGCATTTTTTTTGCCAGACCATAAGGCGCATTTGTTTCTTCGGGGTAGCCATTCCAAAGATCATCTTCTTTAAAAGGAACCGGCGTGAATTTTGGATAACAACAGATTGTCCCGAGGCAGACGAACTTCTTAACGCCGAAGCGTCTGGCGAACTCGATGAGCTGGATCCCCATGACGGCGTTATCGTAAAAGAATTGACCGGGATTGGCGCGGTTGGCGCCGATGCCACCGACGGCGGCGGCCAGATGAATGACGATGTAGGGCCGGGATTCTTCATACATGCGGATGATCGTATTTTGGTCCCGAAGGTCATAATCTTCGATTTTCGGGACGAAGATCCGCGCACAACCCCGCTCTTCGAGCTTACGAACAACATATTGGCCTAAGAAGCCGGCGCCCCCCGTGACGACCACGCATTTATCTTTGAAGAAATCGCTCATTTACAAACCTCGGAATATTTCCTCGGCTTTCCCTTGGAGCTGGAGGGCCAGGATTTTTCTATCGGCATCAACCATCAGGTGGATGAGGTTTTTAAAGTCGGTCCGGGGCCGCCAGCCGAATTTATTGCGTGCTTTTGAAGAGTCACCCTGCAAGACGTCCACTTCGGTGGGACGGAAATAGCGCTGGTCCACATCCACATGCGATTTCCAATCCAGCCCCGCATAACGGAAAGCTTCTTCAAGGAATTCCTGGACACTATGGGTCTGACCGGTCGCAATCACATAGTCATCGGGCTTGTCCTGCTGCAGCATCTGCCACATGGCTTCGACATATTCAGGGGCGTACCCCCAATCGCGCTTGGCTTTGAGATTACCGAGGAAAAGCTTTTTATCGAGCCCGCCTTCGATACGGGCGATGGCGCGGGTGATTTTCCTGGTCACGAATGTCTCGCCGCGGCGGGGCGATTCGTGGTTGAAAAGAATCCCGTTGCAGGCGAATATGCCGTAGGCTTCCCGGTAATTAACCGTCATCCAATAGGCAAAGACCTTTGACGCAGCGTAGGTGCTGCGGGGGTAAAAGGGAGTTCGTTCGGTCTGGGGAATTTCCTGGGCCTTGCCGAACATCTCGGAGCTCGATGCCTGATAGAATTTGCAGGGGATGCCGGTTTCGCGCAGGGCCTCCAGGATGCGCACGGTCCCGACCGCGGTGATATCGGCCGTGTATTCCGGGATATCGAAACTGACGCGGACGTGACTTTGCGCGCCGAGATGATAGATTTCGTCGGGTTGCAGACGGTATAGGAGTT
>Ga0315274_10007690_pt1 | contig 15601 bp, 14 predicted proteins | sample YL17G02_20_MG_FD_203700 | JGI IMG/M metagenome (GOLD analysis project Ga0315274, IMG submission 203700) | Sediment microbial communities from Yellowstone Lake, YNP, Wyoming, USA - YL17G02_20 | ecosystem: Environmental > Aquatic > Freshwater > Lake > Sediment | place: USA: Wyoming | collected... | reverse complement strand
GAGAACCCGCCCGAGTCGTTTCATGAAGCCGTTCAGTCGCTCTGGTTCATGTACGCCTTTCAGCGTCTCATGGGCAACTGGTCGGGCATCGGGCGGATCGACGAAATGCTCGGCCCCTACCTGCGGCGCGACCTCGAGGCGGAACGCCTGACTCTCGACGAGGCGCGCGAAATCCTCGCTCACTTCTGGATCAAGGGCTGCGAATGGATCGGCGCGCCGTGCGTCGGCGAGAGCGGCGACGCGCAGTTCTACCAGAACATCATTCTCAGCGGCGTCGACGCCGACGGCGCGGAGGTCACGAACGAGGCGACCTATCTCATCCTCGACATCGTCGAGGAACTCCACATCAGCGATTTCCCGATCGGCGTGCGGCTCCATTCGGGGACGCCCGAGCGCCTGCTGCGTCGCGTGGCCGAGGTCCAACGCCACGGCGGCGGCATCGTGGCGCTCTACAACGAAGAAGTCGTGATCGACGGGCTTGTCCAGTTCGGCTATCCGCTCGAAGAAGCCCGAACCTTCACGAACGACGGCTGCTGGGAAGTCCTGATTCCCGGCAAGACGAATTTCTCCTACGCCCCCTTCGACATGCTCGCTCTCTTGCAGGGGACGCTCGGCCTTCACGACGGCTCCCAGCCTGCGCCGGATTACGCCGATTTCGAGGACCTGTACCAAGCTTTTATCGAGACGGTGGCCAAGCGCGTCGACCAGCATCACGCCGAGGCCGACGGCTTCGCCCGCGGCGGTCCTCCCGCGCCGCTCCTTTCGCTCTTCGTCGAGGACTGCATCGAAAGAGGCCGCGGCTACCACGACCGCGGGGCGCGCTACAACGTTCTCGCCCCTCACGCGGGAGGCATGGCGAATGTGGCCGACAGCCTTCTCGTCATCAAGAAGCTGATCTACGACGAGAAGTTCCTCTCACTTCCGGAGTTCATCGGAATCCTCCGCTCGGATTGGGACGGCCAGGAGCCGCTCCGACGACTGATTCTGAGCCGCTTCGAGTTCTACGGAAACGACGACGACGAAGCCGACGGCATGATGGAGCGGCTTTTCAACGACTACACGAGCCTTGTCGGGCGCGTCCGCGAGCGCGAGGGCGTCTTGCGCCCGGCCGGGATCAGCACCTTCGGCCGCGAAATCGGTTGGCGGACCTTGCGCAAAGCGTCGCCCGACGGTCACCGCATGGGCGAGATTCTGGCGACCAACTTCTCCCCCTCACCCGGCGCGGACCGCCGCGGCCCGACCGCCGCGGTCAAGTCCTACTGCAAAATGGACTTCGCGCGCGCCCCGAACGGCGCGACAATCGAACTGAAGATCGATCCCGGCAGCGTGAAAGGCGACGCGGGCCGCGACGCGCTGGTCGCCCTGATGCGGAGCTTCGCCCAACTCGGCGGCTTCTACATGCACGTCGATGTCGTGGACTCGGCCACGCTCCTCGACGCCCAACGCTATCCCGAGAAATACCCCAACCTTCCGGTGCGCATTTCCGGCTGGTCCGCCCGCTTCGCCACGCTGAGCAAAGACTGGCAGGACATGGTCATTGCGCGCACGCAGCAGGTTTGCTGAACGACGTTTTTCACGACCTCAGACGGTGCGGAGAGAATGGCACGCCTCCTGTTGACTTCCCCCCTTGCTTGTGTCGGGCCGGGTGTTGACGAGCGTGCCGCATGGTTGCTTCCAAGGACTGGACACAATGTTCAATTTTGTGCTGAAGTACTCGCGTGGAAGCAATGTCCCGCGCGAATTCTTACAATCGCGGCGCCGGCAGGGCGCCCGCGTTGTCTCTGCACCCCGTGTGCGAGCGCCGCTGGTTGGCGGGGGGAAGCCCTCGTGGCCCGGCCGTGGTCGGGGGGCGGCGAAGGCGCCCGAAGCGAAGGCGACATCGGTCGTTGCGGCGGCGAGACGAATCTCCCGGCCGACTTCGGCGGGTGACCCGCCTCCTCGCCGCTCGCGAGAACGGCGGCGGCCCGGCGCGCTCAGTTCGGGCGCACGCGGCAGCGCGCGCCCCAAGTCTCTGCAAGGAAGGAGTCAGACGATGGGAAAGATCGGTCTAGGCATCAATCTGGAGTTCGTGCGTCACGACGACAAACCGTTCGAATGGGGGGTGGAGAAGGCCGCCGAGCTCGGCTACGAATACGTCGAGCCCATGTTGCATTGGGGGCGGGAACTGCTGAGCGAAGCGGGTTACTTCCATAGCGTCTCCATGCTCGACGATCCCTTGCGGGTCAAGCGAGCGTGCGAGAACGCCGGCGTCAGACTCTCCGGCTTTTCCGCCCACACGCCGCTCTGCAAGCCGGAGATCAGCGTCGAGTATCTCAAGCAGGCGATCCGCTTCGCCGCCGAGTGCGGCGCGCCGGTCGTCAACACCGACGAAGGCCCGAAGCCGGCGTGGACGACCGAGGAGGAAGACCACGTCCTGATGCGCTACGTCCTGCGGGAAGCCGCCAATGTGGCCGAGCCGCGCGGGATTCTGATCGGCCTTGAGCCGCATCAGCAATACAGCAAGACTCCGCGGGGGTTGGACCGGATCTGCAATCTTGTCGATTCCCCAGCCGTCGGCGTCAATTTCGACACGGGCAATTCCTACATTGCCGGCGAAGATCCCATTGCCTGGCTCAGACGCGTGGCCGACCGTCTCGTGCACCTCCATGCGAAAGACATCTCCATCGAGCAATCGGAGTCGGACCGCGGGAAACTGACCGGGACGCCGGTGGGCTGCGCCTGCGGCGAGGGCGTCATCGACTGGGCCAAAGTCATCGGGATCTGTCGCCAGATCCCCCGCGACATTGTCTTCTCCGTCGAATGCGGGACCGTCGACCAGGCGAAGCGGAGCATCGAGCGCCTCAAAGGCCTGCTTCGGTAGACCGTCGCAAGGCAGCTGCGCGGACTCGCCCTCTTCAGCGGGCAGTATCCCTCAACGGCGCGGGGCGAAGATTCCACGAACCATCTCCTCCGCGCGAGCGGAATCGTAGCGGTCAGCCTTCTCCTGGCGGCGTCGCCGTCTGGGACGGCCGGCCCGAATCCGGCCAGATCGAGGAACGCTACCGGCAGTGGGTCGCTTCGCAACCCGATGCCGCGGCAATGCCGCGTTCCAGCAGGGGAGCCTCCAGCATTCGGTAGCAGAACCGGCCGTCTTCGCTCTTGACACCAGTCTCCACGCGGCCATAATCTATTCGCAGGGCGCGTCTGTCCGCAACACAACCCCCAGTCTTCGCCCTCGCGCGAAGCGGCTCCGTTCAACCCGAGCCTTTGCGGTCGATGCGCGCCCCAAGAACCCTAGATCGTTGGCCTCCAGGACCTCGTGAAGGCAGAGGTGCGCAAATCCGGGATTGACGACGCAACGGCGCCCTCGTGGCGAGAAGATGACGGACAACGACAAGAGAAGGAGTCGCGCAATGGGAGACAAAGGCAAGAAGGATAAAGACAAGGGGCTGAAACAGCAGCGAGCCAAGCGGGACCAGAAGGCAAAAGGGAAGCTGGCGAAGCAACAGAAAAAAACCCCGTGACGGAAAGCGTGGTGAGCTGTCCACCTCACCCGCAGGGTCAACGCCGTCCTGTCCCTTGATGGACCCGGCAATGGCGAATGGCGGGGCGTCGGCGGTTTTTTTCGCAAGACAGCGGTTCGAACGCGTGAAGACCGCGATTCGTCACGAGGCGCGATTCCTGGCCATGGAGCTTCAGAAAGACAGAGAGGCCAATCGTGCCATGCCGGCGACGCCAAATGGCGCGCGCGATGGCTGACATTAGGCGGCGTCAACAGATGCGCGTCTGCTCTGCCCCGCACGGGAACCTGGCGCGCACTCGCTTGAGCGCCAAGAGAATAGTCCACGGAGAACGACAATGAAGTATGGCTTCGAGCTGAAAAACGGCGCGATCACTGATGCTACTGAGGACAGCGCCTGCATCATCGTCTACATCGCCCCCAACGACCAAGAGAAGCGCCACATTACGGAGGCGCTGCGCTTGGACCCGTACGATCTGGACTCAGCGCTCGACCCAGACGAAGTGTCGCGGCTGGAGGTCTCGCCTGATCGCGTGTCTCTCATTTGGAAGCGGCCCAATAGCGCAACCGCCGATGAGCAGCTCCGGCTCGATATCTCCTCGCTGGGGCTATTCCTCCACCGAGACCGGCTCCTGGTGATCCTGAGCGACGGTCCCGTTCCGTTCTCGGCCAAAGAGTTCAACGGCGTCAGCTCGACGACCGACGTTCTCCTCCGATTCCTGCTGCATACGGTTCGCCACTACGTGGCCCACCTCCGGGTGATCAAGCAACTCAGCGCCGCCTTGGGGTCCAAGATCAGTTCCTCCATGGAGAATCGATACCTCCTGCAAATGTTCACGCTCGGCGAGAGCTTGATCTACTACCTCAACGCGATCGAGGCGAACGGCGTCGTCCTTTCGAAGTTGCGGGGCCTCGCGGAGAGACTGGCGCTTCGAAAAGAGCAGATCGACGCCCTCGACGACATCGTTCTGGAGAACCAGCAGTGCGCCCGCCAAGCGCAGATCTACAGCACGGTCCTGTCTGGGCTCATGGATGCCCGAGGGACGATCGTGAACAACAACATGAACGTCCTCCTGAAAAATCTCATGCTCATCAATATCGTGTTCCTGCCCCTCAACCTGCTTGCGAGTATCGGGGGCATGTCTGAGTTCAGCATGATGACAAAGAGGATCGATTGGAGGCTTTCGTACCTGTTATTCGCGTTGGGCATGGTCCTGCTGGGGTGGGCAACTTGGCTCCTCTTTGTTCGGACCATCGAGAAGAGCTCGAGAAAGAACGAGAGATAGACGGAGCATTCCGCGCCGATCCTTGGACAACGGCCCGCGCCTCATCCCCACGGCGAGAGATTGCTGTTCCCCCGGCGAGATCGCAACCCAGTGTTCGACTCCGTTTGCTCATCGCTTGCCGCCCAGCCGTCTCCGCGCCCACGCCGCGAGCTGCTCGCGGAATATCTTGGCGTTGTGACGAACGTCGACGGGAAACCGGTCGTGGAAGAGAACGGTCCGAATGCCGCGAGTTCTGGGATTGGACGCGCCGATGGAGAGCAACTCGCCCCGGATGCGACTCAGGGCGCGCTTACTCTTCTTCACGTTTCCCTCCAACTCAACGCAGAGAACGGGCAGCGCGGCGCCGTCCTTTTCGACGCCCACCAAGGCCGTTCGGAACACTTCCGGGTGCGTGTTGAAAACGCGCTCGCAGGGAATCGTATGAAGGAGACCTTCGGGCGTCGCCACCCGATCACACTTGCGGCCGCAGAACCAGAGACGGCCCGACTCATCCAGATAGCCGACGTCTCCCATGCGGTGGTAGAACCCGCCGTCGGCGGGATCGTCGATCTTCGCGAGGCCGGTTGCGTCGGGACGCTTGAAGTACTCGCGCGTCACGCGGGGGCCTCTGACGACGATCTCACCGATCGCTCCCGGCGGCAGAAGCAGGTCGGGACTCCATTTCGGGATCGGGTCGTCGGTGATCCGGATGACGGCGACCTCGACGCGAGGAACGGGGCGTCCGACGCAGACGCCGGCGCCCTTGGCCGTCTTCCCGGCCGTCTCGTTGATGATCTCGCGGCTCCCGATTGAGCATACGGGCAGGGCTTCCGTCGCACCATAGCCGCTGAAGACTTCGGCCTGCGGCTCGAGCATTTCCGAGAATCGCTCCAGGGCGGCGGGGTCCGCGGGAGCGCCGGCCGAGATCACGCGCTTCAACGAGGAGAGCTTCATGCCGCGTCCCGAGGCCCATCTTCCCACGCGGTCGATCAGGGCAGGCGAGGCAAACATGTTGGTCGCGTTCCAGTCGTTAACGGCGGCCACGATGTTGCGCGGGTCCGCGCGCGCGGGGCGCGTGGCGTCCATGCGAGGAACGATCGACGTCATGCCAAGGGCCGGCCCGAACAACGCAAAAAGCGGAAAAGTCGAAACGTCCCGCTCGCCGGGTTCGATGCCGTAGACTTCCCGCAGACATTCGACCTGGTCCGAGAAGATGCCCTGCGTGTAAACGGCGCCTTTCGGCGCGCCGGTGCTTCCGCTCGTGAAAAGGACGGCGGCGATCTCGTCTTGGTCCAGGGAGACCGCAGGGAAGGGGGCCGCGGCGTCGCCGGAAGGAGAGGCGGCGTTGGCGCGGGTTCTCGGTTTCGACTCGGGCAAGGACGCCCCGTCCGCCGCTATGAACGGGTGGGAAACCGCCGCCTTTTTTCCGGCGGCGCGAGTCTCGGCGAGCGTCGCTCCTCCCCAGCAGAGGCGAGGGCCGGCGGTCACGCACGTGCGGATCGAGTCGCGCGCCCAGCCAAAGAGCAGACGGGCGACCTGCGCCTTGGGGATGCCGATGAAGGCCTCGGGCTGCGCTTCTTCCAGGCAGGCTTTCAGGCTCCGCACTCCCATGCCGGGATCGACCATCACGGGCGCGGCGCCGACTTTGAACAGGGCAAACGTCAGCGCGAAGAAGTCGAGACTCGGTCTTACCATCAGGACTGTCCGAGTTCCGCGAGTGATTCCGTGCGCCTCGAGGCCCCACGCGATCCAGTCGCTTTCGCGGTTCAGCTCTTCGAAGGTGTACTGGCGGTAGTCGTACCCTCCGGCGCCTGTGCGCCTATCCTGTACGGCGACCGCGGGCGCGTCGGGCTGTTGGCGGGCCATGTCGGGCAGGAAGAGGGCGATGTTGCTTGAGACCGCAGGGGCGTCCATCACGCAGGCTCCGAGGACAGTCCCCGGCTCTTGACCGAGCGCCGTCGGAATCTCAGGGAACCATGTAACCGAAAACCCTCCCTTTGCTCAAGAGATTAGGCAAGGGGCGGCGGGATCGCGCTCCACACGCCCCGTCAGATTCGCGCGGAGTTGCGGAATCCGCTCTCGTATCCCCGCCAGAAGCGCCGTCCCGCGCATGCCGAATCCCCGGCGCCTTGCCGCGATCCAGATGCTCGTCGCTTTGGGGTTGACTCGCCCCGAGAAGACGGGCAAGATGACCTTTATTGTCGGTCATCTGACCGGCATAGCCGATCGTGCGACCTACAAAGGAGGTCGAAAGCCATGCTCGAGCCGATCCTGGGGTCAACAAGCAGGGAACGGGTCCTCGTGTTCATTCTTGCCAGAAAAGAGGGCTATGCCCGGGGCATCGCCAAGTTCTTCGGCGTGAGCTTGGATCCCATCCAGAAGCAGCTGGAGAAGCTGGAATCGGGGGGCGTTCTGGTCAGCCGCGCGGCAGGCAGGACGCGTCTCTATGAGCTCAATCCAAGGCACCCCTTCGTCCGGGAGTTGAGAAGTCTCCTGGAGAAAGCGCTCTCTTTTTACCCGGCGGATGAGCGGGAACGGCTCGTGATGAACAGACGCCGGCCCAGAAGGCGAGGCAAGCCGCTGTGAAACCGATCGGGGAAATGGCGGTTGCCGAGCTCGGGGCCTATGTCGCGAGCCACTTGCGGGGAAGGGACATCGATGTTGTGCTCTCGGGTGGGTCGTGCGTGTCGATCTACAGTCGAGGGAAGTGCGTCTCCATGGGCCTGGACCTGGTCAACACGCGCTTCGCGAAGCGCAAGAGGATTCGGGAAGCCATGGCGGAGATTGGCTTCCAGGAGCAAGGCCGCTCTTTCACGCATCAAGACACGGGTTTTCTGGTCGAGTTTCCCGCGGGCCCTCTCGCCGTCGGACAAGAACCGGTGCAAAGAGTCGACGAACTCACGCTCCCCACGGGGACCCTGAGAATCATCTCGGCGACCGACTGTGTGAAGGACCGGCTGGCGAGCTACTATCACTGGGACGACCGTCAGTGTCTGGCCCAGGCCGTCTTGGTGGTCCAGGCAAACGACGTCGATCTTGGCGAAATCGAGCAATGGTCCGATCGCGAGGGGAAAGGGGAGGAGTTCCGCCGCATTGAGGAGAAACTGGCCAGAACATAGATGGCATAGGCGCGCGGCCTGCGCCCCTTTGGCGCTACTCGCCTCTCCTTCCCATAAACGTTTTCTTGATCAGCGTTTTCAGCGGCTTGGGCAGCATTCTTGACAAGTGCGCGCGGAATTCGTCCCAGAGCTCCGCGGAGCGCAATCTAACCTTGAGAATGAGGAAGTCAATCTCGCCGACGTCCGAACATCGCTTGGAGCTAATAACGGAATAGAGATTGTAATGCGTTAGGTCATGTTCCTTGAATGACTCCGGCCTGCGCGCTCTGACAAACACCCCAGGCATCTCAGGATCTCGTTCAACCGTCTCAATCCGCAGATCGGAGAAGAGAATCCTCGCGTCATTGACCTCGTATCTCCAGAAATCAAACGGATGGCCATGGTAGTCGAATCCGAGGGACCGGGTGGTCGCGAGGAGCACGCCATTGGGCTTCAAGAGATTCTTCAGATTGGAGACCGCTCTACGCCAATTGCGAATATGCTCCAGAGTCTCGGCGCAGATGACCAGATCAAAGCGCTCTTTCCCGAAACGATCGATCAGGTCTTCGGCGTTGCAGATCTCATCAACCCCAGGTCCGCTCTCGATATCGACTCCGATGTAACTCCCCGGATTGAAACGCTCGACAATGGGCCTGAAGGACCCGTTTATGTCGAGAGAGCCGACATCGATCACCTGCTTGCCTCTCACGTCATCTTCCCGAAGGTGAGAGAGGCCGAATTCGATGCAAGATCTGTGACACATACGCGAGTTTCTCTTGCCTTACGGGTCCAACGCTCCGCGGCTCGCGCCCGCGGCTCAGCGCGCCGCTCTTGCAGGCGCCGCTTCCGCGCGGGCGCGCTCCGCTCCCGGGAAACTCCGAACCGCGGTCTCGCGGGTCAATACCACCGGAACCCCTCGGGGAAGAGGCTGACCATGACGTTCTTCATCTTCGTCAGCGCCAGCACGCCTTCCTTGCCGAGTTCGAAGCCGAGGCCGCTGGCCTTGTAGCCGGGATAGGGCGCGCTGGGGAACACGAAGTTGTGGAGGTTGAACCACACCGTCCCGGCGTTGATGCGCGGCACGAGAGAGTGGGCGGTGCGCAGGTTCGTGGTCCACACGCTCGCCGCGAGACCGTAATCCGTGTCGTTGGCCAGTCTGACCATCTCATCGAGGTCCTTCGCCTTGACGGCGACGACGACGGGGCCGAAGATCTCCTCCTTCCAGATGCGCATCGAGGGCGTCACGTCCGTGAAAACGGTGGTCTCCATGAAGTTGCCTTTGGCGCACTCGCCTTTCCTGAGAAGGTTGCCGCCGCAGGCGACGGTCGCGCCCTCCTTCTTGCCCGACTCGACGTAGTCCATCACCGTCTTCAGATGATCGGCGTGGACGAGGGGCCCCATGCGGGTGTCCTCGGCGCGCGGCATGCCGATCTTGATCGCCTTGCTGCCCGCGATGAACTTCTCCATGAACTCGTCGTAGACGCTTTCATGGACGATAAGACGCGTCAGCGCGCAGCAACACTCGCCTTGGTTGAGGTACGCGCCGAAGAGCGTCCCGGCGACGGTTTCGTCCATGTCGCAGTCGGGCAGAACCAGCCCCGGGCCCTTGCCGCCCAGCTCGAGCGTGCAGCCCTTCAGATGCGGCGCGCACTCGCCGTAGAGGCCGCGGCCCACCTCCGTCGATCCGGTGAACGTGATCTCTTCGACGTTCGGCGATTCGGTAAAGACTCTGCCGGCGTCCGCGCCGCCCGCTGGGACGACGTTGAGCGCGCCCCCAGGCACGCCCGCCTCGTTGAAGAGCTCGCCAAACATGATGGTGGTCAGAGGCGCCCAGGACGCCGGTTTGATGACCATCGTGTTGCCCGCGGCCAGCGCCGAGCCGATCTTGCGCGAGGCGATGAGGAAGGGGAAGTTCCACGGAATGATGGCGCCGACGACGCCGAGGGGCTCGCGCACGGTGTAATCGAAGACCTGGTTGAAGGGAGAGGGCTTCAGGTCGCCGGCGATCTCGACGCAGATATCGGCGAAGTAGTGCATCGTGGCCGCGGCGCTCGCCACGTCGACGTTCGCCGCCTCGAAGACCGGCTTGCCCACGTCGTCCGCTTCGACCCCGGCGAGGAAGTCGAGGTTGTTCTCGATCGCCTCGCCGACCTTGTGGAGGTGTTTGCTTCGTTCGAAGGGCGTCATTTTGCCCCAGACCTCATCGAAGGCCTTCCGCGCGGCGTCGATCGCCTTGCACAGGTCGTCGGGCGTGGCCTTCTGTACGCGGGTGATCGGTTTGTTCGTCGCGGGGTTCAGGACCTCGATCGTCCCGCCGTCGGATGAATTCACCCATTCGCCGTTGATGAAGAGTTGGTTTCTGATTTCCATTCTTCCGCCTCCTTCTATGTGGTATGCGTTGATTGCCTATCCCGTTCTGTAACTCGTTCCTCGTGCTCGTCGGTCGTGCTCGCAATCGTGCTGGTGATTGACCGATAGTGCCTTCCGCCCCTGCCGTCTATCGAGGCGACTCCGCCGCGCTGTCACGGTTCTTGTAGAGCCAGAACGCGCGCCAGCGCTAGTTTGAGGGCCGTCCTCAAACCCCGGGCGTCGCTCGCTACGCTCGCTCTGCCCTGGGCTATGTTCTTTCGCGCTCTTCGCGCTCTGCCGCGAGAGCGGCCCTACGCGCCTTCGATGACGGCTTGCGCGATCTCCTCGAATTCCGCTTCCGTCAGCCGCCGCTTGAGATCGTAGCCCTTGTCCTTGACCTGCATCACAATGTCCATGATCTGCTCGTCCGTGGCGGCGGCGCCCATTTTCCGGAGCCCCAGCTCGATCGTCGGACGGCCGCACCATTTCCCGTAGACCAGTTCCGCCTCGGTCCGGCCCACGAGGTCCCAACGGAACGGATAGAGCGTGCAGGGGAAGGTGTCTTTGCACCTGAGGTACCAGGCCGCCACGATGCCCGACTCGCTGCGGAAGGTGTCGTCGCCCACGATGGGGCGATTCGGCCGGAGGGGAATGTTGCCGACCTTGCGCACGAGTTGCGAGAGTTCGTAGAGCATCTCGGTCTTCACGCCGCAGTCGCGGTCGTACATGGTCTTCAGCGTAAGCACAACGTCCTCGAGAGCGGCGTTGCCGGCTCGCTCGCCGATGGCGCTCACCGTGACGTGGGCGACCTCGGCGCCCGCCGCCAGCCCGATGATCGTGTTGGCGACGCCCATGCCGAAATCGTCGTGAAAGTGCACTTCGAGGGGCTTGTCGATGCGCTGCTTAACCTTGCGGACCATGTAGTCGATGGCGTGCGGGCTGCACACGCCGAAGGTGTCGATAATGGCCAGACTGTCCATGTGGCCTTGGGTCGAGACGTCGTCGATGAGGTCGAGGAACCAGGCGAGGTCGGCGCGGGTGGCGTCGATGGGGAAGAAGACCGTGTAGAGACCGCGCTCCTTGGCGTGGGCGGTCGCTTCGATCGACATCCCTTTTGCCTTGTCCAGGGACCATCCATAGCAGCGTTCGAGGATCTTCTCGCCCGCCGGGATTTCGACGACCACGCCGTCGACGCCGAGGTCCGCCGCCCGGTCGATGTCGTCCACCATGCAGCGCGAGAAGGTAAAGACCTGCGTTCCCCCGAGGTCCATCTCGGCCAGCTCTTTGATGGCCTCGGCGTCCTTGCGATGCACGGCCGGCATGCCCGCCTCGATGCGGTGGACGCCCGCTTCGGCCAGCTTCCGGCCGATCTCGATCTTCTCGTCCTTCTGGAACGCGAGCCCCGCCTGCTGCTCCCCGTCGCGGAGCGTCACGTCGTGGATGCGGATCTTCTCGGGCAGGTCGAGACCCGCCACCACCTCCTCGTTGTAGTTCAGGTGACTCACAAACCACTTGTCCGTTTCCCACTTTGTCTCCGCCATTGTGTCGCTCCTATCCGTTCAAGATTTCGGACGCCCCTCGGAATGAGACGGGCGCGCCGTGACGGCCCTTGCGCCCCGCGTTCTGGAACTCGCATTCGAGCGCTCGTCCCGCCATTCATTCCGGCGCTCTTGGACGCCGCACCCCTTGCCTTCCCTGGAGGGCGCTCAGGACTTCCGGATTCATCAAAGAAAGCGGCCTCTCGCCCCGCAGGATTCGCGCCATCTCCTCGGCCGCCTTCCGCTGGAGTTTCCCGATGGCGGCGCTCGAATACCAAGCGCTGTGCGGAGTCAGACTGACGTTGTCGAACTTCTTGAGCGGATGCTCGCCCTTCACCACCGCCCCTTCGTCCTCCAACACGTCGAGACCCGCGGCTGAGACCTTCCCGTTTTCCAGGGCCCAAACCAAGGCGTCCGTGTCGACGATCGCGCCGCGAGCCGTGTTGACGATGATCGGTTGCTTGGCCATCTTCTCGAAGGCCTCGCGGCCGAGAAGGTGGCGCGTCTCCTCGGTGGCCGGGCATTGAACGAAGATCGCGTCGCACCTCGCCCAAACATCATCGAGCGAAACGCCGCGACAGCCGTCGATCTCTCCCGAGACGTTGGGGTCGCAGTAGAGAATGGCCAGGCCGAAGGGCCTCAGGCGTTGCGCGATGGCGCGCCCGATCCGGCCGAATCCGATCACGCCCGCGGTCATCTCGGTGATGCCCTTCAGAGGCTTGACGCACGACAGCGACCATTCGCCGCCTCTTACTTTCCGGTCGGCGAGCAGGATCTTCCGGGCGAGGCAGAGAAAATGGGCGAGAGCGTGCTCGGCGACCTCCTCGACGCAGTAGTCCGGCACGTTCGCCACCATCACGCCGTGCTTGGTCGCCTCGGGCACGTCGATCGTGTCCGTCCCGATTCCGTAACGAACGACCGCCTTCAAGTCCGGGGCGTTCTCGAAGACCTCCCGGCCGATCCCGCCCAGGTACGTGTTCAGAAGGCCGTGCGCGCCGGCGAGGTGCGGTTTGAGTTCCTCGATCGACTTGCACTGGCAGACCTCCAGTTCGGCGTCCGCCGCCGCGAGCGCCTCGCGCTCCGCGTCGAAAGACTCAAAGACGTAGTCGGTCACGACAACTCTGAACCGGGCCATCTTGGGTTCTCCCCAACGCGTCGCGATGGACCCCCTTCTCCGGAACTCTCGCGCTCGTTCAGAGGCTCTTACAGAAAGAGAGAATGTGGAGGCGGCACGGGCGTCTTGCCCATGAACCGCGGGCGGGACGCCCGTGCCACTTTCTTCCTGTTAGAGGCTCTTAGTCTTCCTCCGCCAGTCCGCGGCGCGCCGGAAAGAAACGCGATGCAAGAGATTGCCGCTCGCCTCGAGCAGACCGATTCTCTGTTCGCGCCAGCCGGGCTTTTGGTGCCCCCAAGAATGGCCGAGGCGCGGGACCTTGTCAACGGAAAGAAGAAAGAAAACGACGGACCGCGCCGCCGGGCCCGGCCCGGCGGCGGCCTGATCTTGACGGGCTGCAGCCTCACGAAGGGAGCGGAAGCGAGGTGCGCCTCGCTGCTGGGGTCGCTTGGGATTCCCTTGACAGGCTCCCTGGAGCGGCGTAGGAGGTGCTCAGCATAGGGTAAGAGGAGGGGTCCATACATGAACTCCCAGCGACGAGCTTTCACGCTGATCGAACTGCTGATCGTGGTCGCCATTATCGCCATTCTGGCGGCGATCGCCGTGCCGAACTTCCTCGAGGCGCAGACCCGCGCCAAGATCTCGCGCGTGAAGTCGGACATGCGGTCCATGGCGACGGCGACCGAGGCCTACCGCGTCGACAACACGCAGTATCCCGCCTGGGGCCCCCCCTTCTACGAATCGGGAGACGACATGTGGGTGACGCGGCAAATGCGCCTGACGACCCCGATCGCCTACATTACGTCGCTGGCGAGCGACCCGTTCCGATCGAGACACGCCGTCAATCCTCGAGGCAACTACGACTACGTCGTGACGCAATTCTTCACGGAAGCGCTCGGAAACACTTACTGGTGCACCCAGGATTCCACGATGCCCCTAGTGGACTTCTTTGTGCAAGTGTACATGCGCAGCTGGGGACCCGACCAAATCCAGCAGTTGCCCGACGAAGACGGCAACGGCTGGCACTTGAACCAGGCCTACGATTCCTCGAACGGCACGAAAAGCCGCGGCGAGATCTGGGCCTTGATGCCGGGACCGAAGTACTATCCGTGAAAACGGGCTTGCCAAGGCCCACAGGAGACAAGGAGAGATTCCCATGGAGAAACGCAAGGCTTTCACGCTGATCGAGCTACTGATTGTGGTCGCCATTATCGCGATCCTGGCGGCGATCGCCGTGCCGAACTTCCTCGAGGCGCAAACCCGCGCGAAGATCTCGCGCGTGAAGTCCGACATGCGGTCCATGGCGACGGCGACCGAGGCCTACCGCGTCGACAACACGCAGTATCCCGCCTGGGGCCTGCCGTACTATGAAATGGGGAACATCATGTGGGTGACGCGGCAAATGCGCCTGACGACCCCGATCGCCTACATCACGTCTCTGCCGAAGGACCCGTTCCGGTCGGCGCACGACCACAATCCCGAGGGCATCTACGACTACATCGTGACCGAGTTCCACACGGAAGTCCTCGGCGACAGGTACTGGTGCACCCAAGATTCCACGACGCCCCTGGCGGACTTCCACGTCCTGGTCTACATCCGCAGCTTTGGACCCGACCAAATCCAGCAGTACCCCAACGAAGACGGCAACGGCTGGCATCTGAACCTGGCCTACGATCCCTCGAACGGCACGAAGAGCCGCGGCGAGATCTGGGCCTTGATGCCGGGACCGAAGTACTATCCGTGAGAACGGGCTTGCCATGGCCCACAGGAGACGAGGAGAGATTCCCATGGAGAAACGCAGGGCTTTCACGCTGATCGAACTCCTGATCGTCGTCGCCATCATTGCCATTCTGGCCGCCATCGCGGTGCCCAACTTCCTGGAGGCCCAGGTGCGGTCGAAAGTCGCCCGCGCCAAGGCGGACCTGCGGTCCATAAACACGGCGCTCGAAGCCTACAGCGTGGACTACAATAACTACCCTCCCGACCGCTACGTCCACACCATCCACTATTGCACCATGCTGAGCACGCCGGTCGCCTACATCTCGAGCGTTTCGATGAGCGACGCTTTCAACCCGGGCTGGGACCCTCAGGAGTCGGGCGGCGACAGGAACTGGCCGGACCAGGCGGGATCGTACCTGTACGTCAACTATGGCCCCTACTACGGCGCGCTTCGCAACTGGGGCCAGGACTACCATCCCAACTGGCTGAGAAGGGGATGCGTCATATCGAGTTTCGGGCCGGACCGCGAGCTGTCCTACCTGGAGCACTACCCCTATTACATCAACCATCCCGGCGAGGACCCCACCCATGCGTACAACGTGCATCCCGTCGATATGATTTACGATCCAAGCAACGGCACGCGCAGTTGGGGCGATTTCGGCCGCGCCGTCGGGGACTTGCAGTGCGAAGGCGTTCTGGGAGGTTGAGGAGTCCGGCAAGGAGTCCCGCAGCGGCCTCAGCTCTCGGTCGAGGCGCGCATCTACATTTCTCTTTGAGAAGGTGATACAGAAAGGCGGAACGCATTATGTCTGCGAGGCGAGCTTTCACGTTGATCGAACTCCTGATCGTCGTCGCCATCATCGCCATCTTGGCGGCGATCGCCGTGCCCAACGTCCTCGAGGCTCAGATCCGCTCCAAGGTCTCGCGCGCGAAGGCCGACATGCGAAGCGCCGCCACGGCGATCGAGGCCTACGCCGTGGACTACGCCGTCTACCCCTCCGACCGGGGCGTCCACGCGC
>Ga0315274_10007688_pt1 | contig 15604 bp, 7 predicted proteins | sample YL17G02_20_MG_FD_203700 | JGI IMG/M metagenome (GOLD analysis project Ga0315274, IMG submission 203700) | Sediment microbial communities from Yellowstone Lake, YNP, Wyoming, USA - YL17G02_20 | ecosystem: Environmental > Aquatic > Freshwater > Lake > Sediment | place: USA: Wyoming | collected... | reverse complement strand
ATCTCTCTCTCTCTCTCTCTCTCTCTCTCTCTCTCTCTCTCTCTCTCTCTCTCTCTCTCTCTCTCTCTCTCTCTCTCTCTCTCTCTCTCTCTCTCTCTCTCGCTCTCTCGAAGGAAATAAAAGGGGGGAAAAACTCACGCGATGATGGGCCTCCTCGGCGCCCCCATCTCCCTCCACGGCGCCCTGACGCTCTTCCCGAGCAGGTGGTCCCGGAGCATGGCGTCCGCCTGCGGCTGCCTCACGCCGACGGGGAACGAGCCCGAGCCCGAGCCGCCCGAGCCGCCGCCGCCGCTGCGGGAGGAGGGGCGCGATCCGGAGGCGCGGGCGGCGCCGGTCGAGGCCGAGGCGCCGCCTCCCGCTCCCGCTCCAGCTGCGGCGGCCGAGGGCCGCCCGGATTTCCCGCCGCCGCCTACCCCGCCCCCGCCCCCTCCTCCTCCTCCTCCCGCCCCGCCGCCGCCGCCGCTCCACCCGCTCCCGACGGGCTTCCTCCTCGGCGCCGCGCCCGTCGGCAGGCCCTGTCGCGACCACGGGACGTCCGGGGCCGGCACCGTGGGGGGCCCCCTCCCCCTGGGGGCCGAGGCCGCGACGGCCGCCGCGATCTGCGCCGTCGTCGCCCTGCTGAGGTCGAGGAAGGGGGCGCCGGCGCTGGCGGCGACCCGCGAGGAGGAGCGGCGGCTGGAGGGGGCGTCTGCGGCGGCACCGACGGACGCGGCGGCGGCCCTGGAGGCGTGCGCGGCAGCGGCGGCCGCGTTGGCGCGCTCGTCGAACCTGGGCAGGCTCGGCGCGCCCGGGTCGCAGGCTAGCAGGCAGACGAACCCCCCCGCGCCCGGCGGCGGGAGGTCCTCCGCGCGCGTGGGAGGCGGCGGCAGGCCGGCGTGCGGCTCGCCCCAGGGCGGGAGCTGGAACTGGAAGGCCGGCGCGGAGAGGCCCCCGGGCTGCCGTCCTTCGCCGCCGGCAAGGGAGGTGCCGCCGCCGAGGCCGCCTCCCCCGCTGCCTCCTCCTCCGCCTATCCCGCCTCCGGCGTAGACGGTGCCCCGCGGCAAGGCCGGCGGCGGGGCTCTCTGCCTCTTTGTGACTGCCGCGGCGGGGCCGTCTGTCAGGATGGGCGGGCGTTTGTCGCCGGAGCCTGTTTTGTTATTGAGGTTGGAAGGAGGTGGGATTGATTGGATTGAGGTGCGGCGAAGCGACGGCAAAGGGAGACGGCGACGTCACTCGCGCCCTCTCGCTGATGGCGCCGAGCTCTCTCTCTCTCCGGCTCGCTCGTTCGGCGCATCGCTATCTTTGCTTCGTACCTGGTCGCTGGTCTCCGTCTGAAGAGGAGGCCGGGCCGTCGCGGTCTTCAGAGGCCGCCATCGATGCTTTTTTGTCTTTTTTTTCCTTCTCTCGAGACCAAAACGCAATGTGGTTCTGCCCCGGCTGTCGGCCCCGGCTGCCCTCTCGGAAATCATTCAAGTGCTTAACCGCCGTCGTTGGCCGGTGGTGTTATATTACAACAAGCTGAGCTGTTTACACACGTCTGCTCCTTTCTTCTCTCTATTGCTTCCACTGATCCGACGGGGGCGGCGGCGGCGGCGGCAGGGGCGTCGCCGAGGCGGAGCGGCGGCTGCCACCGTCGTGCCGCAGCGGCGTCGCCCGACCTTCTCCTCCTCTGCCCCCGCCGCCTCCGCCTCCGCCTCCGCCGTAAGACGCCCTGAGCCCCAGGTCTGACGACGCGGCCGCGGGCGTCGCGGAGCGCCTCCCGAGAGTGCTGGCGAGGCGGAGGGCCGCGGGAGAGAGCAGGCGCGGCGAGGGCGAGGGCGCGGCGGCGAGGGCGGAGCGAGGGCCGCCGCGGACGCCGCCGCCCCTCGCGGCCAAGCTGTCGGCCGCGCCCCCCGACCTCCCCCGCGCCCGACCCCCGAGCGTCGCGGCGAGCCGCTCGCGCTGCCTCGGCGCCGGCATCGAGAAGCGCGGGCCGCCGTCGGCCGCGGCCGTCGCCGCCGCCAGCGCCCGCGCGTCCCCTTCGATGTCTTCTTCGGCTCCTCCTCCCGCTCCGTCGAGCCGCACGGGGGTCGCCGCGAGCTCTCCCCAGGTGATGAACGGAGAAGCTCCGCCGCCGCCGGCGCTGCCTCCTCCGGCGCCTCCTCCCGGGAGCAGGTCGGGGGTCTCCAAGCGCCGGTACTGTCGAGGAACGGCAGCAGCAGCAGCGGCAGCGGCGGCGCCGTTGCCTCCGTGTCCCCCTGCTCCTCCTCTCTCCCCGTTGGGCGAGTCGCCGAAACCGCTGCCGCTGCCGCCGCTCGCCAGAGAGAGGCCGCCGCCGCTGCCGCTGCCCGAGACCGGCGTGTCCATTCCCGAGAAGGTCGACGCCCCCACGCTCTGCTGCGCGCGACTTCCCCCGGGGGCGGCGAAGCGGGTCGCCGCGGCGTTCGTGAGCGGCCGGGCCGGCGGGCGCTGCCGCGGGGCCGGCGCCCGGACTGCGCCCCCTCCTCCTCCTCCTCCGACGGCGGCGGCGGCGGCGGCAGCGACGACGGCGAGGGAGCCGGAGGGAGGCGCGGCTGCTCCGGCGGCAGCGGCCTCGATGGCCGCGACGGCAGGGGCTCCCGCGGCCCCGCCGATAAAGAGGTCCCTGGTCGCGCCCGCCGCGGCCGCGGCCGCGGCCGCGGCGGCAGCGCCAGGCCCGAAGCGCGCCTCGAGCCCCTCGAGCCTCCGAACCGCCGCGGCCCGCATCGCGGCGGCAAAGGAGGCGTTGTCCTCCGAGGTGTGCCCCGCGAGGAAGTCGTCGAGGGAGACCGGGGGGGCGCGGAGCTGCTGCTGCTGCTGCTGCCACTGCAGAGCTCGTTCCGAGGGATCGCCGTCGTCGCCGGCGACGGACTCGGCGCCCCAGGTCGACTCCCTGCCGCCTGTGCCTCCTCCTCCGGCTCCGGCCGGGGGCGTCGCCGCAGCGCCTCCGGGGGCGCGCGAAGAGGCCCTGGACACGGGGGTCCATCCTCCGACCTCGCTCCCTGTGACGGAGGGCGGCGTCTCCGCCCAGCCCTCGCCTCCGCCTCGGAGGGAGGCGTCGGCGCCGGGCCCCGGCGTCCGCAGCCCCGCCCGCCGCGCCGCCGCGTTGGCCTGCGCCCGCCGCAAGGCGCTCGGGTCCCCGGAGCGCACCGCCCTCAGCCACTCGAGCCTGCTCTGCAGCCTCGGCAGCTCGGGGAAGTAGTCCCGCTCGACGATGGCCTCGATGGCCGAGGTCCACTGCTCCTCCTCGAGGACGACGGGGTCTTCTGGCGGTGGTCGCCGCGGCCGCTCGCGGGGCGGCGGGGGCGGCATGGCCGCCCGCGCCGCAGCCTCGGTGTCCTCGCGCGATGAGGCCGCGGCGAGGGCGCGGGCTCCCACCGAGCTCGGTGGTGGGTCGTCGTGGGTGATGCCGCCTGATGCTGTTGCTGCTGCTGCTGCTGCCGCCGCCGCGCGTCCGTCGCCACCGCCGCCCGGAGGCGGCGGCGCGGAGGACATTTTAATGCAATGCAAAAACGAACGGGAAAAAAAGCGACGTCGAAAAACGGAAAAGAAAAGTGGTTTTGTCACCTTGCATTTTCTCTCTCTCTTTTTCGATCGACCATGACGGAGACGGAGACGGAGACGCAGGGGCCCTCCGCCTTCGGTCGCTCAAATGGCGCGCCAGACGCGTCAGTGATGCAAGACGCCCTCCTGCGCCTGCTTAGCGGGCAGAGAGCGGCATCAGAGGTGCGGGGGCTGCCTCTTTTTTAACTGCACGGCTTGATGATGGAAGGCATCGCCGTCGCCGTCCATCGATCGACCTTCCACCTCACCCCTCCGACGTCCTCGACTAAAAAAAAAAAAAAACTCTTCTCTCAACTTCAGGACCGACCCGCCCTCGCCGCGGACCGCCTCCTCTCGCACCTCGCCTTCCACCCCGCGGCGGAGAGGTCACACATTTTTTCGTTGAGCCTGGCCACGCTCTTCCCCGAGGCCTCGGCCTCCGTCGTCGCGGCGGTCCCTCTGCCGCCGACGGCCGCGCTCGTTGCGGCGCCGCTTCCGTCGTCGTCGCCGCTGAGCGAATCGGGAAACTCTCCTCGTCTCTGGAGAGAGCTCGATCTCCGCCCTTCGCCTTCCTCCTCCTCTTCTTCCTCCTCGTCGCACAGTTGCCCCCTCGACGCCGCCCTGGCGGCCACGCTCGCGTCGGCCCCTGAGCCGGGAGCGGAGTCCCTCGCCGAGGCCGCGGGGGCCGAGCGCCGCGGGGGGGCCGCTGGCGCCCTGCAGTCCACGCTCGGCAGGGGAGGGGGCAGGGCACCCGGGGTCGCGGCCTCGCTGGCCCGCGGCGGGTCCCCGGGGGCCCCCGCCGCCCCCGAGGGGGCCTCGAGCGGCCTCTGGCTGGCAGAGTGGGAGGCAGGGAGGCACGCGCGGGTCGCGCCGCCGCCGGGGCTGAAGAGGCTCGTGTTCTCTCCTTCCTCTCCCGAGGGGGGGCGAGGAGGGGAGTCGGCGGCGGCGGCGGCGGCGGCGAAACCTCTGCTTCCTCTGCTGCGCCCCTCCGACTTCTTCGGCGGAGGAGATGAGAGCGACTCTGACGAAGAGAACTACGGCGACGGGGCCAGGGAGGCCCCCTCGACGAGCGACGAGGACGAGGAAGAGACCGCGGGAGCAGCCGCTGCTGCCGGCGGCGGCGGGAGCAACGAAGACGAAGAAGGCGCAGACTCGCTGCTCGCCTCCACCGCCTCCGCCGCGGCCGCCGCGGCCGCCGCGGCCCCGCGGGTCTCCGCCCGCAGGAGGAGGGGCAGGGACGGGACCCCAGCTCCTCCGACAGCAGCAGCAACAACAACAGCAGCAACGACGACTACATCGACGACAACAGCAGCAGCAGCAGCCTCGGCCTCCTCCGGCGGCTGGGCCCACCGCGGCGACCCGAGGCATCTCGCGGCAGCGTTTGAGGCGCTGCGCCCGCGCCTCGCGCTGCGGTTCCCCTTCGAGCTCGACCGGTTCCAGAAGGAGTCGATCGCGCTGATGGAGGCGGGCGAGTCGGTGTTCGTGGCGGCGCACACGAGCGCGGGGAAGACGGCGGTGGCTGAGTACGCGGTGGCGCTCGCGGCGGCGGCTCGAGGTACAGAAGAAGCGTTTTTAACCTTGTCCATTTTTTTCTTTTTTTTCCAAGGGAAGTTTTTTCGCTCTCGCTCCTCTTTAAACTCTCCATCTCTCCCTCTCTCTCTCTCTCGGAAACTCCTCCGAAACAAAAAAAACGCACTCTTCCTCCCAACCAGGCAAGGCCCTCTACTGCTCCCCGATCAAGACCATCTCCAACCAAAAGTTCCGCGACTTTAGCGCCAGGTTCGACACGGGACTGCTGACCGGAGACGCCTCCGTCAACCCGGACGCGCAGTGCCTGGTGCTGACGACCGAAGTCTTGCGGTCGATGCTCTACCGAGGGGCAGACATGATAAGGGACGTAGAGTGGGTCATCTTCGACGAGGTGCACTACGTCAACGACGCCGAGCGCGGGGTTGTCTGGGAGGAGGCCATCATGCTTCTGCCGAGGAGGGCCAAGCTGGTGATGCTCTCTGCGGTGAGAGTTCACTTTTTGGACCTTTATTTTTTTTTCTGCACTCTTCTTTTTTTTTGCTTCATTATTTTCCAACTTTTCGCGCTCACATTCTTTTTCCTTTTCTCTTCCCCCTCTTTTTCTGTTCCCTCGCACTTTCTCGACAGACCGTGCCCAACGTCGACGAGTTCGCGGGGTGGTGCGGCAGGACCCGCGGGCGCTGCTTCTGGATCACTGGCACGACCAAGAGGCCCGTGCCTCTGGAGCACGCGCTCTGGTTCCCCTTTGGCCCCTCTCCCTCCTCTTCTTCGAGCTCTCTTTCTTCTTCCTCCTCTTCTTCCGTGCTTTCGAGCCCTGCACCGTCGGCAGTAGCCGCAGCAGCAGCAGCACCTGGAACGGCAGCGTCGGCGGCTGCGGCGGCCAAGGGACAGGCCTTCGTCGTCTGCTCCGAGGCGCTGGGGTGGAGCTCCAAGGGCTTCGGCGCCGCGAAGGCGGCGTGGAAGCTCTCCAAAGGAGGGGGAGGGGGGTTGGGCAGGGAAGGGCCGGCGAGCAGCGCAAAGGACGCGAAGGCCGCGAGGCCGACGGGGCGGGGCGGCGGCGGCGGCGGCGGGGGCGGAGGCAGGGGCGGAGGAGCTGCAGCCGGAGCTGCTTCGGGCGGCCGCGGCGGCCGCGGCCAGCAGCAGCAGCAGCAGCAGCCCCGAGGAGGAGGCGCCGCCGGCTCCCTCGCCCGCGCGACCGCCAACTCCAACGCCGCCTCCGGCACATTCAGCAACAGCGGCCCGCGCACCGATGCGGCGCAGTGGCGCGTCCTGATCGCCTGGCTCCGCGCGCGCGACCTCGTCCCGGCCGCGTTCTTCTTCTTCTCCAAAAAGAAGATCGACGCGCTCGCGGCCTCGCTGCGCTCTTTAGATTTAAACTCCGCCGCCGAGCGCGCCGAGGTCTCCGGCTTCGTCTCCCGCGCCCTCCGCAGGCTGCCGCGCGAGGACAGGGACCTCCCGCAGTGCAGAAGCGTCGCCGATGGGCTGCGGCGAGGCGTCGGCGTCCACCACGCCGGCCTGCTGCCGATTTTGAAAGAGGTCGTCGAGATGCTCTTTTGTCGGGGGTTGGTCAAGGTGCTGCTGTGCTCGGAGACGTTCGCGATGGGGGTCAACGCTCCTGCGAGGGCGGTGGCGTTCGCGCAGCTGAGGAAGCACGACGGCGCCGGGTTCCGAAGTGAGAGAGGGAAAGAAGGAGATTTTCCTCGAGGCTTTTTTTTAGTTTTTTTCCTTCAAATTTTTTTCCTTTTTTCGCTCAGACACTCCCTCGCCCCTCTCCTTTTTCCTCTCTATTTTCATCTTTTTTTTCTTTTTAACAAAAAAAACACTACCAGGCCTCCTCCCGGGGGAGTACACCCAGATGGCGGGCCGCGCCGGCCGCCGCGGCCTCGACAAGGTCGGCTCCGTCCTCGTCCCCGTCCTCGGCGACGCGTTCCCGCCCCCGGAGGAGCTCGAGCTCCGGCGCGTGATGACCTCCCCGGCGGCGAGGCTCGAGTCGCGGTTCCGGCTGACCCCGGCGATGATCCTCAACTGCGCGCGCGGGGAGGACCTGAGCGTCGAGGCGCTGATGCGGCGCAGCTTCGCGGAGTTCCACGCGGCGAGGGCCGCGCCGGCCGCGGCGCGGCGCGCGGCGGCGGCGAGGAGGAGGGCCAGGGAGTTCGCCGCGCTGCCGTGGCCGCCGGGGTGGCCGAGGGAGGAGGAGGTCGAGCGGTACGCGGAGCTCACGGACGCCGCCGACCGCGAGGACGAAAGCGGGGCCGGGGGGGGAAGCCGGGAAGGGGCCGCCGCCTTCGCCGTCGCAGACGCTCCCGGGGTGCTGCAGGCGCTGGCCCCGGGGAGGCTGGTGCTGGCGAGGACGACGCGTTCCTCCCCGGCGACCCTGGCTGTCGTCGTCTCCTCCTCTTTTTCCCGGAGCGGGGGCAGCAGCAGCGGTGGCAGCGGCAGGAGCAGCGGCAGCAGCGGCAGAGAAGTGGTCGTGCTCGCGCTGGTCGAGGGAGAAGGGTGGCCTCTGGTGGAGCCGGAGGAAGACGAGACCGACGGGAGCGAGGGCGGAGGCCGCGTCGGCGGCGGGAAGAAGGCTCCCTCGACCCCCTCTCCCTCCTCCCTCCTCGTCCCCCTCCCCTCCAAGAAGGACGACAGCAACCCTTTCGCGGGGATGCGCGCGCTCTCGGGCAAGAAGTCCGGAACCCTCGGCCCCCAGCTCGCCGCCCTCTCCCTTTCGAGCGCCTCGCCTCCTCCTTCTTCGTCCTCTTCCTTGGAGTCGCTCGGGCTCCCGCAGCGGGCCGAGGCCGCCGGCGTCTCGTTCGCTCTCTCCGCCGTGGCCCCGCGGCTGGTGGACGCGGTGTTCTCGGAGAAGCTCCCGCACCTGGACTGCGAGGGGATCATCGCGGCAGCGGCGGCGAGCGCGAGCGCGAGCTCCGGCTCCGACCCCGCCGCCGCTCAGGACCTCTCCTCGTCGCCGGCGGCCGGCGCCGCGGCGCTCGCCCTCCGCCGCGCCCGCGACGACGCCGCGAGCAGAAGCCCCCCTTACCCGGCCCCGCCGCTCGACCCCGTCTCCGACCTCCGCGTCACGGGCATCGAGGCCTCGGCGGCGGCCAGGAGGCGCGCCGGGGCCGTCGCGGCCCGCTCCGCGCTTTTCCCGTCGCTGCCGCCGCCGCCGAGCGCCGCGCTCGCGGCGGCGCTGTCTCGCGTGCGCGCCCGCCGCGCCGCGGCCTCGAGGGCGGAAGCAGAGGCCCTGGCAGCCGGCGGGGCCGCGCTGGAGGCCCTCCCGGAGTACAGCGCGAGGGTCGACGCGCTCGTGAGGCTGGGATACCTTGAGGGAAGCGTCGTTGCCAGCAGCGATCCTTCTTCTTCCGACGGCGGCGGCGGCGGCTCTCCCTCCTCTCCCGCCTCCTCCGGCAACGGCGTCGCCCTCAAAGGCCGCGTCGCCTGCGAGCTCGCCGCGGCCCACGACGGCCTCGCCCTCTCCGAAGCCCTCTTCGCCGGCGCCTTCGCGTCCCTCACCTCTCCAGCGGACGCCGCGGCACTGCTGTCCTGCTACGTCTTCCAGGAGAGGTCAAGGGACGAGGACGGTGACGTCTTCACCTGCAGGATGCCGAGTCCGGCTCTGGAAAGCGCGTTCGCGACGGCCGTGGAGGCCGCGGCCGCGGTCGGGAGGGCCCACGAGGACGCCGGGCTCATCGGCAGGGGAAGGGCGGCGAGCCCGAGCGGCGGCGGCGGCGGGAGCGAGATGCTGCCGGCGTCGGTCGACGAGTGGGTCGCCGCGGCGCTGCGCCCCGGCTTGGTGCGCGCAGTCCACGCTTGGGCTTCGGGAGCGAAATTCGTGGAGGTCTGCGAGCTGACTGAGGCGATGGAGGGGACGATCGTGCGGACGGTGATGCGGGTCGACGAGGTGAGGAGAAGGAGGGAGAAGAAAGAAAGGAAAAGACAAGAAAAGGAAGGGCGAAAGAGAGAAACGGAGCGGCGGGAAAGAAACGAAGCAAAAAAACTCACCTTTCCCCCCCCTCCCTCTCGAAATTCAAAATGCACCCCCCCCCACACACACACACACACCAAACTTTCTTCAGGCCGCCCGCGAGCTCCGCGACGCCGCGCGCGTGATGGGCGACACGGCGCTGTGGCGGCAGATGGAGAGGGTCTCGGAGGCGGTGCGCAGGGACGTCGCCTTTGCGGCGAGCTTGTACGTCTCGTGACTTCTCTATCTCCCTGTGTTTTTGGATTCCCTTAACCCTTCTTGGTTCTGCTTGTGAAAAGTGACTCGTTCCGTCGTGTGGTGGGCGCATGCGGCGTGGCGCTGTTTTTCTTTCCTTTTTCTCTGTCTCCTCGCGCGAGCAGAAGAGGGAAGAAGCAAGGTCGGGGTTGAAAACAAAATGGAAAAAAAAGGCTCGAGAGAGCAGCCTTCTTTTTCGACACTTTCCTTTCTCAACCAATTCTCTCCACCTCTTTCTCTTCGCTCGACACCCCTTTTCAAGGAGGGCGCTCCTCGCTCCTTTTCTTCGACACCTTTGCCTGTCGAGGGATCGAGCAGAGTCTCTTCTCTACGGGCGGTCGCGCGACAGAGAGCGGAAAGAGCGGACGCTCTCCCGCTGCGCCTTGCCGGCTTTCTTCGGCATTAGTCGTCTAGGTGAGTGTTCGATGCGAGCGGCGTTGCTTGTCGCTCCAACTTGCTTTTTTCCCTGTTTGGTAAATCGGCGCTCGATGAAGACCCTCGCGCGCGACTCGAGCGCGCCTTCTCGCAAGCGTGTAGCGCAGAACTATGCAGTCGAGGCCCATCACGGGAAAGGCAGAGGCGATTCGAGCTCTGGAAATGCCCAAACGCGTCCGCGAATCGGAGTCAACGGGGGTGGCGATTTGAGAGGTCGAGCGCCTTTCGCACCGACTCTGAGCCATTTTCGCTCGGTCCGCGGGCTGCTTCGAGCGCCTTGCATTTGCCCGTCCCTGTCTCGTTCTCGCCTCTCTTCTCGCCGATTACGCCTCGTACGTCGTGTCGCGATCGATCTCGGGCAAGAGACAAGAGTCTGAAGCCCGCAATTGCGCATGGCGGGAGTCGACGATGCCGGTGACACTAGCCGATTCGTGGCCTGTCCCTCCGGTTCAGAGGGAACAAAGCCGCAGGCCGTTTTTTTTCGCTCCTCGCCGAGCCTCTGCTCTTTCAGGGCGCGAACCGACATCAAGTCTTCCCCCTCATCGCTTGCGCACCCCGTCCCGCGCCTTTCTGGTCCCTAATTGCGACTGCTCTTTGCATACGACCCGTCGATCTTTGTCTGCTACGCTTCTATGCAAAGAACGAAGAGATTCGTTCTTTGCTTCGAGCCCCCTGCGTGATTGCGATTGCTCTCTCGAATCCGATGATGCCGACCACGCGCAGCAAGGACGCTACCCTCTTTTTTTCTTTCCTCTTTCTTTCTCTCTCCCTCCTCTCACGTTTTCTTTCCTCTCCTCTCTCTCAAAACCCTCTCAAAAAAAACTTCTACACGCCAGGGTGCGCTCAATCTCCTCCCTAGGCACGCCTTGACTCGAATGGCCCGCCGCCGAGCCGCCTCGCGGCGGCCGGTGTTGGCCCGCCGCGCCTCGGCCGCGGCCCTCGCCGTCGTGGCCGTCGCGTTCCTGCTCGGCCGGGCGCTGCCTTTCCCGTCTCCTTCCTCGGCGGTCAGCTTCCGCTTCGCGGCGGCGCAGCCGATCACCTACGCCGACCTGCTTTCCAACCTCCCGGACTCCAAGTCGCCCAAGATCGACGACGAGAAGCCCGCTGCCGCCGCCGCCGCGAAGCCTGCGGCCTCCTCCAAATTCGCTACCGGCGATGAGCTCGTCCCCAAGGCGCGCGCCGCCGCCGCAGGAAGCGAGACCGCCGCGGCCTCGACGACGGCCGCGCGCTCCGACGGCAACGCCGGGGCCGCCGCCTCGAGGGCGGGAACCTCCGCCGCGGAAGACCTCGCCGCGAAGCGCAACGCCGGAGGGCAAGACAAGCTCGCCCCGATTGGAGGAAGCGCCTTGGTTGCCGCCGCGCCCGCACCCGCGGCGCCGACCCCCGCCGGCGCTCCCGCGCCCCCTCCCCCGCCACCGCCGCCGTCGGACCCCAAGTCCCTCGCGCTGGCCGCCGCCACCGCCGCCGCCCGCGGGGAGGCGAGGCCTGCTGCCCCCGCGGGCCCGGCCCTCGGCGCCGTCTCTGCCGGCGGCGGCCCAGGCGTCGCCGCGGCCGGCACCCTCGTCGGCGCAGCCGCGGCCCGCGAGGCCCCCTCCGCTCCCGCCGCGGGAAACCTTCCCGTGGCTGGCGCTGGCGCTGCCGCCGCCGGCGTCGCTCCCCGCGGAGGCGTGGCACTCCCCAACGGCATGACGGTCCTCACCAAGGCCGACGCCGACGCTCTCCTGTCCCTGCGCGACGCCGTCGCCAACTGGGACGAGCTCGTCGGGTGGGGCCTCAAGGGGTGGTCGCCCAACTCCAACCCGTGCGCGGGCTGGACCGGAGTGTCGTGCTCGAACGCCAAGCGCGTCATCGGCGTCGACCTCTCGGGCTGGATGGTGAAGGGGACGCTGCCCGCGGAGCTCGCCCTCCTCGACGAGCTGCGCACATTCAACGCCAGCGACTGCGACCTCACCGGGGGCTTGCCCATCGGATGGGCCGCCAACGGCGCCTTCCCGCGCCTGAGCGTGCTCGACCTGTCGAACAACGCGAGGCTGGCCGCGGAGGTCCCGGGCGAGTGGGGCGACGCGCGCGCGTTCCCGTCGCTGACGGTCTTGGCGCTGCGCAACGCCGGGCTCGCGGCGCCGCTCAACGAGGCGTGGCCGGCGTCGCGCGCGGCGATGGCCAAGCTCGCCACCCTGGATCTCTCCGGAAACGCCATCAGAGGGGTCTTGCCCCCCGCTTTCGGTTCGGGAGGAACGCTGACCAAGCTGCGCACGCTCCTGCTCAACAACAACTCGATCGCCGGCACCCTGCCGAAGGAGTGGGGCAGCGACAACGAGACGCTCCCGTCGCTGTCGGTGCTCGACCTGTCGCGCAACGTCTTGGAGGGCAGGCTCCCCAAGCCGTGGGGCTCGAACGGCGGCTTCTCGCAGCTGACGGAGCTCCATCTGCAGGTCAACCGCCTGGCCGGCTCGCTGCCGACCGAGTGGGGCCAGGGCGGGCGGTTCCCGAGGCTCGCGTGGCTCGACGTGTACGGCAACAGGCTCGCGGGCCCCGTGCCCGACAGCTGGGGCCGCCGCGGCGGCGGCGTCTCGAGGCTGACGACGCTGTCCCTGCGCCCCGGCAACGCCAAGCTCTGCGGGAAAGTCCCGCTGCAGCTGCGCAACGCCGCCGTGGGCGAGAGGGCCGCGCCCCTGGGCCCGGCGCCGCTGGGCGCCTGCCCGGCGCCCGTTCCCAGCCCCGAGCCGCCCGAGGCGCCGCCGGCCGACGCCGTGTCCCCGGTCGACGACCCCGCCGAGCTCGACGAGGCCATCGCGGGATCCCCCGCCGGGGCCCCACTGCCGCCCAGGAAGCCCCGCAAGAAGGCTCCCGCGGTCCCGGCCGCCGCTCTCGTCGACCCGGACTTTGACGAGTGGTTCTTCCCCGAGGACGAGGGCGACGCCGGCGGCGCCGCGGGCGTCGCCAAGGCGCCCGCCGCCGGCGACGAAGCTTCGCCCCTGATCGCCGGCGCTCCCTCCTCGGCTCCTGCGGTCCAGATGCAGCGCATCAAGGTCGGCGACTTCGACATCGTCGTCCCGGCCCTGGGCTCCGCGGACAAGCCGCTGTTCCGGCCCCCTCCCGAGGCGTTCGCCGCCGCGCCCGCCCCGGCGGCGCCCAAGGCCGCCGACCGCGAGCCTGTCTCGTCGCACGGCAAGCGCAAGCGCGGCGCCGCCGGGGCCCCGGCCCCGAGCCCCGCGGGCCCTCCGGCGCCTCCCCCCCTGCCCATCATGACTCCCGTCAAGGTCGCCTTCGTTGAGGCCACGTTCAACTTCACGGGCCTCAACCTCGACGTCGCTAACGCGACGCTGCGGCGCGGCGCCGAGAGGGCGATGCGGCGCGCGCTCGGTGGCAGCGGCGGCGGCGGCGAGGACGGCGGCAGCGGCGGCGGCGGCAACGGCCCAAACGTCACGCTCCTGGCGCTCCGCGACGTCCTCCCCGACGGCACCGTCGACGTGTCGACCGCGCTCCCGCCCCTGCCCGACCAGGGCTCGCTGGCGGACGTCGACCCGGCCCTCGCCGCCGCGGACAAGGCGCTCAGGGCCAAGGCCAGGGCCGACAAGGAGGCCGAGAGCGTCGGGTTCAGGAGGAGGCTGGCGTTCGCCTCCTCCTCCGGCCGGTCTCTCAACCAGGCCACCGCGGACGACACCGCCCCCTCGAGGACCGCGTCGCCGCGCGGGAAGGCCGGCATCGAAGACGCCAAGCCCGCCCCCGCTGGCGCGGCCGGGATCGAAAACACCGTCGCCGCTCCCGCGCCTCCCGCTGCTCCTGCGTCCAAAAGCAAGGGAGTCAAAGGCGCTGCTGCCGCCGACGACACCGTCTCGGCCGCTGTCAGGACTGCCCGCGCCGCCGCCGCCGCCGTCGCGGCCGCCACGGGCGGCCCCCTCTCCGCCGAGTTTGGCGGCGACGGCAAGACCCCGGGCGGCGCCGCTGCCGCCGAGAAGAAGGCCGAGGTTCCTGCCGAGGACGAGAGGGCCTCCTCCCCGGCCCCGATGAAGAGGAACACCATCCAGGCCACCTACCTCCTCTCGACCACGCCCGGCGACGTCCTGGGCGCCGTCTCCCGCTTCAACGAGTCCGGGCTCGCCGACTCGCTGAAGAAGGAGCTGGCGCGGGTCGGCGTCAGGAACGTCCGCGTGAGGCTGGCCGCGGTCGGCCAGGTCGGGCCCGACGGCGCCGTAATCCCGGCCGAGAAGCTCCGGAAACCCGCTCCCCCGCCCGGAGCCGCCGCGGCGCTCGCCGCCGAGGCGGCCGCGACCGAGGGCGCGTCGAAGCAGAAGAAGGCCGGGGCCGCCGGCGCGGTCGTCGGCGTCTTGCTGGCGCTCTCCGCGGCCGGCGGGGCCGCAGGCTTCGTCGTCGTCAAGAGGAGGCGCGAGGCCGCGGCTGCCGCCGAGGCCGAGGCCGCCGCCAAGACAGCCGCCAAGGGAGGCGACGACGGCGGCGAGGGCGGCAAGGGCGGCAGCGGCTTCTCCTCCAAGGGCGGCAAGCTGCCGACGGGCCTGCCCGACGCCGCGGCACTCGAGGCGCCGACACCGGGCAAGAAGATGCTCGACGCCGCGCTCGAGAAGGTCCGCGCGTCCCGCACCGCGGACTCCGCGGCGAGCATGCGCGAGGCCGCCGCCGCCACCGCCGCTGCCTCTGCCGCTGCGCTGACGACCGCCGCCTCCGTCGGCGCAGGAAGCCGCCGCGTCGCCCCCGGTTCGGGCCCGGCCTCGACCGCCGGCTCGTCGTCGACGTCGTCCGGCGAGGGCATCGGCGGGGCCGCCCGGAGGCCGCCCGCCCCTCCCGTCCGCCAGGGCTCGCTGCAGCGCAACCGCTCCGGTGAGGGCCTGCCCGCGAGCGCGTCGGCGAGGCAGCTCCAGGCGCTGATGCTGGCGTCGGGAGGAGGAGCAGGGGGCCAGCAGCAGAGGCCGAGGTCGAGCCCCGCCGCTGGCGCCGCCGCCGCCAACGGCCAGGGCATGCGCCGCTCGCCGTCGTCGTCCAACGCGCTCGCGCTCGCCAACGGCAGCGGCGGCGGAGGGAGGCGCCCGCTGGCCCCGGGCTCGCTCGCGATCCCCGGCGCCGGCGGGGGCACCTCCCTGGCGACGCTGACCGCCCCTGGCGGTCCCCTGGCGGCGCTGGCCCGCGAGCTGAGCGCGACCGAGGCGTCGATGAGGGCCGGCGGCGGGGGGGGGGGCCTGCAGCGCGCCGCCTCTGCCGGCGGCGGCGGCGGCGCCGGCCTCGCGAGGACCTCCTCCGGCGTCTCCTCCTCGTTGTCGTCGGCGCTGGGCCGCTCCGGCGGCTCCGGCGGCGGCGAGGGGATGTCGACAATGCTCCGCGAGCTCCGCGCCCTCGAGGCCGGCGTCGGGGGGCCGCCCGCCGCCGGGGCGAGGCCCGGGAGCGCGCCCCAGGCGGGAGGCAACCAGGCGGTGCTGCTCCGCTCGCTCGACGACGCGACGGCGGTCCGCGCCGTGGCCCGCGCCGGGTCCCGCGACGGCATCGCGCGCGCGACCTCCCGCGAGACGCTGCTGAGGGACCTGGAGCGCGACCTCGGCATCGCGGCGCACCCGCGGATGGAGCGCGGCGCGCCGGCGGGCGCGCTGGGCCCCTCGTCCTCGGCGCTGGCGCTGGCGGCGCTCGGCGGGCGCCCCGGGTCCGCGGGGGGCTCGGTGCTCCCGCCGCCGGTGAGGCCCGGAGGCGACGACGGCGCCGCGGCGCTGGCGCGCGCCTCGGCGCTGCTCGCGGACATGTCCAACGCGGCGCCGTCGAGGCTCGAGAGGCAGAACTCGCGCGGGGACCTGAGGCGTTGATATGACTCTGCGTCTTTGAGGTTTTTCTTTTTTTTTCTTTTTGTTCGACATCACTTTTTACTAGGAATTTCATTGCCCCCCCCCACCCCCCTCCCACCCCACCGCTACTACT
>Ga0315274_10007687_pt1 | contig 15604 bp, 16 predicted proteins | sample YL17G02_20_MG_FD_203700 | JGI IMG/M metagenome (GOLD analysis project Ga0315274, IMG submission 203700) | Sediment microbial communities from Yellowstone Lake, YNP, Wyoming, USA - YL17G02_20 | ecosystem: Environmental > Aquatic > Freshwater > Lake > Sediment | place: USA: Wyoming | collected... | reverse complement strand
TCGTTTTCAATCGTCCCGACGGGACTTTTGTTTTATCTTATTTGCACCCGGCGATGAATCGCCGGGCTATTGTCACCGATGCCCTCTCACGGGGCATCAGAATCGGTTTAAGTTAGCGCTTATGCCCTCTGGGGGGGGGAGGTCGCCGACGCTCCATAGCTTTGTCGACGGAGCCATAAGGGTCGGGGTGAAGGAAAAAATATGAATCATCCCAAAGTCAGTGTCATTATACCCGCCTACAATCATGAGAAATATGTTGGAGAGGCGATCCAGAGTGTTCTCGATCAGACCTTTAAGGATTTTGAACTGATCATCATCAATGACGGTTCCACTGACCATACGGAGGCAGAGATCCTAAAATTTAGGGATGAGCGAATCCAGTATTATTCTCAAGAGAATCGGGGTCTGAGCCGCACTCTCAATCGGGGGATTAATCTGGCTCGGGGTGAATTCTTCAATTTCCTTCCTTCCGACGATATCTTCCTCCCTGAAAAGTTAACAATCCAATTGAAGGCCTTTGAAGAATCGGAGGATATCGGCGTCGTCTTTTCCTATCATCTTGCCGTGGACGGGGAGGGAAAGGAGGTGAGGGATGATCCTATTGTGGATTGGTTTACGGTTCCCTTTGAAACAAAAGAGGAGATCTTTCCTGCTCTTTTTGAAAGAAACTTTCTGTCCGTTCCAACAGCTCTCGTCAGAATGGAATGCTTCAGGAATGTTGGGTTATTTGATGAATCTCTGAAGACCGCTCAAGACTACGACTTGTGGATGAGAATTTTGAAATATCATGATTTGAGATTGATCAAAAAAATTCTCTTAAAATTGAGATGGCATGGTAAAAACTTGACGTATCGGGTCACTCCGGAGACGGAGTTGGAGCGGGCAAAGGTGTTGTTGAAGGCTTATAGGAATCTGACGATAGAGGACATATTTCCAAGTCTTCGTCATCGAAAAGATGCGGTGGTCTATGCAGAAGCCTATGAGAAATTGGCCACCTATATGGAGAAAAGCGGCCTTCCAGCTCTGATTCCGATCTCTCAAATTTATAAGGACAAGGCAACCGGTTTAAAAGAAAAAGAAAGGGAGATACCTTATCCCCTTAAAGATCCTGAGGAAGAGGAGGAGTGGAAGTTTGCAGAGAGTGATATTGGTGAAACAAAGAGAATCAATCTTCTGATAGAGGCACCCTTTCTTGATAAGGGAGGTGTGGAAAATGTGATTTATGGAATTGCAACGAAGATCAATTCCTCTCTTTTCAATCCAGTCATCGTCTGCACAGAAGGCGGGGGACAGATTGCAGAAAAAATCCGCAGCGCAGGGATACCGGTGGAGGTTTTAGGGGAGGAAAAGGAGAAGGAATATCTTGAAATACTCCGGCGATACCGGATTGACCTGGTGAACAGCCATTACTCGTTTCTGGGAACTCCAATTGCTCATCAAAGGGGAATCCCGATAGTTTCATTTCTCCATAGTATCTATAGCTGGTATTCTCACTGTATACTGGATCAATTCCGGATTGCCGATCAATACATTTCAAAATATGTAGCTGTTTCTCCGCTGGTGGCCTCCTTTGCTCGTTACCGGTTCAATATCGCTCCCCATCGGATGAAAGTCATTCCGAACGGAATAGATATAGACCATCTTAAACGAGGGGAACGTTTGGGGCAGTTAACCAGAAATGATCTGGGGATGAAAGAGGAGGATTTTATCTTCCTTCACGTCGGGGCAATCAACCAGGCGAAGATGCATAACCTTTTAATTGCCGCCATGAAGGAAGTGATCAAAACCAATCCCTTTATCAAACTTCTGTGCGTCGGGCAGATACTCGATGAGGACTATAACCAGTTTATCCTGGAAAAGGTGGAAGAATATAAGCTCGACCCCTATGTAAAACTTGTTGGATTTGTTGAAAACCCAGTGCCTTATTATCAATTGGCCGATGCGTTTGTGCTTCCCTCCTTAGTTGAAGGTTGGGGCTTAACGATCTTGGAAGCCATGTATTACGAGCTTCCCCTCATCATCACCCCTGTCGGAGCAGCACAGGAGGTGATTGATGACAACGATATCGGTCTTCTGATTGAGAATTGCTGCGAGGACCCCATCCAATTGAAAGGATCCGACTGGATCTTTTATTCTCATTTAGATTATCCCAGGAACACGCCTCATTTGGTCAGGGCCATGGAGGAAATTTGCACCCATCGGCAGGTATGGAAGGAAAAGGCCAGAGAGGGGAAGACGAAGGTCCTTTCCCGGTTTACCTTAGATAAGATCATTCAAGAATATGAAAAAGAATTTGTTGCTGCGGCCTTTGAAGCGAAAAGGAGAAAAGAATCCCGATTGGAGTTGATTGCCAGAGAACAGAGGAGAAGGCTGGATGAGCAAAGTAGAAGGTTAGGTGAGCGAAACAAGAGGTTGGATGAGCAAACGAGGAAGTTGGATGAACAAACCGAAGGGTTGAAAGAACAAAGCAAGAGCTTGAATGACCAAGCCCAAAAGTTGGATGATCAAACCAAGAGATTGGATGAAGGTGCTAAGAGATTTGACGAACACACGAGGGAAATGAGAGAGCGCTTAAGTCAAGTTGAAGGAAAGATATTTTCCCTGGTTACTGAGTTTCAGCAAGGATTTAATTTCATCAACCACCAGTTAAATTTTATCCTGGTTCGGCTCAGCCTCACCGAGAGGATAAAGGGGCTCATTTTTAGAGTGACCTCCAGGTTTAGAAAAAAAGGAGTGGAGCAAGCACAGCATAGGGTGGAGGAAAAGATTCCACCTCCCTTAGACGGAGCAGAAGAAAAACCGTTACCTCATCCAGTAAAGAAAATTAGGGAGGAGCCATACGGACGGGATAAGAATGGATTTGCGATTATTTGTCTCCCTATTATTGATTGGGATTTTCGTTTCCAGAGACCGCAGCAGATATTAAGTCAGTTCGCTCATCAAGGATACCGTGTTTTTTATGTTACGACAACGTTTATTGAAAAGCGGACTCCAGGGTTTGAGAAAAAGGATTTAGAAGATCTCATCCAGATAAAGAAAATCAAAGAAAATATTTATACGCTTTCTCTGACTTCCAATTCCTCACTCAACCTGTACCGGGATAGTATCGAACGTGAAGAAGATCTCCGATTTCTCAAATGGTCGATTGACATTTTAAGGGAGAAGGCCGATATTGAAAATCTCCTTCTGTACGTGAACCTGCCATTTTGGTATCCCCTCGCCGAATCCCTCTCAAAGGAATCTAACACGAAGATTGTCTATGATTGCATGGATTATCATAAGGGATTTTCAACCAATACCTTCAAAATGGTGGAGCAGGAGGAGGGGCTTTCAAAAATTGCGAATTTAGTGATGGTATCTTCACAGAAACTTTACCATTTTCAAAAACAATTTAATGACAGGGTCATTCAGGTGGGCAACGGGACAGATTTTAATCACTTTAGTCAACTCAAGCCAAATAATTTACTGGCGAAAATCCCAAGACCCATCATCGGATACTACGGGGCGATATCCGATTGGTTTGATATGGATTTAATTAAACAGGCCGCTCTGAGCAAACCGGATTGGAGTTTTGTACTCATCGGGTCCACATACGGAGCCTCATTGAATGGCATCCAGGGTATTTCAAATATCTATTTACTGGGTGAAAAGCCGTATGAAGAACTGCCCGGTTATTTGTACTGGTTCGATGTTTGCTGCATTCCATTCAAACTAAACGAATTAACAGAGGCGACCAATCCGGTCAAGTTATATGAGTATTTGAGTGCGGGTAAACCCGTGGTGGCCACCCGCCTGCCAGAGCTGGAAGCATACAACCATTATCTCTACCTTGCAAACGGGGTTCGAGATTTTGTGTCCAAAGTTGAAGTGGCTTTGGAAGAAAACGACCAGGAGAGGAGGAATCAAAGGATTGAATTTGCAAGGGAGAATAGCTGGGATCAACGATTCATGACTATCCGGGAGGCGGTCAAAAGGATTTTCCCAAAGGTTTCTGTCATCATTGTAAGTTTCAACAATCTTCAATATCTCAAACCCTGTATCGAAAGTATCTTCGAATACTCGAATTATCCAAATCTTGAAGTCATTGTCGTGGATAACGGCTCCGTTGATGGAAGCGCAGAATATCTAAAAGGTAAAAAAGAAGAGGGAAAAATCGGAACCATTCTCAATCCCCAAAATTTTGGTTTTGCAAAAGCAAATAATCAGGGAGTTGGAATTTCTTCTGGTGAATATATCATCCTTCTTAATGACGATGTCGTTGTTACACAGGACTGGATTTCCCATCTCCTTCGATACCTCAATTTGCCAGGAATAGAGATGGTTGGACCTGTCACCAATGAGATTGGGAACGAGGCAAAAATTGAAACGGGTTATTCATCCTTGGAGGAGATGAGAGAATGGGCGATCGGCTATACACGAAAGCACAAAAACAAATACTTTGAAATAAAAATGTTGGCTTTATTTTGTGTTGCTTTCAGAAAATCGCTTTTAAATGAGGTGGGGCTGTTGGATGAGAGGTTCGAAATTGGCATGTTCGAAGATGATGATTTTTCCTTAAGGGTTAAGAAAGCTGGATATAGAACAATTTGTGCAGAAGATATTTTTGTTCACCATTTTGGTAGGGCCTCTTTTAAGAAATTAGGAGAAGAGGAATATTTAAGAATATTTAATAAAAATAAGGAATTATTTGAAAGTAAATGGAACATGAAGTGGGAGCCCCATAAACATAGAGATTAAGCAGATGGATTGTTATATTAATAAGGATTCAAGGGGTCCAGGGGTCAAGGATTCAATTGGTTAAGTGCACTTCACTTAAACCCCTGAACCCTCGAATCCTTGAGCCCTTTCTCCCAATTATGTAGAAAATAGCGCCTAATATACCTCCTCTCCCCTCTGGGGGAGAGGATTGAGGTGAGGGGGCAACAATTTTCATGGTTCGAGGGCGCCCTCTGGGCATGCAGTATTATGGACTGATTAGTAACGATGCGCGGAACGAGAAAATAGTTTTTCGAAGAGATCTCAAAAAGAATGCTTGACATCTTGCTGTATATTTAGCATACTGTAATTGTTCGGAGGCAGCAATGGAGGCAAATACACATAGAACCCAGATATACCTTACGAGGGAACAATATCAGTATTTACGGCAGCAGGCCGAAAAAAGAAAGGCAAGTCTCGCTCAAATTGTGAGAGAACTTATCAACGAGCGTCTTCCCAAAGACAAAGATTATGAGCATAACCCTCTCTTTCTCGTCGGAAAGGATGGTTTTTCAATGAACAGGAGAAAAGGCTCTATAAAACACGATGATTATATCTACCGGGGAAAGAGATGAAAGGCAGAGATATTTTTGTTGATACCAGCGCTTTTATAGCCTTACGGGTAAAGGACGATTTGAGCCACAAGAGAGCGCAAGAATTTTTGACTGCTATAAAGGACCAAAGGCTCAGATTACATACGACAAATTTTATTCTGGATGAGATATACACCTATTTTTGTCATGCTCATGAGATTGCTATTGAAATGGCAGAGCTGATAATGAATAACTCATTGATCGCCTTGCATAGAATAAATGCAGACGATGAAGATGGCGCGTGGCAGATATTAAAGAGTTATGCCGATAAAGACTTTTCGTATACGGATGCAACGAGCTTTGCGATCATGAAAAGACTTGGATTGGAAACGGTGTTTGCCTTTGACGAACATTTCGACCAATACGGCAGGTTTTCTATAGTACCTTAACTGTGGTTCAGACCCGCCTTGGCGGGACCGAAGTCGAGTGTCTGAGTTTCAGAGTCCTCTCGAACTTGTGCCTTGTCATTCCTTACGTTTTTGTGAATGCTTTAATCGAAGGAGGATTGTAACATGATTTATAGGGGCATAGCAAAAGGAAGGAATATTGAGTTGGATGAACCACTGCCTTACCCTAAAGGGCAGCCCATTCAGGTTTCGGTCGAACCCTTGACGGAGCTACCGCATCGAGGCTCATCGGTGGCCATTCTGAAGGCGATGCAAGGGGAACCGCATCTGAACTCGAAAGATGTGGATGAATTGGAGCGAGCGATTGCTGAAGGAAAATTGCCCGTGCAACAAGAAGGCATGTTCAACGGAAAATAGCCAATGAATTTCCTCCTGGACACCACTGCTTTTAGCGATCTAATGCGAGAACACCCCAAACTCAATGCACGCCTGGCAACCGTTGCCCTTACTGACCAGGTTCTCATCTGTACAATGGTTCGAGGGGAAATCCAATACGGAATCGAACGCTTGCCCGCAGGCAAGCGCAGGCACGATTTGGAAGCCAAGGCTTTCAAACTTTTTAACGTACTCCCTTGCGAACCAGTGCCGGAAAAAGCTGGTGACTATTATGCCAAAGTGAAGTTATCCCGCCAACGGAAGGGGTTGACGTTGGATGAGAATGATCTTTGGATTGCCGCCACTGTCATTGCATTAGACGCGGTGCTCATAACCCGGGATAGCGACTTCCAACATCTTGATGGATTGAAGGTTGATGATTGGACAAGATGAAGAGGTGGCCCAACAAGCTCTGGAATTGACAAAACGGGGTCAGATCAGGACATCTGAGCCAGCGTAGGCCCTTATTGCCGATGCCTTTTCATCGAATCCCGAGATGCCTTCCGAACCTTAACCACAGTCTCCCCTCGCGATACCTTCCTCTGCCAAGCCCCACAGGTATGCTCGAACACGTCAAAGTCCTTCTCCTTATCCACCTGGGCAGACTATATTTCGATTGCGCTCTCGATGATCTTCTTTTTGGATGTACGCAGACGCCGAGCAAGCAAACCGATACGGTTTGCTACAGACTCATCCACGCGCGCAGACAATATCTTGTCCATCAGGCACCTCCTCATACGTAAGAAATATATTAATCAGTCCATAATTGTATATACACCAAGGATCAAATCCCTCCTTCCCTCCGTTTACTAAAGGAAGGAATTCCCCTCTTTGGAAAAGAGGGGTCAGGGGAGATTTTCAGAAGAACATGTCTTCTCAATTATGGACTCCTTAGTAACGTAAGCTCAAGAGGCCTGTCAAGAAAATTTTGCAACTCTGCAGGGCTCCGCCTTGTGCCTCTCTTTCTTCCTCGAAAATTCGGATTGACATTCCAAATTTTCAGATTAAAATAACAATAATCATAAAGAAACTTCCCAGTCGATCTCCGCCTTCGCGGTGGAAACTGATTTTTCATAACACTGCTGTCCAAGAACGGTGGAATCGATTGCGACCTCAGTTGATTTCATTGGGCTTTTTGCTCAGAATTCGACTCCTCCGAAACCAGGTTTCACCGCAGAGTCGCGGAGATCGCTGAGCCGTTCGACTAGGTTCACGACCCTGAGTTTACCGAAGGGGGAGATTTTTTCTGCTCCAATCGGGAGGCGGCGATTGGAGCAGAAACTCCGTTCCTTCGGGAACAGGATTGAACCCTTTTATGGCTATGGAATCTATTGTTAGCCTTCTAATAATAGAAGAGAAGCCTTTTTGTTTGTCGGCATCTCCCGACAAACAAAAAATTATTTCTCTGCGTTCTCGGCGGCTCTGCGGTGAAAATGTTATTTTGGACAAGCATGTTTTCATACACAATGTTGCAGAGAAAGTAAAGCCTTGTAGAAAGGGAAAACTATGGAGCCAACAAATCTTAGAGTTTTGGGTCTGTTTCTTTTAATCATTTTTCTTTTGGTCGGATGTACAAAAGCACCTCCGCTCCTCAAGCAAATGGGCCCTATGAAAACCAAAGTGGGGGTTGGATTTAATGTGCAACCCAATGGAGAGTCTGCGATATGGACGATAACAAAAAATGCCACAAAAACGACAGTCATTGTGTGGGGAGAAAGACAATTGCAGAGCACCTTTGGTGGTTCCAATAGTGTTACTGCATTGGTTCCAAAAGAGCTTTATTCCAAGCCAGGACAATTCCAAGTATATTTATTAGATACAAAAACAGGTGCAAAGTCAAATAGCGTGATTTTTACAGTTGAAGAGTAAATCAGAATATGCAAACGTTTCTTAGTATAATTCATCGCGCTAAATATTGGGAGAAGACTTGAAGACGCTCAAGCAGATTCTCATATTTCGGTCTATCCACAAGGATTTACTATTCTGGGGCCTTTTCTTAGTTTTTTTCCTGATACGTATTTACTCTATCCATGTACCGGGTCTATATGCTGATGAAATTTATGTCCCTTATGTCGCCCTTCAAACCAAACTTCAGGTACCATCCTTGCATCCCCCTTTTGTTAACATTTTCGGATATAAGTTGCCTTTAGGAATTTCACCCCAGAGTGGAGGGTTTCCTATTTATCCGCAACTTCTTCTCCTTTTACTGACGGAAAATCCCTTTGCTCACAGGGTACTAAGTGTCGTATACGCATGCATCTTTATCCTATTTTTCTATTCGTTTATGAAATCCTTTTTGAACAGGAAAGTGGCCCTGCTAAGTGTTCTTATTTTAACTTTTATGCCTTCTCATATCTTCTATAGCAGGACGGACCCTTATTTCATACTTCGCCTATCGATTATGAGTTTCATGTTTTATACCTTTCATAGGTGGTATCTCCAGAAGGGTTGGAAATATTTTTATATGGGTTGTCTGGCTATAGGACTGGGATTAAGTACGAGGTTAGAAATGGTTATGTTTGTAATAGCTTTTCCAATATACCTAATTTTTTTCAATATTGGTCTGCTTAAGAATATTCATTATCTGTTACGAGAAAATTTAATTAGGACAGTAAATGGATTGATCCTTTTATTCTTGGGGGCATTTTTTTACATTCTTTTTAATTTGTACAGCGGATATAACATTTTGAGTTTTTTTAAGCATGAATCTTTACTGAAAAAGGCAGATGTCTTAATTGCTTTTTTAACCAACATTGGTGTTCGTATAGATCAAATAAGGGATTTTTTTAATTGTGGGAATCCCTTTTTGGAGATTGAAGGGAATTTTTGCAGTTTCATCCCTTTCTATATCATGATTTTGTTTTGGTTGATTGTAACAGGGGTACTGATCGTCAAACGATTCAAGGGATTTCCGAATAGAAAGATAGAATTTCTTGCGGCCATGTCAATCCTAATCTTTCTTCAATCTATTCCATCGACTTCGTTAAGCCCATTTCATAATCTGATCATCCTGCCACTTTTGGTCGGTATTTTTTCTTACGGTTTATCCTTGGCGCCGAGGATTTTGATCCTTATTCTAGTTGCGGTGCTTCTGGCCATTTATATTCCTATTGATGTAAAATATTATAAAAACCTAAGAGCCTTCAAGGAGAGTCCCCTCTGGTCATCTACGGTTTTTGATTTAGTTGAAAACTTGAAAAAGGAAAAGGTAAATAAGATCCTTGCGGGAGATTGGGGTATCTCAAGATTAATATTTTATGCTTCAAAGGGGGAAATCACATCAGAAGAGATTTTTGGTTATAGTGATGACGCAAATTCCTTCATAAGGAAGTTGGAGGATGAGTATAAAAAGGAAGATAATATATATATTTTTTATCTAAAGGGAACCGTATTTAATCGTATTGATCCATTCAAGAGGTTTATAACAGAAAAGAAAATACCCTATAATGAAGTATTCGTGTCGAATAGATCAGGTGAGCCAATTTATGCTATTTACAGGCTAAAAGGAGAAAAGTAAGCGGGCTCATTCGCGATTTCTGGGCGTATCCGTTAACCATCTAAGAAATTGGATCCGTGAAAACAAGACTCAGGAGATGTTTAGCGTTTTGCCCGATGAGGAGTGGGCTGCATGGACGATAACGGATTATCATATTAGTTAATTTTCGGAGGGGAATTTGGGGGCCATAACGAAGAAAAGCGGCACTCAATCTTTGAATAAAGGGAATCCAACAGGGGATGACTAAGATGCAAGTTGAGGGATTGTCCCAAACACATCCCACAACCCGCAAGCGTTGGCTCAAACTGGATAGGTTTGAGCGGGGGGTGCTTCTCGTTGCCGCTTTGATCTTAATCTATCAAGTAGCGATTCCTCCTATCGTCGGAGTCCTCGATAATGGCGACTTCTTTAAGATTATGGCCCCAGCCGGTTTCAGGCATGTCTCCGAGAAACTCGAGGACATGCACATCTTCGTTAATTCGAAATTCTTGTTCGAAAGAGCAGGTTGGTTAAACGTAGATTACATTTCATCGGAAACGTTTGTTGCGCGGGTGGCAAGGTTTATCGGCCGTACTATCTCAAAGGATGGCCTCTTTGACATTCGCGTTTTAGGTGTGATGCATGCGGCGTTATTGTTGCTCGGGATGGCGCTGATCATCTCCGCCCATAGCAAGCTGGAGACGTTGTCGCGACGAGTCTTAGCTTTGCTACTCGTATGGATCTTTACAGATGTCGGCTACGTTGCCTTCTTCAATTCATTTTACAGTCAAACGGCATCGCCACTTTTTTTAATCTTGACAGTGGGCTTCCTCGCATTGCTGGTCAGCCATGATGGTGAAAAGTGGCCGTACTTCGCCGGGTTTGTCCTCACTGCTTTGCTTTTCATCTGTTCGAAGCCGCAGGAAGCTCCACAGGGAATTCCGCTGGCGGTGATCACCTTCTTGGCGGCAAGGACTTCGAAAATCAGATGGGCGAAAACTCTCGGCGTTGTATTAGCGGTTGGGGTTCTCGCTTTTGCCGCCCTCTACTACGCGAAGGGTCCCACTGGGGTCAAGAATAGTAGTCTATACAACGCCGTATTTGAAGATTTGTTAAAAAACTCCCCTGACCCTGCGGCTGACTTAGCGGAGCTAAAACTTAGCAACGAATTGTTGAAATATGTAGGAACTCACGCCTTCATCAAAGATTCACCCGTGCCACAGGACTGGTTTAAGGCTGCTTTTTACCAAAAGGTGAGGCATGAAGATCTATTGGGTTTTTATATGAGGCATCCTTCTCGGTTGTGGGAATTGATAACAAGACGGTCTGCTAAAGCATTCACACTCGTCACGCACTACGGCAATTTTGAGAAGAGATCCGGTTTTCCACCCGGGACGAAAAGCAGCGCTTTCAAGATATGGAGCGATTTCAAGGAGAAAGTCTTTCCCGGCTCTCCATGGACGTTAGTGGTTCTCTTTTTTGGTAATATCGCGGCCGTTGCGCTTCTCCTGATTCGAGACCGAAAGTCTGGCGACAGTTGGCACCTGAGGCTTTCAGCTTTCGGAATTCTGAATCTGATGGCTGTGGGGGCGTTTTTGACCTCAACGCTTGGCGATGGCACACTTGACATCGTTCGCCAACTCTTCACTTTCAATGCAATGACGGATTTGTGCCTCATTGGAGATGTGGTATTCTTAATAGAAGCCATCACGCGGAAAATTCAGAAATTGACGCTGTATCGTTTGTATGCTAAGCCCTTAGGTGACGGGAGGGGAAATGTTGAGGCTTGTCGAGTTCAGTCCAACTTACCTTCTTAAAGGTCACGAAATTTCATTTCTCATGAACAGTTGAGGAAAGTGGCGAGTAAATTCAAGATCTTTAAATCACCCATTCGATTTTCTTTTTTAAAAGAGCAATATATTGACATCGCCTATCTGTTAGAGGAAGAATTTTCACCAGTTCCCGGATTTATCCACTTGTGGATTATTTTAAGGAGCGGCCTGAATTGCGCCTCATCGCGATGGAGTGGGGTCTTCTCAACCAGATTTATTTCCTAACCGGAGGCAAAGTATTGCCTGAGTCCATCCATGGATGGTGGCCGACAGATGGGGTTCCTCCAGACGAGTTTAAGATTGCTGTATTGAACCGGTTAGAAAAGGAAAATAACGTGTTCATTTTCTTTGGCCCGGGTAATGGCTTTGACAGGTACTTTCACTTTTTGCAGTTGGCAAAGGCATCTAACAAAAATGTTTACCCTGAGAAGAATTTTTATGAAAATGACGGTAGTATAGCTTATCGCCTTTATCGAGTTTCAAAGTCAGATAAGGTAATTTCTCCGAAAGATGAATGTTTTGAATCAGTTCCTTCTGGTCGCTGGAAGGGAGAGTATTTCACAAATAAGACATTGAGCAGTCCGCCTGTGAGAGTGAGAGACGACGGAGATGGATTTATTAACTTCAGTTGGGATGGGAAAAGCCCAGATACTATTTGCGGACTTGGTTCAGATAACTTCTCTGTCCGTTGGACAAGGAAAATATATTTTAATGGCGGCACTTATTACTTTACTGTAACGACCGATGATGGGTTTAGGCTTTTTGTGGATAATCGACTCGTCCTTGACAAATGGTTTGACCAACCTCCTACGACTTACATCGTGGATGTTCCCCTTTCCGCAGGGAATCATACTATCAGAATGGAATATTATCAAGCGACCGGACAGGCTGTGGCGTCCTTATCTTGGAAGATGAAATAGCTACAATTTTTAGTGTCCCTTTTGGGAATGTTCGAAATCCCATGACTCTCTGTAATAAAAGGGACGGCTCTGTTTTCTTGACAAGAGAGAGACGGTTTGACAGGGTTAGATTATGCCAAGGATGGCAAGGATAGTGTTACAGAATTATGTAATTCATGTGCTGATCTGGGGAAAAAGTCGTGGGGATGTCTTTCTTGATCCAATTATCTATAAAAAAGGGGATTGACTAAGTTGTGTAATTCTACCCATGGGGAACCTTGGGGTTGTTGCCGGTTGATTGGAATGCATGTTTTATTCCAGAGAGCAAGAAGGCGGCATTATTTGATAGCAGGATGCACTGCTGTCCAAATTGGGTAGGATTTCTGCAAAATGAGCGCGATTTCATTGGTCTTTTGGACCGATATACGTCTCCATCAAAACCAGGTTCACCGCGGAGCCGCAGAGAGCGCCGAGGGTGTTTTTTCTTATGATCCAATCGGGAGACGGCGATTGGATCATAAACTCTCACCCTTCGGGAATAGATTCAGGTTGCATTTCATGGCTATGGGACTGCAAGAAATGTATGTTCCGACATACAAGAGAGCTTTTTATTTGGCGGCCTCTCACCGCCAAATAAAAAAATCACTTCTCTGCGTCCTTAGCGACTCTGCGGTAACATTCTTATTTTGGACAAGAATGAGCAGGATGATTACCTTAACGGGTTGATCACCGTGATATCCTGAAACTGTAAAAAGTCGGTGTCGGTGGTATAGATTTCGCGGACTCCGTGCTCGCGCATCAGCACCACTGTACGCACATCAAAGAATAAATTTCCAGAGGGACGGGTAAGATCTGCAAGAACTTTCTCCAAGATCGCCCAATGATGTTCGCCAGCGGTCAAAATATCAAAGCGATGCGTCATCAATAGGGGATGAAGAAAACGGAGCGCTTCCTTCCACGTTAGCGGACGCTCAAAAACTTTCGGATGCGTGGAAACGCGCATAAACTCATAAAGAATTCCCTCCGTCAGAAACCAGGGGTCAACGGATGCTACCGCTCTCTGAAGAAAACCCACGGCAGCCGTATGCTCCTCGGCGTCTTTATTCGCTGCATACAACAGGATGTTTGTATCAATGATGCCGGCCATCAAGAATCCATCAAGGCTTCGAGTGCATGCCGGTCACCTAAGTTTACCCTAGGCCTGCCCATAGAAAAGGCCGCGAGCCTGAACTGTACCTGCACACGGCGCCTTTTGCCCCGGACCCCCTCTAGCAGGAGGTCATTGACCACCTGGGATAATTGGCGTCCTTCCTTACGAGCAAGCTCACGCACAGCCTCCATGCAGCCATTCTCAAGAACCAAGGTTGTCCTCTTCATGCACATAAACATAATATGTTTTCATACATATGTCAACCCAAATGTAAAATCAGCCGTAATCCCTCAGTTACGAGCGGGGAAACAATCTGGCAGATATGTAACTCAGGGCTTTAGCCCTGATTCATCAGCCCTGAAGGGCTGAGTTACGGGTTACTCCACCAATAAGGTTCCATAACCGAGGGGTTACAGTCAGCCTTTCGCGATGTGAAGGTAAAAAGAAGGCAATATATAACGCTTCTATTCTATTGACAGGGGAGATTGAGTTTGATAGGGGTGAGACATACGACATACCAAGAATGGCAAAGAAAGTACTATGGGATCATGTATAAAAAAGAACCGTTTCTCTATGTTATATTTTTGCCCTGCCAAACAGAGAAGAAAATGGTACAAGAATCCAGATGGGGCGTATAAATGGATGTTTCTATAGTGGGTGTGGTTCCTTGTCATAATGAAGAGCTTACTATTGGCAAAATAATAAGCGATTTTAGAAAAATCGTTCCTGAAGCCAAGATCTACGTATTTGATAATAATTCGACCGATAAGACGGCGGAGATAGCAAAATCCTTGGAAATTGCCTATTGGGAGAACACAAATTAATCGAGAGCCCTGACCTAATCCTTCCCTTGTTCGGAACTTCTTTGATTTATCAAAATATGCCAGAATACCCCCCAGCTCTGCTGGGGGGATGAATGGCCTACCCTCTCCCCTGGGGGGAGAGGGCTTGCCCCGTGGAGTAATACAAAATACTCCACAGGGTAAAGGTGAGGGGGAAATGATTTAATCATCACCCCCACCTTAATCCTCCCCCATCAAGGGGGAGGAAAGTTTTTTAGAGAATTAGATGCCCCGCAGCTCTGCTGCGGGGTACTTCACTTTGCATATTTGTGAAGTACGATGAAATTACTTGACTTTCCAATTGAATCCCTTATGATATAGACATAAATATTATGGCATAAAGAGCAGATCGGAGGAATTCAATCCTTGGAGGAAGGAATAAAAAGACCGGATCGTAATCGATTCAAAGACGACCCTGTTTTATCTGAGATTGTCCATCGTCTGGTCGAAGCCTTCCAGCCAGAACGAATCTATCTTTTTGGCTCAAAAGCTCGATCAGAGGAAAACCAGGATAGTGACTACGATTTGATGATAGTTATTCCAGATGATGCTCCACCGGAGAAGCGCCGGAGCCGACTTGCCTATCAGGTACTTCAGGGTACCTGAGTTGCTGCTGATGTATTGGTCTGGACTCATCAAGCCTTTGAAAGTCGATTGCATATCAAAGCCTCATTGCCAGCGACAGTTATCCGGGAAGGGATCTTGCTTTATGCCTCATGATCCTATTTTGGTCTCTGAGACGAAAGAATGGCTTTCCAAGGCTGCACTGGACCTCAGATCTGCCGAGCATGCTCTCACAGCTTTACCCCGTTAGAAAGCCCCGCTGCTTCCAGCGGGGATGACAATGAATTCCATTTGAAGCGAACACGGGGTTTAATGCCCCGTGTGAGCCTTCCCGTTAGAAGGGCGAGGGTCTTCTAACGGGGTTTACCGCCATTACTTGGAGATGTCGCCTATCACTGCCAGCAGGTGACGGAAAAGGCACTCAAGGGATTTCTCGTTTGGAATAATATTCCTTTCCGGAAAACCCATAGTCTCGAGGAGATTGGGGAACAATGTATTGAGCAAGATATGACCCTTCGGGATATTATTGACCGGGCTGTACCGCTTACAGAATACGCCTGGCTATTTCGATATCCTGGAGGACCGGCAGAACCCTCAAAAGAGGAGGCAGAAGAGACACTGACAATCGCCCGCAAGGTTTATGACACCGTCCTATCGCGATTACCCGAAGAAGTTCGGCCTTGAAACAACATTGTTTGGCGTCGCTCCAAAT
>Ga0315274_10007686_pt1 | contig 15605 bp, 9 predicted proteins | sample YL17G02_20_MG_FD_203700 | JGI IMG/M metagenome (GOLD analysis project Ga0315274, IMG submission 203700) | Sediment microbial communities from Yellowstone Lake, YNP, Wyoming, USA - YL17G02_20 | ecosystem: Environmental > Aquatic > Freshwater > Lake > Sediment | place: USA: Wyoming | collected... | reverse complement strand
CACCCATCAACCATGATTGTCCACGGAATCTCACGGAGAAACACGGAATGATTTTCTGGACTTTAGCAAATTTGAGAATTGGAACTCAATTTCATGAATAATCCGTGCCCCGTAATATAAAAAAACCCGCCATTTTTTCCGAATAAAATGGCGGGGCTTTTTGTAATTTATTTTAGCTTATGCCCCATCTTCCGGTTGGGACGCTTCCATCTGTTCTTTCTTCAGTTCCTTGAGACGATCGACGATGTACCCTGTTTCCCCGCGGCCATCGCACCGGTTTTCCGTCAAATCCACCGCCATTTCCATGGCCAGAGTGGCGGAATCGATGATGCGGGAATTCATCTGAATCTCCTTCGCATGCACACTCTGAAGAATTTCCTCGATGGCGTTCAGCAATTGGCAGATTTCGTCAAAGCCGAACATCTGCGCCGAAGCGTACAGCATTTTACAGGATTGCAGCGCATCCAGCAAGGCTTTGCGGCTGTCCGGCGATTCCCGCAGCAGATGGACGGCGCGGTCGAACCGTTTCAAGTCCGCATCGGCTTCTTCCTGGAAGATTTTGTAGAATATCTGCGACGTCTGGGCCATGGCTTTTCGGGGCTTGGTCAGGGTCGTGGTTTCATTGCCGGTTGCCATGATGGATTCCTTGATGTCGAAGATGCTTTTTCCGTTGTCCGCGACGGTGTGGATGGGTCCGAGCGAGACCGCGTCCGCCCCGGGCAGGTGTCCCATTAGGGGCTCGGCGGCCATCTCCTCCGCGCGTTTCGGGAAATTGTCTTCCTTCTCCTTGAGACCGCTGACAATGAGCATGACTTTGAGGGTTTGTTTCTGCAACTTGTCAATGGACACGCCCCAGATGATTTTCGCTCCCTGATCCAGTTTTTGTGCGAGGGTATGGATGATCTGTCTGGCCTCCTTCAGCGTCAAATCGGCGCCTCCGGTGACATGCACAAGCGCGCTTTGAGCGCCCGAGACGTCCACGTCCATCATAGGATGGCTGAACGCGCGGCGGGTCGCTTCTTCCGCTCGCAGTTCGGAACTGCTTTCACCGAGCCCGATCACGGCGTCCGGACCATCGGTCATCACGGCGCGGATGTCCGCGAAATCCAAATTGATCAGCCCACGGTTAAGCACCATGTCCGAGAAACCGATCAGGGCGTTGATTAGGATTTCGTCCCCCTTCTGGAAGGCTTCCAAAAGGGTGACGTCGGGATACAAGCTCAACAGCTTGTCATTCCGGAGGACAATGACCGAGTCGACCGATTTCCTGATTTTTTCCAGTCCGATTTGGGCGTTTTCCCAACGAACGATTCCTTCATCCGAAAAGGGCATGCTGACGATGGCCACGGTGAGTGTTCCGTGTTCCCGCGCGAGTTTCCCGATGATGGGAATGGAGCCCGTTCCGGTCCCCCCGCCCAATCCCCCGGTGATGAACAGCAGATCGGCACCGTCAATGGCGGACAGGATGGATTGATGGCTTTCTTCCGCGGCTCGCTGACCGACCTGGGGATCACCGCCCGATCCCAGTCCGGCGGTGATGTTTTTTCCGATTAAAAACTTGCGGTCCGCACGGATTTCCAGAAGGTGCTGGGCATCCGTGTTCATGGCCAGCGTCTGGATGTCTCTGATATTCTTCTTGTGCAGACGGTCTATGGTGTTGTTACCGGCACCCCCGGTTCCCAGCACGCGGATGACGGTTTGGTAAGGATCGATCCTGTCCAACGGAATGTTTTCACGACTGGCTGTGATCGAAGCGTCCTTCATGAATGCGGTTCTCCCCAAGGCAAATGGCGTATATCAAATTGCGAAGATCTTCGAGTTCGAACGGTTTTTCGATGTAACCGTTTATCTGGAAATGACGGACAAACTCCTTGAGTTCGGGCGATGAAAACGCCGTCATCAGAATGATCTTGACGCCTGGATGTTCGGACCGGACGCGGTGAATCAGATCCTGACCGCTCATTCCGGGCATTCGCAGATCGGTAACCAGCAGGTCTATCGGCTTAAGGTGCATGACATCAAGCGCCTGATTTCCGGAATCGGTACAGAGAAATTCCAGCCGCTTGGCGTCTTTGGATAGCCTTCGCACAATGCTCCACGTCAGATCCTGCTCGTCATCGACGATCAGCACCCGTTTTTTCGCGGCTTCACGGTTCGCAATGTCTGTATGAGCCATGTTCATCACCATGGTTCAGGCAAATTGTATACCATGATTTAACGAAATTTTCCCTGAAGAAAAAACGCCTTATCTTGCTGGTTTTCTTAAGATAAGGCATTTTTAATGTCCTCCCGAATTGTCTGGCCGGAAGTTGCTGCTGGTCAAAAACTGAGCATCAGGCAATGGAATAGGTTTTCAGCTTTTCACGCAGGGTGGAACGCGAAATGTTTAATATCTTCGCCGCCTGGGATTTGTTTCCACCGACTGAATTGAGCACTTCCGTGATGTGCAATTTTTCCATCTCTTCAAGCGACATTTTGCCCAGCGAGGTCCTTTCGGGGACGGCCAGTTTGCTCCCCTCCCGGAGTTCCAACGGGAGATGTTCGGGTTGCACGATTTCACCCTGTGTCAGAATCACGCTTCTCTCGATGACGTTTTTCAATTCACGCACGTTGCCGGGCCAATTGTAATTTTGTAGCAAGTCCTCGGTCTTCGCATGCAGTTTCTGCACGCGTTTGTTGAATTCCTTGTTGAATTCCTGCAGAAACAGTTTGGCGAGCAGGAGGATATCCTCCTTCCGTTCCCGCAGGGGTGGCAGGTCGATCTCCATGACCTTCAGCCGGTAGAATAGATCGTCGCGGAATTCCTTGTTCTTAACCAATTCTCCAAGATTGGTGTTCGTCGCCGCGATGACCCGGATGTCGATCTTGATGTCCGCAATGCCGCCGATGCGCCGGAAGGTCTGCGTTTCCAGAACGCGGAGTATTTTCGGTTGAAGACTCAGCTTCATGCTGGAAATTTCATCCAGAAAAATGGTGCCCGTGTTCGCCATTTCGAACAGGCCCTTCTTCATCATCTTGGCGTCCGTGAAGGCGCCTTTCTCATGGCCGAAAAGTTCGCTCTCAAGAAGGTTGTCCGGAATAGCGCTGCAGTTGATTTTGATGTAGGATTTGTTCGATCGGCTACTCGCGAAGTGGACGGCGTTCGACACGAGTTCCTTCCCGGTTCCGCTTTCACCCTGGATCAGCACGGATGTCCGCGGGGTTTCCGCGACAATCTGGATGAGCTTGCGGATTTCCTGGATTCGTTCGCTTTCCCCGTAGATTGTGTCGTTGGGGTACGAACGCGTGTGCTCCCGCTTCAGCCGGGCGACCTCGTTCTTCAGCTGATGCATTTCCAAGGCCTTCTTGACGACCAGCTTCAGCTCCTCCAATTCGAACGGCTTCATCAGGTAATCCAGTGCCCCCATCTTCATCGCCTCGATGGCCGGTTTGACGTCAGTCGATGCGGTCATCATGATCACGGCCAGATCAGAGTCTATCTCCTTGGCTCTGGACAGGACCTCGAGCCCGTTCATCTTCGGCAACTTGAGATCCAGAAGGATCAGGTCCACGAGCTCCTTTCTGAGCGTGGGAAGCCCTTCCTCACCTGACTTGGCCGCGAAAATCCGGTACCCTTCTTTTTGCAGCACCTTTGAAATCGTAAAGGACAGGTCTTCGTTGTCCTCAATTACCAGTATATTGGCAGAATTCATTGAAACACTCCCGTTGGTAAATAAATGCAGAATTGGGTTCCCCGGGACGGCCGGCTCGTCACCCGGATGTCGCCGGAATGCTCCTCGATGATCCGGTAGACAATGGAAAGGCCGAGGCCGAGACCGTTGGGTTTGGTTGTAAAAAACGGATTGAAGATGGTTTCGAGTTTGTCTGCCGGAATGCCCACACCCGAGTCCGAAATCAGAATTTCCACGAAGGACGTGCCCGGCTGTTCCTCCGGCGGATTTTTATGGATCACGCCCGGGAGCGAGGATTTGGATTCCGCGGCAAAAACGGCGAGCTTTCCGCCATTCGGCATCGCATCGATGGCATTCAGGAGCAGGTTCAGAAACACCTGTTGTATTTGCTGGGCGTCGACCATCACCACGGGAAGTTCCGGGGGCACGTTCGCCACGTATACGATGCGGGCATTTTCCATCTTCGTGGAGAGAAGGTGGCTGACTTCCCTCAGTATCTCATGAAGCGGATGGGGCTTCCGGTCGGGCGGTTTGGGTTTGGCGTATGCGAAGAACGTCCGCAACAGATCGTCGAGCCGGTTCACCTGCCGGATGATCCGGGCGAGGTATTCCCGACGCGGATCGTCCGCCGCGAACTCTTCGTCGCAGGCCTGAGCGAGCGATTTGATTCCTGCCAGGGGATTCTTGATTTCATGCGCGATGCCCGATGAGAGTACGCCTAGCGACGCGAGCCGGTCCATGCGGATGACTTCCGTCTGCATCTGTTTGAGCAGGGTGATGTCGCGGAATGAAATGATGGTGCCGACTTTCTGCCTCAGGTTGTCGATGCGGTCTGTCACGGTGAACCCGATGGACGCTTTCTTGCCCGATTTCAGGGTGAGATCGGTCTCCTTGCGGGATAAGGGATTCCGTGCGCCGGAAATCTGCGACATCAACGATTCCGCCTCCTTCGGTCTGAACACGGAATTCAAGGGCTTGCCGAGCACCTCCTCCGCCGTCCAGCCCAGGATGTTGCGTCCGCCGGAGTTGAGGGAAGTGATGACGCCGTTGAGATCCACGGTGAGAAGGCCCGCCTCCATACTCTCGATGATGCTCTCGTTGAAATTCTTAAGGTCCAGAATTTCCTTCTCCATGCGTTTTTGTTCGGCGACATCCCGGCCGATGCCCATGGCGCCGATAATTTTCCCCTTTTCCACGATCGGCGTTAGGCTGATCGAGAGAACTGTCGGCTCCGAGGACCGGCTCGCCATCCTGGATTCGAAAACTCGCGCCCTTCCCTGATGCGTCATTTGATAGTGGTCCAGCGCCGCCTCCCGATCGGATGGATCGATGACGGAGAGGAACGGCTTGCCGAGCCATTCTTCCTTCTCGTAGCCGGTCAGCGGCTTGAAACGGTTGTTGAGGTAAACGAAATGCCCTTCCTCGTCGAGCGTAAAGATGAAGTCGTTCGCGTTTTCAAGCAAGTCGCGGTACCGATACTCGGATTTCTTGACTTCCTGTTTCAACATCTGGCTGTTCTCAAAAACCTCGTGCAACCTGAGGCAATTCACGACGATCTCCTTCAGCGCGTGCGGTTCCATCGGTCTGACGTACCAGCCCATCAGGCCGAGCGAAAACAACTCCGATCCATGCCGCTGACGGTCCAGTTCTTCAGAAATCAGGACGAATGGAACCGGCCTCAGGGATCTGAATTCGCGGTGTTCCAGCATTGTGTGGAGCAGGCTGCTTCCGTTCATGTCCTCGGTCAGGTAGTCGGAAATAATGAGGTCGGGCTTCCATTCCGGAAGCATGCGGAGCGCCTCCCGCCCCGATCCGGTCCTCTGGATCGTCAGGATTTCCTCGGGGAACGCCGAACGGAGAATCGATTCCACCTCCGGGCTCCGATCCACGATCAGAAGCGATTTCTTCTTGAGCAGGGATTGCATGGGTTACTCCCCCGTTTCCGGCTTCATGGCCATGCCCGCTTTCAACAGGGAAAAGGTGAACACCGATCCGACGCCCAGCTTGCTTTTCACCTTGACAAAACCGCCGTGCTTCTCAATGATTTCCTTGACCAGGGCGAGACCCAGACCCGATCCCTCGGTTTCCTCCTCGCCCCTGGATTCGGAGACCCGGTAAAACTTGTCGAAAATTTTCGGAAGGGATTCCTTCGGGATGCCGAATCCGTTGTCGATGATGTTGACGACCACTTCCTTGGGACCCGTGCTGACTTCGATGCCGACCTTGGACTGCCTCGGGCTGTATTTGATGGCGTTGCTGACTAGATTCATCGTTACCTGGTCGACCAGCTCCTGGTCGCCGACCACGAGCGGAATCGGATCCGGCGCCTGAAGGACGATGAGGATGTTTTTGGGATCGGCCTGCGCCTTGAAAAGTCCGATGGTTTTCTCAATCACCGGGCGGAGGTCGAACGGATCCATCTTGATCGCGATCTTGCCGGACTCCAGCCGGGACAAACTTAAAAATTTATTCACGAAATCGGTGAGACGGATCACCTCGCTCTGGATCACCCTGGCATATTCCGTGGATTTCCGGTTTTGGGATTCGGATTCGATCAGCAATTCGCTGAATCCGTAAATCGACGTGAGCGGAGATTTGAGTTCATGAGCCACCATGGAAACGAGTTCGGTCTTGATGCGGTCCGCCTCCTTTTCTTTGGTCACGTCGCGGAGCACGGTGACGGTGCCGATCGTTCTTCCCTCGCGGTTCGTCACGCGCGTGGCGGTCGCCAGAATCACCCGGTCCTGCTTGGAATCCGCCTGCTTGAGCAGCAGTTCCGCGGAGGCGACGGGCCTGTCCTTGAACGCCTCCTGCAGAAGCGAGATGAGCGGCCTCAGGCGCAGGCATTCCTTGAACGGTTTTTGCAGAACGTTCGCTTCTTCGACGCGCAGCCACTGTTCGGCGGTCGCGTTGACGAGCATGATTCTTCCCTCGGCGTCCAGGACCAGAACGCCGTCCGCGATGTTCCGGAGGATGATTTCCGTTTTATTCTTTTCGTTGATGATGGCGCTGACGTTCATCTTCTGCAGATGGTCCATCTCCATCGCCATATAGTTGATGAGCTTCGCGAGGCGGTTCATTGAGCGGTTTTTCTGGGGCGGGACCCGCAAGCCGAAATTGCCGCGTCCGATTTCAACCGCAGTTTCCATCAGACGATTGAACGGACGGTCAATCCAAAGGGTGAATCCGTACGACAGCAAGAGGCACGCCAGGATTCCCGCGCAGCAGTTCAGCCAGAACCTGTAATTGGCGCTGGCCCGGAAGGAGGTCTCGAACCGGTTGGAGTAATGCAGCTGCCAGGGAAGCACGTGAAAGAGGATTGTGGATTCGACGGATTCAGTCCGTTTTCCCGGTTCGGCCGCCGGCGTCGAAACGCCCGTGAACACCATGAACGGTTTTCCGTTTGAGCGCAGGGTCAGCACCTCGCCGGGATCCAGCCGTTCGGCGAGAAACGGGGACGGATTCAGAAATTGCAGTTTGATGGACAACAGGGAATATCCGCCGCCGGACTCCAGGGGGACGAAAACGTCCAGAAGCGATCGGTCGAACGGAGTCCTGATCAGAAACGCGTTGAACTGAGCGTTTTTCCCGCCGGACGTCTTCCGGACGGTTGCTGGCGCCAGAAAATCGCGGAGTTTTTTTTGTTCCGCAGCATCCCGGGATTCCGACTCCAACTGCTGAACCAATTCTGCATTGACGACCCGTATCGGCGTCGTTTCGCCGATCTTCCAGAATTCCGCCGAAACCACCCGGCGATTCGAATCCAGCCACGCCTCCATTCTGGCCCGGATTGCATCGGCACCGCTGACCGGATCGTTCGACGTCACGGGAAGTGGGCGGATGGCCTCCCAGATCACCTTGTCTTCGATCAGGTCAGCCAGTCTTTCGGCGCGTGAATCGGTCACATTCATCAGTGTACGGGACAGGCCGGCGTCCCCCAGAAAACCCGCAGGCATTACGATGAGCAGTGCCAGAACCAGGGCGGAAGAAAAAAACCACCCTTTCATGAAGGTCCAGGTGTTGATGTTCAATTTTCTGAACTCGTTTTTCATCCCCATCGTCCTATGTCGTCACCGTGCGGTTCCGGCCTTCCTTCTTGGCGCGGTAGAGGGCCTGATCGGCCAGGCGAATCAGTTCCTCCTCGTTTTTCGCGTCATCCGGATAACAGGCGACACCGATGCTCATGGTCACCCGGCCGAAGGGCAGTTTCTCCGAAAGAGGGAAATAGGATTTCTCGATCAGCGCGCGCAGTTTCTCGGCAACCACTTTGGCAGATTCCTTGGCGGTTCCCGGAAGAATCAGGGAAAACTCCTCCCCCCCGTACCGGGAGAGGATGTCGATCTGACGCACGTGTTCAAACAGAAGGTTGGAGAATCGTCGCAGAATCCGGTCTCCCAATGGATGGCCGAAATGGTCGTTGTACATTTTGAAAAAATCAATGTCCATCATCAGAAGGGACACCGGCAGGCCGTAACGCTTGGAGCGTGCAATCTCGACCTGGAGTTTGTGTTTGAAATGCTGATAATTATACAGTCCCGTCAATCCGTCCGTCACGGCGAGCTGCTGCAGCTGCAGCTTCGCCCGTTCAAGTTCCAGGATCTTCTGTTCCAGATCCTCGTGAAGGCGTCTGATGCGGAGCAGGGATTTAACTCGCGTGAGCAATTCGAGTTTGTTGATGGGCCGGCCGATGAAATCGTCGGCTCCCGCATTGATGCCCTTGAGGCGTTCGTCTTCGCCGTGCAGCGCGGTGACGAGAATGACCGGGATGAACTTCAGCCGTTCGGTCAGTTTGAGGGTCCTGCAGACCTCGTATCCGTTCATCTGGGGAAGCAATACGTCGAGGACGATCAGATGCGGCGGATCTGCGACGACGGATACGAGCGCCTCCTCGCCTGTGATGGCGAAGTGAACCTCGTATCCCGCGGAAACCAGATAAGTGTTGAGGAGAAGCCGGTTGTTGGGCTTGTCGTCCACAACCAGGATGGTGTCCTGCCTTTCATTGCGGCTTGCGGCGGAGGATTCCAAGGGTTCTGTCTGAGTCCTCTTTGATTCCGACGGTTAAAGAAACCGGTACCGGACGTCCAGATTCCTGGCGGCCAATCCCTCGTCGAGCCGTGACACCGGAGTGGTGAAGGGCGCCTGAAGCAGCAGGTCGCGGTTCGCCTCGATTTCCCCCAGAATCGACAACAACACATCGGCAAAGGCGTCGAGGGTCTCCTTGGATTCTGTCTCCGTCGGTTCGATCATCATCGCTTCATGCACGATCAGCGGGAAATACACGGTCGGCGCGTGAATTCCGTAATCCAGCAGCCGTTTGGCGATGTCCAGGGTTTTGATCCCCATCGCCTTCTGCCTGTCTCCCGACAGGACGAATTCGTGCATGTGAGGGCCGGTGTGCGGAAGCAGGAAATGGGGCTCGAGTTTCGTCATGAGGTAATTCGCGTTGAGGACGGCGCTCTCGGCGGCTTTCTTCAGCCCCGTGGCCCCCAGCATGCGGATATATGCGTAGGCTCGCACCCAGACGCCGAAGTTGCCGAAAAATCCCGCCATCTTCCCGATGGATGTCGGATTGCCATCCCGCCATTCGAATCCCTCCCCCTTGCGGATGAGCACGGGATCGGGAAGGTACGGGAGGAGATGCGATTTCATTGCGACAGGCCCTGCTCCGGGCCCGCCTCCTCCGTGGGGCGTGGAGAACGTTTTATGCAGGTTGATGTGCATGACGTCGAATCCGATGTCGCCCGGACGCACGATCCCGAGCAGGGCATTGAGGTTGGCGCCGTCCATGTAGAGCAACGCTCCGGCTCCGTGCACGAGTTCCGAGATTTCCGCAATCCGGCTTTCAAACAATCCCAGCGTGTTCGGATTGGTCAGCATGAACGCCGCCACGTCGCCGTTCAAATGCGCCTTGAGGTCTTCGAGATCGACCAGGCCCTCGTCGTTGGATTTGACCTGGATGCATTCGTATCCCGAAATGACGGCGCTGGCGGGATTCGTACCGTGGGCCGAATCGGGCAGGATGATGGTTCTCCGCGGATTGCCGCGGGCTTCATGGTACGCGCGGATCAATTTGATACCGGTTAATTCTCCCTGGGCGCCGGCCGACGGCTGAAGCGTGAGGCCGTCCATGCCCGCGATTTGGCACAGGGATTCGCCCAGCTCCCCCATCAGGCGAAGGGCACCCCGGGTGGTTTCGGGCTCCTGCATGGGATGGAGATTCGCAAGGCCCTCGAGACGCGAGCAGTTTTCATTTATTTTGGGATTGTATTTCATGGTGCAGGAGCCCAGCGGATAGAATCCCTTGTCCACATGGTGGTTTTTGACCGACAGGTGGACGAAATGGCGCACCACGTCCATCTCGCTCAGTTCGGGGAGCCGCGCGGGTTTTTCCCTGCGGAACGTCTCCGGGATCCAGGATCCGATGGATTGGACGGGTACATCCGGTTCCGGCAGGGACGCTCCGATCCGGCCTTCCGAACTGATTTCAAAGAGCAGGGGTTCGTTCATGGGCTTCTCCAGGTGAAGGCTTTTTCGGGAGGCGACCGCCGCTTCCATGGCGGCATCCACCCGTCCGAATGGTGCGCTGATCTGAATCCCTTGAACCAAGCCTTTCACTCGGCGCACCATTTTCTGAGCAATTTCTATACCGATTTTCCGTTATGCTTCGATCCACACGTTTTCCCGGCCCAGGAACTCGCGGAGGTTGGCGATGAGTTCCGGTGTCGGATTGATTCGGTACTTCTTCGAGACCAGCCGGATGGTTTCGCCCTTCGGAGTGGTCACGTTCAGAATCAGCGGAATTTCACCGGGATACTTCTGCAGTTCGGATTTCATCCGGTTCACCGGCTCCCCCGCCGATTGCGTTTCCGCGAGCCGCACGGATAGCCTCTGGGTGAAACGCTTCCGTGCATCCTGAATGGCCATCATTTCGGTCGCAAGGACGTTGGTTTCGCCCCGGTCGTCCCGGCGGTCCGCCTTGCCGATCACCAGGACGGTGGTTTCGTTCTGGATCAGGCTTCTGTACTTTTCGTACACGTCCGAGAACGCGATGACGCGCGCACCGCCCGAAAAATCTTCGACGCGAAAAAAAGCATAGGCCTTCTCCTTCCGGTCGAAGCGCTGCGTGACCTGCGTCACGATGCCGCAAATCCGGACGCTCTGTCCGTTGGGGATCACGTCCAGATCGGCGGTGCGGGGATGGGAGTACGCCTCCACCTCCTCCCGGAATTTTTCGAGCGGGTGTCCGGACATGTACAATCCGAGCAATTCCTTCTCATGGCGGAGCATCTCCGCCTGCGGCCACGGGGCAATTTTCGGAAGCTCGGGGTACAGCTGCCGGCCGAGGCCTTCGTCGTCGAAAATCGTTTTCTGGCCCGTGTTGGCCTTGGCGGAACTGGATGCCGATACGAGCACGGTGTTCAGCAGAGCCATTTTCTGTGCACGGTGGCCTTCGATGGAATCCATCGCCCCGCACTGGATGAGGCTTTCGACGACCTTTTTATTGGCCGTGCGCGAATTGACCTGTGCGCAGAAATCGAAAAGCGTTCCGAATTTTCCAGTCCGGCTGCGGGCTTCGACGATGGATTCGATGGCCTGTTGTCCGACGTTCTTCACGGCTCCCAGGCCGAAACGGATGCCTTCCCCGGAGACGGAGAATGCAGCGTCACTTTCGTTCACGTCCGGCGGGTACACCGGAATGCCCATGCGCCGGCACTCTTCGAGGAGTATCACGATCCGGTCGGTGTCGTTCATTTCGCTCGTCAGGTTGGCAGCCATGAATTCATGCGGGTGATGGGCCTTGAGGTACGCGGTCTGATAGGCGACGATCGAATAGCATGCGGCGTGAGATTTGTTGAATCCGTAACCCGCGAACTTGTTTATTAAATCAAAGATGGCGTTGGCTGGTTCCGCGGGGATGCCCTTCTTGGCCGCGCCTTTCATGAACCGGTCCCGCTGGTCCTGCATAAGGTCGACCATCTTCTTTCCCATGGCCCTTCGAAGCAGATCAGCCTCTCCGAGGCTGAATCCGCCGAGGCTTGAGGCGATCTGCATCACCTGTTCCTGGTACACGATGACGCCGTGGGTAGGCTTGAGAATCGGTTCCAGAGAGGGGTGCAGGTACTTCACGGCCGTCTTGCCCTGCTTGCGCGAGATGAAGTCATCGATCATCTCCATGGGACCGGGCCGGTAAAGGGCGTTCATGGCGGTCAGATCTTCGATGGATTCGGGCGCCAGCTTCTTCAGATAGTCGCGCATCCCGCTGCTTTCAAACTGGAAGATGCCCACGGTCTCGCCGTTTTGGAAGACACTGTACGTCTTCATGTCGTCGAACGGGATGGTCCGGATGTCAAGCTCGAGTCCCCGCCGCTTCAGGAGCTTGATGGTGTGGTCGATCACGGTCAGAGTGCGAAGACCCAGAAAATCCATTTTTAAAAGTCCGATGGTCTCGAGCGCCTTCATATCGAACTGGGTGGTGACACCCCCCTGGGAGGACCGGTAGAGGGGCACGAAATCGGTCAGATTGCCGGGGGCGATGACGACGCCGGCGGCGTGTATCGAGGCGTGCCGGGCGAGCCCTTCGAGAACGAAGGAATGGTCCAGCATTTTCCGGTGCAGTGGGTTGCCGTCGCAGGCGGCCTTGAAATCCGGGATTTTCTGAATCGCATCGGACAGGTCGCAGTTGAAGGGAATCATCTTGGCGATCTGGTCCACTTCCCCGTAGGGGATTTTCAGTACGCGGCCGACGTCGCGCACGGCGGCGCGCGCGTTCATGCTTCCGAAGGTGATGATCTGGGTGACGTTGTTGAGTCCGCCGTACTTATCTTTGACGTACTGGATGATTTCGTCCCTCCGCTCGTAGCAGAAGTCGATGTCGATGTCGGGCATGGTCACCCGTTCGGGATTGAGGAAGCGCTCGAACAGCAGGTTGTACTGGATCGGATCCACGTCGGTGATGCCGAGGGCGTACGAGGCGATGCTGCCCGCCGCCGATCCCCTGCCGGGACCCACGGGAATCCCCCGGTCCTTGGCGTACTGGATGAAATCGGCGACGATCAGAAAATAACCGGAGAAGCCCATGTGCCGGATGACCGATATTTCGTACTCGCACCGTTTCTGCAACTCCGGCGGCAGCGGGGAATAGCGCTTCTTCATCCCCTCCCAGACCTTCTTCTCGAAATAGGCTTCGAGCGAGAGGTGCGATTCCTCCTTGGGCACTTGAAAATGGGGCAGGTGAAATCCCTTGAAATCGAAAACCACATGGCACTTTTCCGCGATTTCGAGACTGGTGGAGAGGGATTCCGGAACGTCCCGAAAAACCCCGGCCATTTCCTCGGGAGGCTTGAAATACAACTGGTCGGTGTTGAAGCGCAGACGGTTGGGATCGTCGAGGTCCTTGTTCGTCTGGATGCAGAGCAGGATGTCGTGCGCCTCGCTGTGTTCGCGCCGCAGGTAATGGGTGTCGTTGGTGGCCACGACGGGAATTCCCATCGATTTTGAAAGTTCCAGAATGCCCCGTACGGCTTTCGCCTCATCGGGGAAACCGTGGTCCTGGATCTCGAGATAAAACCGGTCGCCGAACACGTCCCTGTAGAAGGACGCGGCCTCGACGGCTCCCCGCTCGTCGTCCCGGATGATTTTATAGGGAATCTCGCCTTGAATGCAGCTGCTCAAAACGATCAGGCCCTCGGCGTGACGCGCAAGGGTTTCACGGTCAATTCTCGGCTTGTAGTAGAATCCCTCGAGGTAACCGATGGAACTGAGTTTCATCAGGTTTTTGTATCCAGCCGTATTGGTGGCGAGCAGGATGAGATGGAACGCGTTTTCGCCCCCGAGTTTCGTCGGGATCCGGTCGAGCCTTGATTTCGGCGCCATGTAGGCTTCCATCCCGAGGATCGGCTTGATGCCGGCCTTCATGGCCTCTTTGTAAAAATGGATTTCACCGAACAGGTTTCCGTGATCCGTGATGGCCACGGCGGGCATACCCATTTTTTTCGCCGTATGAACCAAATCCTCGATCCTGCACGCGCCGTCCAGAAGGCTGTAATGCGTGTGATTGTGCAGATGAACGAATTCGGGCATCAGGTCACCAGCTTTTCCTGATCGCGCCGGATGTCGGCACCGACGGATTGAAGTTTGATTTCGAGGTTTTCATAGCCGCGGTCGAGATGGTAGACGCGGGAAATGTCCGTCCTCCCGCGCGCCACGAGCCCGGCCAGGACCAGGGAGGCGCTCGCCCGGAGATCGGTGGACATGACGTGCGCGCCCGAAAGATGGTCCACTCCTTTAACCACGCAGACGTTGTGGTCGAGCGTAATGTCCGCGCCGAGACGCTGAAGTTCCGCCACGTGGGTGAAGCGATCGAGGAAAATCGTGTCCGTCACGATGCTCGATCCCTTCGCGAGGCTCATGAGGGCAAGCCACTGGGCCTGCATGTCCGTCGGAAAGCCCGGGTATTCCGAAGTGGTCACATGCGCGGGGTGGATGGTGCCAATAGAATTCAGGCGGATCCAGTCGGGGCCTTCCTCGATGGTTGCGCCGCTTTCCCTGAGCTTGTCGATCATCGCGGCTAAATGCGACGGATCAGCTCGTTTCACCGTCAATTCTCCGCCCGTCAGGTGCGCGGCCGCCAGATAGGTGCCGGCTTCGATCCGGTCCGGAATGATCCGGTCGTCGGCCGGGTTCAGCCGTTCCACTCCTTGAATCTCGACAAGTCCCGTGCCGAACTTCGTGATACGGGCGCCCATCCTGTTCAAAAAAGCGCACAGGGCGGTGATTTCGGGTTCCCTCGCCGCGTTCTCGATCAGCGTCCGGCCTTCCGCGAGCACCGCCGCAAGGAGAAGATTCCCCGTCGCGCCTACGCTGGGTTTATCGAACGTGATGCGCGCTCCGCGGAGTTTTTTGGCCCTCGCCACGATGTAGCCCTGTTCGATCTCAACGGATGCGCCGAGCCCGCGCAGGCCCTCGATGTGGAGGTTGACGGGACGGGGCCCCCATGCGCATCCTCCGGGCAGGGAAACCTTGGCGTAACCGGTGCGGGAAAGCAGCGGACCCAGCACGTAGATGGAGGCGCGCATGGTCTTGACAAGGTCATAGGGCGCCTCGGGGCTGCCGCAGCCGCGGTTCTCCAATTCCAATCGGCCGCCGTCCAGCCGTGCCGAAAGGCCGATCCCCTCGATCAGCCGACACATGGTCCGGACGTCCCTCAGGCTCGGAACGTTCTCGAACGCGTACCGTCCGTCGGCAAGAATCGTGGCGGCCATCATCGGCAGCACGGCGTTTTTCGAACCGCTGACGACGATCGAACCGTTGAGTTTTCTTCCTCCGTGGATGACGAGTTTGTCCACCGGTCCCTCTACTGTGCCTGGACGAGTTCGCGGGCGCTCGCGAGCGCCGCTTCGGTCACGGTTTCACCGCCGATCAATTTGGCGATTTCGACGATGCGTTCTTCCCGGTTCATCCTCCGGATCAAAGTCGACGTCCGGTTGTCGGCGACCTGTTTCACCACACTGAAATGAAGGTCGCCGGCCGAGGCGATCTGCGGCAGGTGCGTGATGCAGATGACCTGGTGGTTCCGGCCGAGTGCTTTCAGGTGTTTGCCCACGGCATGGGCGATCCGCCCCGAAATACCGGTATCGATTTCGTCGAAGATGAGCACCGGCACCGAGTCGGCCTCGGCCAGGGCGGATTTCAGGGCCAGCATGATGCGGGACACCTCGCCGCCCGAGGCGACCTGTACCAGCGGCTTGACGGCTTCACCCGGGTTCAGCGAAATGAAAAATTCCACGTGGTCGGCGCCGTCCTGATTCGCCGCGAACTTCCTGCCGTCCGTTTCGACCAGACCCGTTTCGGATTCACGCTGGACGATCCGGATGCGGAAGACGCCGTTCGGCAGGCCAAGGTCGGATAGCGCAGATTCAACTTTGCGTTCCAGGC
>Ga0315274_10007683_pt1 | contig 15607 bp, 13 predicted proteins | sample YL17G02_20_MG_FD_203700 | JGI IMG/M metagenome (GOLD analysis project Ga0315274, IMG submission 203700) | Sediment microbial communities from Yellowstone Lake, YNP, Wyoming, USA - YL17G02_20 | ecosystem: Environmental > Aquatic > Freshwater > Lake > Sediment | place: USA: Wyoming | collected... | reverse complement strand
CAAGAAGATCGAGAGCCACCCCGGGCGGTGGCTCTCATGTGTGCGCTGGGGGGGACTTGAACCCCCACGCCTTGCGGCACATGGCCCTCAACCATGCCTGTCTGCCAGTTCCAGCACCAGCGCCCGAAAGTCGGCCACGTGGAGTATTATAGCCGCCGACCCTTCGGTGTCAACCCAAACCGCTGCGAGGGAGACGAGACCTGATGCGCATCGTCCTGGACGCCATGGGCAGCGACACCCACCCCGAACCCGAGATTGCGGCCGCCATGCTGGCAGCCGCCCAATGGGGCGATCCCATCCTGCTCGTCGGCCCGCAGGACGTGCTCGAGAGCCGCCTGCGCGCCGCCGGCGCTGCCGAGGAGCAGGTTCGCGTGATTCACGCGCCCGAAGTCCTCGAGATGACCGACAAGCCCGCCGACGCCGCCCGGGGCAAGGCGCGCAGCTCGATGGCGGTCGGCATGGAGTTGATCAAGTCCGGCGACGCCGACGCCTTCGTCACGGCCGGCAACACCGGCGGCGCCATGGCCAACGCGCTCTTCCGCATCGGCCGGATCCGCGGCGTTAAACGCCCTGCCCTAACCGGTATCTTCCCGGTGCGCAACGGCCAGGCCGTATTGCTGGACATCGGCGCCAACGCCGACGTGCGCCCGGAATTCCTGGTGCAGTTCGCGCTCTTCGGCTCCCTGTATGCCGAGACGGTCTTCGGATGGCCGTCGCCGCGCGTCGCCTTGCTCTCCAACGGCGAAGAGGCCGGCAAAGGCAATCAGTTGGTCAAGGAAGCCTACCCGCTGCTTCAAGCCGCCGGTCTGAACTTCATTGGCAACATCGAGCCGAAGGAGTTCTTCGCAGGCAAAGCCGACGTTGCCGTGTCCGACGGGTTCACGGGCAATGTGCTCCTGAAGACCTCCGAGGCGGTGGCCTCGTTTCTGATCAACATGATTCGCGAGCAGATCAAGGCCAGCCCGCTCACCGCCGTTGGGGGACTGCTGGCCAAGCCGGCGTTCAAGCGCGTAGGCGCGCTGCTCGACCCCAGCGAATACGGCGCCGCGCCGCTGCTGGGCATCGACGGGCTGGTATTCGTCGGCCACGGCCGCTCCGACGCGCACGCGCTCGTCAGCGCTATCAGGGTGGCGCGCCAGGCGGTCGCCGGCGGGCTGCTGCCCGCCATGCGGCGCGAGATCCACAAGCGGCTGGCCTCCGGCGCGCCAGGGGACTCGGAGTGATCGCGCCCAATCGGCCGACCGTCCGAGTGGCCGTCACCGGGCTCGGAGTCATCACCGCACTCGGCTCGCACGTGTCCGAGTTCTGGGACAACCTGCTCGCCGGTCGGTCCGGCATACGCCGCGTGACCCAGTTCGACCCGGCCGGACTCCCGTGCCAGATTGCCGGCGAGATCCCGGATTTCGACCCCACGGAGTTCGTTGCCGCCAAGGAGGCCCGCCGCATGTCGCGGGCATCGCAGGTGGCGCTCGGTGCGGCGCACCGCGCCATAGCCGACTCCGGCCTGCCGGCCCCCTTCGCCAACCCCGAGCGGGTCGGCGTCTCGTTCGGCACGGCCATCGGGGGCCTGGAGCGTGTCGATGGCGGGATCCAGGTCCTTCGGACGCAGGGCATTTCCAAAGTCAGTCCGTTCACCATCCCGTCCGGTATCCCCAACATGCCGGCATTCCATATCAGCAACGTCTTCGGCGCCGTCGGCCCGAGCCTGACCGTCACCACCGCATGCGCTACCGGGACGCAGGCCGTCGGCGAGGGCACCGAGATCATCCGGGCCGGGCGCGCCGACATCGTCATCGTCGGCGGCGTCGAGGCGCTCATCCAGGACTACGCCCTGGCCGGGTTTAGCGTGATGCGTGCCTTGCCGACGAGCTTCAACGACAACCCGGCGCGGGCGTCTCGCCCTTTTGATGCCAAGCGTGAAGGCTTCGTGTTCTCCGAAGGGGCGGCCTGCCTGGTGCTCGAGCGGCTCGACCTGGCACAGGCGCGCGGCGCCCATATCTACGCCGAGGTCGCCGGCCACGCCAGTTCAGGCGACGGCTTCCACGTGGCGGCGCCCGACCCATCCGGCGCAGGACCCGTGCGCACGATGCGCTGGGCGCTCGAGGATGCCGGGCTGCCGCCAGGCGCCGTCGACTACATCAACGCCCATGGTACATCGACTCCGGCCAACGATGTCGTTGAGACCCAGGCCATCAAGGCGGTCTTCGGCGACCACGCACGCACGATCCCCATCTCTTCCACCAAGTCGATGATTGGCCATGCGATGGGCGCCTCGGGCGCCATCGAAGCGGTGGTGTGTGCCCTGACCCTCGACCGGGGGATGATCCACCCAACCATCAACTACGAGTTCCCTGATCCCGAATGTGATCTCGACTATGTACCCAACCAGCCGCGCTCGGCCCAAGTGCGGGTCGCTCTATCCAATTCGTTCGGCCTGGGCGGACAGAACGCCTGCCTGGTCCTGAGGAAAGTGGAACCCCGATGATTCGATATGCCAATGAACGTGTCATTCGCAGAAACGCCACGCTCGGGAAGATCCTGACCTTTGGGGGACTGGGGGTTCTGGTCCTTGGGCTGGTGCTCTCGGTTGCCTATCCGGCTCAGGTCAACGCCGTCCTGGGCATCGCGCTGGTGGGCGTCTTGAGCTCACAGTTCGGAATGGTCTTCTACAATCGATGGTCACGCCGACCGCGCATGGACGAGGTGCTGGACGACTCGGTCAAGGGGCTGGATGGGCGTTACGCGCTGTTTCACTACACGCTCAGCAGCCCCCACGTCCTGGCTACACCGGCGGGCGTGTTCGCCCTGGTGCCCCGCCTGGATGAGGGTGACGTCGCCTGGGAGGACGGCATCTGGCGCCTGACGCGCACTGGGCGGGGGGGAGCCAAGACGCGGACCATCCGGGGAGTTGAGTCGGCGGCGCAGACCGAGGCGGATGCCGCGGCGGGCGCGCTGCGCAAGCGCCTTCCAGATCAGACACTGCCTCAGGTCAAGCCCGTGCTTGTGTTTCTCAACCCCAAGGCGACACTGCGCGCCAAGCAGGCCCCCTTGCTGGCGGTTCATGCCAAGAAGCTGAAAGAGACGCTGCGACAGCTGCCCAAAGGCGGCAGTCTTTCCGAAGACCAGCTCAAAGAGTTGGCGTCACGCCTCGGGCTAACCACGACGGCAAAGGATTGACGGCATCTAGAGGTGTACCGCGATCGCGATGCAACCCACGGAACACACGAGCGCCGGCCTCAGCCGGCGCTCGTTTCTTGCCTGCGATTGTTGGACCGGCCTAGCTCTTCAAGTACTCGTCCAACGCCTCGCGGCTGATTCGGTACGAGTTGCCGATCTTCTTGGCCTTCAGCTGCTTGGCATTGATGGCCGCGACGACATCCTCTTCAGAGACCTTGAGGTATGCGGCGGCGTCGCCGGGGGTCATCACATCCGGCACGGCGGCCGCGGCGGCTTTGCCGCCGCTCTGCATGCCCTTCTGCAGCGAGTCACTCAGCACGTTGCCGATCCCCAGACCGGCGCCGATGCCAGCCGTCAGACCGGCGCCGCCGGAGGGGTTCTGCGCGGCCTCACGCATCGCATCCGCGGCCTGAAGCTGAGTGTACGTGGCCACATCGAGCATGCCCATGGCGCGCAGCTCCTCGGCCGACTTGTCCGACGGCTTGAGGCTCTCGATGTAGAAGGCCTTGAGCGTCAGCCCAAGCGCCTTGAAGTCATCCTGGGCCTTGGCCCGCACGCCCGCGCCGAGCTCCTCCACCAGCGCGATCAGATCCATCACGTTCTTGGCGGCGGTGGTCTCGCCCAGCAGGTCCTGCAGCTTTGAGAGCAGCATCGAGCGCAGCCGGCTCTGGATGTCGCCGGTCCGGTAGGTCCCGGTGGTGCCAACGACCTGGGTGACGAACTGCTGCGGGTCCGAGACCTGGAAGCCGAAGGTGCCGTAGCCCTGCAGAAGGGCAACGCCCAAACCCATGCCCGGGTTGCGAACGATTATCGGCTGCGGCGTTCCCCACTTCTGGTCGGCGAACTCGTGCATCGAGACGAAGTAGACCTCGGCCGTGAACGGTGAGCGGTCGCTGAAGGCCTTGCCGACCCAGTCGATCAACAGCGGGACGTTGGCGGTGGTGATCGTGTGGCGGCCGGCCTTGAAGGTGTCCAGCGACTTGCCATCCCGGAAGAACACCGCCGACTGCGCCTCCCGCACGATGACCTGCGAGCCGATGCGGAAGTCGCCCGCGCCGGTCTCGGGGATGCGGTGGACGATCTCGTCCCGCATCTCATTCGGGTACTCAACAACATCGAAGATCCTGGCCATGTTCTCGTCTCCTCCCGGGGGGTTACGCCTGCGTGGCGAGGATCACTTCCTCGCGGCGGTTGTAGGCATCAATGGCTTCCTGGCTCAGGGTCACCAGGTTGCGAATCGCCGCCGGCAACCCGTCCGTGCCGAGGGAGGCATTGACGTTGTCGACGGCGTCGGCGATGCGCTTGACGTTCTCCAGCAACGTCGAGTCGTACTCGTAGACCTTGGTCAGCTCCGCCTGGTTGATCCGCACGGCGTCGAAGAACCCGCTGTAACCGTACGAGGCATGCCGGGCGCGGTCGATGAATGCCCGCAACTTGATGTTGGCCGCCTCCAGATCGTCCACGTATTCGAGCTTGCCGTCGGCGATCAGCTGCCGCTGGAGCTGCGAGATGCGGTCCCACTGTTCCTCGTACCGCTGGGCCACCGTCTGTCGCAGCAGCTTGTCCGCCTCGCGGCGGTTCTCCCGTTCCACGTAACCCGTGAAGCCGGCGAGCCAATTGCGGATCTTGCCAATCAGGTCCTTGCCCTCGGTGATTTTGCCCAGTGGATCGCTCATCCTGTGCTCCCTACCTTTCCTCTCGGCACTCTGGCATCGGTGTTCATTATACGGGCAGGGGCTGCCGGCGGCAAACGATAGGCTGACCTCAGGCTGACAGGCTTTGGCGCCCGGCCTGCGCCCCGGTATAATCCTCGTCGCACTTCACCCCCGAGGAGCAGACGCATGGATCAACTGGAAGCCCTGCAGCGTGCCGCCCAGCCTCTCGGCGACGCCGTCCAAATCGCCCCCGGCCCGGCGGTGACCATCCGGGACGCCGCCGCAGTTCGCCAGCGGATCGGCGCGCTGGTCGAAAGCGCCGTGTTCAGCAAGGAGCCTCACCGCAGCCTTGCCCGCTGGCTGATCCGCGAGGTGGCGGCCGCGGCCGGGGCTCTCCCCGCTTCGATCCAGGACCTGTACCTGGCGCGCGGTCGGGGCGAGACACGCGACACGTTCTCGGTCCCGGCCATGAACCTGCGCGCCCTGCCCTATCATGCCTCGCGGGCGGTATTCCGCGCGGCGAAGAAGGCGGACGCCACGGCAATGATCTTCGAACTGGCGCGATCGGAGATGGGCTACACCGATCAGCGGCCGGCGGAGTACGCCGCCTGCGTCCTGGGCGCAGCCATCGCCGAAGGCTACCAGGGTCCCGTCTTCATCCAGGGCGACCACTTCCAGATCAGCGCCAAGAAGTACGCCTCCAAGCCCGCCGACGAGGTTCAGGCGATCCGCAGCCTGATCCAGGAAGCGATCAGCGCCGGCTTCTACAACATCGACATCGACACCTCGACGCTGGTCGACCTGAGCAAGGCGACGATCCCCGAGCAGCAAGCCGTCAACTGCGAGCTATGTGCCGAGTTGACTGCCCTTGTGCGCTCTCTGGACCCAACGGGCATGGCGATCTCCGTGGGCGGCGAAATTGGCGAGGTGGGCGGCCACAACAGCACGGAACCCGAACTGCGGGCCTTCATGGAAGGATTCGACCAGGCGTTGAAGAAACTCGATCCGAAGGCCGCCGGCTTATCCAAGATCAGCATCCAGACCGGCACGTCCCACGGCGGCGTCGTCCTGCCCGATGGGACGATTGCCAAGGTTAAGGTCGACTTCGAAACGCTCAGCCACTTGTCCAAGGTCGCCAAAGAGTACGCCATGGGCGGCGCCGTCCAGCACGGCGCCTCGACCCTGCCTGAGGAGGCGTTCTCGAAGTTCTCCGAGGCCGGCGCGCTCGAGGTGCATCTGGCGACGAACTTCCAGAACATGCTCTACGACCGGCTGCCTGCCGAACTGCTCCAGGAGATCTACGCATTCCTGACCAAGAATCACAGCGACGAGCGCAAAGCGGGACAGACGGACGAGCAGTTCTACTACAACGCCCGCAAGCGGGCGCTTGGACCCTTCAAGAAGAACTTCTGGCAGCTTCCGGCGGCACCCCTTCAGGCCATCGAAGCCGCCTGGGAGAAGCAGTTCGAACGGCTCTTCGAGCACCTGGCCATCGGGGGCACGCGCGCGGATGTTGATCGCTTCGTTCGCCCTGTGCCCATACGCGTGGCCCTGACCGAGTACCTGCGGGAAGCAGGCGTCCAGGAGGACGTCAAGGACCTGGCCGACTGACGCGCGCTCTCGATGTCACTAGCCGGCCAGCGCCTCGATCCCAGCCGCTACACGATCATCCCGCGCACGTTGTCGTTCCTGCTGCGCGGGCACCAGGTCCTGCTGCTGCGGTTGGGCGCCGATCGGGGGGAATGGGCCGGACGGCTGAACGGGATTGGCGGCCACATCGAGGCCGGCGAGGATGTTCTCGCTTCCGCCCGACGGGAGATCCGCGAGGAGGCCGGGCTCACGCCGGGCGATCTGCGCCTGTGCGGCGTGGTGCTGATCGATGTCGGCCCCCCCGGCATTGGGCTGTTCGTCTTCGTCGGTACGGCGCAGGGCGACCCTCCCCAACAAAGCGGACCCGAGGGACAAGCGGCTTGGGTTGACCTCGATCGCCTTCCGGAGGAGGCGACGGTCGAGGACCTGCCGGAGCTCCTGCCGCGGGCGTTGGAAGGTTACGCGGGGAAAACTTGCTTCTTCGCGCACTACCGTTACGACCCGACCGGCCGGCTGCGGATCCTGTTCAGCCCGTAAGCCATGGCCAGACGAAAGCGCTCCTTCGCCTGGTATGGATGGCTTGGCCTTGGTGGCCTTGCCGTGGGCGAAGCCCTGATCCTTCTGGGCGATCATTGGGTGGCCACGTGGTTCACCCCGCTGATGTGGACGGCGTACATCCTGACCGTCGACGCGCTGGTCGTCCACCGCACCGGCGGGTCATGGCTCACTACCCGCCGCCGTGAGGTCCCGCTCCTCATTCTGGCATCCGTCGGCGTTTGGGTTCTCTTCGAGGCCTACAACTTCCACCTGGTCAATTGGATCTACGCTAACGTCCCCGCGGCCGCGATCATTCGCCTGATCGCCTTCTTCTGGTCCTTCGCCACCATCATGCCCGGCATCTTCGAAACCGCGGACTTGGTGCGCTCCTTCTTGCCTGCGCGTCGCGCGCCGGCGGACGCTGCTTCCATTTCCGGATTCACATCCGCCGCCGCCTTCGTCATCGGGTTGTCCATGGTAACCATCCCGCTGGCTGTACCGCAGCCCGCCGCCGGGTATCTGTTTGCCTCGGTTTGGATCGGTTTCGTCCTGCTGCTCGAGCCTTTGAACCTGGCCCTGGGCGCGCCTTGCCCTACCGCAGACTGGCTGCGAGGTGACCGCCGACCTGTCGCCGCGCTGCTCCTCGCCGGATTGGCGTGCGGCCTGCTGTGGGAGGCCTGGAACTATCAGGCGTTCCTGCACCAAGGTGCGTACTGGGTGTACACCATACCGCAGCCCCTTCGAGTCCTCGGGCTGCACTACGGCCAGATGCCCTTGATGGGGCTCGGAGGTTTCCCGCCTTTCGCCCTCGAACTCGCCGCGTTCTACGCGTGGCTCAAGCACATGCTGGGGGGTGAGCGCGTGTTCGGACCCTCAGTCCGCTAAGCGGGGCCAGGGAGCGGAGGCCTTCGCCATGGTCCCGAGGTCGATGCTGGTTGGCCTGTTTGAGTCCCGGGACCCTGGCTTGTCTTTTCCGCCATTCACGGGATGAAGCTACGCCCGGCCAATGCGGGCGGGACCGTTGCGTCCACCCAGAAGGAGCTTCCCCCCTTCCCTCCAGGTCGCCTTGGTGCAGATGGGATTCGGCGCCGTGGCGCTGTGGGCTGCGGCGACGGCACTGACCGAGCTCTACTAGCCACGGCCCTTGAGCAGGTATCCTGCACCGTCACCGCTCGTATCCGGGGACGACGGACGCGCCCCTCCAAACGGCGCAGGCTGCGCTCCGCCAGGTCTCTCGGTTCGTCGATCAACGAAGGGGCGAAAGCTTGGGACAGGCGCTCCTACGCACCCGGGAACTCGTAGAACACCAGTAGCGTGCTGCCGTACTTGCGCCGCTGCGCTTCCTGCAAGTGCGCCAGCGGGATCTCGCGGAATTCGGTCGGGTGGATCTGCACGATGACCCATGCATCCGGATTGAGCCAGCCCACCTGTGCATCCAGCTCGGCGAGGGCCCGCGACCAGAGCTCGTGATACTGCGGGGGGGCGATGTAGACGTAGTCGACTTGCCGGCGCGGAGGTTTGCCGAGAAGATCAAACGCGTCGGCCCGCAGTACCTCGGCCCGATCGCCAAGCCCGGTGGCCTGCAAGTTCTCCTGGATGGTCGCGATCGCCAGCGGGTCCTTGTCCACAAGCAGTGCGCCGGCCGCGCCGCGGCTCAGCGCTTCGATCCCAACGCTGCCAGTCCCGGCAAACAGATCCAGAATCCAAGCGCCTTGAACGTCGGCGCCAAGGATGTCGAACAGCGAAACCTTGACCCGATCGCTGATCGGGCGCGTGCCTTCGCCGGGAACCACGCGCAGCCTGCGCCCCTTGGCCGTGCCGCTGATCACCCGCAGGCTTGCCATCATGCGCGTAGCCTCCGTGGGTTCGGTGACGAGGATGGGAATAGCATGCTGGGTGGTGGAGTGGCTATGCGCAGTCGACCGAGAGTCTGGCTGCCCGCACATTCGAGCGTGGCGCCAGGACCGGAACGACACAGCCCGTCCCCAGTATGAACCCGCGACCGCGCGTCTGACGTACAGCGTCCGCCGCTTCAGCCTGAATCGCCTCCGGCGTGCCGACGACCATCGTCTCCCAGCGTCGCAGCCCACCGCACAGCGCTGCGCGTGTCAGCCGGCGCGCCTCGCGCAGCGACGGCGCCGTTTCCCGGTCGTGCCAGTTCACCACCTGAACGGGATACGTCGCCGCCAGGTCAAACATCACGGCCTCACCGTGCAGGTGAAGCACATTCAGCCACAAGCCGCCGGCCGCCTCGAGAACCCTCCGGTCATAGGGCTCTCCAAACCGAGCATAGGCCTCTCGGTCCATGAGCCGGTACGTCGCCTGCTGGGCTGCGTAGAAAACCCCCGAGATGCCATGCGCCCGGGCGGACTCCACATACGCCGTTGTAGTCCGCGTGATCGTCTCCAGCGCTTCCAGCACAACCGCTGGCTCGCGCCGCAGGTGTTCCATCAGCCGCGCTTCACCGGCCAGGTGTTTGGCCTGCGACAGGGGACTGAAGATCGTCTGAATGTACGGCACGTCTTCGCCGGCGCGCGCCTGGAGGATCGCCAGGCACTTCAGGTGCTTGCCCAGGTGCCCCCGCGTCGCAGTCAGAGGCCGCAGGCGCTTCCAGTCCTCCGGTTCCCGGATCACATACCGGGTGTACTCGCGTGTCCCTTCCGGGTCGCCTTTCCAGGCATCGTCCACGGCCCAGTCCTTCACGCAGAAGGACGAAGCCGGCGTTACCTTGATGAAGTCGAAGTCAAATTGCGCCTGATAGTCCAGCGTCGCGTCGGCCAGCGCTACTGGATCCTGGTCATCCACCGGGAAGTGCCGCCAGAGCGCCACCGGCGGGCGATCCACCTTCTCTCCGGCGATAGCGGCCTGCAGCCGCTCACGCTTGGTCGTCACGTGCGGACCCAGGTCTCTGGCTCCAGGTCCCACATCCCGCGCTCAAGCCAGTTGGCCTGTCCGACGGCCAGGCGGCGCAGCATCGCCGCCCGCCCAGGGTCCTGCAAACGCGCCATGCCTGCAGCTGCGGCGTGGAAGGCTCCGACCGCGCCGGCGCGATCGCCTGCAGCCTTCAGCGCCATCCCAAGCAAGTAGGTCGGCTCAGGGTCGCCGGCATCCAGCTCACCGGCTTTGCGCGCCTGCTCTGCCGCCCGCACCGGTTGCCCGGCGCCGTACAGGGCCCACGCCCACCGCAGCCAGACGGTCCGATCCTTCGGTGCAGCCAGAGCGTCGCGCTCCAACTGCTCCAGCGATGGGGGCTCCTCAGCCAAGACCTTCTTTCGGGCCACGCGTGCCTCCTGCCTAGCGCTTCGTCCGCCGCCGCGGCTTGCGGCTTCGGCCCGCCGCCAGTTCTGCGATCGCATCCGGGTGCTCGGCGACCTTCACCCCGGCGGTCTCGAGCGCTTTGATCTTGTCCGCCGCCAGCCCGGATCCGCCCTCGACGATCGCACCCGCATGCCCCATCCGCTTGCCCGGCGGCGCTGTCCGGCCGGCGATGAAGCCGACAACCGGTTTGGTCATCCGGTCGCTGATGAACTCGGCTGCCCGTTCCTCATCCGTCCCGCCGATCTCGCCGATCATCACCACGCTCTCGGTGCGGGCGTCGTCCTCGAACATCTCCAGGACGTCGATGAACGACGTCCCGTTGATCGGATCGCCTCCAATCCCGACGCACGTCGAAACGCCCAGGCCGCGTGCTTTGAGGGCATACAGCACTTCGTAGGTCAGCGTGCCGGAGCGGGAGACGACCCCGACGCCCCCGGGCATGGCAATTTGGCCTGGGATGATGCCGACTTTGCATTCGCCCGGAGTGAGCAGCCCGGGGCAATTCGGGCCCACGAGCCGCGTGCCCTTCTGATCCAGATAGGCGCGCACCTGCATCATGTCCTGCACCGGCACGCCCTCGGTGATGCACACGATCAGCGGCACCCCAGCGTCTGCAGCCTCGAGCATCGAATCGGCTGCCGCCTTGGCCGGCACGAAGATAACCGAGCAGTTGGCGCCCGTCGCCTCTACCGCCATCTTGGCCGTGTCGAACACGGGGACCTTGCCTTCCAGGACCCACTCCCCGCCTTTGCCCGGGGTCATCCCGGCGACGATCTTCGTGCCGTACTCCAGCATCTGGGCGGCATGGAACAATCCCTCCCGGCCGGTAATGCCGTGGACCATCAAGCGCGTCTTCTTGTCGATGAGGATGCTCACGCCCCCGCCCCCTGGCGCGCCAGCGCCACGGCCTTCTCGGCCGCTTCCATCAGCGAGGTGGCCGTGATCATCTGCTGCTCAGCCAGAAGCTGCCGGCCCTCGTCCTCATTTGTGCCCACCAGGCGGATCACCATTGGCACCCTGGTCGGCGTGGCCTGCAGCGCCATCAAGATGCCGCGGGCGACTTCATCGCAGCGCGTAATGCCCCCGAACACGTTCAGCAGCACGGCCCTGACGCTCCTATCGGACAGGATGATCTCCAGTGCAGCGGCGACCTTGTCCGCCCCCGCCCCGCCGCCGATGTCCAGGAAGTTCGCCGGCGCGCCGCCCGCCAGCTTGATGACGTCCATGGTCGCCATGGCCAGTCCGGCGCCGTTCACCATACAGCCGATGTTGCCATCCAGCTTGACGTACGACAACCCGTACTTGCGCGCTTCACCCTCGGCCGGAGCCTCTTCATCCAGGTCGCGCATTTCCGCCAGCTTGGGTTGGCGGAAGAGGGCGTTGTCGTCGATGACCATCTTGCCGTCCAGCGCCAGCAGCGCCTGCGGCTTGATGACCACCAGCGGGTTGATCTCCGCCAGCGTGGCGTCGCATTCGCGGTAAGCATCGTATAGGCCGCGGGCGATGTCGGTGAACGCCCGCCAGTAGTCACGCGGGAGCTCGATGGAGGCCGCCAGGTCGCGCGCCTGATACTCGCGCAGCCCCAGCAGGGGGTCGACGTGAATGCGGGCGATCTTAGCCGGCGCCGTGCGGGAGACCTCCTCGATCTCGACACCGCCTTCGGCTGAGGCGATCATCACCGGCCGCCGCGCGGCCCGATCATTCGTCACGCCCAGGTAGATCTCCGACTGGATGTTGGCCGCCTCATCCACCAGAACCTTGCGCACGGGCAAACCCTTGATCTGCATCGCCAGGATCTGCGTTGCAGTCTCAAGCGCTTCCTCGGGGGAGTTCGCCAGGCGGATGCCGCCGGCTTTCCCGCGCCCCCCGACCAGCACCTGCGCCTTGATGACCACGCGGCTGCGCAGTTCCTCGGCGATCGACTTCGCTTCCGCAGCCGTCATGGCTACCCGGCCGCGCGGGATCGGGATCCCGTGCTGGGCAAACAACTGCTTCGACTGGTACTCGTGCAGTTTCATTCACACCCCTCCCCCATACATCACTCCTGCGGCGCGGGCTTGAATTGCATCAGCCGCGCGTTGCCTGCATCCGCCACCCAGAGCGTGCCGTCGGGGCCAAACGCCACCCCTCCGACGAGGCCGAACTGCTCCGTTCCGGCGCCGTACTCCCCCCACCCCTGACGAAACGTGCCGTCGGAGTTGAAGCACAGCACGCGGAAGCCTTCGGGGTCCGAGGCGCACACCTGGTCCCCGGGCCCGGCCGACAAGAACGGCTTGTTGTCCAGCGACTGGCCGTACCAGGCATCCATGGGCCACTCGCGGGCGACGGTGAACACGTTGGATGAAGTCTCGGCGAAGATCTGGACCCGCTGGTTCCAGGTGTCGGCGACGTAGACCTGCCCGGCGCTGTCCACCGTCAGGCCGACGGGCTCATCCAGCTGTCCCGGCTCGAGGCCGACGCCGCCGAATTGCCCCAGCGGCTGACCGCGCGAATCGAATGCCACCACGCGTTTGTTGCCTGTGTCGGCGACAAATACCCGGCCCTTCGAGTCCACCGCCACGTCGCGTGGCCCCCAGAACGCGGTCAGCGACTCGGCCTGGCCGAAGGTACCGTACATGTCGAGGAACGTCCCGGTGGACGAGAAATGCTGCACACGGTGGTTCCAGGTATCGGCAACGTAGACCGACCCGTCCGGCGCGACGGCGATCCCCCACGGCTCATTGAATGTCCCGCCCGGGGCCTCGGACTGAGCCTGGTCGGCGAACTTGCCCCACACCTGCAAGACGGCGCCGTCTGCCGCCAGGTGTTGGATGCGATGGTTGAACGTGTCGGCGACGTACAGGCTCCCATCCCGGGCCACGGCGAGATTGCGCGGGGCGTTGAACATACCCGGCTCGCTGCCGCTGGCACCCAGAATGGCCTGAGCCGGCAAGCGCGTCATGCCCTTGGCATAGGGATCCTCGATGGTGCCAGGCTCCAGCGCCGCCGGAGTCACCCCGTAGTCCCACAGCAACGCGGCGATGTCCTTGCGGACGTACATCTTCATCTTGTCCGTCGGCGACCATTTCTCAATCGACAGGTCGGTGTTGTTCAGCGACCCCCACTCGGTGAAGTCGCGGTTGAGCCAGATCTCCCAGATGGCATGACGTACGCCAGGATCGGTGAAGAACGGCCGCATGTGATTCCACACGCGTCCGAGATACTCCCAGACCGTCATCGGCGTCGTCTGGCCGCCAGCCGCCAGCTGCTCACTGTTGTGTTCAGACTCCAGGCTCGACCAGCCGACGCGCCAGTAATCCTGATTCGGCCACCACAACCGATGGAACTCGAAGGAGTAGTAGCGCTTTCCCAGGATGGGCTCGACCTTGGCCCAATTGCCGGCGCCGACAATCACCACCGGGTCGTTCAAGAGGTCGCGCGACGGCGTGCCACCGAAGAAGTGCACCCGCGGATAGTTACGCAGGTACCACATATAAGGATAGGAGGTCTCGTCATCGTAGGCGACGTCCAGCCCGGCGCCGTCCGCCGTGCGCGTGGACAGGTCGTCGATCTGGTCCATGACCATGCGTACGCCCGGCGCGCCGTGGGCGTAGACCAGGTATTCCGTCGCCAGATCGTAGTTGATAAAGGCCGCGCGGAAGGCGGCGCGTGCGGTGAGGACTGCCAGCAACGCCAACCCGACCACGCCTGCGAGCCGCAGCCGGTCCCGGGTCAGCCAGGCTCCGCGCTGAAGGGCCAGGTACACGCCTGCGCCCGCCGCAGCCACCAGCGCCACGAGGAAGCCGGTGGTCGCCTGAAGCTGTTCCATGGTCGTCCCTTGAAACGGCGGGTTGAGACCCAGGAGATCGCCAAGGGCGCTCAGCACGGCCAGCAGCAGCAGTACCAGCGCAACCAGATCGAGCGATGCGCGCCCGACCCTCAGGCGGGACCAGTCGATGGTCTCCAGGAACTTGCCAAACGCCCAGCCAGCCAGCAGGATCATCGGCAGCGCAATGTGCACCGTCAGCCAGGGCATCTTCTCCCCGGCGTAGGAGTAGGCCACGAGCGATGTGATGACCCAGTAGCCCAGGAAGAGGATCACAGGGAAGCCGGCGGGCTCACCCACGGGGCTCTCCGACGCATTGCGCCGCGCGGCGCGCGCCCACGCAGCCAGCCCGATCACGAAGGCCACAAAGGTCCCAATCGCCGGCAGATACTCGTAGACCGGGATCTGGACCAGCGCGTAGTAGAACCACGGCTGGCCGCCCCGCTGCACAGGCTGCTGCTCGAGCCAATAGCCAAGGGAACCGACCAGGCCGGTGAGGAACCCGAAGCCATTGGTGAACACCGTCGTGTATAGAACGATGAAGATCCCCCAGAACGACCCGGCGGAGATCAGCCAGCGGCGCCAATCCCAGGCGATGCCGATCAGGATGCTGAGCGCGAACAGGACAACCACAACGGCGGCGTCTTTGCTCACAATGGCGGGGTCGGTGTATTCGATCGGGTTCCAGCCCAGGATCCGGGCGAACAGCGCGCCCAGCTGCGGGAGAGTCATGGTTCCGGTGATGATCAGCAGGTCGAGCGCCGGAAAGTCGGTCCGAAGGCGCCGGCCAAACGTCATCACGAGTGCCCCCACGACCACGGCCATGCCGATGAGGGCGACCAGCGCCCCGACCCCGACCAGCGGGGACAGCGCCGGGACGACCGCGGCGGTGGTGCCAGCCTCGGTCGCCGCCGCCGTGGGCGCCATCAGCGCGGCGAACTCCGCCCGGTCGCGCAGGAAGACCAACCCGGCCAGCCCGCCACCGAGCAGCGCCGCAACGACACCGGCCACGAAGCCCATCCGCAACGCGGGTCTGGGCCACGCCTCGCGCAGCAGGTCGCCCACAAGATAAGCTGCCAGGAAGACCAGGAGTTGGGCGGCATAGATGAACGCGGTTTCCTTGGTCGCAAACTGAAGCACGAGCGACACAGCCAGGAGATACAGCCACCTCGTCTTGCGGGTATCAAAGTAGCTGAAGACGGCCCAGAACATCAGCAGGGCCTCGGGGATGACAAACGCGTCCTCGCGTGTGTAGCGCGAGTAGAACAGCATGTAGGGGGAGATCAGCATCAGCGCGCCGGCCGCCAGAGACCCGGTGCGCCCCAGCCAGCGGCGCAAGACGAAGGTCAGAGCCACGGCCGCCACGCCCATGATCGAGGTCGGGATGCGCGCGGCGGTGTCGTTGTCGCCGAACAGGAAGTACGACAGCGCCCATAGATGGAACTGCATCGGCCCGTGCATCAGCGGGTTGTGCTGAAACCCGCGCCCCTGGAAGAGGTTCCACGAGTAGTACACGTGCGTGGTA
>Ga0315274_10007682_pt1 | contig 15608 bp, 14 predicted proteins | sample YL17G02_20_MG_FD_203700 | JGI IMG/M metagenome (GOLD analysis project Ga0315274, IMG submission 203700) | Sediment microbial communities from Yellowstone Lake, YNP, Wyoming, USA - YL17G02_20 | ecosystem: Environmental > Aquatic > Freshwater > Lake > Sediment | place: USA: Wyoming | collected... | reverse complement strand
TACGCGCAAACGGGGCGCCCTCTCGGGCGCCCCGTTCCGATTCTGCCACTACGCCTCGGCGGTCAATTCCCCGCCGGCTGCTCCAGACTCTCCAGCAATGCCATCAGGCTTCCCGACACCAGGCTGTGGCCGCCGGTGAGAATCGGGATCGACGCCCCGCGCAGTGCGCCCGTCAGCGCAGCGAGTTCGGGCGCCCGAACTTCCTCGGCCCACCCCAGATCGGAGGCGAACCGGTCAGCTGCCGATGGCCACAATCCCCGATGGGCCATCCACACGCGGTTGTCCCACAGCACACCGTCCGCCATGCCTGACAGCCGTTCGATGAAACGCGCGGGTCCCCAATCGTCCAGCAGCTCCCCGATCAGCGAGCGCACCTCGCCGCGTTCAGCCCGGCCGCTGGCGAGCATGCCGCGCTCCTCAACGAACAAGCGGACCCAGATCTGCTTGCGGAGTTCAAGTGCCTGCCAGATCCTGGAGGACGATCGGCCGATGATCGCCAGCGTGCTGGCCGGCGTGCCGATCAGTCGGCGAAGCGCATCCACCTTGCCCAGCAGGTCGCCCGAGGCTTGTTGCTCGATGAACGACCGCAGCGCTGGGCCCAATCCGGGATGCCGAGCGAGGAGCAGCGCATCAGCCGGCGTGTCGATGTCGGCCTGCGTCTCGGCCGAAACCGGCAAGGCGACTAGATCGTACCCGGCGTCATGTTCCAGGACCCAGCCAAGTGGATTGTCGGTCGACAGCGAATCGGCGACGCGAGGCAGGGCCTGTGTGGAGGACAGGACGGCCCAATCCGTTGACAGGTGATTGTTGACCCAGGCTGTGGGCCGACGGCCGGTCTCGCAAGCTTGGCCGAGCACGTCTGCCAGCCGTTCGGCGGAAAGGAGAGGGGCACTGGCGCCCCCAAAGTAGCCCAGGGCCCCCGACCCAAGCGACGCGGCCATGGACGCCAATGCCCGTCCGAAATGAAACGGCAGCTCGGCCTGTCTCTCGTGGACCACCTCGACGCCCGCATCGGCCAACGCTGCGCGATCTTGCTCCTCGGCAGCCAGAACGACGATGGGGTCGGCGCGGCGCGTTGCATGCAGCTGTGCGACCGTGTCCAGGCAGGCGGCGAGGCGGGCCTTCCCCATCCACACCTCGCCGGCGGACGGCCCGGCGGGCGGCAGGAAGAGTACGACCGGTAGCGTGTCAGGCATAGGCGCGGGTGGGAGAGTCCCCGGCCGGCGGCTGTGCCGCCGCCGGCCGGGGACTCGAGGGATCAGGCTACGTGGGTCTCAATCAGGCCGAGCGTCCCATTGCGCCTCCGGTAGAGCACGTTGACCTGTTGGGTGGTGGCATCGAGGAATACGAAGAAGTCATCGTGGCTGAGGAGATGCATCTGCTCCACGGCTTCGATCTCGTCCATGGGCGTGAGCCGGAATGCCTTGCGGCGCGAGATCACTTCGGCGCCATCGGGAGCTTCGGCCTCGACGGCCTCAGATGACACATCGGCCAGCGATCGTCCGTCACCCCGACCCCGGTAGCGACGCCCCTTGTAGCGCTCGATCTGGCGACCGATCCTCTCCAGGGCCGTATCGAATGCGGCAAAGATGTCGTCGGTGCGCTCCTCCGCCCGCAGCAGAACACCCTTGCCGCGTACGGTGACCTGCGCCACCTGGCGGTCCTCCGAGTCGCGAGCGGTCTTCTCGAACGTTAGGTCAACCTTGGCTTCCTCCAGGACATCCAGGTGGCGGTCGAGCTTCTCGGCCTTCTTGGTCACGTAGTCTTCCAGCCGCTTGCTCAAATCGAGATTGTGAGTGCTGATCTCCACTTTGACGGTCATCATCGCTCCTTGTGCTCTTGAATGCGTCTCCGTCTCAACCAGCCTGGCCGACAGTCAACCCGTACACGCCGCGCGCGTGCGCCTGAAGGCCTGCCTCGCCGCAGGCCATCAGCGTAGCACCCGTCGTGCACAAGTCGTCGACTAGACAGACAAGGGAAGAGCCGAGGAACTCGGCCTGTGCCTGGAAAGCGCCCGCCACGTTCCGCTGGCGAGCCGCCCCATCCAATCCAACCTGCGATCGGGTCTCCCGGATGCGGGTCAAAGCCGCCTCACTGGAGGGTAGATCCAACTTCGCCGCCAGGCTCGCGGCGATCAATCCGGCCTGATTGTACCCGCGCTGCCAATGCCGATCAGGTCCCAACGGCACCGGCACGATCAGCGTTGGGAGCCAAGCCTCGCGCTCGACGATCCAAGCCAGCCACGATCCCATGACGTCAGCCAGTTCCCGGTTCAGCCGGTACTTCATGTGAAGGAGGGCGCGCACCAGAGGGCCGCGATAGCGGGCAAAGGATCGAACCGGGAAGGCGAACGGCTGGCGGCAAGATGTCTGGCTGTGACCGGGGATGCCGCAGCGCTCGCACAGCCGGCCTTGGATGCGCCCAAGCCGCGAGCTACAGCCGCTGCACCACACCCGGCCTGGGCGGCCGCACCCCGCACAGCGCGACGGGAAGACGAGGTCGAGAAGTAGATCAGCCCACCCGGCGATCCGATGCCGACCGACGTCGAGCCCGACGTGGGAGAAGCCTTTGGGCGAGGCGGTCACCGATCAGCCCGCGGCGTTGCCATGGTTGGAGAATGCAACCGGGGAAGTGTTGGCTTCCCCGGGGACTTCAGTCAGCTACTTGCCGCCCAGCATGCCGCCCAGGGCTGAGGTGCTCAGGATCAGCGCCGCCGGCCCCAGCAGGATGATCAAGATCGACGGGAAGATTAGAATGCCGATCGGGAAGATCATCTTGATCGGCAGCTTGTGGGCTTCTTCTTCGGCCATCTGGCGGCGGCGGACCCGCATCTGGTCGGACTGGATGCGCAGCACCTTCGCCATGCTGACGCCCAGCTGTTCCGACTGGATCACTGCGGCGACGAAGCTGGTCATCTCGCTGACCTGCAGGCGCTCTGCCATGTCGCGCATCCCATCGCGGCGCAGCTTCCCAAGGCGGATCTCCTGGATCACGCGGCCAAACTCTAACGCCAGGTCGTTGTCCCACTTCTCGTGGACTTTCGACATGGCGGCATCGAACCCCAGCCCGGCCTCGACGCAAATGGTCAGCAGGTCGAGGGCGTCCGGCATCGCGCGGAAGACCCCCTTCTGCCGTCGAGCGATCCGGCTGCCGAGCCAAAGGTCTGGGAAGAAGAAGCCGAGCAGCAGGAAAAGCCCCGAGAGGCCCAGTCCCTGGAGCCAGTTGCGTCCGCTGACCATGAACACCAGGAAGATCAACCCGCCGAAGGTGACGCCCAGCACAGAGCGCATCGCCAGAAAGAAGGCCGGGTCCATCTGCATCGGGTTGCCCGCCGTCTCGAGGCGCTTGCGCGTGGATTGCAGCGTCGCCTGCGGCGTGAACCGGGAAGCGACCTGGCCGATCCGGTTGAAGAACGGAAGGATGATGCGTTCGCGGAAGCGCTGGGAGAGCTCGATCTCCTCCAGCGAGACGGGGTCTTCGCGGACGCTGAACTCGGCCAGGCGTTCCTGGATGGGGTTCTTCGCCTCCGGCGCCCGCATCCCGGCGATGACCAGGCCGACCGCCACGAACAACACCACGCCGATTAGGATCACGATGTTCATACCCGCACTCCTCGCTTCCCCAGCCAACGCGCCAGACGGCTAGACTTCGATCTTCACCATTTGCTGGACGATGTAGAAACCGCTGCCGATCATCAGCCCGCCCAGGACCAGCAGCGGGATGCCGCAGGCGCGCGTGTCCGGATTGAAGAACTCCATCATGTAGGACCGGTTCACCAGGAACAGGATGGCCATCAGTGCCAGCGGCAAGCCCGAGATCACCCAGGCGGTCGCGCGGCCCTGCGCGGTAAGCGAGTTGATCTCGCCCTTGATGCGCACGCGCTCACGGATCGTGAAGGTGATCGTGTCCAGGATCTCGGCCAGGTTGCCGCCCACCTCGCGCTGGACGTTGACGGCAGTCACCACCAGGTCGAGGTCATCGCTGCTGATTCGCCGCAGCATGTGGTCCAGCGCGTCCTCCATGGTCAGGCCGAGCTGCATTTCCTGGACGACGCGGTGGAACTCGTCGCAGATGGGGGCCGGCAGCTCGCGGCTCACAGCTTCCATGGCCTGCAGTGTCGAGTAGCCTGCCCGCAGCCCGTTGACGACCAGGTTGAGCATGTCGGCCAGCTGGTCGTCGAATTTGTGCAGTCGCTTCTTCTTGGCCTGGCCGACGTAGATGCCCGGGATGAAGACCCCCACCAGGAAGCCCGGGATGGCGAAGAGCAGCGCACGACCCAGGATCGCCAGGACGATCCCGGTGGCCAGCGACGTGCCGACCATGACCGCAATGTACTCCGCCGGACGAAGTTTGATATCGGCTCGGGCCAGGTTCTTGGAGATGCCCTCGAACAGGTCGGTGCCTTCGCCCAGGCGGTTCAGCCAATCCGCCAGCGGCGTCGAGCGCTTGACCTTGACGGACGCCTGCTGCGGAGAGGCGCGCACCATCCCGCCCGACTCAGAGTAGCGGCCAAGCCGTTCCTCGACGACCGAGCGGCCGGAGATGAAGGTTGAGACCACCCCGGCCAGAAGGAGGAGCAGGCCCAGGCCGCCGCCGACGAGCAGGACGATGTTCGAGGTTGGCATAGCTAGTACCGCATCCGTTCGCCGACGCCGAAGATCGACGCCGGCAAGTGAATACCGGAGGCTTCGATCTTATCCATGAACTTGGGCCGCAGGCCGGTTGGACGCAGGCGGCCGATCACCCGGCCGTCCTCGAAGCCGGTCTGTTCATACACGAACAGGTCGGTCATGGTGATGACGTCACCTTCCATGCCCTGGATCTCGGTGACGTGTGTGACCTTGCGTGAGCCATCACGCTGCCGCTCAAGGTGGACAACCAGCTCGAGGGCCGAGGAGATCTGCTCTCGAATGGCCCGAATAGGAAGGTCCATGCCGGCCATCAGCGTCATGGTCTCGATACGCGACAGCGTATCGCGCGGGCTGTTGGAGTGAGCCGTGGTCATCGAGCCCTCGTGACCGGTGTTCATCGCCTGAAGCATGTCCAGCGCCTCCTCGGCGCGGATCTCGCCGACGATGATCCGGTCGGGGCGCATTCGCAACGCGTTGACTACCAGGTTCTGGATGGTGACCTCGCCCCGGCCCTCGATGTTCGGGGGGCGGGACTCGAGCGTGACCACGTGCTCCTGGCGCAGCTGGAGCTCGGCGGCGTTCTCGATGGTGATGATGCGCTCGTCCCCGGGGATGTATTGGGACAGCACATTGAGGAAGGTCGTCTTGCCCGAACCCGTGCCGCCGGAGATGATAAGGTTGATACGCGCCAGCACGCAGGCCTTGAGGAACTCGACCGACTCGGCCGTGACCGTGCCGTACTCGATCAGCTGATCGATCGTGATTGGGATCTTGGCGAACTTGCGGATGGTGAGCGTCGGCCCGACGAGGCAGATGGGTGGGATGATGGCGTTGACGCGCGAGCCGTCCGGCAGGCGGGCATCCACGTACGGGCTCGACTCGTCGATGCGGCGACCCAGGGGCGCCACGATGCGGTCGATGATTCGCATCAGGTGGTCGTCGCTCTCAAAGCTCACCGGCTCGCGGTGGATCTTGCCGCGCCGCTCGATGTAGATGTTCTTCGACCCGTTGACCATGATCTCGGTGATGGTCTCGTCGGCCAGCAGCGGCTCCAGCGGGCCGAGGCCCAGAATCTCGGCCACGATCTGTTCGAACAGCCTGCGCCGCTCGGGTCGTGACAGGACGATCTTCTCTTCCGTCAGGATGTTCTCAAAAAGCTCCTCGATTGTCCGCCGCACATCAGCCGTCTGGCTGACATCCATGGACGGATCGAGCTCGGACAGGAGCTTGTTCTGAACACGGGCTTTCAGATCGTAGTAGGTGTCGCGCGTGCCCGGCCCCGGTGTGGGAGGCCGCTTGCGCTCGATCGGAGGCGGCAGACGGGTCGTCCCAGCGACGGCCGGGTTGCCGCCACCGGCGTGACCCTGCGGCTGGGCGGATTGGCCCTGCTCAATTCGCTTCAGGAGTGACACCGTCTCCCCTCCTACCTATCCAGGGCGGACCGTCAGCGGCTGAACAGCCGCGCGCGCTCCGGAGCCTTCTCCTCGACCGGGGTGGGCCCGGCCACCAGGCGCTGCTTGACCAATCCCACCAGGTCGAGGATATTCTTGGCCGGGGGGCGGCTCTTGTCCCCGAGCATCAGCGGAACGCCCTTGTTGATCGAGCTTGTGAAGGCCCGCTCGTCGGCCGGGATCTCGCCGTCCACCGGCCGCCTGAGGTTCTCGGCCACCGCTTCCGGCGTGATGCCGGTCCTGCGGTCCATCTTGTTCATGACGAAGAATACCCTGTCCTTGGGAATTTCCAGCACACCCAACAGGTCAAACAACAGCCGAGAGTCCTTGATGGCCGGGATGTCGGGCGTCGCCACAGCCAGGATCAGGTCGCTGGATTCCAGCACCGCCAGCGTTACGTCATCCATCGTCGAGTGCGTGTCCACCACCACGTAGGCGTAGTGGCTCTTGAGGAACTGCAGCAACCGGCGCACCTGGTCGGCGTGTACTTCGTCGGCCATCTCCGGCCTTGGCGGAGCCGCCAGCACCCGCATTCCGGTCTGATGCGCGATCAGGATTTCTTCGACGTAGTCCCGATCGAGCTCCTCGGCCCGCGACGCCAGGTCGACGATACTGTTTTTGACCTGCAGGTTCAGAAACACCGAGACGTCTCCGAACTGCAGATTCGTGTCCACTATCACCACCGGCGTCTCGCCGGTATGTAGTCCCACGGCCAGATTGGTTGCCAGCGTGGTGCAGCCCACCCCGCCCTTGGCGGAATAGACCGACAGGATCTTCCCCTGCAGCCGGCCCGTGCCGCCGTGCCGTCCCGGGACCGGGACCGACGGCGCAGTGAAGGCGACGCGTGCCCGCTCCTCATCCTTCTTCGCCCGCTCCCCCAGGAAGCGAATGGTCTTGATCAGTTCATCGCCCGATGGGGGCTTGGGGATGAAGTCCTTGGCACCGGCCATCATCGCCCGGCGCATGTAGTCCGGCTCGCTCTGCACCGAGAGGATGACCACATGACAGAACGGGACCTGCTCGATCACGCCTTCGGTGGCCGTGATCCCGTCCATGTCGGGCATGTTGATGTCCATCAGGACGATGTGGGGCCGCGTTTCGGTGGCCAGCTGGATGCCTTCGGCGCCGCTGCGCGCTCCGCCCACCACCTCGATGTCGGCTTCGAACTGGAGCAGTTTCTTGATGTTCTCCCGCGTCTCGGCGATGTCGTCGACGATCAGGACGCGGATCGTGGCGATGGCTGGCTCGGGCATGCGCGCAGCGGCTCCCGGACTCGCAGGCTCGATCTACTTGGCTGCCGGCACCGCTGCCGGCTTGTCATTCGGCAGCACCGGGCTTACCGGCAACGTCAGGCGCGGCTCAAGCCCGTAGGGCAGCTTGGTGGGCACGGTGATGTTGTAGTTGTCGACCAGGTACTTGAGTGTCACGCTGGTCGTCTCCGTCGTGCTGTCGTCCTTCGGTCCGCGTAGGGTCAGCACCAGGTCGACACCTGACTTGATGGCCCAGTTGATCGTCAGCGCGTCCTGCGGTGTGACGATCAGGGTGACGATGTCCGGCGCTACCGGGCCGGTCGCTACCTGCGGTGTCGTCTGTGGCGGGGCTCCGGCAGCCGGTGCGGCGGGCGCCCCGATCCCTGCCTGGTCCTCGGCGCCCTGGATGGTGAACGATCCTACGTGCAGGACGATGGCGTTCTCCACCAGGCGCTGACTCACAAGGCGAGGCCGTTGGGACTCGGACGGCTTGGCATACAGCTGGGTCCCGGTCGTCGCCTCGGTGTCGACACGCGCGAACGGCGGCGCCTCCGGGTTGATGCACTCCAGCCCCTTTTCGGAGGCCTTGACTTCCTGGCAGGCGTACCCGGTCAGGGGCGCGGCATTGTTGCCGAGCAGGATCATGCTCGAGTTCGGCAATATCGACTGGAAATCGGCATCCACGTCGACCATCAGCATCGTCCCGATCACATCGACATTGTCCCCGTCGCGCAGCGCGTAGGCGACGCCGGACAGTCGGTTCATCGGCACCGCAATCGCGGTGTAGCCGGGCGGGATGGCGACCGAGGCCGTCGACCCCGTCCCGAGCAAGTCGCCAGCCTCCTTGGTGATCATGCCCGTTGTGATCGGCAGCCCGCGGGCGATGTCCTGGCGGGCGTACCTGCCAATGACCTGCTTGACGTCATTGGTGATCATCGTCTCGACGACCGCATCTGCCGGGAAAGGTGCCAGGATCACCCCGTTCTCAGGAATCACGGCGCCTCTGGAGATGTCCTGGGCGGCGATCACCACGTTCTGCCGGTCGATGGCGATGGGCGTCGCCTGGCCCCCACCGCCAGGTGGTTTCACGCCGCGCAAGAACAGAAAGGCCGCCGCCACCCCCAGGAGCAGGATGATGGCCACCAGAATGAGCAACCGGCCTCGGCGCATGGTGCCTCCTCGTCAGACCGAAAGGTTGGTACAAGCCCGTCCGTGCAAGAATGATACCGGCATGCAAACAAATGTCAAGTCGACCGCCTTCCAGCGGCCCAGCGGACGCTTCCCGGGGTCCCGTCACACAAGGAGCCCTATCCAGGATAGGGCTCCCGTGTGAATGGCAGGGGGTCGAGACGGACCTCGCTGCCCGCCGGTGGCAACTAGATGCTGTTGACGATGCCGCTGAAGACGTTGCCGATGGCAGGGCCGAGCAGCGCAAGAATGACAATCACGACGACGGCGACAAGAACAAGGATGAGCGCATACTCGACTAAGCCCTGGCCTCTCTCCTTCGGTGCGAACAACATGGACGTAACCTCCCTTCTGTTTCAGGATCGCCCCAATTCTGTTGCAGGCTGGCCTCATTATAGGCCCCGCCTCGAGGGCCAGCAATAGGACCTCTATCCGATGCCTTGTCTGAACAGGCAGCGAGGGAGCGCGGGGCGGCCGCCCCAGAGGCCAGCGCCCTGGGGCGAGCTGGGCGTTACTCAGGTACCAGCCGGGATGCTGAAGGTGATGTGGGTTCCCGATCCGAGGGACGACTCGATCTCCATTGTCCCTCCGAGCTGGGCAACCCGGTTCTTGAGGATCCGCAGCCCCCTGCCCTTGGCTTTCTCAGCCAGGACTGCATCGGGATCGAACCCACGCCCGTTGTCATCCACGATCACCCGCACAAGCTGGGCGTCAACATCCAGCATTACTTTGCCCTGCGTGGCCTGAGCATGGTCGCGGATATTGCCGAGCATCTCCTGGATGCCGCGGAAGACAAGGACCTCGCGATGTGACTCAAGCCGCCGCTCGGTGCCGGTGACCACGATCGAGACGTTTAGGCCCGTCTTCTCTTTGAAGGCATCCACGTAGCGCCGGGCCGTCGGGATCAACCCCAGGTCGTCGAGCATCATCGGGCGCAGGTCGAAGATGAAGTCGCGCACGTTCGAGAACGTGGCCGTCGCTGAACCCTTGAGGTTGGCCAGCTCCTGGCGCGCCTTCTCAGCGTCGATGTCGAATAGACGCATTGCGATCTCGGTCTGCAGGATGAAGTTGGACAGGGACTGTGCCGGGCCATCATGGATCTGGCGCGAGATCTTGCGGCGCTCCTCCTCCTGAGCCTCGATGATCTGTTCGATGCCGGACGAGGGCAGACTATCCCCGTGGTCGGCCAGCTCCACGGACGCCCCGCCTTCCAGGGCCTGCTGGGTCCGGGCCATGGTATCGGCGTAGCGCTTGAGGTGCGCCTGGTCGCTCTGCAGCTTCTCCAGCTGGCCGCGCATCGTGAACAGCCGCTGCTGCGCGTCCTGGGCAGCCTCGTAGGCGCCGCGGATGTCCTCGCGCGGTACGGTGTCGAACTGGGCCTGCAGCTGGTGGACGTGCGCCGTGATCGAGGCGTTGCGCTGGGCGAGCTTCTCCACCTCCCCCTGGCTCTGCTCCACCAGGAGCCCGATTTCCTTCATCTCCGCCCGCACCTGCTGTAGCTCGGCGCGAATGGACTCGATGAAGATCTCCAGCGGAGTTTGTTCCTTCTCCTTCTCGACCTCTTTGGCCTTGGCCTTGGACTTGGCCGGCTCAGGCATGGCGCCTCCTGCCTACTTGCGCGTGTCTTGCAGCCGTACCCAGCCATGCCGTAAGGCATACACGGCCGCCTGGGTCCGATCCTCTACGTCGAGTTTGTGCAGGATCGCCGTCATGTGGTTCTTCACCGTCTGATGGCTGATGCCCAGCTTGGCGGCGATTTCCTTGTTGCTCAAGCCGCGGGTAACGAACTGAAGGATTTCCATCTCTCGCGGCGAGAGGGGGGCAAATGCCTCCTGCTCCCCTTCGAGGTGCGGCCGCCGCTGCGCCTCTACGCCGTGGGACAGCCAGTCCTCCAGTCCGGCGGCGTCGTACACCTGGTCGTGAACGACGAAGAAGCCCCGCGAGACCTGGCGGATCACATCCAGCAACTTGCCGGCCTGGATGTCTTTGGAGCAGTACGCCGCCGCGCCGGCTCGGAAGGCGTGCAGGATCTGCTCCACATCATCATAGGCGGTCAGGAGCACCACGGTCGTGCTCAAACGTTCGGCAACGATCTGCCGCGTGACCTGGATCCCGTTCATGTTCGGCAGGTTGACATCAATCAGCGCCACGCGGGGGTGGTGCTCCTTGACCAGCGGAAGCGCCTGATCCCCAGTCAGGCCCTCCGCCAGTACCTTCATGTCAGGTTCGGCGTTGATGACGTTTCGGACCCCCTCACGGAAGAGGGGGTGGTCATCGACAATGACGAGTCCGATCGTCTCCATGGGCCACCTACCGGGGAACGATTGCGGCGAGTATAGCACAGGGGCGTGAGGCGAGGGAGCGCGGGCCGCCTACCATGCGTACACCGCCATGTTCTCACCACCCGAAGCGGGAGCAAATGGCGCGCGGGACTGGTAGACCGGCGTGCGCCCTTCTGCCAAGTGCGGATACCAGCCCGGGAAGGTCATCAGGTAGTCGGCGCCCTGTGCGTCCAGATAGGCCTCCAGCGCCGCCTCGTCGCGCAGGAACGGGAGGACTTCCGGGGAGATCAGGCCGGCCAGGTCGAGCAGACGCCGCCCGGCAAAGTAGCCCACGGCGCCGATGTCGTGAGCGGCAATCAGGTCCCCTGACGCCGTATTCGCCTCGATCCACCGGGCAGTCGCAACCATCTCCGTCTGGATGACCGCCACATCCTGGCCGTAGGCTGTTGCGCCCAAGGCCAGGAAGGCCAGTGCCACGACGACGCAGGCCACCGCCCAGGTCCGGGAAAGCACCCGCGGGACCCGGCCGGAGGCGGCGGGGAGCATCGCCAGAACGGTTTCCAGTCCGAGGACGACAAGCACAGGAATCGCCGGCATGGCATATCGCCCGTGCTGGTAGGTGACGGGCAGGCGGATGGCGTACAGCATGAGGAAAGCCAGCCACCACACTCCGGGCGCCAGCCGATCCCATCGTCGTCCCGACAGGTCCCGCCACAGACCAACCGCCAAGCCAGGAACCAACACCGCGCCGGCGCCCACCAGGCCGATCCCCCACTGCTGTAGCACGCGCAGGCCCAGGGGTTGCCCGAGCAAGGACGCGTACTCCGCCTGTTTGGCGTAGAAGGTGCTGGGCCACGCCTGGCCGGAGAGCAACACGTTGAAACCAAGATACGGCACCGCCAGGATCGCCACCCCGGCCGCCACGGCCAGGGATCGCCGGGCAAGCGACGGGGCACCGTTCTGGCGCTGGAAGACAAGGCACCAGCCAACAGCAAGCAGCAGCACGGCCGCGTCCGGGCGGATCCAGACGCCCGCCCCGACAGTCAATCCCAGTGCGAACGGCGGCCATCGCCGTTCCAGCCCGTAGAAGGTCAACAGGACGACCAGCGCCTGAGCCAGCGTTTCCATGCCCGACGCCCCGGCCCAGGCCAAGTGCCACTCGGCAACGAGCAGCACACCCACTACCCACGCCACACGGCGCAGGCCGGGTGCCCTGGCCTCCAGCCAGCGCCACCCCACCCATCCGATGGCCGCAAGTAGCACAGTTCCCCACGCCAGCGCCCAGACGTAGGGATCGACGCGCAGCAGATAGCCAAGCGCCAGGACTGCCGTCCACAGTGGTGCCGTTGACCCGGCGCTAGGCACTCCCGGCAGGAAGGCCCATTCCCCTCTCAGGGCAAGGTTGCGGGCATACGTTTGATGGATCCACGCGTCGTCCAGCGGAAACCCAAGGCCGGCGACACGGGCCGCCACCCCGGCGAAGAACAGGCTCACCAGCATCGCCAGACCCAGCAATCCGAGGAACTGCATCCATGTCCTGGCCCGAGCGCTCATGGCAATAGGCTCCCGGGAGACGGGGTCACCTGCAGCAGGTAGACCGGGCGCCCCCTAGCATCGGCGAGCTCACCCTTCAGCGAGAGCCACGGGCTGGACGCGGGCGCCTCATACAAGGATGCGAGCGGCAAGGGATGATTGGCGTCCAGGACTACCCACTCAACGCCGTATCGATCCACAACCTGGTGAAGCATGCCCTCGTCACCATACGGGATGACCACGCACGGCAGGATGGAGGCAAGGAAGAAGCCGGGAGGATTGTTGACGGCCACCACACCCGGGAATGGGTCCAGTGTGAGCAGCGCCCGGGTGACGGCTGCCTGATCGTTAGCGGCCTGCTCCCAGCGGGGCGCGTCCGGCAGGCCCGCCGCCGCGCGGTCCCAACCTACCCAGGCGGTGATCCCGATGGCGCACACGATGAGCACAGGTGCGAACAGCTTGCCTGCGCGGCCCGCGTCCCAGCCGCGCCAAGCCGAGATTTTGGCCAGGGCGGCATCGAAACCGATCGGTGTAAGGGCCCACAGGATCGGTAGCGCCGCGGCGCTCGAATGGAAGAAGCCCCCTCGCGCACCGGAGAAGGGGAAGACAAACGACATCACGCCGAATAACAGCCCCAGATACGCCATGCAAGAGGTGACCAGCGGCTCGCGCCGTCGGCGCCATGCGCCGACAAGCATAAGAGGGCCAAGGACGACCGCACCGGTGACAACCACCAGGCTCCGCAGATTGGTCAGCGAGGCGCGTACCTGGGATGCCAGGATGGCGCCCGCCCCTTGTGTGGCCCATGAGTCAAAGCCCAGCAAAGTGGAAGGATAGGTGAAGAGCTCGTCGTACGAGGTCAGCCAGAGCGTGCGTGCCCCACCCGGCGCGAACAGGCTCCCGGAGAGCGACAGGTTGCGCGCCCACCACGGGCCCATGATGACGGCATAGCCAAGCGCGAGAAGCGCTAGCGCGACGACCCGTTTTCGGGGCGCGAAGCCAGCCAGGACCAGCAATGGCACGATGAGCAGCATTCCATCCGCACGTGCCAGGTGCGCGGCCCCTACAAGGGCGCCGGCTGCGGCCCAGAGGATCCACCGGCCGCCGCGGCATGCAGCCGCGCCGGCAACGAACGCCAGCGCGCCGAGCCAGGCATAGGCGGCGAAGGCATCCGTCGTCACAAGGAACGGAAGGTAGAAGCCCGAGAAGGCCGCCAGCAGGCCGGCGAGGAACGCCTGCCGCGCGCTCGAGCCAAGCCGGAGGGCGATCCACGCCGTGAGGAGAGGCAGCCCGGCGGTCAGGAGGACAAAGGGAAGCTGTGCGCCGCGAAAGCCGTCGCCGAACAGCCATAGGCCTGCGGCAGCGATGAGACTGCTCAGCGGCATCCAGTAGAGGTGCGACGGATGGGGAATCCCGGCGGGATCGTCAAGGTAGTTCCACAGGAATGGCTCGACGAATCCATGCTTATGGGCAAGCTCGCCCGCCGTGGCATAGTAGTACTCGGCATCCATGTAGCCCGGCACGCGGATCAGGACCGCCATCCCGCCCGCGGTGACCAGCCCTAGGACGATCAGTGCCAGCCAACGTCTCGTCGACATCTGCCACACCAGGCTATGAGAGGCCGGTCATCAGCGTTCGACTCGGCTCACCGTCGTCTTGACAATGCCCAATCTCGGTTCGCCGGCGCCGGTACGCTCGGGCCAGGCAGCACCTCAGGCGCCAAACCCGTTCGCCTACACCCCTCCCAAGCCGTCGGAGGAGTGATCCTCGAGCCGCAGGCTGGCGCCCCTGGTGACCCACCAACGGACCCACAGCAACCCCAACAGCAGGCCGACCGGCAGCGCGGCGTAGGCCCACAGCCGATCGGCGGCGCCGAGCAGGCTGCCCGCCAGCAGCAGCCATGGAAGCAGAACCAGCGCTATGGCAATGGAGACTATGGCGCCCCGGCCCCGTCGTCCCCACCGCTGATCCCATGTGGCGAGGACCAGCACCAACCCGGGCAGGAGGATCACCTCCGCAGCACCCGGCCGCAGCAGGGCCAGTTGGGTCACGGCCAATGTGAAGGTTGCCGTCCACACAAGCCAGCCTCCGCTGCGACCCCAAGCTCGGACCCACTCCCAACCCGTGAAGATCAGCAGCGCGAGCCCGGAGGCGACGCCGACGGCGAAGGGCAGGAAGGAAGGCTGAGGCGCGAACAACCCGCCCAGTTCTGTAGAGCGGGGATTGGCGACGAGCTGCCGCAGCCATTCCACCGGCCAGCCGGGAAGGATGATAAGTGACAATGCCAACGTGCCGCTGCCGGCCAACGCGGCCGAGAGCAAGTACTTCCAGCGGTGCAGCGAGATGGCCCAGACGATCGAGAACAAGACGAAGAGAAAGGCCACCTGCGGTTTGGCGAAGGAAAGGGCGACAAGCACCCCGGCCAGGATGTCCCGTCTCTTGTCAAGGGCGGCCATGGCGCCGGTGAGGAGCAACGCTTCGACCACAGTGAATTGACCGATCAGAATGGCGCGGAACCCGTTGAACCACAGGACCGAGAATAGGAGCAGGATTGCGGCGATCCTGACCGGGGGTTTCCAGCGAGCCAGCCGGATGGCCAGCAGGGCACCGAGAGGCAAACACACTTCGAGGAGTGTCATCCAAATCGCGCGCGCAACCGGGTAGGGCAGAAAACCCAGCGGGGCGAAGAAGATCATCGCCGGGAAGGGATAGGCGAACGGCGCAAGGTCCTCTCCCTGGCGGGCATCCGCCACGCGGCCGTACATCATCCGCTGCGCGGAGACGGCCACCTCCGGGCTGTAGGGGCTGACGCCCCTGCTCACCCAGGCCTGCGCGGCCACCCAACGGGGCAGCAGATCGTTCCCACCCGGAGCCTTGAGGGCGAACTGGTAGTTGGCGAAGGTGAGCCCCGCCAGCAGCGGCAGCGCGGCGACCAAGGAGGCGGAGTACGTCCAGCGCGGCAGGGCCAACCTCATTGCCTTGCCCTCGACAGGGCAGCGTGGCCCACGACCCACGCCCGTTGGATGCTGCGGCATATCCTAGACATGGCCAGGCCTCACGCCGCCCACTACGCGGGGCAACGGATCTCTCCCGGCGCGCGCACGGTCCCACTGCGCGCGAGCCTGCGTCCCGACCCCCACGGTTCGCTGTTTCGCCGCCAGTTTGCTCATTCAGCTTCCACAGGTGACGGCCTACACCTCGGCACGCGCGTCGGCCTATAGCTGCTGTGCGCACCGGTGCCGGAACTCCTCCAGGAAGAAATGCCGGGCGGCT
>Ga0315274_10007681_pt1 | contig 15609 bp, 14 predicted proteins | sample YL17G02_20_MG_FD_203700 | JGI IMG/M metagenome (GOLD analysis project Ga0315274, IMG submission 203700) | Sediment microbial communities from Yellowstone Lake, YNP, Wyoming, USA - YL17G02_20 | ecosystem: Environmental > Aquatic > Freshwater > Lake > Sediment | place: USA: Wyoming | collected... | reverse complement strand
CCAGGCCCTCATCCTCCGGGCCCGCGGCGACCTCGACGGGGCCATGGCGCTCCACAAGGACCAGGAGCGCCTCTGCCGGGAGCTGGGGGACAAGGCAGGGCTCCACGCCTCCCTCGGCAACCAGGCCCACATCCTCCAGGATCGCGGCGACCTCGACGGGGCCATGGCGCTCCACAAGGACCAGGAGCGCCTCTGCCGGGAGCTGGGGGACCCTAAAGGCTTGGCCATTTCTTTGGCCAATCAGGCGAGCATTCTTGGTCTTTCGATGGATCGGCCGAAGGAAGGTCTTCCGCTGGCAGAGGAAGCCCATCGTTTGGCCGGCAAGTCCGGCTACGGGCCCTTATCGAAGCAGATTGAGGCCATCCGCGACAACATCCGTAAGCGGATCGGGTAGTAATAGGGGCTGGATCGCCCGGCCCGTTTACCTACGAGGGGCGCCCGTTCCTGCGGCTGAGGAACACCACACAGAGGATGCCCCATGCGGAGTTCGATCGGCGAGTGGTCGCCCGGCTGGAGCACCGACTGCCGCGGGACCGGTGGGTGGCGCCGGCCTGGAGCGTCCGGGACCCGGACAGGGAGGAGATCGCGCGGACGGTTGAATATCCCGTGGCGGCCAAGCGGTTGACGGGTGTCCTCGGCGCGCCCGCGATTTTCGCCGCCTTGGAAGAGCCGATCACCCTCCGTGCCCTGCAGGCGGAGCTAAAGCGTCTCCGTGAAGCTGGTCTCGTTGTCGTGACCGGGAAGGGCAGAGCGACCGTGTATTAATCTGCAGAGAGGGCTGGGTAACAATCGCGAAGAGCTACGTGTGCCAAATCAGTGCAGGGCTGGGCAATGGACAGCCCATCGGAGGACGGGGGCTGTTCCGCTCACCACACGGGCACAGGCCCGTTTGCGAAGACCGCGATGAATGACGAACGGATCATCGATTTACACCGGGGCCTCGCGCTAGCTCCCGCAGCCGGCCACTGGGGCTACCGGGTCAACATCCTCCAGTCTGCGCCGCAGTACGTGGAGTGGTTCGTTGAGTTCCTGCGGCAGGCGGGCACGCTGAGAGACCGGGCCGAGAAGGAAGCGCTCCTGGAGGGCATTGTGCGGGGGATCGATCTGGGCGATCCGGCTCGGCTTCCGGAGATGCGCCAGCGGTTCACGCTGGTGGCGGCGTACGTGCTCGGGCTGTCACCTGAAGACCGGCCGCACCTCGGGAGCCTCTTGCGGGTGCTCAAGAAGCTGGAAGAGGTCGAAGGGGCGCAACCTGCGGCGAGCGCCGCGGAGGAGCAACTGCGCGGCCACTTCCGGCAAGTCCTCCAGGAGTTCCGCGACCGCCTGGTCGCGAAGGCCGAGGCCACGGCCATGTACCATCCCGGCTGGGGCTGGCGGCGGGCAGATGTGAGCGTCCGACGCATCCTGTTCGAGTCCCGCGCCCTGGGACGGGAGATCTACATTGATCTGATCGCACCCGACACGCTGGAGGCGCAGCCCCGCGTACGGGTGGTCTACTATATCGGCGGGTATAACGGCCGAGCGACCTATCTCGATCGCCGAGAGACCTGCCCGGTTCGCTTCATGGAGTTGCTCCGGGACGAGGCGGTGCGTGATGAGGCGAAGGACCTGCTCCTGGTCTTCATCCCCTGTTTCTACGAAGACCTGACCCGGCACCTCCTCCGGCAGCTCACGGTCTTCTTCACCGAGGAACTTCATCCCGCCCTCACAGCCGCCCTCGGATCGCGGGCAGGTGGGCCGGCAGGTATCATGGGGTACTCCAAGGGTGCGTTCTACGCCCTGACGCTCTTTCTCGCCTCCGACGGGCTGACGACCTACTCCAGCGACAACGGGGCGACCCTCGACTCCTTCCTCGACACCCCCGCCGAACTGCGGCCCCGGCCCGGCGCAACGATGTGGATCGGCTGCGGAGAAGATGACGATCTGCTGCGCCACCAGGCGCCGGTCGTCCAGCTTCTCCAGGACCGGGGATTCGCCGTGGAGTCCCACACCTATCCCGGCACGCATGCCTGGGAAAGTTCGCGCGAGGGCGCCCTCCAGGCCCTCCGCTGGCACCTGGAGCAGATGCGGTGAGGCTGAGCGGCGCGCACAGGCAAATGGGGTGAGAACATGGCGAAGTCATTCGGTGACCGGCTGGCACATGTGACAGGGGGAAGGCGGTACTGCTTCGTCATCATTAGGTGCATCCATGCCAAGAGGGTGAGTCGGGGGGGGCGGCGGCGGGCCGCCGAGGCGGGCTGCGCGGCGCTGGCGCAGGCCCTGGACGTCCTCGCCGTCCACCGGCAACAGGAAGCTGCGAGGGCGCTGCCCCCGACCACTCGTCTCAGCGACTTCTTCCGTCTGAGGAACGGTGTCGTGATGGCTCTGCTTCAGGCCATCGTCGCGAATTCCATCGGTCGGCGTGTGGGCCATGCGCCGGTCGTGTTCTCCACGATCTCACTCAGGGTGCCTGTTCCATCCGCAACCTGGGAAGCTCCAGGCTCGCCGCCCGCCGGTTGCATATACTCAGCGGGGTTCTTGCATCCGAGCGAGCCAGTAGGCGGTGCCGCGAAAGCAGAAGGCGAGCGACTCCGAGAGTAAGAGGACAAGCAGGGAGCGTAGCGTGCGCCTGGTGTTCACCGCCGATCTGCACGGGAACGTCGCCTTGTACCGCGCAACCGGCGAGGCAGCCCGGGAGTGGGACGCGGACGTCCTCGTCTTCGGCGGGGACCTCTGTTCCGGGAAGTTGCCAGGGGCGGGCGTTCGCATTCCGCAGGCGCAGGTCGAATTCCTCCAGCGCGAGGTCGCCCCACTGCTCGAAAGCTGGAAGCGTGCGCAGCCGAGCCTGCGGGTGCTCGTGATCCCAGGGAACGATGACTTCCGGTCCATCGAGCCTGTTCTCGACGATTTGCAGGGGCGGGGTCTTCTGGAGAACCTGCACCGGAGAGCGATCGCCATTAACGGGTACACATTCATCGGGCTTGGGTACGTCCCAGCCACACCGCTGTCGCGCGTGGACTTCGAGCGGCGCGACTTGACGGCGGGATCGCCAGACGACGCCTCGCTGCCGCCCCTGTCCGGCTTCTTCGAGGCGTATCCGAGCATCGAGGAAGAGCTGGACCGGCTGGATGGGCTCGTGGCGACAGATTTACAGTCCATCGTTGGCGTGATGCACTGCCCGCCCCATGGCACCAAATGCGATATGAATCGGCAAGGGCAGCACGTGGGGGGCCAAGCCGTCCGCCGCTGGATCGAGCGCCGGCAGCCGCTCCTCACTCTCCACGGCCACGCCCACGCCAGCCCGTCAGTTTCCGGCAGCTTCGCCGACCGGATCAGGGCCACCTGGGTGGTGAACCCCGGCGCGGACAGCGATTCTCCACAACTCGTCTTCTTCGAGCTTCCAGACGCGCGTCGAATGAGACATTCGAGATACGGTCCGCTCAGCGTGTAATCCGTCCGGATTGCACCCGTGGGATAGGAGTGGCCTGGGACGCAAAGGCAGAGAGGTGAGCGATGCCAACCCCCTGGCGTACCGTCCGCGTCTTCATCTCGTCCACCTTCCCTTCGACTCCGCTCAGGGCAGGCCGCGACATGCAGGCGCCTGCCTGTGCGTTGCCGCACCTGTCTGCGTCGCGCACGCGACAGGCAGGCGCAGACAGGGAGCGGGACGCAAGAATTGCGGATTGCGGAATGGTGAATGTGGAATGAGAGACGGCAGACGCAGGGCGCGTGATCTCCTTTCTTGCCGCTTGCGAGGAAGCGTGTAGGGTGGGGGGTGACGGCGGAGCAGGACTCGCTCCAGGTCTGCCAGGAGATCATCGAATAGTGCCGCCCCCGGAGCCTCTTGCGAAAGTGTCATACTTGCTTTTTTCTGTCATTCCTGCGAAAGCAGGAATCCAGTGAAGTCAAGGGCTTCTGGACTCCGGCCTCCGCCGGAGTGACGGCATGTTTATAGTTTTGCAAGAGGCTCCCCGGTTCCTCTGCATCCTCGGGGGCCGCTACGGCTGGGTGCCACCCGGACGGGAGCGGTCTAACACGGCGGCGGAGGTGCAGTGCGGCGTCCTCGACCGCGCGATGTAGCAGATCTGCTACGTAGCATCCTTGACACCAATCGAGCGATACGGTAAGTTGCAGCCATGTTTCAATCCAGCATACCGGTCACGGCGGACACTTTCCACAATCGCGCCGCGGAGTTGGCGAAACTGGCGGCGGCGATTGAGCGGCTCCAAGCTGGCGCCCCGGCCTGGACGGCCATTATCGGTCCGCGCAAGGTCGGCAAGACCAGCCTCGTTCTTGAGGCGGTGCGGCGAGCAGCATCGGAGAATCTGGCGGTCATGGCGCTCGACGCGCAGGAGCAGGCGCCGCCATCTCCCGGATTTTTCCGGCTCTACGCCCTGCGCGCGCTCGACGCGCTGCTCGGCCGCGACCTGGGCGAATCCCTCGAACGGCTCGCGCGCGTCCCGGCGGACTACCGGCGCCGCTTGCAGGACGCACCCGGGTTCGCCGGCCTGCCGGCGGCGTTGCGCGCCGAGATTCTCGAAGTGGCCGACGCCGCTGTCGACCCCGCCCGCGCCGCCGCCTGGCTCACGCTTCCCGAAGCGCTGGCCGCCGCGCTCGGGCGGCGGGTGATCGTGGCCGTGGACGAGTTCCAGGACCTGGCCGCCCTGGCCTCGCACGGGCGGGCCTTCGATCCGTTCCCCCTCATGCGCAGCGTGTGGCAGACGCACAAGCGCGTGGGATACATCGTCTCCGGGTCGGCGCGCTCGATGCTGCTGGCGATGCTGACGGAAGAGCGCTCGCCCTTCTTCCAGCATTTCGCCATCCTGGAGCTTGGCCCTTTCGGGCGGGACGAGGCCCTCTCGCTGCTCCAAGACCACAGTCCTGCGCATTGCCCGATCGCCGCTGAGGTGGCCGCACGCGCTGTGGACGTGCTCGGCGGCCATCCGTTCTACCTGCAGATGCTCGGCGAAGCCCTCACGGCGCGCCGGCCCGCGCCGGACCTGAATGACCTCAAGGCGGCCCTCCAGGAACTGCTCTTCTCGCGAACGGGCCGGCTGGGGCTCTACTTCGAAAACGAGTACAATCGGCTGGTCGGCCGCGCCGCGTCGCTGGCGGCCGCGCTGGAGGCGTTGGCCGGGGGCGCCGCGCGGCTCACAGACGTCGCCGCGCATATCGGCGCCGCCTCAGGCGCCACGGTGCGGTACCTCGAACGTCTGGGGGACGCGATCCGCCGCCGCGAGGACGGCCTATATGAGTTGACCGATCCGGTCTTCGCGCGCTGGCTGCAATGGAGGCAACCGGGCGGCACCGTGGTGCCCATGACCCTCGTGGGCGACGAAGCGGAGAGAACCGTGGCCTCGGTCCTCGCCGCCATGGGCTTCGATCTGGTCTACCAATCCCGGGCTTCGCGGGGTTCGTTCGATCTGCTGAGCATACGGGGCGGCGCGCAGCTTGGCATCCAGGTCAAGCGGTCCGCGCCGCCGCTGCGTTTCCCGCGCATGGCGTGGTCCCGCATGGAGGCCGACGCCGCGCGGCTCGGGTGGGCGTGGGTGGTGGCGTCGGTGGACCGCCAAGGAACGGTGACCATTCTGGATCCCGCCCATGCGCGTCTCGGTCGCGAGGTGCGCCTTGACGAGGCCGCGGCCATCGAGAACCTGTTGGTATGGCTGGACCGGCCGCGGAATGCGAAGTCTCAGCCGTCAAGGCGGGAATAGGCCATGCGTCGCGCCTAGAAAGGAATCCGAACGTTTATCGGCAGTACCAGTCGCGCTCCAGCGGCCGCGAGAGCGGAACGGGGCCGAAGCGCTTTCGATAAGGCGTAAAGAGCCATGCCCACCCCCTGGCGCACCGTCCGCATCTTCATCTCCTCCACCTTCCCTTCGACTCCGCTCAGGGCAGGCCGCGACATGCACGCGGAGCGGGACCACTTGGGCAAGGTGGTCTTCCCGCAGCTTTGCAAGATGTGCGAACAGCGGGGAGTCACCTGTAATGGGGGACGTGTGATGGGGGGTTGCATCCTGAGTATCCTTGTTACACGTAACGGCAGCACGCCGGTCAGGTGGTCACGAATCTTACAGTCTTGGCCAGAGTATCCAAGACGGCCCACTGGAGGCGAGCGGGATTCGATGGGTTGCCGGAGAGCATGCCGACGTTGGTCCCGTAGATTGTGTCTGGTGCGATAGAAATCTCCGTCCCGCCTTCAATATCCACTATGGTCACCTGCCCATCCACTGAAGCCTCGATCACCTGGGAAATGTGCAAGTGGCCACAGGCGGCGAGCCCCGGCGGGCTTCGCTGCCGGGGCGGATAGTGCAGGTGTTCCGCACCACCCTCGCCCCGAAGTTGGACAGCCTCACACACCGGCCCTCTTATGCGCCTGCATGTACGCTCTCAGCACGGCATGCATGCGGGTCTGATACCGCCCACCCTGCTTCTTGAAGAACTCCAGGACATCCCTGTCTACGCGCAAGGTAATCTGCGCCTTTGGCTCCGGCATGATCGGCGTGAGCCTTCGCCAGAACTCAGTCGTGTCATTTCGTAGGCTGTCAAGTGTCCGAGGGGGGACTGGAGCGTCTGTGCTGGATCCGTCGAGCCACCGGAGATCGCTTCCATCCGGATCAGGAAGCAGGTCAAGTCGTCGTGTCGCCTGACCACCCGGGCTCTGGCAAAGAGATCAGCGATACATGCTGCCGGAGGATCACCTTTGCGAGCAAGTTGGGCAAAGGCGGCCTCCGGCGAAGCGGTCGCGGGCAGCAGGAAATCGGACGAGAAACTATCCAGAGCCCCCGCCAATGTCAAGAAGCGGAGGGTGCGGAGGGGGTCCGCTGCCGAGGGCACCGGGAGGGAGGCTGATGGGAGATGAGCTTGTGTGGGTTCTGCGGGCCTGGTATCCTCCGCGAGGCTTCAGGAAAAGGAAGGAGAACCAGACGGCAAGACCACCATTGGATCCTCCAGCGCAACCCGATTGCTTTTCACGAGGATTTCCATGACTCGGGTGCTGTACACCGCTGACCCGCATGGGAGCCTCGCCCTGTACCGCGCGGTGGGGGAGGGCGCGGCGCGGTGGGGGGCCGATGCCATCATCTTCGGAGGGGACTTGTGCCCTGAGACGCACCCCTTCGATCGGATGCCGCAGAGCCAACCGGACTTCCTTCTCCGGAACGTAGCCCCGCTGGTCGAGGCCTGGAAGCGCACCCAGCCGAATTTGCGTGTATTCGCCATCCCCGGCAACGATGATTTTCAGACCGTCCTGCCCGCGTTAGATGAATTGGGACAAAGGGGGCTGATCGAGAACCCTCACCGGAAGGCAGCAACGCTTGGTGCCTATACGCTGGTCGGGCTTGCCTTCGTTCCGCCTATAAAGAGGGACGTAGGGCGGTTATGAAAGATATTTGCTGGCGGCCACATCCTCCCTCATAACACGGCCCGGAAGACGTCATCTTCGGCCGTCACCCCCGTGCGCTTCGCCCGGCGCATCAGCCGCTTCGGCACCGCGCGCGACCGCGGCTCCCAAAGGTACAGGCCGAGCGAGTCCTTGACGATGTCGGTCTTGGACCGGCCCGTTCTCGCCGCCAGGCGGCTGAATTCGGCAGCGAGGCGTTCGGGCAGGCTGACCGATCGGAGCGTGCGCATGGCATCCTTCTGGCTCAATGTGAATCTTGCACTACGATATGCCACACCCCTGCCCACGTCAAAGTAGCAGCCCGCGCGAGCAGAATGGCCGACGGTCCTGCTGCCGGTGAGAGAGGGTGCGATAGGCACTCTGCCTGTCCGGACTGCCAGCTTTCGTTTCGGATATCGCCCGCTCGTGGTGGTTCTGGTGGCGGCCCGATAAAGGCTGGCGATCGAACCCCATCGCATGCTCCCACAGACACGAAGGCCCGCGTAACTTGTTGTCACGCGGGCCTTTCGCTTGGTTTTCCTATGGCTCCCCGGGCAGGGCCCTTCGTTGCACTCAGGACAAGCTCCCTTCGTTGCACTCAGGACAAGCTCCCTTCGTTGCACTCAGGACAAGCTCACCTTCGCGTCCCTGATCAAGGCGAGCTTTTTCTCCCTGCGCCAGCCCTTGATCTCACGCTCCCTTCGGGCGGCTGCATGTTTGTCTTGGAAGTGCTCGGAGTGCAGGAGGGAGGCGCCATGCTGCCGCATCCGACGAGGAAGGTCGGTCGTAATCCCCGTGTACAGCACACCTCGTTTGTCGCAGATGTAAACGTACCACACGACGCCTGACCAAGAACACGAGAGCCCGCGAGGCTCACGGCTCCGCGGGCTGCTCCGGTCATTTACTCATGGCTCCCCGGGCAGGGCCCTTCGTTGCACTCAGGACAAGCTCCCTTCGTTGCACTCAGGACAAGCTCCCTTCGCTTCGCTCAGGGCAAGCTCACCGCCGCAGGCGGGATTACCAGCCGCTCGCTCCTGAAGCACGAACGCCCGCGCAACATGGGGGCTCGCGAGCTGTTCTGTTGGTGTTCTGATGGCTCCCCGGGCAGGGCTCGAACCTGCAGCCTAGCGGTTAACAGCCGCTCGCTCCACCATTGAGCTACCGGGGAATCGTGTTATCGCTCCTGCCCGGGGAGCCAACTGCTCCCAGGGTGTCGGTTTCCTGTTGCTAGGCTCTCCTTTTAAGAGCGTCGGTGGCTTGCGTCCGCTGTCCGTTGCGGGCAGGGCTCCCTTCGCTTGGCTCAGGGCAAGCTCACCCGCGCCACCGGTCTGCCCCCGGCGGACTCGCTCCACCATTGAGCTACCGGGGAATTGTATTATTTCTCCTGCCCGGGGAGTCAAGAGGTTCCTCCGGGTCGAGGCTTCAATCCGTATTCGCTAGCTTTCGACCAAGCCAGGCTCGCCCTTCCCCGCTCTTCAAGTGACAACCAATAATGCTTCAGGTCGTGAAATTGGCCGGTGGTCAGTTGTCGGTTTGAAATTTTGAATTCGCAGGCCGGCTGCTCGGCGGGATTTACTATACCAGCAGCGCGGCGCCTTCGCAAGCCGGCTCTGCGTCAGGTCTTTTTCTTCAGTTCGTTCAGGACCAGCCTGGCCGCGCCCTTCAGCGTCTCGAAGACGCCGATGCCTTTGGGGGCGCAGGCCTCGAACCAGGGCAGATTGCGCGGGTTCAGCGCGGCCTGAAGCTCCTCGATCGGCACGACATTCGGCAGGTCACGCTTGTTGTACTGCAGAATGAAGGGCAGCGTCTCCAGCTTCAGGTTCTGCTCCGCCAGATTGGCATCCAGGTTCTCCAGGCTCTCGATGTTCGACTCCAGCCGCTCGATCTGGGAGTCGGCCACGAAGATCACGCCATCCGTTCCCCGGAGGATCAGCTTCCGGCTGGCGTCGTAAAAGACCTGCCCCGGCACGGTGTACAGATGAAAGCGCGTCTTGAAACCGCGGATGCTGCCCAGGTCCAGCGGCAGGAAGTCGAAGAACAGGGTCCGCTCCGTCTCCGTCGCCAGGGAGATCAGCTTGCCCTTTGTGCCGGGCTCGACCTTGGTGTAGATGTACTGCAAGTTCGTCGTCTTCCCGCAGAGTCCCGGGCCGTAATAGACCAGCTTGCAGTTGATCTCCCGCGCCGCGTAGTTGATGAAGGACACGCCGCCGCCTCAGCCCTTGAACAGGTTGTCGATGTCGTCGTCGGTGATCTGGGCGAACTGCGCCTGGAACGCCGCCCGGCCCTGGCTGGCCTCCCGCTGGGTGCGCTCGGCCATCTCGGTAAACACCTGGCCGATGTCCTCGGCGGCCCGCTTGACCCGGAGGCGCACCAGCCCCAAGGACGATCGGCGATCGAAGAGGACGACCAGAATCCCGCGTTGGCCGACCACCGAGATGTGCAGGTGGTCCTTCTCCCCCTCGTGGAAGAGGACGCTGAACTCCTTCTCCCCCAGCAGTTGGGCCAGGCCGCCGGTGGCGGCGATGTTGCCGGCCGTCAGGGAGGCTAGCGAGGTGGTATCGATGCTGGCCGTCTCGCCGGCCGACGCGATGAGCTGCCCGGCCTTGGCGATGAGGAAGACCGCCCGGCTCTTGGAGTCTTCGCAGAGCCGCTGCAACACGGCCGCCAGCCGCCGCGCATCCTCCTCGTACAACGTCAGGTCCGTCCCGATCATCCGTGGCAGCTCCACGCATTACGTGATTTCACGCCGCCCCTCCAGGGCCCGGGCCAGTGTGACCTCGTCCGCGTACTCCAGATCCCCGCCCATGGGCAACCCTCGGGCGATGCGCGTCACCTTCACCGCAAACGGCTTCAGCAGCCGCAGCAGGTAGAAGGCCGTGGCCTCACCCTCGACGTTGGGGTTCGTGGCCAGGATCACCTCCCGCACCCCGCCGACCTCGAGGCGCGCCACCAGCTCTTTCCCGCGGATCTGGTCCGGCCCTCGGCCCTCCAGGGGCGAGAGCGACCCTCCGAGGACGTGGTACAGCCCGCGATACTCGCGCGACTTCTCGATCGCCAGGAGGTCGTTGACCTCCTCCACCACGCAGAGGAGCTGGCTGTCCCGGCGGGGGTCCTGGCACACCCCGCACAGTTCCTCCTCGGCGATGTTGAAACACCGCGCACAAGACCGCGTCCGGTCCTTGAGGGCCACGACGGCCTCCGCTAACGCGGCGGCCTGCTCGCGCGGCACCTTCAGCAGGTGGAAGGCCAGGCGTTGGGCCGTCTTGGGGCCGATGCCGGGCAGGCGCACCAGCTCTTCGATCAACGCCGCTAGCGCGGCAGGCGTCGCTGACACGGGCGCGCCGCCTCCTCGGCCCCTAGAGGAGCCCCGGGGGCAGGCCCAGCCCCCCGGCCAATCGGGAGACCTCCTGGGTCAGCAGTTCCCGGGCCTTCCGCAACGCGTCGTTCGCCGCGGCCGTCACCAGATCCTGAAGCATCTCGAGGTCCTCGGCTCGGGCGACCTCCGGATCGATCGTCACCGACAGGATCTCCCCCTTCCCGTTGGCCACCACGGTCACCATGCCTCCGCCGGCGCTTCCCTCCACGGTCTTGACCGCCGCCTCGGCCTGGATGCGCTCCATCTCGGCCTTCATCTTCTGGGCCTGCTTCATGATGTCGCCGATCCCCGGCATGTATCCTCCTTAGGGAGACACCCCGCGCACGACAGCACCGCCGAATAGGCTCAGCGCCTCACGCACCAGCGCATGATCCCGGTCGCGCGGTGGGGTGGCGACCGCGCGGCGGGTCTCTCCCGGTTCGAGTCGCAGCGCCTGGGGCACCGGGGGAGCCGCGAAGCGGTACTCGATCCGCAGCCGGCGGCCAAAGGCCTCGGTGGCGGCGTCAGCGATCAGCTTCCGCGTGTCGGGATCCTCGAGCGTGTCGCGGACGAACGCGTTGCCATTCTTTACCTCGAGGGTCAGCGTGTCGGCCGTGAGGCCGGTGGGCTCCACTTCCGTCAGGACCGAGGCCAGCCGCTTGCGTGCTCGCAGCCGTCCGACGGCGGAGGCCCAGCCAACGGTGGCGTCCAGGGCACCGCTTGAGGCCGCAGCCTCCTGGGAGGGCCGAACCAGTGGCGTCGGGGGTGGGGTCCCCGGGCCCTGCGCGGGCCGGGCGGGACGCTCGGCTCCTACCGGACGGCCGCCGAACAACGGAAGCTCTCCCGCGGTCGCCGGCACCATCGGCCCCCCGGGCAACCGGCCCTCCAGGGCGACGAGCCGGCCCAGGATCTCCCCCAGTCCCTGTAGGTGCCGGATCTCCGTCAGGCGGATCAGCGCCATCTCGAGGAGAAAGCGCGGCTGGGGGGCGCGCCGCATCTCCCCCTCCACCTGCTGGAGCGTCTTGATCATCAACTCCAGTTCCGGCAGCGTGGCCCGCTCTGCCTGCGGACGGGCCACCTCCGCGCTGACCCGCGCGCCCTCCAAGAGCGCGCCCGGCTCGGGACACAGCTTCAGGATCAGGAGATCCCGGAGATGGGCAGCGAGCTCCAGCGCAAACTGCCGGAGGTCCTGGCCGTGAGTCGCCAGCCGATCCACCAGCCCGAGCGCCCGCGCCGCATCCCGCACCAGGATGGCCTCGGCCGCCTCGGCCAGGACATCGGCCTTCACCAGGCCCAAGAGGTCAGCGACACGGTCTGCCTCCAGTCGATTCCCGAGGCTGGCGATGGCCTGGTCCAGCAGGCTCTGCGCATCCCGCAGGCCCCCGCTGGCCGCCCGGGCCAGGAGGACCAGGGTCTCGTCCTCGGCCATTACCCCCTCCGCCCGCACGATCTCGCGCAACCGCCCGACGATCTCTCGCGCGCCCAGCAGGCGGAAGTCGTGGCGCTGGCACCGGGAATGAATCGTGGCCGGGATCCGGTGGGGTTCAGTGGTCGCCAGGATGAAAACGACGCGCGGCGGCGGCTCCTCCAGCGTCTTCAGCAGCGCATTGAAGGAGCTGGTGGAGAGCATGTGGGCTTCGTCGATGATGTAGACCTTGTGGCGGCCCCGCGTCGGCACGTACTGCACCGTCTCCAAGAGGTCCCGGGTCTTCTCCACCTGGGTGTTGGAGGCCGCGTCCACCTCGAGGCAGTCCACCGAGCGGCCGGCAGCGATCTCCTCGCATGCCCCGCAGGTCCCGCACGGCGTGGGGGTGGGCCCCCGGTCGCAGTTGAGGGCCTTGGCGAGGATGCGGGCCGTGGTCGTCTTGCCCACGCCGCGCGGCCCGGCGAAGAGCAGGGCGTGCGCCACGCGATCGGTTGCGATGGCGTTCTTCAAGGTGTCGGTGACATTCCGCTGGCCCACCACTTCGTCGAAGGTCTGCGGTCGCCAGCGGCGGGCAATGACTTGGTACGACATCGCTCCTCTGGCGGGCGGGGCCTGCGGGCTGGCCGCTTCACGTCGGGCGCCCCCGCCCCCTCATCCGATCCCACGGGACAACGATGTGCGAGCGCCGGAGGGCTCACACCACTCCGACCGGGTGACCTTGCGGCACGGGCCGCTCGCCGCTTACCGTTGCTTCCTTCCGGACCTGGCGGGGTTCACGGGGCTACCCTGCGCGAGACCCGATCATCACCGCGGCGTGAACCATCCGGCGCCCACTCGACTAGCCGGCCGCGCGACCCTGGGAGCCGGCCGTCCCAGGACCTGCCCGACGCTCCGGGGGAAGCTGGCGGAGAGGCCGGGATTCGAACCCGGGGTGGAGTTTCCCCCACACACGCTCTCCAGGCGTGCTCCTTCAGCCACTCGGACACCTCTCCGCACACCCGGAGTCCATCAGTCCCTGCGTCGGCCTGGCGCCTCACTGGCTCGAGTGTGATTCTCCTTGTTGGGGTTGTTCCTGCCCGCCAAGAGAATACCTCCTGAGGCAGCTGGCAGGCGTGGCGGAGAGGGTGGGATTCGAACCCACGTGGGAGTTGCCCCCCAACCCGCTTTCGAGGCGGGCCCGTTACGACCGCTTCGGTACCTCTCCGCGCTGCTGAACCAATGTAAAACTGACAACCGACAACTGAAAACCGGCCATCTCAATTGATCCGTTGTCAGTTGTCGGTTTTCCATTTTGACTTCCGCCAGGCGCCTAGCCGGCGGGCACACCCTCCACCAGGGTGATCCGGTACGTCGGGTGCTCCAACGGCTGCATCTCCGGGAACTTACTGAACAGCCAGCCCTTGAAGGTTTCCTTCCCGCCCTCTGACACTGTGACCATGACCGCGGGATTGGTCGGGTTGTTTGATGCCGACGTGACTTCGCTGCCGCTCACCTGCAGGGCGGGCAGGAAGTCGCCGACGCGAACGCGCAGCTTGCTACCCGGGATGTCGAACTGGCCCCCGAGCTTCACCGTGAAGACCTGGGGGGGCTTGCCGCCGCCTTTCTCCTCCACTCGCAGCTTGACGGCCTGCCATTTCCCTTTGATCTCTTCCGGGACGCGTATGGACCGACTGCTCCCGCCTACCTGGGGATGTCCGGCCGGTGCGGACGGGCCGGCGCTCGCCTGTGCGCCCCCCGCTTGCCCGCCGATGGGGGGATGATCCGGCGGGAGCGCAGCCTGGCCCGGACCGGCTTGGCCTCCCGGCGCGGCTTGAGGCGCGGGCGGCTGGACGGGCGGAGGTGGTTGGTCGAAGACGGCAAAGTAGATGGCCACCACCGCGAGGGGGACCGCAACCGCCACGCCGAACAGGATCAGCTTTCGTGTGCCCGGACTGGCTTCCATCGTGGTGTAGCTATCACCCCATCCCGCAATACCATGAAGAGGGGTTGCGGGCATCTCTTGCAGGGACGCCCCCTCCGGCCCGGGGCCTCCGGCCGGCAGTCCGGGGCGTCGGCGTACAATGGCGGAGAGGCCGGGATTCGAACCCGGGGGCCAGTTTTACCCGACCAACCGCTTAGCAGGCGGTTGCCTTCGGCCGCTCGGCCACCTCTCCACTCTTGGCGATACCCGACAGGGATAGCCGACAGCGGTACGGGAGGAGCCGTCAGCGTCCCTGTCCCTGTCGGACTTCGCTGTCGCCACGTCGGTGTGGCGGAGGGGGTAGGATTTGAACCCACGGACCTTTCGGTCTTCCCGTTTCAAGCGGGACGCCTTCAACCACTCGGCCACCCCTCCAGGCCTGGGTTCGCCGACAGCGAGGAATTCCTCCGACCGCCCGGCCGTCTCTGGCGTTCTCGCGCGCGACCACGCTCTCTCGGCCTGCCTCCACCCCGTCGGCGAGGCCCACATAATAGAAAACCCTGCGGACAAAGGGAAGCAGAAACGTGGATGGCTAGGGTTTGCCGATCCGCTGCAGCCCATCCATGTACGGGCGGAGAGCCTCCGGGATGCAGACGCTGCCATCCGCCTCCTGAAAGTTCTCCAGGATGGCGAGCCAGGTGCGCCCGACGGCCACCCCCGACCCGTTCAGCGTGTGCGCGTACTCCACGGGTGCCTTGGGGGCTGGGCGATACCGGATATTGGCCCGACGGGCCTGGAAGGCCTCGCAATTGCTGACGGACGAGATCTCCCGGTATGCGGACTGGCTGGGCAGCCAGACCTCGATGTCGTACGTCTTGGCGGCGGCGAATCCCAGGTCCCCGGTGCAGAGGGTCACGATCCGGTGCGGCAGGCCGAGGCGCTGCAACACCGCCTCGGCGTCGCGGGTCATCTGCTCCAGGGCCTCGTAGGATTTCCCGGCCTCGGTGAACTTCACCAGTTCCACCTTGTTGAACTGGTGCTGCCGGATGAGTCCCCGGGTATCCTTGCCGTAGGATCCCGCCTCACGGCGGAAGCAGGGCGTGAAGGCCACATAAGACAGCGGGAGGGTCCCCGGCGGCAGGACCTCCTCCCGGTGCAGGTTGGTGATGGGGACCTCAGCGGTCGGGATCATGTACAGGGACTCGTCCTTGGTCTTGAAGAGCTCCTCGGCGAATTTGGGAAGCTGGCCCGTCCCGGTCATGGCCGCCGCATTCACCAGGAGCGGCGGAAACACCTCGGTGTACCCGTGCTCCTTCGTGTGCAGGTCCAGCATGAAATTGATGAGGGCGCGCTCCAGCCGGGCCCCCACCCCGGTCAGGACGGCGAAGCGGGCCTGGGCCATCCGCGCGGCGCGCTCGAAGTCCAGCAGGCCCAGGGCCTCCCCGATCTCCCAGTGGGGCCGGGCCGGAAAGTCGAAGCGGCGCGGTTCCCCCCAGCGTCGGATCTCCACGTTGTCTGCGTTGTCCCGGCCGATCGGGACCGACTCGTGCGGGAGATTGGGAACGGTC
>Ga0315274_10007679_pt1 | contig 15612 bp, 11 predicted proteins | sample YL17G02_20_MG_FD_203700 | JGI IMG/M metagenome (GOLD analysis project Ga0315274, IMG submission 203700) | Sediment microbial communities from Yellowstone Lake, YNP, Wyoming, USA - YL17G02_20 | ecosystem: Environmental > Aquatic > Freshwater > Lake > Sediment | place: USA: Wyoming | collected... | reverse complement strand
AGCCTGGCCGGCGACATGGTCCGTGCTGGGCACGAGCCTGCACTAGTAGCCGACGCCACGCACGCCGAGCGCCGGTCGAGAGCCGCTAGCCGTCGGCGGCTAGGCGGCGTCGCTCCTCGCGCGCGGTCTCCATCTCGCGCTGCTCGAAGCGCATCTGTATCTCCGTCAGATGCCGGTAGAGCCCGCCGCGGGCCATGAGTTGCTCGTGCGTACCCGTCTCAGAGATGCCTTTGCCCGCCAGCACCACGATTGTGTCAGCGTTGCGAATGGTGGAGAGCCGGTGAGCGATGATAATGGTAGTGCGGCCGACGATCAGCCGCTCGAGCGCCTGCTGGATGAGCATCTCCGTCTCGATATCCACCGAGGATGTGGCCTCATCGAGGATGAGGATGGGCGCGTCCTTGAGCACGGCGCGAGCGATCGAGATGCGCTGCTTCTGCCCGCCGGAGAGCTTGACGCCGCGCTCGCCGATCATGGTGTCGTAGCCGTCCACCAACTGCATGACGAACTCGTGCGCGTTGGCCACTTTGGCGGCCTCGATCATCTCATCTTCCGTGGCGCCGGGCCTACCGAAAAGGACGTTCTCGCGCACCGTACCATGGAATAGAAACACGTCTTGCAGCACTATGCTGATCTGGCGCCGCAAGTCGGCCAGGGGCAGGTCGCGGATATCTACTCCGTCGAGCGTAACGCTGCCACTGCTGACGTCATAAAAGCGCGGGATGAGGCCGACCAGAGTTGTCTTGCCGACACCCGTCGGCCCGACAAGGGCCATCACCTTGTTCTCGGGGATGTTGAGCGAGACGTCCTCCAAGACATTCTCCGCCAGTCCGTAAGCGAAAGACACGTCGTTCAGGGAGAGATGCCCTCTGGCGCGGGCCGGCATCGGCACGGAGCGCGGTCTGTCGAACACTTCCTCCGGCTCCTTCAGAAGTTCGGAGATGCGGTCGGCGCCGGCCATCGCCTCCTGGATGTGCTCCCATGAGCCGGCAAGGGCGCGCACGGGCTGGTAGAACATCTCTAGATAGAGGAAGAAGGCCACCAGGTCCTCGATCGGCAGGGCCTGGTGAAGGGCAAGGCGGCCGCCGAAGTAGATGACGATAACCGTGCCCAAGCTGGAGCTGAGCTCAACGAAGGGCGTGAAAATGGAGACCAAACGCAATGCCTTGAGCGACAGGTCGCGGTGGTTGTGGATGTGCTCGGTGACATGGCCCGCTTCGCTTTCCTCCCGCGTGAAGCTCTTGATCTCGCGTATGCCCGAGAGGTTGTCGGAGATAGCCGCGTTCAGCTCGGCCAGCTCCCTCTGGCGGGCGCGGAAAGCAGGGCGCACGTACGTCGCGAAGGCGCGGGCGCCGAAGGCCACGAGCGGGATTGGCAGCATGGTAAGGAGTGTGAGCTGCCAATTGATGCCCACTAGCACTGCCGCCACGCCGATGAGCGTCAATCCGTTCACAAGCGTATCGGGCACGGCGTGCGCGATGAGCGTCTCCAGCATGCTGGTGTCGTTGACCACGCGCGACATGAGTTGCCCCGTCTGTTGCTCGGCGTAGAAGCGAAGCGACAGCCGCTGCAAGTGCTCGTAGGCGTGGCGACGCATATCCGCCACCACGCCCCAGCCCGCAACGTGCGACTGGTACTGGCTGACATAGCGCATGGCGGCGCGTAGGACGTAGAGACCGAGGGAAAGCAGGCCCAGCCTGGCCGCGAGGTCCAGCGTCCCTTGCCGCTGCACTCCGCCCTTCACGGCTGCCACCAGGCTTCGGATCACCCAGGGCGTGGCCAGCTGGACGAGCACCATACCGATGAGACAGACGACCGTAAGCGCGAGTGCCTTCCTGTACTTGCGGACGTAGTGGAAGACGAAACTGAGGGTATCCACGGGGCGAGCGCTCCTCTGCAATGGTGTGCCATGAGGGCACTGGTACCTGCGCCGCTATGGTACCACCATCAGTGGCGAGGGCAAGACTGCGGGCGCGGGAGTCCGCCGGCGTCCCATTTGCACGAGAATGGACTTGGTTCCATCATTGGCGGCGAGCCAGTACCACTAATGATCCTGTCAGCGCCCGAAGTGCCAGGGCGCCGATGGCCGCCGCCACCTGTTGCGACTCCGAGGTGACAAAACGCAGACGGCGCCCACGATTGCTCCAGCATCCCTCCGTCCGGAGCCTCCCCTTCTGTCCGTCATGGTGCCGACGAGAGACGAACGCGAGAGCGCGGCCAACCTGATAGCCGATCTGGAACGAGCGACAGAAGGGCTGTCCGTCGAGATCGTGTCGGTGGACGACGGCCAGGCTCTGGGCGAGGCGGTGACGGAGGGTCTACGTCGGGCGCGGGGTGCCTGGGTCTGTGTCGTCACTGGAGAGTGGCAACGCGCGCCTGCCCTGATTCCCGATGCGCTCGGCTATGCCCAGGAGGCCGACACCGACCTGGTCCTAGTCGGCCAACGCCCTCTGACTACACGCGATGCCGCTCACGGCCGCGCGCGCCGTACGCTCCCCCTGGCTCTCGGGGCAGCCGCCAATATCGTGTTCCCGCGCAGCCGGTGGGGCCTCAGCGACCCACTGAGCGGGTTCTTCCTGGTCAGGCGAGAGGCGCTCGCCTTCTATAGCGCCCATGACCACGGCCTCAGGAGTCTGCTCGCGATCCTCACCCGGCGTCTGGATGTCCGCGTTGCTGAGATCTCACCTGATCTCGGCAGCCGTCAGGCGCGCAGGCGCATCGTCTCGCCCGCCGAGGCTCTGACATACCTGCTGCTCCTCTGGTACTACCGCTTCGGTGACGACGCCAGGTGTTTCTCGATGTTCCTCGTGGTCGGCGCATCCAGCCTACTCATCAACTCGCTCGTGATGGCTCTCGGGAAAGACGTCATCGGCCTTCACTACCTGGCGGCCGCGGTGCTGGCAGCCCAGAGTGCGACGCTGTGGAGCTTCCAGCTTGTCGAGTTCTGGGTGTTCCCGGACCGGCGACCGCGCCACGGGAGGGTGCGGCGCTTCATCAGGTTCCTGGCGATGAACAACGTGGCGCTGGCGCTGCGTGGGCCGGTACTCTACGCCCTCACGTCCGGACTCGGGGTTCACTATCTGCTATCCAACGCAGCGTCCATCCTTGCCTTCACGGTGGTACGCTATTCCCTGTCCAGCCTATGGATATGGGCGAGGTAGGCCACACCCGGGAGCCCTCCACGCCAGTCACGAGGAAGCCCTGGGATACGGAGATAGATGGTGTCTGATTTCTCGCCGGACTTCGTGGGTATCGGCGCGGAGAAAGCGGCAACAGATTGGGTCGCGGCCTGCCTGAGAGAACACCCGGAGGTCTGCTTCTCCAAGCACAAGGAGCTGGCCTTTTTCTGCGAGCTCGACCAGCACTTTCTGAAGGTGCCATACCGCCAGTACCAGAGGGGGATCCAATGGTACGAGCGGCAGTTCCGTCACTGCCCGGCCGAGAAGGTGAAAGGCGAGTACACACCTACGTACCTGTACAGCCGGGAAGTGGCACGGAGAATCCACAGGCATTATCCCGATGCCAAGCTCCTTGTGTGCCTGAGGGACCCCGTGAGGCGTGCCTTCTCCCAGTACCTGCACGACACGCGAATCGGTCTCATCAGGGGCATCTCGTTCGAGCAGGCTCTTGCCCAGCATCACAGTTATGTCGAGAAGGGGCTGTACTCCAAGTACCTGAGCCATTACCTCGAGTTCTTCCCCAGCAGCAACATGCTGCTGCTGTTGGTGGAGGACATCAAGGCCGACAAACGCGCGGTGGTCAGGGCCTTGTACCAGTTCCTGGGGCTGAACGACAGCGGCTTCGTCCCACCCTCTCTGGACACGACCCCCAATGCCGCCTCTCGTGCGCCGCTCTCGTGGCTGAACTACGTGCTCATCCACGCCGAGTACTTCCTTCGCGAGAGACGACTGGACTTCCTCCTCAACCTGCTCGAGGACACGGGCTTACGGAGGGCCGCGGTCGTGTTCGGCTGCCGTACCAACCGCCGGCCGCTGGCGCCATACCCGCCGATGCAGGAGGACACGGAGAAGCGGCTGCGCGGCGAATTCGCGCAAGACATAGACGGACTGGAGAAGCTCCTGAACCGTGACCTCAGCCACTGGAAGCCCTGAGATGCGACCGCTCCGTCCTAAGCCAGCGCAGCGGTCCATGTCCGGCGGCACCGCCAGCCCACGCACGACTTAGTGGCGCTCATGCACACTAGGCTATCGTCCACTCCCGGTCGGAAATGGTGGCTCGCGCAGGTTGTCATCTTGCTGGCCACCGCTGTCTTCCGCTTCTACCGACTCGCCGACCTGCCGCTGGGTCTGCACTATGACGAAGCGTTCAACGGCCTCGATGCCTACGCCCTGCTCGGCAAGCCTCTGAGCGAGTGGCCCATCTTCCTCACCGGTAACTTCGGACGAGAGCCGTTGCACGTCTACCTCGTGGCTGCTTCGCAGGCGCTCTTTGGGCCGGGCGTGGTGTCCCTGCGCCTGGTCTCGGCGTTGGCTGGCGCTCTCCTCACTCAGGCGCTGGCGTGGCTGGCCTGGGAGCTGGCGCTGTCGCTCGGCCTGAAGCGCGAACGGCTGGCCCTGTGGGCGGCGGCCATGCCCCTGACACTGCTCTGGGCTCAGATCCACTCGCGTTACGCGACGCGCAACATGCCCTTCCCCCTGCTGGCAACACTGATGTGGGCCAGCCTGTGGCGAGCCTGGCGAGGCAGGAGAGCGGTGTGGTGGGGCATCTCGGGCGCGCTTGCCGGGCTCAGCTTCTATACCTACTTGCCGGTGCGCCTGCTGCCGTTGGTGCTGATTCCGCTGTCTCTGGTCGGTCTCAGCCATCACCGACGCCGGCTCGTCGAGCAATCCAGGTGGATAGCCCTCGGCTTGTGCGTCTCAGTCCTGATCGCCGCTCCCCTCGCCGCATACTTCGTGCGCAACCCAGTGTCCTTCCTCACCCGTGTCGAGCAGGTAAGCGTCTTCCAAGCAGGAGGACTAGCAGCGATAGGGAAGAACGCGATGGCGGCGCTTGGGCTGGCCTTCGTGAGAGGCGATGGCAACATCCGCAACAACATACCGGGCCGACCGGCGCTCGATGCGATTGTGTCAGTCTGGTTCGCGATCGGGCTGGCGCTTGCACTGTGGCGCATTCGTCGCCCGGGCTTCCTGTTCCTGCTCACCTGGCTGGGAGTCATGCTGCTCCCTACAGTGCTCAGCAGTTACGCGCCGCACTTCCAGCGGGCGATCGGGGCGCTGCCCCCCCTGATGCTGCTGGCTGCGGTTGGGCTGGAGAAGGCGGTAGGCTGGCTGGAGGAGCGCTGGCCGCGGTACCGGATAAGCTTCGTGTTCGGGGCGTGGCTGTCATTGGCGCTTTCCGCCGCCATTACCTGGCAGGCGTTCTTCGGAGAGTGGGCACGGGACCCGGCGCTCTTCGGTGCTCGTGACGTCGGGCTCGTCGCCCTCGCGAAGGAACTCGGGTCAGGAACCTCCGACGGCGTTACCTACATCAGTCCGCAGGGATGGGAGCACCCCACGGTTCTGTATGGCATGCTCGAGAGCGGCACCACCGCGGAGCTGCATGGGTTCGATGGGCGTACCTGCGTGCGAATACCGGCGGAGGCGGCCCGCTATCTCATCCTGGTTGGTGAGGACTTCCGCGGGCCAGGGTTGCTGCAGTCGTACCTTCCGGACAGCAGCGCCCGCCCCCTGATTCTCGGTCCTGGCAGTCAGCCGTGGGCCGTCGAGCTGACACAGCCGGCCGGAGGTCGGGTCGTATTGCCAGAGATGACACCCTACCCTGTCGATATGGCCGATGGCATCAGCTTTCTAGGGTACTGGCTCAGCTTATCTCAGCTTCAGCCCGGTGAGAGGCTTTACGTGCGCCTGTTCTGGCGCGGCCGCGAGCGCCCGCTTGGGGAGTACACTACGTTCGTACACCTGGTGACAGCCGACCCGAGTGGCGCTCTCCAGCAACTCGCGGGCTCTGATGCCCGGCCCGGGAACGGCTCTTGCTCGACCGACGATTGGCTGCCCGGTGAGATCATTGTGGACGAGCTTCAGCTCGTGCTGCCTTCCGAGCTGTCTCCGGCCGGCTCCTACTACCTTACACTTGGGTTCTACACCTTGTCCGACGGCCGCCGCCTCGCCATCCCCGGTCATACCGATGACCAGATACTCATCGGTCCGCTGTCGTCTCAGGAGGTCGACTAGTCTCCGCGGCTACTCCGGAAGCAGGACCTGGATCGCGTCCGTCCCGGCCGGACGAGGGTACTGGCTGCGCAGGTTGCGATAGGGCTTGATCACTATGCCGAGCTTCCCGTCTACCTCGATCACCCGCGCTTCGTGCGAGCTGACGTTCTCGGCGATCACGTGCTCCACGAAGCTGCCGCCGCGGCTGAGGTAGACCCGCTGACACGGCGGCCAGGGATCGTTGCCGTCCGGCATGCCCTCCTCGCCGACGACGAAGTCGGGGCGACCGTCGCCGTCGAAGTCCGCCACCGCCAGCGAGTGCGGCTCGAGGAGCTTCTCGTGCAGAACCTCGGCCTGCCAGAGCTCCTCGGCATTGCGTCCGGGAGCCAGGTGCACTAGGCGGCCGTACTTGCGGCCCCGGAGGCTGGCATCGGCCTCGGCCAGGATGACCTCGTCCTTGCCGTCGCCGTCGAAATCGGCGGCGACCACCTTGGGCGAGACGTAGCCCTGAGCGTAGATGTGCCGCTCCCAGCCAGCAGCGGTTTGGCGGAACCAGGACTGCCCGGCGATCAGCTCCCTGCGCCCGTCGCCGTCCACATCAGCAATGGCGAGGCCCTCCTCGCGCACGCCGGTAGCCAGCGGGCACACGCCCGGCCACGGAGACACCCGCGGATCATCCGGCACCGGCACCCAGAAGAGCGTCTCTGAGCCCTGGTTCCAGAAGAACAGCTCCTTGCGCCCGTCGCCGTCCAGGTCCGCCACAAGCTGGTCGTGCGAGCCGTTGCCCGGCATCTGGCAGATGAGCCGGCGCCTCCAAGCCAGGGTGGGGTACTCCAGGTACTCCCACCAGTAGAGGCCGTTGCCGGAATAGTCCTCGCCGGCCACCAGGTCAAGGTCACCGTCCCCGTCGAGGTCGGCCAGGCAACCGCCGGCCTCCAGGGTGTACAGGCTGCCGTCAAGTTGGTGCGGCATCCACTTGCCGGTGCTCGTGCGGCTGAACCAGAGAATCTCGGCCTTCGGCAGGCGCGAGCCGATGACGATCTCCTGAGCTCCGTCCTGGTCGACGTCACCGACCAGGCAGAGCACCCGCTCGGCCGGCGCCCCCGAATACACCGGATAAGGGCGATACGTCGGAAGCGTGGACATACCGTCACATCCTCCCCACTGAGGCCTGGCGCTGGCGTCTCCGCCGCACGACGTCGAGTTCTGACTCATTCAGCCGCGTCTGGATCTCGCAGAGCCGCCGGTAGAGGCCACCGCGGGCCATGAGCTGCTCGTGCGTGCCCATTTCCGCGACGCCCTTGTCATCGAGCACCACGATCAGATCGGCCGTATGGATAGTCGAGAGCCGGTGGGCAATGATGAGCGTCGTCTTGCCCGCCGTAAGGCGCTCGAGTGCCTCCTGGATCAGGAGCTCGGTCTCAGTATCCACGGACGAAGTGGCCTCATCCAGAATAAGGATTGGCGCATCCTTGAGCACGGCGCGCGCGATCGAGATGCGCTGCTTCTGGCCGCCCGATAGCTTGACGCCGCGCTCGCCGATCAAGGTGTCATAGCCATTGGACAGCTCGACGATGAACTCGTGCGCGTTGGCCACTTTGGCCGCCTCGACCATCTCCGCTTCCCCGGCCTCTGGCCGCCCGAAGAGGATGTTCTCCCGCACGCTGCCATGGAAGAGGAAGACGTCCTGAAGCACGATGCTGACCTGGTTGCGCAGCGACCTGAGCGTCAGCTCGCGGATGTCATCCCCATCGAGCGTGATCGCACCCTCTGTGACGTCGTAAAAGCGTGGGATCAGGCTGGCCAGCGTCGTCTTGCCGACGCCGGTGGGGCCGACCAGGGCTACTACGCTGCCCGCGGGTATCTCCAGGTTCACATTTTGGAGGACCATCTCCTCTTGGGTGTAGTGGAAACAGACGTCGCGCAGGCGAATGTCACCTCTCGCCCTCCCTGGCAGCGTGATCGCGCCGGGGCGCTCGGGTATCTCGGGCTCCTGGGCGAGCAGTTCGGCCACCCTCTCGGCGCCGGCCATCGCCTCCTGGATCTGCTCCCAACTGCCGGCCAAGGAGCGCACCGGCTGGTAGAACATGCCGAGATAGAGGAAGAAGGCCACTAGATCGGGTAGGGGAAGCACCTGCCTGAAGGCGAGGACACCGCCGAAGTATATGACTAAGATGTAGCCGAGCGAGGACGCCAGCTCGACAAAGGGGTTGAAGGTGGCCATCAGCCGCAGAGCGCGCAGCAACGAGTCTCGGTAGCGGTCGATGTGCCGGCTGACGCGCGCCGCCTCACTGTCCTCGCGCGTGAAGGCCTTGATCTCACGGATGCCAGAGAAGTTGTCGTTGATGGAGGCGTTGAGCTCCGCCAGCTCCTTTTGCCGGTCGCGGAAGGCGGGCCGCACGTACTTGGCGAAGGCGCGCATGCCCAGGACAACCAACGGCATGGGGATAAGCGTCAGCAGCAGCAACTGCCAGTTGAGCGTCAGCAGTATGCCGGCCACGCCCAGGAGCGTCAGACCGTTGACGAGAATGCCGGGGATGGCGTGGGCGATCAGGCTCTCGAAGAGGTTCGTGTCATTGACTACGCGCGACATCAACTGCCCGGTCTGCTGGTCCTCGTAGAAGCGCAGGGAGAGCCGTTGCACGTGCTCGTAGACATGTCGCCGCGAATCGGCGACCACACCCCAACCGGCGACGTGCCCCTGGTAGCTGCTCACGAACTGCAGCCCGGCGCGCCCGAGAAAGATGACGAGGGTGAGCAGCGCCAGGCGCCCGGCCAGACCCAGCGAGGCGGCGTCCACGCCACTCTGGATGGCGCCGATCAGCCGGCGCACGATCAGCGGCCCGGTGAGGTCGAGGCCGACCAAGAAGATCATGCTGAGAACGGTAAGCGCCAGTGGCCGGACGTAGCGCCGGGCATAGGAGAAGACGAAGCGCAGCGTCGTCACGGCGTCCACCACGAAGAGGAAAACCTAACCCCCCGAACCGGCGCGGCCAAGTGCGCCGCAAGCGGCGGGCGACAAGGCTGCCCGCCTGGCCCTAGCCTCTCTTTCCGCAACGCGGGAAGGGGGAGACGGGCGCACAGCAGTGCGCCCTCACACCCCTCCCCGTTTCGGGGAGGGGTAGGGGGAGAGGTCATTCTCGGCACCAGCACCGAGGCACTGAGGCAGTACGCAGACGTCATTCCCTGAGCCTCGGTATCTCTGTGGGTACGTTGGTCAGCTCTCGCTCGACCAGGGCCTCGACAGCCAGCCGCAGAGGGGAATCACCGGGCAGTTCCACGCTCGGCCGACCCACCGCGTCGTACTCGCCGACGAGCGGATCGGCAGGTAGCACGGCGATGAGGTCCAGTCCCTCGCGGGCGATGGCATCCCGGATCTGCACCGGCAGGCGCTCCAGGTCGCCTCCAGGCACCCGATTGAGTGCGAAGCCGATGCGTTCGACCCTGATCTGCAACTCCGGCACCATACGCGCCATGACGCCGGCCGAGCTGATGCCCCGGATGATCGGATCGGAGATCAGCAACAGGTAGTCGGCATCTCGCGTCGTGCGCCGGCTAAGATGCTCCATTCCGGCTTCTGTGTCGATGACGACGTAGCGGTAGGAGCGCGACAGCCGATCGAGGATGGCACGCAGCATGTTGTTGGCAGCGCAGTAGCAGCCCTGACCCTCCGGCCGGCCCATCACCAGGAGGTCTATCTTCTCGCCCTCGACCAGCAGGCCCTGCACCTCATACTCCAGGTAGCCCTGCTTGCTAAGGCCCTGAGGGAACGAGCCGCTACGTGTCAAGTTGAGCGCCTGCTCGCGAATGTCGCCAACAGTGCGCGCCAGGGGCAGCCCAAGTGCCAGGTGCAGGTTGCTCGCCGGGTCGGCGTCCACTGCCAACAGGTTCCCATCGCCCCGACGCACGAGAGTGTCTATGATGAGAGCGGACACGGTCGTCTTACCACTGCCGCCCTTGCCGCTGACCGCGACCGTGAAGGCCACTGACGCGCACCTCCCTAACTCCAGCCGCGTCATTCTGGCACAGCGGCTGGGACGGGGCAAGGAGCCAGGAGACAGGGGAGACTTGAGCACGAGCCGCGATCGAGACATGTGCACCTTCCCGTGTGATGTGTCCCGATGAACGCTACAGGACAGGGCCCTTTGACGGCGCGGACTCCACTCCTGTCTCCTGACTCCTGGCTCCTTGCTCCTGGCTCTTGACTCCTGACTCCTGGCTCCTGATTGCAGTACAATGTCCCCAGCAACGTTCACAAGAGGTGCGACAATGGCCATGTCCTCATACGAGGTGGTGCGGCGAGCAGTGGAGTTTGGCCGCCCGGACCGCCTTCCCTTGCGGTTCGATGCCCTCGGCCTGAGCGACGTCCACTCTGTGGGGTGGAACCAGATCGGCACCGGCGACAATAGCCAGCGCCAGACGCTCGATGAGTGGGGCTGCCTCTGGCAGCGCTCGGAGGTGGCCAACATGGGGCAGGTCAAGAGGCACCCGCTGGCCGAGTGGGGCAACCTCGACCACTACCGCTGGCCCGACCCGAACGATCCGCGCTTCTATGAGGGCATGGAGGAGCGCTTCGCCGGCTCCGACGGCAAGTACCTGACCACCGACATCTTCATGCTCCTCTTCGAGCGCATGCACTCACTGCACGGCTTCGAGACCACTCTTACCGACCTCTATCTCGAGCGCGAGCGGATCGAGGCGCTCGCCGACCGCATCGTCGAGATCGACCTGGCGATCATGCGCAACATCGCCGCGCGCTTCCCCGGCCAGATACACGGCTTCGGCTTCACCGACGACTGGGGCACGCAGCAGGGCATCTTCGTTTCGCCGGCCATGTGGCGCGAGTTCTTCCAGCCGCGCTATGCGCGGCTGTTCGCGGCGGCTCACGCCCACGGCTGGCACGTCTGGATGCATTCCTGCGGCAAGGTCAACGCGATCCTTGATCCGCTGGTCGGCATTGGACTCGACGTGGTGAACCTGCAGCAGCCACGCGCCCTGGGCATCGAGGCCATCGGCCAGGGGTTCCGCGGCCGCATCTGCTTCGAGTCCCTCTGCGACATCCAGCACACGCTGCCGCTCAAGGGCGCCGATGAGATCCGCGAGGAGGCGCGCCTGCTCCTGGAGCGGTGGGCCACGCCTGAGGGCGGCTTTATCCTCTCCGACTACGGCGATGATCTCGCCATCGGCGTCGACGCGACCAAGAAGCGCATCATGCTCGACGCCTTCCTCGAGGCGGATCCGTGGAGGGGGCGGGCCTAGCCCGCTGCCTGCCCCGCCTTCTCCACGTACTCCAGCGACTGGTGCCTGAAGTACGTGTTGTAGAGCGTGGCGTAGTGGCCGCCCGACGCCAGCAGCGAATCGTGCGTGCCCTCCTCGATGATGCGGCCGTTTTCCAGGACGACGATGCGATCGGCGCGGCGCACCGTTGAGAGGCGGTGGGCGATGATGATGGTCGTGCGCTCGCGCCAGGCCAGCTCCAGCCCGTCCTGGATCTGAGCCTCAGTGAAGGGGTCAACGCTGGCAGTTGCTTCATCTAGCAGCAGGATGGAAGGATCGTGCAGCAACACGCGCGCCAGCGCCACCAACTGCCGCTGCCCCATGGAAAGGCGCGCCCCGCGCTCGCCCACATCCGTCTGCAAGCCGTCCGGCAGGTCGGCCAACCAGTCGCCGCCGCCTACCGAACGGGCCGCCGCCAGCACCTGCTCCTCGCTCGCCTCGGGCGCCCCGTAGCGGATGTTGTCCGCGAGCGTTCCCGAGAACAGAAACGGAGACTGAGGCACCATCCCGATCTGTCGCCTATAGGAGGCCAGGTCGAGAGAGCGGATGTCCCGCCCGTCGATCAGCATCTCACCGGCCTGGAACTCGTAGAAGCGAGCGACTAGCCGCACCAGGCTGGACTTGCCCGCTCCCGTGTGCCCGACGAAGGCAACCTTCTCCCGCGGTCGGATGCCCAGCGAGAAGTCCGAAAGCACGTCCTCTCCATCAACGTAGGAGAAGCTGACACGGCGGAACTCGATGCTCCCCTCGAGCCGGCCCACAGGCTCACTGCCTGTCTGCACCACCTTCGGCTCGGCGTCTACGAGGGAGAAGACGCGCTCCGCGGCCGACAGCCCGTCCTGGAATTGGCTCCAGAAGGAGGCGATGCCGGTGAGCGGGAACCAGAACACCGCCGCCGCCTGGATGAACAGGTACCAGGTGCCGGCCGTGAGGTTGCCGGCGAGGGCCTCCCGGCCACCGGCATAGACGATCACTGCCGTCCCTAGCCCTGCCAGCACGCCCAGCAGCGGGAAGACATTCTCCATCACCAACCCGCGCACGAGGCCGACGCGATAGGCCTGTCGGTTGATGCCGAGGAACTCGTCATACAGCGACACCTCGCGACGAAAGGCCTTGGCCACGGCTATGCCGCTGATGGACTCTTGCACGGCGCTATTCACCAGCGCTCTCGCCTGTTTGGCGCTGAGGGTGGCCCGGCGCGCGAGCCGGCGGATGCCGAGGGCGAAGAGGATCACCCCCGGCGACATGCCCAGGACGATCAGCGCCAGCTTCCAGTTCACATAGAAGAGCACACCAAGGACGATCAGGACGAGCAGCAACTCGCCGAGAAGCTCCATCACCAGCGAGACGACCTGAGTGAAGTCCTGCGTGTCCGCGGTAACCCTGCTGACGATCTTGCCGGAAGCGTTGGTGTCGTAGAACGAGAGGTCGCGCTGGATGACGGAGCGGAATACGTCGCGTCGCAGGTTCAGCACCACATTGCCAATGGCGCGGGCGGAGGCGCGCTGGCGCCAGTAGTTGAGCGTCCAGGCGAAGGCGCCCGAGATGAGGATGGCCGTGGTGAGCGCGACCATCACGCCGAGAGAGCGGTTTTTGGATAGCAGGTCGATGCCGCGGGTGATGAGAAGCGGCCGCACCGTGCCGAACAGCGAGCCGAGGAGGATGGTGCCCGCGACATACGTCATCCGCTGCCGTTCACCGCTGAAGTAGCCGACTATGCGGCGGATCAGCTCCCGGTCGCTGTACGTCCGGTCATAGCTCTCGGTATCCAGCCCGTCGAGAATGAACCCCATATCACGCTAGCCACAGAGGCACAGAGAACACAGAGGTATTCATGGGATCATCCTCTTGATGCCGTTCTTCACAAGGTGCGTGTTGAAGTTGATGAGAAGACCCACCTGCTTGCTGCTGAGCCTTAGGTAGATCAGTACTTGCGCCTCAAACAGGGGATCGTGACGGTCAACGCTCTTCACCTCAACCACCACCAAATCCTCGACCAATAGGTCGATCCGATAGTCGCCAATCTTCCTCCCCTTGTAGGCCAATTCCAGCGGCACCTGGCGGGCGTGGTGCAGCCCCCGTAGCTCAAACTCGACACACAGGGCTTCTTCGTAGGCACCCTCTAACAGCCCCGGGCCAAGCGCGCGATGCACCTCTATGGCGCAGCCAATGATCCTCTCCGTCACCTCGTTTATGTTCAATCTCTGTGTCCTCTGTGGCTAGTCCCCCAGGCGCGCGAAGATGCTGCGGTAGGCCTCGCTGCGGGCAAACAACTCCTCGTGCGTCCCCTGATCCACCAACTCGCCCCGTCGCAGAACGATGATGCGGTCGGCCCAGCGTATCTGAGAGAGCCGGTGCGTGATGAGGAACGTAGTGCGCCCCCGGCGCACGCGGTTCATCGCCGCCTGGATCTGGTCTTCGGTGGCGCTATCGATCGCGCTCGTCGAGTCGTCCAGGATAAGAATGCGCGGGCTCGTGGCGAAGGCGCGGGCGATGGCAATGCGTTGGCGCTGGCCGCCCGAGAGGGTGACACCGCGCTCCCCCACGATCGTGTCATATCCCTGGGAAAACTGCATGATGAACTCGTGCGCCTGCGCCTCCCGCGCGCAGCGCTCTATATGCTCGCGGCTCAACTCCTGGCGTGCACCGAAAGCGATGTTCTCGGCGATGCTGCGCGAGAAGAGGAAGATGTCCTGCTCGATGCCCGATATTTGGGAGCGCAGCGACTCGAGCCGCCAGTCGCGCACGTCAACGCCATCCACGAGCACGCGCCCCTGGCTTACGTCGAAGATGCGGTTGATCAGGCGCGTCAGCGTCGTCTTACCCGAGCCAGTCTGGCCGACGATGGCGATAGTCTCGCTGGGCCGTGCCTGGAAGCTGACGTTCTTCAGCACGGGTTTGCCGTCGTAGGAGAAGCTGACGTCCTCGAACACGACGTTGCCCTCCACGGGCTTCTCCACCCCGGTCGCGTTCTCGTCCAGCTCCGTCTCCGCCTTGACCAGCTCCAGGATGCGCTCCGCACCGGCAAGACCCAACTGCACCAGCATGAAGGTGAAGATGGAGATGAAGGTGGGGAACTGAAGAATGCCGAGCAACCCCATGTAGGCCACTATCTCGCCCAGCGTCACCATGCCATGGAGGTGCAGGTATACGGCGTGCACGAAGGCGAGCGGAAGCATGATGTAGTAGGCCAGCAGCGGCACATAGCGGGCTTGGATCACGCCTTGGCGCACCGACAGGTCCCGGTACACGGCGGCGCCCTCCGTGAACTGGCGTTGTTCCTGCTCCTCCTGAGCGTTGGCCTTGACCACATCTATGCCGCCGATGGTCTCGGCCAGGCGAGCGTTGATCAGGCCGTATTGCTCCTGCTGCGCTTCGGCAACAGGGTTGAGGCGAAGGCTATAGTCGCGCACGGTGAAGACGAGGGCGACGACGAAGATGAGCGGCATGGCCAGCAGCCGCGGCTCGAGTTGGCCGATGGCGATCAGCGGCATCAGGGTCGCCATCGCTGAGGAGAAGATGAGGCGCATTCCAGGGCTGAACATGAAGTTCAGTTGGCGCACGTCGTTCGTCGCCCGCGCCATCAGGTCGCCGACGCGCTGGCGCCCGTGGAAGGTGAGGCTCTTCCCCAACAGGCTCAGGTACAGCTCGTCCCGCGCGTCGCGTTCCAGCCGCTGAGCCATCACCTCGTTAGTGGTATTGGCGATCAGGTTGATGACCGATTCTCCGAGGCGCACGGCGAGCAGCGAGACGGCAAACATCAGCAGCACGGAGGCGCTACGCCCGGGACTGAGGATGTTGTCGAACGCGCGTCCGATATACACCGGGCCCCGCGTATCCAGGTAGTTGGAGGCAGTGTAGAGAATGACGACGGTGATAGGCAGATAGGGATAGCGCAGAATGTGCGACGCTATCCACCGCGCCGGAGAACCGCGGTTGTAGCGGTATTCGCCCTCGATGCCGAACTCACGCTTGGACAAGACGGATCAGTATCCAAGCCGCGCGATCGCGGCCTCGAGGAAGCGCGACTTCACCTGCTGGCTGGCCAGCGCCTGCTTGAGGGGCGGCAGCTTGAGGATGGCGCCGAGCACGGCAGCCAGGGCGCGATGGCCGGCTGAGGCGCCGTCGAAGACCAAGTGCTGCAGCGTGCCGCGCTCGATGGCCA
>Ga0315274_10007678_pt1 | contig 15613 bp, 9 predicted proteins | sample YL17G02_20_MG_FD_203700 | JGI IMG/M metagenome (GOLD analysis project Ga0315274, IMG submission 203700) | Sediment microbial communities from Yellowstone Lake, YNP, Wyoming, USA - YL17G02_20 | ecosystem: Environmental > Aquatic > Freshwater > Lake > Sediment | place: USA: Wyoming | collected... | reverse complement strand
ATCGAGCGGGACCCGCTTACGGGCTTCGGAGGCGGCTACAAGGTAGAGGCGGACATTGCGCATGTCGGCCGGGTTGGCCTTGACCTCGTTCGCCAGCTCGGTGAGAAGCTCGTCCTGCGTGCCGTGCAGGCCCCGGACCATCATGCGGATCCGGACCCACCAGTGCGGGTTCCCGGTGGTGCGCGCCGCGAGCCACCGGTCAATCTCCTCGGGGGAAGCGCCGGCCTGCCCCCACTCGTTCATCAGATGGTAGGCCGCGCCGATCTCCGTCTGGGGGAACCGCTCCAGAAAGCGCAGCGCCAGGTCTCGCTCCCCGTGGTCATAGAGGAAATTGCCCACGCAGTCGAGGTCGTATTTGCGGAGCTGGTGCCAGGTAGCCGCCGGGGGGACATCGATCATCTCCATCGCATCCTCCCGGCGACCGGCCCGCACGAAGACGTCAAGCCGGCGCAGGGTGTCGGCAGGGTCGCTCGGCGGCGGCTTCTGCGCCAACGCCTGGGCCGTGGCGATGAGGTCGTCGGTGAACAGGCTCGCGACGAGCGCCCTGTCCACGCCCCACCACTTGTACTCGTCGTCCTGGGCAACTGCGGCCAGAGCTAAGGACCCCATGGCAAGGGCAGCGCTGAGAAGCAGGTGTCGGCGAGCTTTCTGAGACACCATCCCACCTCCTGCGAGGCCCGGCCCGCGGCGGATGACGCCGTCGTCCTCGACGATCAGGATCCGCTGTTTTCCCATTTCTTCAGAAGCTCCAGGGCGCGGTCTCCGCAGCGTAGGGGTCATCCTCGTCAGAAGAGGTACAGGTCAATCAGCCGCCAGAGGAGCAGATACCGGGAGTTGGCCGCGGTGGTGCCGACGTTTCCATCCGATGCGAGCTGCTTGAGCCTCTGGCGCAGCACGGGAAGGGCCAGGGGCGCACAAGGGGGCCGGCGTGCCGAGCGGAGCAGGGCGTCGGCGAGCTTCTCGACGGCATCCTTCTGCTGCTCGCAGGCCAGGCGGAGCAGGTCCGCGTAGGCCAGCTCGCAGCCCGAGGGGAGGGTCACGTCGAGCTTCTGCTGGCCGAGGTCAAAGGCGAGCTTGATGGGCGCACCACCTTGGGCCTGTGGGACGATGAGGATGTCGAACACATGAAGCTTGCCATCGGCGGCGGCCTGGTTGCCGGCGCGGAGGGTCCGCAGCTCTCCAGGCCCGGTCGCCTCGAACGAGAGGGTCATCCCTTCGGCGTGTGGGTGCTCCTCGAGGAATGCATCGGTCATGGCGTCATTTGTCCAGCCCCGCTTTGCGGCGAGCCCTTGTTCGAGGCGCATCGAGGGCGGCGGCCCGGCCTTCGAGGCGAAGAAGCGGCGGAAGTCGTTCGGTCGCCGCAGGAATGGGTCGAGCTTCTCCCGGAAGATCTCCTTGCGCCAGGCATCGGCGGTCGTGGCCAGGCTGGTGAGGACGCGGCGGAGCGCCGCCCGCTCGTCGGCGCTCCGCTTCCCGGGCTCCTTGCCGTCCAGGCACCATTCCGCGACGTCGCGCCAGGCGAGGCCAACGAGGCAGAGCGACCGCTGGGGGGTCTTGAGCGCGGCCTCGATCTGCTTCGCCCGAGCGGCAATGTCGCTGGGGCGTTCGCCCTGGATGAAGTCGAGGACGTAGCGCGCGGCAGGATCGTCGGGGAGCGCCGCTCTGAGGGATTCCTCGACCTGCTCGACGGTGGGCGCCCGGTGCCCGCCGACCTGCGCGGCATACCACTGGATGATGTGCCGCTGGATGACCTCCATGCTCTTCTCGTCGAGAGCTCGGCGCTCGGGCCGGGGCGGCGGGGCTTCTGCTGCGACAGCGGCCCTGTCGGTCGAGAGGCCCGCCGCCGCAAGGCCGAGGCACACGGCGAGGCCCGCCTTCGTGAGGGCGCGCCGCCCCTGCCAGGCGGAGCGGAAGCACTGGGTGCCGTGGCGGCGCTGGAGCCAGCAGCCTCCGCCGCAGGTGATCGCGTACTCACAATTCCTGCACTTCCCCGCAGGGGTCCATCGGCGGAGCTCCCAGAAGCCATTCTGCCAGATCTCCCGGAGGGGGGCGCGCAGGACGTTGCCCGCGCTCGCCGAGCGGTCGAGGGTGGTGCAGGGCACGACCTCGCCATCGGGGAGGACGACGCATTGAGCTTTGCCCGCGCCGCAGAAGAAGGGCAGGTCGCGCACCAGCGGCTCCCAGTCGCCGCAATAGCCGATCTCATCGGCCATCGTCACAGGGAACCACTCGCGCTTCGCCGCCGCGAACCGGAGCAGTTCCTGGAGCTGGCGCCGGGACAGGCACAGGCGGCGTCGCCCCGCCGCCCGTCCCTCAGGGACCACCAGGTGGAGGCCCCACGACGTGGCCCCGCTGGACACCACGCTGGCGAACGTTGCCCCCAGGTGAGGGAAGTTGCGGGCCGTGACCGTGGTGCCCGCCGCGACGCCGTTCGGGACGAGCTGCGCGAAGAACGCGATGGCCTCCGTGGCCTCGCGGAAGGCGCCCTCGCGCCCGCGGAAACGGTCGTGGACCTCGGCCGGCCCATCGAGGCTCACGGCCACGAAGCAGGGGGGCCAGCGCAGCATGGCCCGCTGGGCCGCCGCTCCAGGCATGGCCGCGGTGTTCAGGCTCCAGCGCACGTTGTTGGCCTGAAGGATGGCGACGATCTGCGGGAGGTCTTCGCGCGCCAGGGGCTCGCCGCCGGTGAGGAGGAACTCCTCGACGCCGAGGGCGGCGACCTCTTCGATCAGCCGGGCAGCCTGCGCCAGCGACATCTCCGTCTGCGGCTCTCCTTCCCCCGCCGCGAGGCAGTGGGGGCAGGAGAGCGGGCACCGCAGCGTCGTCATCCATTGGACGAGCCTCGGGACCCGCGTCCAGCCGTGCGTCTCGAAGAACGCGTCATGCCGCGCGCCGCCCGCCCGGCGTCCGTGTCGCGCTGCTCTCGCGTGGCTGCCCATTGGGCATCTCCCGATCAACGACGGTCGCGGTGGCCTCACCCCCGCTCCCCCTCTCAACTGGTGGAGAGGGGGCAGGGGGGAGAGGTTCACGGATTCCTCGGTCGTTCAGAACTTCAGGCGGCGCTCCTGCATTTCTTCGAACTCGCGCTGGAGCTCGCCGGCCTTGCCCTCGGCCGGGGTGGTGAGGACGAGACTGCGGTCGTGCTCCATCTTGTAGCTGAACTCGACGGTCTTGGCGGTCTCGCCGGCGGCGCGGGCGGCAACCTCGATGTCCCAGCGCAGGATGCCCTTGGGCTGCTCGAGCCGCGCGTAGAGCTTGTCGTCGCTGAGCTTCTCGGTCATCTCGCCGGCGGTCACGCGGACGTCGGTCTTCCGCTCGGGGTAGGGCAGGCGGTCGAGCAGGCGGACCTTGACGGCCTCCTCCTTGTAGTTCTCGAGGAGCAGCCGGTACTTGAGGGTGACCTCGCGGTTGCCGCCCTGGACGGCCTCGGTCTTGTCGAGGAGCTCGCGTCGGGCTCGGATCTGGGGGTCGGCGCCGAAGCCCATGACAAAGGTCTCGCCCTTGGCCACGGTCGGGATCTCGCCGCGTCCGACGAAGCGGCTGTCCAGGTACACGCTCACCGGGCCGGCGAGGAGCGCCTCGACGCCCGTGTTGGTCAGCTCCGCCTCGCGGTAGACGTAGCTGGTGAGGATGGGGACGGCGACGTAGTAGAAGCGGCTGGCGAGCTCGACGTCGGCGATGCGCAGCATCTGCTGGTCGGCGCGGCTGGCGAGGCTCACGGGGCTGGGCAGGGCGTAGGCGATGCTGGGGCCTTCGGCCCGCAGGCCGGGCTCGCCGCGGAGCGCGTCGAGCACCTCGCGCCCCGCCGCCAGCTCGACCCACTGGAAGTCGTTCGCCGCCGCGTTCATGTCCCAGTTGAACGCCCGGTTGTCGCGGAGCGACGAGGCGGCCTGCTGCCGGCCGGCGAACTCCTGGAGGCGCTTCTGGCCGACCTGGTACTTCGCCGCGATGTCCTTGCCCGCAGCCGGCGTCTGGGGCTGCCCCGGAGCGAGAACGACGCGGAAGGGCGCGAGGCCGGGGCCTTGCGCGCCCAGCACTGGCGAAGCCGTCGAGAGCGTGAGCGCCACGGCGTCCCAGCCCTCGCCGCTCATCTGCTGGACGAGTGCGTTGTACTCGACGCGGACCTGCTTGCCGTCCTTGGCGGAGCGGAAGTTGTAGGCGGGCATCCAGCCTGCCTGGCTGACGAGGTAGCTGAGCTTGAGGGTGCCCTTCTCGGCGCCGCGCTTTTCGAGGAAGACGATGGCCTCGCGGACGGTCTTCGAGGCGCCCGCGGCCAGCTCGGCCCGCTGGCGCTGGAGGAGCGCAAGCTGCTTGGCGAGGTCCCGCGCCTCCGTGTCGAGCTTCAGGGCCTCCTCGGCTGCCTTCTGCCGCTCATCGAACCCGAAGAGCGTGACCTGCTTGAGCGCGTCGAAGTCCAGCACCCCCCTGGAAAGCTCCATTGTGGCCGTCGGCGCCGTGAAGCCCTCGAGCTTCCCGAGGAACGCGATCTTCTGGGTGATCAGCTCCTGCATCCTCTTGTTCCGCGCGATCTTGTCCTGGGCGAGCTCCGTCTCCTGTTCGAGCTTGCGGACCTCTTCGCGAGGCTCCTCGCCGACGGCGCGGGTGCGGAACCGCACGGCCCGGATCTCGATCCCCTGGCCGCCCTCGGCGAACAGGCTGTCGGGCACGATCTGCTCCGGCAGGTCGGCCACGACCAGTTCCACCCTGCCGGCGGCCCCATCCACGGGCACGGCCCGGGTCACCATGGCCTGCCCGCGGTACAGCGTCACCGCCTCCACCTTGCCCCTGACGCCGGGGGCCTCCGGCGGCGCCGCCGCCATCGCGGCGCTCGCCACTGCCAATCCAACCACGAGCCACGACCAGTTCCTTGCCCTCATGCCTTGTCTCCTGGCAGACCGAGAAACCTGAGCAAACGACAACACCGTGTCTGGCCCGTGCCAGTCTACCACGTCAACGGCGACATCCTCAAACTCGAGGGCCGCGGAGCCTGCGGGAGGACACGCGACCTCGGTCCTGTGCAGCGCTCATCGCTCCTCCGAGCCGTTATGCCTGGCAGAGCCGCCCCACATGGCCCAGCCGGTGGCCGCCGGGTCGCCCGTCTCCAGGCAGATCAGCATGCCGTCCTCCGTGGCGACGTAGACGCGCCCGTCCACGACGGCAGGCTCGAAGAGGATGCGGCCGCCGACCTTGGCCTCCCAAAGGGTCTTCCCCGTTTCGGGGTCCACGCAGAGCACTCGGCCATCGGCGGTGCCGAGGTAGCACTTGCCGCCCGCGAGAGCCGGGGGCGTGGCTGGCCGCGTCGCGTCGGCCTTGCTGTCGATCTTGGATTCCCAGGCGACCTTGCCGGTGGCCGCCTCGACCGAGCGGAACTGGTCGCCCGTGACCGCGATGCAGCGCGAGCCGAAGAGCAAGGGCCGAGAGCCCTGGAACGCCCAGACCGCCTTGACGGTCGTCTGGCCGATGTTCCCGATGGCAGCGGGCAAGTTCCCGGCCTCGGGCGCTGCCGCGAAGCCTACCGAGGCGTCCGAGACCTTGGCCATCTCGCTCTCTTTCTGGATGGCGCCTTGGAGCGACTTGGCATTCTGTGCGGCGAGGGCGGCCTCCTTGGTCTTCTCGGCCGTCGCGCGAATGTCCGCGGCCGCCTTGCCAATCGCCTCCGCCTTCGCTTTGGCCTCGGGCTTCTCGGTTTTCTCGAGCTTCTCCCGAACGGCGTCGAGTGCCTTGGCGAGATCGGTCGCCTTCTGAGCGTCGCGGGTGACCGCATCGAGGTCCTCGGATGGCCGGCTCTTCGCCAGCTCACCCCTCAGCTTCGCGATCTTCCGCACGTCCGCGGCGGCGCCCTCACCCAACGCAACGACTTCCACCGGCATGTCTATCCCTCCAGCATTCGCCTGATTCGCGCGCGCAGCCGCCACGGCGACCGGGATGTTGCCCATCTCGACCCCTCTCGCCATATCCAGGGTGAGCAGGTAAGCGGCCTTGAGGCTGGCCTGCGGCTCGTCGTAGGCGAACTTGCCCGTCGTCGCGTCGGCCACATTGAAGCCCTCGACGGTGTACTGCGATTTGCTCTTCTTCGCCTTGCCGCCCTCCTTGGTCTCAAGCTCGATCGTCTTGACCGCCCGCTGGCTCACGTAGACCTTGCCATCCGCGATCCGAGGGGCCGAGGTCACGTTGCGTTTCTCTTGCCACAGGAGCTTGCCCGTCTTCGCATCGAAGTGCCACAGGGTGCCATCCACCGTGGCCACGAATACCGAATCGCCCTCCACGACGGGCGCGGAGATGATCTCCGCCGCGATCGCGTAGTCCCAGAGCACCTTGCCCGTTCTCAGCTCGAAGGCGGCGAGATGGTGTGTGCGGCCCTCTGCCGCATCGGCTTTGGGATAGGCCATGAAGAGCCTTCCGTTGGCGACCGCCGGCTGGCTCATCAGCGGGTCGCCCAGCCACTTGTGCCACAGGATCTTGCCGGTCCTGGAGTCGTGGACGATCAGGGTGCAGCTCTCGGTGTTGTAGGCCACGCAGCCCTCGACCACGACTGCCGCCGTCGGGCCGTCGTCGCCCGTGCGGCACGTCCAGACCGCCTTGCCGGTCTTCGCGTCGAGCGCGTAGAACTCGTGGCTGCCGAAGCCGCCGCCGACGTAGAGGACGCCATCCGCAACGGCAGGCGTCGCCAGGGGACGCCCCCCAGGAATCTTCAGCTTCCAGCCCGACTTGCCATCCTGGGTCTTGAACGGCTCGGGGTTCGGCAGCGGGAGCTGCACCAGCTCGCCGCCCTTGCCGGCCTGGAGGGCCGCTGGGCCGGGCATGGCCTGCTGCTGTTGCGCCGCCGGCGGCTCGCCGGCCATCATCCGCAGGCCCAGAGCCAAGCACCCGGCGACTACTAGGACCAGGACAACCGCACGTGTCCAAGCCTTCGTACCCATGTCTTACCCTCCTGACTGCTGGGCTTCGAGACGACCCCGCCTCATGTTACGCGACCCAGCATGGAATGCGCGGAACCAGGCGACGAGCCAAGTCCAAGGAACTCCGCGGCCGTCGGAGCCGCGGCCGTGATGGGCACGGGGCGCTCGACGCGCAGGCCGGGCCTCACGCCCGGCCCGAGGGCGAGCATCCAGACGCGGCGGCAGCCCTCGTCGGCGCCGGTGTTCGTGTAGAAATCGCTGTGGTGGATGAAGCCCAAGCCGCCCGACTCCTCGAGCTCGCGCCCGTGGTCGGGCAGGATGAGGAAGAGCGTCTGGCCGCGATACGCGGGAAGGTCCTCGGTGGCACGCCAGAGTTGCCAGGCAAGCTCGTCCGTGCGGCGAATGGCCTCGACGTAGCGCGACCACGAGCCGTAGTGGGCGCAGTCAATCTCGCCATAGGCCACCGCCATCACGTCGGGCGCCATCGTCCGCATGCTCGCGATGGCGAGGCGCGTGAGGAACGCATCGTGGCTCGTCGTCCCGCTGTCCTTCTTCCAGAGCTCGTATTGCTCTTCGAGGAAGCGGCGTGCTTCGGGCGAACGGAGGCCGGAGGTGGTGATGAGGCTGGTCGAGCGTGCGAGGCGTGCGCATTCGGCAGCGGCGTCCAACTCGGCCTGTGCCGAGCCGCGGGCCGCGGCCTGGCGCATCAGGCGGTCCATCGCCTCGGCGGTCGAGCGGGGAATGGTGGGCGGCTCGACGACGTTGGCGGCCAATCGCTGGCCGTAGCCCTCGGCCAAACTCTCGCCCGCCTTCGCCAGGATCGAGGCGTAGACGAAGGCCCACGCCGCCGTGTCGGGCGCGCCGCGCGCCTTGCGGTGCAGCTCGAAGAGGGTCGGATGGGCGACCGGCTTCGACCAGTCAATGTCATCCCATTCCCAATGGCCGGTCAGGATCGAGCCAGTCGAGTTGGGATGGACGACCTTGTGCTCGACCCGCATGTTGGTGAAGAGCGTGCCGCGCGGGATCATCTCCTTCCACAGGCGTGGGATGAAGCGATGCTCCGGCTCATCAATCGTGTCCCGCGAGCGGGTGCCGCCGCCGAAGACGACGAGGATGACCTTGCGGTTCTTCGGCTCGGCCGCGACGGCGCTCTCGCCCGCGAGCAGCGCGGCGCCCGCGCCCGCTGCTGCGCCCAGGAACTCGCGCCGGTTCATACCGCCATCCGCTGCCCTCAAGCTACTCTCCTCCGTCGGCACAGGCAAGCAGGGCTTGCCCGTGGCACCCACATGGGCTTCCCCTGTTGGGGTGCCACCGGCAAACTTGTTTGGCCGTGCTCATCTTCCTCGTTGGGCCTGTTGCCCTTGCTGCATCGGGGCCTGGGCGGCCTCGGTGCCGCGCAGGGCCTTCTTCCAGCCGTCGGCATCCACCGCGAGGAACAGCTCGCCCGTCTTCTCCGCGAGCGTGGCGCGGTGGGTGACATACTTGCCCCTCACGGGACTGACCGGCAGCGCGGGACTGACCGGCAGCGGCGGCTGGTTGACGATGGTCCAGTCCAGCTTCTCGAAGTGGACCGAGCCGCGGAACCCCGCGCTCTCCGGCACAGTCACCTCGACGTTGATCGGCCCGAACTCCTTCCAGAGCGATGCCGGATGGACGACGTAGGCGAACTGATACGTCTTCGGGGCCTTCGTGTCAACGTAGGCATACTGCCGATAGGTGACAGTGACCAGTTGCTTGGCCTGAGGCGGGAACGTGACGCGGTAGTGGAGGAGGTTCATCGGGGCGAAGGTGAAGACGACGGGGAGGCTCTTCAGGATCGCCTTGCAGGCTGCCTTCTCCTCCTCCGTGATCTTCGCGTTGGGGTCCAGGTAGTCCACGCGGGCATAGATCGTCGGGTCAGAAGCTCCTGCGTCGGGCTTCACGTTGATCTCGCGGGGCCGCAGGAGGCCGGTCTCCAGGTCGAGGGAGCGCTCGCGGACGTCGCCGCCCCAGGCGGAGAAGATGGCCTCGTAGCTCGTGGCGGCCCTGGGGTCGAAGCGAGAGGCGAGGCAGGCGAGGAACTGGGTGGCCTTCTGCTCGCCGATGGCGGAGAGAGGGCCGAGGTTCTCGCGGGTGAGCTTGCGGAGCAGCTCACCGTCGGGACCGCCGGCGAATCCGAAGAGCCCTCTCCCGTCGAGTGGATGGCTCTTGGCGATGCCCAGGTCGAGGCCGGCGTATTCGGCCAGGAGCGCGGCGTCGCGCTTGTTCCACTTCAGGGAAGCGGTCGCGTGGGCGGCGAGGGCCTTGCCGGCGGCTTCGCGGTCGGCCCCCTGCGCCCCTCGCACGGCGGCGACGAGCCGGGCGAGCCCTTTGTCGGCCTCGATGGCCTTCTCGATGGTCTCGCGCGCCTGCTGGCGGATGATGCCGTAGATCGCCGAGTTCGAGATGATGAGCGGCCGGAGGCTCTTGGAGTTGTTGACGGTCACACGAACGTCGGGGACCGGCATCATGGCATAGGGGCTGAGATAGAGGCCGCGCAGGATGGGGAAGCCGAAATCCACGTCAATCGTCTCCGCCGTCGGGTTCTCGATGGTGTAGGCGGCCTGGACGTGGACGAGGGGGATGACCTCGCGTTGTGCTCGGTTCGCCCTCGTCCCCTCGAAGGCTTCGCCAAGCCCGAACGCGATCTTGAGGTCTTCCTTGAGGACGCGCAGCCGGGTCTCGCGGTCGGGCTTGAGGCTCGGGTCGAGCCGAGCCATGACCCCTTTCGCCGCCGGGTCGCCGCTCGGGTACTTCACGACGAACGGCCCGCCATTGCCGAACGCCGTGGCGGCGGCGGAGGCCGCAATCGCCACGCCCAACGCCCATTTCATTCTGCACCTGCTCATTTCTGGTCCTCCTTTCGCTCGGGCAACACGACCAGCGTGACCGCTTTGGCCGGCGCCACGACGCAACCGCGCGTGGCGTAGCAGATCCAGTGAGTGACCTCCGTGCGTTCCTTCACCCGATTCGGCGTGAAGCACACGGAGTAGACCGCCCGGACCCGTTGAGGAGCACCCGGCGCGACGTGCCGCACCACCGAGATGCCATAGGAGTCCGCAACGCCCAGGTACTCTCCGTTGGCTTCCCTGGGCAGTTCCACGACGATCTCCGCAGGGACGGCTGTTCCCCCCGTCATCGTGGGGGGCACTTTCACCTCGGTGATCTGCGGGACGGGCGCCGTCGCCCCTCTGCGAACCCCACACGTGCCGGCCGCAAGCGCCTTGTCCAGGGCGACAGCCGCCGGCTCGATCAAGGACTCCGGCAGACTCATGTCCACAACGGCATTGTCCCGTTGCCACAGCACTCGCTTTTTGCCCCATCGCACGGTCTGCTGGCCCAGGCTCGCGACCGGCTCAGGGGGGGGCGAGATGCTCGTGAACCTCAGGTGCTCCTCGAACGGGGCGTCGGCGGCGCGGGTGTCCCCGAAGACGCCGAGAGTGACCTGACCGATCCACTTGCCGTCCTGGACCAGGCCGCAGGTGACCCCTCGCCGCTCGACGTATGGGTCCCGAAGGATGGCGTCCTGGGGCAGAATGCTCTTGAGCAGCGTGTGGAGGTCCACCGCAGTGACCCACTTGCCTTCGGGTGGCGGGGCGCCGCTGAGACCCCGCGTCGCGAGGCAAACGAGCACGCCGCCACAGAGGCACAGTTTGCCTAATCTACCCATTCCGGGTTGCCCTTCTCATTGCTTGGCCGCACGAGGGTTCACAGTTCCGCGTGCAGGTATGCACGCCCTACGTTGGAGACCGCCTGAAGGCGGGATTGCGAACAAGACCGCCTGAAGGCGGGACTAAGAACGGGTCGTCAATCTGGAATCTGGGATGTGGCATTTGGGATTCCCATGAGGCATGGGCGGCCGATGGCCTTGTGCTGGCCGGTGATGACGCCGCGGCAGATGGCCAGAGCCGCAGACGCCCAGGGCGTCGAGACGAGCGGGTCATCTTCCTTGGCGTCGGTGAAGCGGTTGGTCCAGGAGCCGTCGGGGCGCTGGCGGCGGACGAGCTCCTCGGCCAACGCCTCGGCCCATCGCACCTTGCCGTCCTGGGTCTGGACCTCTTGGCCCCCCACGGCGAGGAGCGCGTGGGCGACGGCCCAGCAGTAGTAGTAATAGGTCGCATCGCGCAGGAGCTCGCGGTCGGGGGCGAAGCGGCCGGGGTTGGTCTGGGCGGTGAAGTGGGTCTCCAGCCACTTGCGGGCGGCGGCGACGCGAGGATGGTCGGGCGGCAGGCCGCAGCGGAGGAGCGCGCGGAGGCCGTCGGCGGTCATTGAGCCGTAGGAGCGGAAGCGGGTGCGGCCAAGGCGGTCCTTGCCCGCGGCGCCCGCCTTGTTCTGGAGCGGGTCGTCGGGGATGAAGAAGAAGCCGCCGTCGTCGAAGGCCGGGTCGGCCTTCTCTGGGTCGTCGGAGAAGTTCTGGCAGCGCTTCACGAAGGCGAGGACCTTGGGGTAGATGGGGTCGTCGAGGGGCACTTTCAGGGAGCGGAGGGCGGCGATGCCGAAGATGGTGGCGACCATGTTGGACTCGAAGAAGCGCTCGCGCGGCTGGCCCTCTTTGGGTTTCCTGGGGATTTCGATGGAGAAGCCCCAGCCGCCGTAGGCGGGGTCATCGGGCGGCCAGCCGTTGGCCTCGGCGAGCTGCCGCTCGCGGAGGTAGGCGAGCCAGGCGGAGCGCGCCCGCAGGTGCGGCTCGTCCTTCTTCTCCAGGACGACGACGCGGCTGGCGGAGCCGGCGGTGAGGACGGGGAAGTTGAGGCCGTGCGGGCCGGGGTCGACCTGCCCGTCTTTGGTGACCAGCTTCATCATGAAGCTGGCGCCCTTGTCGAAGGCTGGCCTCACGCCCTCGCCGACTTGGGGGAGGAAGAAGAGGCCGGAGAGGATGTGGGGGGAAAGCTCTGGCCCATCGCGGAAGCAGCCGTAGGTTTCGGAGCGCCAGGCGCCGTCATCGGATTGCTTGCTCACCAGGTATTGTGCGGCTTTGGCGAGCGAGGCATCGAGGCGCGCGACGAGGTCCGTGGTCCCTGGCGGAGCGGCTGCGGGCGGCGGGGGACGATCGGTTCCGCAGCCGCCCGCCAGGAAGAGCAACGCAGAGAGGCACCGGGCAAGGCGTGACACGTGATGCGTGACGCGTGACTGAGATCGGCGATCGGAGATTGGCAATCGGGAATCCTCGAGGTCGGCGATGCCTCTGTTCACTGTCCCTCTCCTCTGGGAGAGGCCGATCCCCTCTCCCTCCGGGAGAGGGTAGGGTGATAGGGACTCCGGACAAGGGGGCGGCGCTCTGTCGCGAGGTCCCTCACCCCAGCCCTCTCCCGAGGGGAGAGGGAGGGTGGTCAGCGCCTCTCCCGAAGGGAGAGGGGGGGTGGTCAGCGCCTCTCCCGAAGGGAGAGGGAGGATGGTCTACTGTTTCCTTATCTTGGCAGCCACGGGGACGGGGGCGCGGTCGGTGGTGAGGACGAGGAGCGCGGCGGCGGTGCAGAAGGTGCGGCCGGTGATGCAGTGGTGGCCGCTCCAGGAGCCGTCGGCGTTCTGCACGCGGTTGAGGTTCTCGGCGATGGACTTGTCCCACTTCTCCCATTCAGGGCCGCCCTTGACGACGAGGCTCTCGCCGATGTTCATGTAGGAGAGGAACTCCTCGCCGCCGTTGGAGCCGAAGCCCTTGATGAAGCGCTCGTCCTCGAGGTTTTTGACGATGGCGCCCTGAGCGGACTTGAGGGCCTCGTCGTTCTTGTCGAAGCGGTCGAGCTGCGCCTTGGCCTGCTGGCGCTCGGCTTCCGTCTTGCCGTTGACGGCCTTGTCTTTGAACTCGGCACGCTTGGCGGAGTTGGTGTTTGCGGAGTCCTGGATGGCTCCGAGGCTGGCGGCGCCGGCATAGAGCTTCACGCCGGCGGAGCCTTCCGACTTGAAGTCGCCCGTGCTGCCGTTGAACTGGCCTTGGGCGTACTGCTCGGCTTTGGCTCGGACCTTTTCATCGACGTCCGCGCCGCCCTGCGCCGCGCGGTTGAGGGCCTTCGCGGCCATCGCCTGATTGAGCGTCGGCGCCCAGCCGTCGTTGGCCCACGTCCCGTCGCTCTTCTGGTTCTTCTCGATCTTGTCCATCACCTTGTCGAGGGCGGCGAGCACGCGCTTGTTGCCGTTGGCGTCGGCCATCTGGCCCTTCACTTCGGCGAGGACCATCGCGGACATGAAGGTGTCCACGTATTGGCCGAGCTTCGACTGCACGCGGGTGCCGCGGGTCTTGGTGATGAAGAGGGAGCTGGCGTCGGATTCCTCGATCTCGGAGCAGAGGAACTCGATGGCCTTGACGACGTTCGCCGCGTGGGGGCCGGCCTTTGGCGTGCTGCCGGCTCGGATGAGCGCGAGGGTGCAGACCGAGGTGTCGGCTACGCTCGGCGTGTCCTTGAGGGTGGCGCCGAGGCCCATCTGCTGGGATTCCTCGCCCTGGCCCCAGGCGCCGCTCTTGAGCTGGGACTTGACCAGGAAGTCGAGGCCCTTGTTGACCTTCTCGCTCAGGGGCTTGGGCTTGACGGCGGGTGCCCAGGTGGTGGTGCTCTTGGGCTCTTCCTTGGCGGATTTCGGCTCCTCTTTGGCGGGCTTCTCCGCCGAAGGCCCGGCGAGTGCGCCGAGCAGCCCCGCTGCCGCCACAACGACCACGGCCGCGACAACGGCCATTCCCTTCCACTTACCCATCTCTGTCTCCTTTCTTCCCCCCGTGGATTGTGCCTCATCTGATTAGACGCATGAGACACCGGGGAAGTTCGCGGTTTTCGCGTGCAAGTATGCACGCCCTACTCAAGTTGGAAGTTGCGCTTGGCGGCCTGCTCGCGCAGGGTCTTGACCATGGCCTCGTCGAGGCCCTTGTCGCCCTTGTTGTCCTGGGAGCGCTTCTTCATCTCCTCGGCGACGAACTTCTTGCGGGCCTCGTAGAGCTTCTGGATTTCCTCCTGGACCTGCTTGCGCTCCTTCGCCCTGGCGGCGACGAATGCCTGGCGCTCCTGCTGGGTCATCTTCCGCAGGTTCTCGGGGAGGTCTTCCTCCTTGACCTCTTCGATCTTGACCTTGCTCGCCTCGATGGCGTCCACGAGGTCCCAGGCCTCGTTGCGGTAGTTCTGCGATGCCTTGGCGCGGGCGCGCTCGGCGAAGACCGAGGCCGCCAGGCTCCCCGCGTTGGAGTCCTGCTGTTGCTGTCGGAGCTGTCCCGCGCCGCCGCCCTTGCCGTAGGCGATGTAGGTGGTGTTGAGCTTGGCGCTCAGAGTGGCGATATCCTTGTCCTGGGGGGCGGCGATGGCGACTTCGGTGCGGTTCTGGTCGATGTTGGCGTAGGTTCCCTCGGCGAGCTGGGCGCCGTCCTGCCACTTGCCGTCCACTCCCGTCTGATAGGGGCCGCAGTGGATGGTGTTGACGACGATGCCCTTCTCGATGGCGGCCTTGCAGGACGCGGCGTAGTCCACTTTGCCTTGTGTGAACGGCTCGTTGCCCGCGATGAAGATGGCCTTGAGGTCGTCCTTGGAGTTGCTCCAGGCGAGGCTCTCGGTCGCGACCTTGATGACCTGGCCGCAGTACTCCTGCCCGCCGTTGGTCGTGAGTGCGAAGAGCTCCTCCGAGACCTTATCGAGGTCAGTCGTGAGGTGGCAGACCATGCGGATGTGGCCTTCGCCTGCGGGGATGCGGTCGTTGCCGTATTCGTAGAGGGCGACCTGAAGCTCGGGGCGCTTGCCTTCGCGCTTCGCGGTGGCGAACTGGTTGACGACCCTCCAGAGATGGGCCTTGGCCTGGGCGATGAGGCCGTCCATGCTGTTCGACGTGTCGAGCAGGATGGCGATCTGGATGAGGGGGGTTCGCTCGGCCTCGCCGGCCAGCGTGCCCCCGGTCGCCGCGAGGGTGAGGGCGGCCACGACGATTGCCACAGTCTGCTTCATTGTCGTGTCTCCTTTCCGTGGCCATTGGCCATTCGGCTCACCCTCCCGCGGGCGTTGGAGCCTGCGGGGGGGAGGGGCTATCGGGCGCAGTAGTAGGAGCAGTTGTACTCGAGGGTCACGTCCTTGCCCTTCGCCAGGTCGAGCTCCCAGGTGATCTCGGAGAAGGGGTTCACGCTGATGTACCACCAGGGCCAGCTCCACCAGTACCAGGCGTAGCCTTCGAGCTCGGGGGCGATGTCCTCGATGGTGTTGGCCTGGCGGACCTTGCCGTCGTGGGAGACGTCGGAGGCAGTGCCCACCAGCTTCCTCTTGACGATGAGGCGGACCGCCTTGTCCTTGAAGCTCGTGACCGTGAGCTTGCCGTGGAGGGTGACCTGGGTGTAGTGGGTGGTGCTGATGACCAGAGCGTCGTGCTTGCGGGCCGTCTCCGTGTCCTCCTTCTTGGTGTTCAGATCGGTGGCGATGGTGATGGGGACGTCCACCTTGTTCTTCACCGAGGTGTAAGTGAGGAGCTGCTGTCCGAGGGGTGTGGCGCCCTTGAAGATGGTGGCGGGGCCTGTGGTCCAGGGGGTGTCGCCGGAGTTGGTGAGGCGGAGGTGGTGCATGGCCTTGGCGCCGGTCATGGAGCGGATGAGCTGTTGCTGCTGCTCGCGGCCGACGTGCTGCCACATCTCGCGTGGGGGCAGGGGCGCAATCTCCCAGACGTAGAGGTCCTCGTAGGGCACGGTGACCTCGAGGAGGTCGAAGACGGCGCTCTCGCCCTTCTTGAGGCTGACGCCC
>Ga0315274_10007677_pt1 | contig 15614 bp, 10 predicted proteins | sample YL17G02_20_MG_FD_203700 | JGI IMG/M metagenome (GOLD analysis project Ga0315274, IMG submission 203700) | Sediment microbial communities from Yellowstone Lake, YNP, Wyoming, USA - YL17G02_20 | ecosystem: Environmental > Aquatic > Freshwater > Lake > Sediment | place: USA: Wyoming | collected... | reverse complement strand
AATAGGTCGCGCTCGTCCTCGCCCACGTAGGGCGGATTCGAGACCACCACGTCCACGCGGTCTTCGAAGCCACCGAACAGATCGCCCTCGATCAACCGGAGACGGTCGGCCACGCCGTGATGTTCTGCGTTTCGGCGGGCCACGGAGAGCGCCGCCGACGAGAGATCGCTCGCCGCCGCCCGGCTTTCAGGCAGATTGACCAGCAGCGCCACGGCGATAGCGCCCGAACCGGTTCCCACGTCGAAAAAGGTCGGAGTCTGCCCTGCTTCTTTCACCCTGCGCAGCGCCTCAAGCGCCGCCTCGACCACCAGTTCGGTCTCCGGGCGGGGAATCAGAACCGACCGGTTGACCTCGATCGCCAGCGAGAAGAACTCTTTCTCGCCGCAAAGGTACGCTAGCGGTTCGCCCTCGCCGCGTCGCTGGAGCAATTGCCGATAATGAGACTCTTCTTCGGGCGTCAGGGCTTGCTCCGGATGCGCATAAAAAGAAACGCGCGGGACAGCCAGAACATGCGCCAGCAGAACTTCGGCCTCGAGCCGGCTCTCCCCTACCCCGCGCTGCGCCAGGAAATCACTCGCTTCGGCAAGCACGTCGCCAATCACACGCACTTCCGCCGTCCTCAAAAGACTCCGGCTGGCCGCAAGCCCTGAGCCGTCAGCCGTCAGCCCTGTCTATTCCGCATCCCGCACTCCGCGATCCGAAATCCAAAATAGATTCGTTCATCATTCATCGTTCATCGTTCTTTTCTCTCACTCGGCGACAGCCAGCAGGCGGGTTTGCTCTTCGAGCGACAGCGCTTCGACCAGTTCGTCCATGCCGCCGTCGAGAACCGCCGGCAGCCGGTAAAGCGAAAGGCCGATCCGGTGGTCGGTGACGCGGTTCTGGGGGAAGTTATACGTTCGGATGCGCTCGCTGCGGTCACCCGAGCCGATCTGCTGCTTTCGGTCGGCGGAAATCTCGGCCCGCCGGCGGTCTTCTTCGCGCTCCAGCAGCCGGGCGCGCAGCACCTTGAGCGCCTTGGCCTTGTTCTTGTGCTGCGATTTCTCGTCCTGACAGACGACAATCATGCCCGTCGGAATGTGGATGACCCGCACCGACGAGTCGGTCGTGTTGACGCTCTGGCCGCCCGGCCCGCCGGAGCGCTGGACGGTGATCCGCAAGTCCTCGGGCTTGATTTCGACCTCCACGTCCTCGGCCTCGGGCAGAACGGCGACCGTGACCGCCGACGTGTGAATCCGACCGCTGGCCTCGGTCGCCGGGATTCGCTGAACGCGGTGGGTGCCGCTTTCGAACTTCAGAACGCTATAGACGCGCTCGCCCTGAACCGTCGCGACGACCTCCTTGACCCCGCCCATGTCCGCCGAACTGAGCGAAAGAACTTCGAGCCGCCACCCTTTGCGTTCGGCATAACGGGTGTACATGCGAAACAGATCGCGGGCGAACAGGGCCGCTTCCTCGCCGCCGGTTCCCGCGCGAATCTCGAGGATGACGTTGCGCTCGTCGCGCGGATCGTGCGGCAGGAGCAGAATCCGCAGCCCCTGGGTCAGCGTTTCGATCTGGGGGCGAAGCGATTCGACTTCTTCGCGCGCCATGGCCGAAATCTCGGCGTCCTTGTCGTTGACCAGCGAGGCAGCCTCGGCGAGTCGTTCGCGATCGCGCTTGAGGGCGTTCCACTTCTCGACAATGCGCGTCAGCTCGGCGTGGCGGCGGGCCTGCTCGCGATAGGCGCGGCCGTCGCCGCCGGGGATCGTTGTCGCCAACGACTGGCCGAGCGACTCCCATTGCTTCTCGATCTCGGCCAATTTGGCGTCGAGATCAATCATCGCGCATCCCCTCGCCGGCAATCGCTGCGAACGCGGCCAACGGGCTTCCGTGTTGCTCCATTCGCAGCGCAAACAATACTCATTTGACACGCCGTGCGCGCCAAGTCAAGGCGGTTATCGCCGTCCAGCGACCGTGGACAGAATTCGATGATCGCCGAAGCCGAAAAAGCCCTTGACTGCTTCTTCCTTCTGGTCTGGATATAGTGCGTGGTGGCTGTGATTATACATGTATAGGTTTGAGAAACGCCGCAAGTCCCTTCCGTTCCTCGCAGCGATTCCGGGAGTCTTTCTATGGCCGAAGTCGTCGCTCACGATGTCCTGATTCTGGGGGCCGGGCTGGCGGGACTGCGCGCCGCCGTCGAGATTGCGCGAACCCTCAAAGACAGAGTCAACATCGGGATCGTCTCGAAGGTTCAACTCATGCGCGCCCATTCCGTCTGCGCCGAAGGCGGAACCACCGCGGTCCTGCGCGAAGACGAAGGCGACAGCTTCGATCTGCACGCCTGGGACACCGTCAAAGGGTCGGATTTTCTGGCCGATCAGGATGTCGTGGACCGCTTCGTCCGGGGATGTCCAAACGAAATCCGCCAGCTCGAGCATTGGGGTCTGCCGTGGTCGCGGCGCGAAGACGGGCGGGTCATGCAACGCGCCTTCGGCGGCCACAGTTTCAATCGCAGCACGATGGCCGCCGACAAGACCGGCTTTTTCGAAATGCAAACGCTTTACGACACCCTCGTGCGACACACCAATTTCACGCGCTACGACGAAACGTTTGTCACCTCGATCCTTACCGATGGCCGGCAGTTCTGCGGCCTTGCGGCGATCGAGATGCCAACGGGCCGGTTCCTGGCCTTGCGCGGCAAAGCGCTCCTGATCGCTACCGGCGGCCTCGGCACACTGTATGGATTCACGACTTACTCCCAAACGGTGTCGGGCGATGGTCAGGCGATGGCCTACCGCGCCGGTCTGGCCTTGGAGGACCCGGAATTCCTCCAGTTTCATCCCACGGGCCTGGTTCCATCGGGCATTCTGATGACCGAAGGATGCCGCGGCGAAGGGGGCTATCTTCGCAACAAGAACGGCGAACGATTCATGGAGAAGTATGCGCCGAAGATGATGGAGCTGGCGCCCCGCGACATCGTTTCGCGCTCGATGATGACCGAAATTCTCGAAGGACGCGGGTTCGAGGGTCCGAACGGCCTGGATTTTCTCTACCTCGATCTGACGCATCTGGGCGCCGACCGGATCAACAAGCGCCTGCCGCTCATCCGCGAGGTCTGCATGAAGTTCGTTGGTCTCGATCCCATCCACCAGCCGATTCCGGTGCGGCCCGTGGCGCACTATTCGATGGGAGGAATCGAGGCGGACATCAACGGGGCCACGACCATCAAAGGCATCTGGGCCGCCGGCGAGGTCGCGTGCACGTCGCTGCACGGCGCCAATCGCCTCGGCTGCAATTCGACCGCCGAGTGTCTGGTATGGGGACAAATCGCGGGGGCCGAGATTGCCAAGTATATGGCGGGCGGACCCACGCTGCCGCCCTTGCCCACGGATCGCGTGGATATCGAAGAGAAACGCCTCTTCTCAGACTTGCTGAATCGGCAGGGCGACGAAAACCCTTACACCATTCGGCACGCCCTTCGCTGCGTGATGGACAAGTACCTCGGCGTGTATCGAACGGGCACCGATCTCGCCGCCGGGCTGGAGAAGGTTCGTTCGCTCAAGCAGCGCTTTCGGCGCATCGGCGTTCAGGACAAGAGCCGAATCTACAACTCCAATCTACAGAATGTCCTGGAGCTGGAGAATCTGTTGGACTTGGCCGAGGTGATCGCCGTCGCGGCGCTGGCTCGCGAAGAATCCCGCGGCGCCCATGCCCGGCGCGATTTTCCCAAGCGCGACGACGAGAAATGGCTCAAGCACACGCTCGCGCGCTGTTCGCCCGATGGGCCGAAGTTGGACGGTAAGCCGGTGAGAATCACCAAGTGGCTGCCGGTGGAGAGGAAGTACTAGTAGGACAGGTTGCCAATCACCAGCGTTCAGCGGTTTTGGCGTGGCGAGTAACGCTTTGACAGGATGACAAGATGAACCGGATGAAACGAGATGAGGAATCCCGCGAATCCTGTCATCCTGTCAAAGGCTTCAATTGGGATTCTTCAAACAAGCAGAGGATGAGGAACCGTTAAACGCTTGTGATTGCCAACCTGTCGTTGAGATTTGGATTTGCGCGCGGCAGAGTATAGAAGAGACAGGTTGCCAACCTGTCCTACGTGGAGACGCACATGGCGCTATCGAAATCCTATCCGAACCGATTGGGGATCGTCGGTTGGCTGGCGGGCGGCCGCTGGGGCCTCGAACGCTACATGTACACGCTTCATCGCGTGACGGGCCTGGGGCTGCTGGCCTATTTCCTGCTCCATATCGTCGTGACGAGCATGCGGGCGTTCGGCCAGCCATCGTGGGACGCGGCCATGGACCGCGTTCATCACCCCATTTTCAAGATCGGCGAATTCCTCGTCTTCGTGGCGTTCGCGATCCATGCGGCCAATGGGATTCGCCTGGTGGCGATCGAGTTGGGATGGGCGGTCGGCGCACCCGAGGAGCCCGTCTATCCCTATCGGACGTCGCTGAACGTGCAGCGCCCGATGCTGATCGCCGTAATGATTCTGGCGGCCGTAGTCGTTCTGTTCGGCGGACTGGACTTTCTCGGTCTGGCCGGAGCGACGGAAATCTCGCATTGAGGCAAGGACCATGCGGGAAACGAAATGGTGGACGTGGCACATTGCGGCGGGCGCAATCATTCTGATTGTGCTGGCGCTCCACATGCTGATCATGCACCTGAGCAGCGTCGTCGGGGCCTTCAACCCCTCCGGCGGCGAGGCGATTGCATGGGCAAACGTACTGGCGCGATCGAAGATGTTGTCTTTCGTCATCGCCTATATCTTGCTGCTCGGCGCGGCGCTGTATCACGGCCTCTATGGGTTTCGAACGATCCTTTTCGAACTCGGCCCGAACCCCGCGCTTCAGAAAGTCATCAATGTCGCGTTCTGGATCGGTGGCCTCGCGCTTTTCGCATTGGGCACCGGGGCGGCCATTGTCGCGAAAATGTTGTGAGAGAGCAAGAGCGAGTTTGGATCTGAACAGTTCTGACTGGAGAGGACAGGGTTGCTCGTCATGGTGGAGCCAAGGCATACGTCAGCCGATATCACGGTGTATCTCCGCCGCTACAATCCGGAGCGGGACGCCCGCCCGCGCTGGCAGCGCTACGCGCTGCGAGTCTTGCCGGGCATGACAGTGCTCGACGGGCTGCACGAGATTCAGGAAAAGCAGGACGCAACGCTGTCGTTTCGCTTTTCCTGCCGGATGGGCGTTTGCGGGTCTTGCGCTATGATGATCAACGGCCTGCCGGCCCTGGCCTGCAACACGCAGATTGCGCAGGTGGCCGACCGCACCCTGGCCCTGGCTCCCCTGCCGAATTTCGACATCATCAAGGACCTGGTTCCGGATCTTTCGCCGATGTTCCGAAAACACACGGCTCTCCACCCTTATATTGAGCGCGACGACGTCGGGGAACTCGAGAACCCCAGCGGGGAATTCTATCAATCGCCCGAGGAACTCACCCGCTATCTCCAATTCGCCTACTGCATCAAATGTGGGTCGTGCATGGCGGCCTGTCCCACACTGGCGACCGACCCGGAGTACTCCGGACCAATGCCGCTGGCGCAGGCCCACCGCTATAACAACGACTCACGCGATGCGGGCTTTCACGGCCGAAAGATGGTCGCGGGGGCCGGCCACGGGGCGTTCCGATGCCACTACGCCGGCGAGTGCTCGCACGTCTGTCCGAAGGGCGTGGATCCCGCGCGCGCTCTTCAACTGATGAAGCGCGACCTCGTGCTCGACTATCTGCGCCTCAAGCGCCGCCGCACGCCCGCCGCCGTCCAGGGGCCTGCACGGGATGCTCAACGTCTTCCCGACATCCCCTCGGCGCCGCCCTTCACTGTTCGACCGACGGAACGCAAAACATGAAGCCCGTCGTCGGCATCGGCATCGCCTGCCTGGATCACTTGATCGTTGTTCCCGAAGAGAGCCGACACGGCGGCCACGTGGCCGATTATCGCGTGGACGGCGGCGGCCTGACCGCAACGGCATTGGTGGCGGCGGCGCGGCTGGGCGCGCCGACGCGCCTGTGGACGTGTCTGGGCGACGACGAGGCCGGCCACGCCATCGTCCACGATCTGGTGCGCCAGGGCATAGACACCCGGGGCGTTCACTTCGTTCGCGGCGCGCGAAGTCCCGTCAGTGTGGTCCACATCGAGTCGCCGTCGGGCGAACGGGTGATCTATCACTATCGCGGCGATGCGTTCGACCGCGCGGGTCCGCCGCCCGACTTCGAGGGGATCGAAAAGGCCGGCGCGGTCCTGGTGGACGCGTGCTGGCACTCCGGAGCCATCGCGGGGGCCCGTCGGGCGCGCGAGGCCGGTGTCCCGGTCATCGGGGACTTCGATCCGCGGCGCGACCCTGAGTTGGCCGCCGCGCTCGACTGGCTGATTGTTGGCCAGGCGGTCGGCGAAAGCCTCGCGCCCGACGAGACCCCTGAAGTCGCTCTGCGCCGCCTTCGGCTGTTCGGGCCGGCATTCGTCGCGCTCACGGCCGGCGCGCGGGGCTGTTGGTATCTCACCGGCGACGTCGTTGAGCACCAGCCCGCGTTTCCGGTGAACGTGGTGGACACCACCGGCGCCGGCGACGCCTTCCACGGCGCCTTTGCGTTTGCCCTGGCCCAAGACTGGCCCATTGCTGAAGCCATCCGACTGGCGTGCGCCGTGGGAGCCTTGTGCTGCACGGCGATGGGCGGTCGAGCGGGATTGCCCCACCTGGCGGCGGCGCTCACGCTGATGCGTGTCTCGTCTAATCCCCCGCGTATGTAAGAGCGGCCAGTCTCTCTTCCGACACGCGCTCAGGGCAATCCGCGCTTGATCTTGTGCGATCGCGCCGGTAAACGGTTGACGGTGTGTGCAAACACCCTGACGGGCCGGCGATCATGCAAAACAGACAGACGCCCCATCTGACGTGGATCGCGCTGCTTCTGGCGCTCGCCGTCGGCCTGCCGTTCCTCGGAAAACCGATCCACATTGACGACCCGTTCGTCCTGGCGGTGGCCGAACAGATCTGCCGCGACCCGCTGCGGCCCTTCAGCGCGACGTTCAACTGGTTCCACGATCCCGATCCCATTTTCAGCATCACGACCAACCCGCCGTTCGTGAGCTACTGGATCGCGCCGGTTTTGGCGGCGTTCGGGCCGTCCGAGCTCGCGCTGCACTTGGCGATGCTGCCGTTCCTGATTCTGCTGGCGGTGGCGGCGGCCTCTCTTTCGCGACGCTTCACACAAAGCTCGGTCTGGCCGATCCTGTTCATCCTGCTCAGTCCGGCGGTCGTCGTCTCGTCCAACGTGATGCGCGACGTTCCGGGCGCAGCGCTCACGACGGCGGCCGTGGCGCTCTTTGTGGCGGGAACCGACCGCGACCGCTGGGCCCATGTGGTGTTGGGCGGGGTCCTTGCAGGGCTGGCAATGGTGACCAAGTACTCGGCGCTGATCATGCTGCCCGTACTCGCGCTGTATCCGATTCTGCAAAAAAAGCCGCGCTACCTTGCCGGACTTTTGGCCGGTCTGGCCATTCTGGGACTCTGGTATTTGCAGAACATCCTGGTGCACGGCCAGATTCACTTTTTCGTCATGCGGAGTAAGGAAAAGGCGAACCTCCAGTTCGTGAACATGGCCACGGCGGCGCTGGTCATCACGGGGGCGTCGTTCCTCGTTGTTCCGGCGTTGCTGGCGCAGGCCATCCGGCGAGGCGATTGGCTGGTTCTGGCCGGAGCGCTCATCGTGTCGGTCGGAACGCTTTTCTTTCTCCGAAGGCAGTATCCCGGCCAAACCAACGCCCAGTATTGTATCTGGGCGGTTCTGGGAGCGATCGTGGTTTTCTGGGTTCTTGTTGTCGGGCTATTCGAAGACAAACGTGAAACCCCGCCTTCGGCGAGAGCCGGGAACGCCGGCGCTTCTCCCACTTCCCACTTCTCGCCTCCCACTTCGCGCGACTCGCTTTTCCTCACCGCCTGGCTGGTCGGCCCGTACCTCTGTGGAGTCCTGTTCGTCGAGTTTCCCGCAGTTCGACATATCCTTCCCGGCGCTGCGCCCATCGTTCTGCTGGCCGTGCGATATGTCCAGCGGCCGTCGCAATCCCGCGGTCGCTGGGTCGGCGCGATGCTGGGTCTGGGCTTGGCTCTTCAAACCACTCTCGCCTTCTGGACGGCCGCCGCCGACTACGACTATGCTAACGCCTACCGCCGGTTTGCCCGCGAAACGGCCGAGACCCTGAAGGCGCCGCCAGGCAATCAGATTTGGTTTGCCGGCCATTGGGGTTGGCAACACTACGCTTTGCGCGCTGGCTTTCGCCAAATCACCGAACACGGCCCCGATTTCCCCCGGCCCGGCGATTTGGTTCTGATCCCCGACGTGGTCCACAAAGGGAACCTGCCGGCCGGTCTGCAGGAACGCCTCCAGCAGATTTCGGAGACCCGCTATCCGGCGCGGCTGAATCTCGTTACCATGGACGGGACGCACGCCAGCTTCTACGCCACGTTCGGAACGACGACGCCTCAGTACTACCTCGCCGGAGCGCCCTACGAGGTCTTTCGGGTCTATCGCGTGAAATCCTGAGAGCCACCGCCGATAACGTTGAAAACAAAAGCCAGAAGTGGGAAGTCAGAAGTCAGAACGCGGAAGACTCTGAAGCGTTTGTCAGAAGAACTTCAGTGGAAGAGCATCGGCGTCCGTCGAAGGGCATCTTCCATTTCGGCGGGGGTATGGGGCGCTGGCGGAGCAGGTTGCGTATCGGTATTGCGCGAGAGAGGGAAGTGGGTAGCGCGTCCCTAAAATACACGCAACGCAGTAAGCCGTCAAGAGGACGGTGGCGCGCTCATCGAATTCTCCGTCCTCCGCAAGCGCAGCAACACGAGATAGACGGCGGGGGTAGCGATCAGCGAAAGAAGCACCGAGATGCACAGTGCCCCGATAACGGCAATGGCCAACGGCCGGAGCATATCGGCGCCCGACCCGATCCCGTAGGCCAGCGGCAACATGCCCAGCGCTGCCGCCATCGAGGTCATCAGAACGGGCCGCAGTCGCCGCCTTCCCGATCGCACCAGCGCCTCGACGAGGTCCAGTCCTTGCGCCCGCAGGTGTTCGACAAAGTCCAGCATCAGAATCCCGTTCTTGGCCGTGATCCCGACGCCGATGATGGCGCCGAGGAAGGAAACAACATTCAACGTGGTGTGCGTGACGTAAAGCGCCAGAATAGTGCCGAACATGGCCAGCACCGCGCCGAACACAATCGCCAGTGGCTCGGCGAAATTGCGAAACTCCACCAACAGCACCGTAAAGACCAAGAAGATCGCCATCAACAGAACGATCAGGAGATTGCGGAATGACTCCTGCTGCTGCTGATAGAGGCCGCCATACTCGACCGTGCCCGGCGGCAGCGATGGGTCTTGTGAGATGACGGATCGGATTTCGGCCATCGCGCTGCCCATGTCACGGCCTTCGAGGCGCGCAGTGACGGCGACGTTCTGGCGGAGGTCTTCGCGGCGCATTTCCAGCGCGCCGGCTTCCTCGACGAGGTCCACGACCTGCGAGAGCTTGATAACCGCGCCGTCGGGAGTGCGCAGAGGGAAATCGCGCAAGGCGGCGATCTGATCCGTGTAGGACGGCTCGGCCTTGACGCGAATCTCGACAACGCGGTCGCCCTCAAGCACCGACGAAGCGGTCTGGCCGATCATCGCCGTGCCGACGACGGCCGCCACATCGTCGGCGGTCATGCCGAACCGCTGAGCGTCGAGGCGGCGCACGCGCAAACTGATGGACGGGCCGGCCACAACGATGCCGTCGAGCGTATCCACGACGCCCTCGATCTTCTTGATCCGCTCCTCGACCTCCGGCGCCTTGTTCTTCAGAAACTCAATGTCGGTCGAATAGAGTTTGATTTCGATGGGGCTGGGAGACCACATGAGGTCGCCGATGAGATCGCCAAGGATGCCGGGGAATTCCCACTCGGCGCCGGGGACGGCGGCTTTGAATCGGCGCCGAAGCTCCGAAATGACTTCGTCGGTTTTGCGTTCGCGGTTGTCGCGGAGTTTGACAAGGAAATCGCCGGTGTTCGGTTCGGCGATCGCCAGCGCCAGCCGCGCACCCGTGCGGCGCGAGTAGCTCTCGAGTTCGGGAATGGTGCGCAGGATTTCCTCGGCCTGCAACAGCTGGTGGTTGGTTTCGGCGAGGCTGGTTCCCGGCGGAAACACATAGTCAATGACAAAGCCGCCCTCGTCCATCGGCGGCAAAAACTCGCTTTCCAGGTGCGGATAGAGCCGCAGGCCAGCCGCAAGAACGAGGATGCAGCCCAGCAGCGTCAGCCAGCGAAGTTTCAAGGCGATTCGCACGGCGAATTCATAGACGCGAACGACGAACCGAAGCAGGAAACCGCCCTGTTCGGCGTGCGGGCGCCTCTCGTCGCGCCGGCGGATGTGGACAAACCACGACGCCAGCGAAGGCGTAAAGGTGACGGCCAGCACCAGCGATGTCAACAGCGACACGACCATCGTCATAGCCAGCGCGCGGAAGAAAACGCCGGTGATGCCTTCGAGAAACGCCAGCGGAATGAACACGACCACCGGCGTCAGCGTCGAGCCGACCAGCGGCCGAAAAATCTCGCTGATCGCCTCCTGCACCGCCTCGAGGCGGTGTTCGCCCTGCAGCATCTTGGTGTGGATGGCCTCGACCACCACGATGGCGTCGTCAATGACCAGGCCGATGGCCGCCGCAATCCCTCCCAGCGTCATCAAGTTGAAACTCAGGCCCGCCAGTCTCATGGCGACCAGCGTGATGAGCACCGTCACCGGAATGACCAGCGTGGCCACGAACGTGGTGCCGACGTTTTTCAGGAAAAAGAAAATGATCAACACCGACAGGATCAAACCGAAGATGATGGCTTCCCAGACGCTCTTGACCGACTCATGAACGATCACCGACTGGTCGTAGTAGAAACCGATTTTCATGTCGGGCGGCAGTTCGCGCTTGAGCGAGCGGAGTTCCTTGCCCAGTTCGCGCCGGATGTCCAGCGTGCTGCCGTCGGGCTGGCTGCGGATGTTGAGCAGCACCGCGACTTCGCCGTCGGCGGTGACTACATTGAACACCGGCTCGGGGCCGCGCTCGACGCGCGCAAAGTCGCGGATGCGGACCGGCCGGCCATTCACGACGGAGATGGTGAAGTCCTCGATGTCCTCGATCGTGTGAATCCGGCTGTCCACCACGGTGAGATAGAGCGTGTGGTTCTCTTCATTCATTCCGGTTGGCGCGATCGAATTGTTTTTCGTCAGCGCGTCGGTCACCTGCGGCAACGTCAGATTGGCCGCGGCAAGAAGGATCGGGTCCACGATCACGTGATATTCGGGCGTCCGGCCGCCGACAAGGTCCACGCGGGCGACGCCGGGAATTCGCAGGAACCGCAGCTTGAGATTATAGCGGGCCATCTCCCACAGCTCGGTGATGCTGCGCGTGCTGCTGGTGAGGCTGACGCCGATGATGGGAAAAGCCGAGAAGGTGAGGCGGTAAACGTTCGTGACGGCGCCGGCGGGAAGCGTGCTGCGAATCTGCGACAGGCGGCTGAGCACATACAGTTCCGACTGGATCATGTCCACCTGCCAGTTGAAAAACACGCTGATTTCGGCGGAGCCGCGACCGGTGTAGCTGAGGATTCGCACGGCGCCGGGGATGTTCTTCATGGCCTCTTCGATGGGCCGCGTGATGGTCGCCATCATCTCGTCGGTGGGCATGACGCCGTTGTCCGCGAGAACGACGACGCGCGGGAAATTCGTCTGTGGAAAAACCGACGACGTGATATGAAAAACAGAATAGACGCCGCCCAGGCACACAGCAAGGCAGATGAACGTGATGGCAAGAGAGTTTCGAGTGGCAAAGTGTCCCAGCAGCGGCGGCTTATTCATGCGGTTTGCCGATCACGTGGATTTTGGTTTCGTTGGGCAGTCCATAGGCCCCCTCGGTGACAATCGCGGTTCCTTCCGCAAGTCCCTCCCCCTCGATCTCGACTAGGTCACCCTCGCGCAGACCGGTTTTGACGGGGCGCTTGACGGCCTTGTCGCCCTCGACGACCGCGATCAACGTGCCGCTGTCGGTGTCGGTGACGATGCTCTGTTTCGGGACGACGAGGCGGTCTTTTCGCTCCTCATGGACAATGCGCACCTTGAGGAATTGGCCGAGTCGCAAACCGGAGTCGGCGGGCACGGAGGCGCGCGCCAAAACCGTGTCGGATTTGGGATCCACGTGGGGAGCAATGAAAATGAGCGAGCCCACGGCCGAGGGCGCGGCGGCGGAAGGCTTTTCGGGAGCGGACGGCGATTTGGCCGCTGTGGTCGCCTCGGCGGCGCGAGCCGCGACGGCCGAGGGCGTCGTGACAGCAGCGGCAGCATGGTTGTTGAAGAACTCGACGCGCTGGCCGATCTTCAGAAGCGGCGACTCCTTGCTGGGGATACTGGCGGTCACAACGAGTCGGTCAAGGTCCATCAATTCGGCCAGGACGGTCGTGGGGTCAACCGACTCGCCGGGCCGGCAGTTGACTCGAACGACGGTGCCGGCGAGCGGCGCGCGGATGTTGAGCAGTTCGCGCTGGGTTTGTGCGGACAGAAGATCGTTCTTGGCCGCGCTGAGTTGCTGTTCGGCTTCCTGAAAGAGTTTGGCGGAAGTGCCTTCGACTTTCTGGAGTTTCTTCTGCCGTTCGAGATTCTGCTCGGCAAACTCGACGGCGTTCTTGGCCTTCTCGACGGCGACGTCGGCGACGCGGCTGTCGAGCCGGAACAAGACGTCGCCCTTGGCCGCTCGCTGACCTTCCGCGCAGCAGACTTCGAAGCAGAGGCCGGCAACCGGCGAGGCCACGCGCGCACTGGCGGGCGGGCGCCCCACGCTTCCCGGATCGAGATCCACCGTTCCGTAAGCCACCACATACCCATGCAGGGTCGCGCGCGCGATTTTTCCCACGTGGACGGCCACTTCGGTGACGACCTGTTCCTCTTCCTCCTCCTTTGGTCTAGCCCCGCCATATTCGACAGCAAAAGACTTTGCGCCGCAAAGCGCAACGGCGATCAATACGCTCGCTGCAAAAACCGTCGAGCCGGCAAGAGCCGGGATTCTGGTCATTGTTTTCCTCTCCTCCGAAAACGGCGTAGAACAGGTTGCCAACGTGTCACGATCGTTGTCCAGAGGCGGTTCGCGGTCCGTTGACAGGTTGCCAACCTGTCCTACCGGTTCTTCGGACTTTCTGCGTCGCCCGTTCTTTTCGAAGGTTCCAAAGCCTTCTCCGGTATTCTGGACTGCCAGTTGGAGCGATCGGCCGGTCGTTGCATGGCGTCTTCGAGAAGCCCCAACGATTGCTGGGCCTCCACCCCCGCGTTCAGAAAGGCGATCTCATTCGTTCTCAGCTCGATCTGAGTGGTGGCCACCTCGAGCTTGGGGATTTCGCCTGCCTTGAACATAGCCATGGCCGCCTGCTCGCGCTTTCGCAGGTCCGTAACCAATCCGGCCGCGGTTTTCGATTTCTGCAGAGCGATGCCATAGGCGGCCATCGCGCGCTCGATGTCGCCAACTACGCGTGCTTGAAGGGCGTTGAACTTTGTGGCGGCTTGCTTGCGTTTGGCCTCCGCTTCGGCGATCGGCCCGCGATTCTGATTCAAGATCGGCAGATCGAGCGAAAGCCCCACCCCCCACTTGTGTTCGCTCTGGTCAAACTCATAGCCGGGATTGAGATGGATGTCGGGATACTGCTTGGCGATCTCCAGCTGCAGGGCGGCCTGAGCCGCTTCGTATTCGAAAAGAGCGCTCAGGATATCGGCGCGATTGGTCAACGCCTCGCGGCGGGCCTCGCGCGTCGGAATCTCCGGGGGCGCCTCCTTGAAAGCATCGAACGAAATGGCGACGCCGTCGAGCGCTTGGACGGTAAGACCGACGGCATCGGCCAGCGCCGCGCGTGCCTCGGCGCGCTTCTTCGCGGCGTCGTCCAAAGCCAGCCGCGTTGTGGCCAAAGCGATATTGGCCTGGCTGACCTCGAACGGCGAGACCGCGCCGGCGTCCAGTTGCAGTTTCATCAGTCTTGCGTTGTCTTCCAGGATGGCCCGCTGCGCCTTCAAAAGCGTCTCGATTTCGGTCGCGGCGTAAAGATCGAGAAGACTGCGCCGGACACGGCTTCGAACCTGCCAGGCCGCCGTCGCGACGTTCAGGCGCGCGGCCTCGGCCAGATACTCGGCCTGCGTGATGCGATGACCGCGCTTGCCCGCAGTCTCGATGGGGATGTCCAGATTGAAGGCCAGAATCCAGGGCGAGATGCCCGCGGCCTCGGGAGTCGTGCTGTTGAACTGCGGTGAAAGAGTCGCCGTCGGATTCGGACGTTGGCCGGCGGTGAGGATGCCGCTCCTGGCTACGGTCAATGCCGCGCGTGCGTCCTCGATGTCGGGATGGTAATAGAATGCCACCAACGTCAAGGACATCAAATCCCAGGATTTCGGCGGCCATTCGGCCACTGAATGATTCGTTTCCAGAAAGGACTTCAACCCCGGATCGCTCAGCGTGCGACTTTCAAAAGCATCCAGATTCTTGGCCACCGAAAGAGGCTGGGCATGAAAGCGAGCACAACCGGCCAAAAGCGCTATCGCCAATCCCGCCCAAAGTGTCTTTCTCATTGTCGGCACCCTTACGAGAATCAGCATTTGATGGGGCCCCGTGGCACGTCACGATACCTTTCTAGAAATCCTGCCCTATTCATTCCCCCGCCAACGCAATCGAACAAAGGGAATAACCCCTGGATAGCGCCGACAGGTCTGTCAAACGAAATCGCCGACAGAGTTCTCGCCGACCTTGCATGTTGCGGGAGATATGGAGTGGCAAGCCGGGATTTCTCAGGTCAACAGATTCGGCTTGAAGGGGTATTCTTCCGCCAGCGCCAGCGTTTCCTTGAGCGAGCGCATTCCGGCCGTGCAAGTTGAGTCGCTCAGACACGGCGCGTCTGGCCGAAGTGGATGTGTGGAAAGACGCCGTGACGGAGCGCTGGGCGCTGACGTGGGCCATGGGTCCGCACAACTTTCCCAAACTGCTTCCTCCCGCCGGCAGCGCCGCCAAAGACTCTCATTTCGGCCCGGCCACTGCCCCCGCTCAACCATAGGGGGCCTGCGAATGTCGCCCTTTCGGACATGTCTGTGGTTGCAATCCGAACTGGACAGCCTGAGCCTCCTCTTTTGATGCCTCAGGCGGCGTGTATTCGCACGGACAACCGACGTTCTGTTGCGCCTTGCAGGCCGTTGCTGCTGAGGCGGGTTTTACAGCCGCCCGTCCACGTTGCAGTTCACATTCACTTGATTTTACAGTGTTTAGCTAACACAATCAGGCTCGGCCATCGGGCAGCCATGCGGTTTCGGACGCCGCTGCCGTCGAGAATTCGATTGCATTCCGCCGGCTGTCGGCGACGATACTTGTTTGGGATCAGAAGGAAGTCTGGCTCGAGGACGTTGGCTTCAAAGTTGCTATTCTTTTCAGGCGTCGGAAAAGAGAGCGCACAGCGGTAGTGTCAAAAGTTCCATGAAAGAATCGTGGCATAAGCAGGTCCTGTGGCATTGAGACAGTTGGATTTATCGCTTTTGGCAAAAGGCAGGGAGGGGGGAGACAGGCAGATCGTGGCAGTGATG